>ERZ780139.2620-NODE-2620-length-13180-cov-3.875352_pt1 | contig 13180 bp, 8 predicted proteins | sample MGYA00511476_ERZ780139 | MGnify/ENA primary metagenome ERZ780139 (study PRJEB29588, sample SAMEA2158190) | human gut metagenome | biome: human gut; feature: human-associated habitat; material: faeces | place: Denmark | collected 2008/2010 ... | reverse complement strand
GGCAGGAGAAGGCATGATCGTAACTGCCGGCGGAATTGATACCCACATTCATTTTATCAGCCCGCAGCAGATCGACTGTGCACTGTACAGCGGTGTGACAACAATGATTGGAGGCGGTACCGGTCCGGCAGACGGAACCAATGCAACGACCTGTACACCTGGACCGTGGAACCTGAAAATGATGCTCAAAGCAGCAGAAGAATATCCAATGAACTTGGGATTCCTCGGAAAAGGAAACTGTTCGGATGAAGCACCGCTGATCGAGCAGGTCAAAGCAGGTGCAATGGGACTGAAAATCCACGAAGACTGGGGTGCGACACCGGCTGTTATCAACCACTGCCTGAATGTAGCAGATGAGTACGATGTGCAGGTAGCAATCCATACCGATACGCTGAATGAGGGCGGATGTGTCGAAGATACCCTGGCAGCGATCGGAGGTCGAACGATCCATACTTACCACACCGAGGGTGCAGGCGGAGGACACGCACCGGACATCATCCGTGCAGCGGCAGCAGGAAATGTACTTCCGTCATCCACAAACCCGACCATGCCATACACGGTCAATACACTGGATGAGCATCTGGATATGCTGATGGTATGCCATCATCTGGACAAAAAAATCCCGGAAGATGTCGCATTTGCAGATTCCAGAATCCGTCCGGAAACCATCGCAGCAGAAGATGTTCTGCATGACATGGGTATCTTCAGTATGATGAGTTCGGACTCTCAGGCAATGGGACGTGTCGGCGAAGTTATCACACGTACCTGGCAGACAGCAAGCAAAATGAAAGACGAACGCGGAGCACTTCCGGAAGACGAAGGCAAAGGAAACGACAACTTCCGTGTAAAACGTTATATCGCAAAATATACGATCAATCCGGCACTGACACATGGTATTGCAGATTATGTAGGTTCTGTGGAAAAAGGCAAGTTCGCAGACCTGGTACTGTGGAAACCGGCATTCTTCGGTGCAAAACCGGATATGATCATCAAAGGCGGCATGATCATTGCATCTAAGATGGGTGATGCAAATGCATCCATCCCGACCACGCAGCCGGTTCTCTATCAGCCGATGTTCGCAGCACATGGAAAGGCAAAAAATGAAGCATGCCTGACCTTTGTTTCCAAAGCAGCTTACGATGCAGATATCAAAGATGCATACGGACTGGAAAAAACCGTTGTTCCGGTAAAAGGATGCCGTACGATTGCCAAGAAAGACATGGTATTCAATAACCGCACACCGAAGATCACCGTAGATCCGGAAACCTATGAAGTGACAGTCGACGGAGAATCCATCACATCCAAACCGGCACAAAAACTGCCGCTTACACAGCTGTATAACTTATTTTGATGTCCAAGGGAGAAATGGACATAAAATGGATGCTTGCATACATTTTTATGTCTATGAATCCCGCCAAATCATGAAAAAGCAGCCATTTTTCGCAGAAAAATGAGCGGATTTTGAGGACATCAATTTAAATAAAGAGTTAGGAGGAACAAAATGTTAGGAGTTTGCCTTTTATTTGTGGGAATTGTACTGATCAACAACGGCATGTGTACGCTGTACAAAGTCGATGGCAAATCGACGGCAGTGATGAATTTGCTGACCGGAGGCCTGTCGGTCTTTATCAATTTCGTGAGCCTGGTACAGGGCAACTATTATGCGGCAGGAACCGGACTTCTGTTTGGATTTACCTATCTGTTTGTCGCATTCAGCAAGATTTACAAGCTCAGCCCGATTCCGTTTGCATGGTTTTCCACCTTTGTTGCAGTCAATGCACTGATCTTTGGAACCATCGAGGGAATTACCGGAAGTGCAGCACTTGGAATTACCGCAGATATCCGCTGGGCAGGTATCTGGTATCTGTGGGCAATCCTCTGGGGAACTGCATTTGTAGAAGATATCATGGGCAAAAAGCTCGGAAAATTTGTACCGCTGCTTCAGGTGTTTGAAGGCGTGGTCACCGCATGGATTCCGGGAATCATGCTGATCTTAGGAGTATGGTAGAATGGTTTGTGAAAAAGTAATCGGAAAATTAAAAGATGTGGATATCGCAGGAAAAACAGTAGAATATGTGGATATTGAATGGCATGAAGCATTTAAAAAGATCCATCGAAAAGTGACCGGTCAGGGTCGTGAAGTGGGGATCCGTATGGATGATTCCATTCTGACAAGAGGACTGTTTCAAGATGATGTGATCTATGATGCAGACGGTGTGGTGATCGTGGTCAACACACCGCCGTGCGAAGTGATCGAAGTATCGCTTGCACCGGGACACGAAAAATATGTTGCAAAGGTCTGCTACGAGATCGGCAACCGCCATGCACCGCTTTTCTGGGGCGATAAAGAAAATACCTTTATCACCATTTACAATGAGCCGATGATGGCGATGCTGGAAAAACTGCACGGTGTAAAAGCAGAAAAAACCGTGCGGAAACTTGATTTTGACCGACGGATTTCCGCAGCGATCCACAACCATCATCACTGAGAATATAAAAGATATTACAGTGCCGGGGCAGAATGTGCTCCGGCATCACAAAAAGAGAGGAACGGATATGGACAGAGAACAGGAGATTCGCCGTTTCTTCTTATTGCAGGTAAATGACGCACTTTTCCCGATCGGAGGCTATTCTCACTCGCAGGGACTGGAAACTTACATCCAGCAGGGAAGCGTCTGCGATGAGAAAACAGCGGCAGAATATATTCATAAAAAACTGCGTTTCGCACTTGCTTATACCGATCTGCTGGCAGTTCGCCTTGCGTGGGAACTGGCAGATCAAAATGATGCAGACGGACTGGATGAGCTGGAAGAAATCCTCGGAGCATCCAGGATTCCTTTTGAACAGCGGGAAGCGTCCAGAAAAATGGGTTCCCGTTTTGCAAAAACAATCGAAAAATTGCATGCAGAAACGATGCCGATGAAAAACAGAGAAATTTTTGAAGCGTATCTGGACGCAAGAAAGGGAAAAGCGGTCAGTCACTGCATTGTGTACGGAGTTTTCTGTGCGGCTCTTGGAATCGAGGAAGAAGAGACGTTGTATCATTATTTATATGCACAGACTTCCGCAATGGTAACAAACTGTGTCAAAACTATCCCGCTCAGTCAGAGTGCAGGACAGCAGCTTTTGAGCGGATGTTATCCGGAATTTGCAGAAATTCTGGAAGAGATCCGAACTTACAGCGAAGATGACCTGTGCCTGTCAGCACCGGGATTTGATATTCGTGGAATTCAGCACGAAAAACTGTATTCCAGATTGTATATGTCATAGCAGGAGGAAAAAGTATGTCATACGTGAAAATTGGAGTTGCCGGCCCGGTAGGTTCCGGAAAAACAGCACTTATCGAAGCATTATCAAGAAAAATGGCAAAAGACTACAGCATTGGTGTCATCACCAATGATATTTATACAAAGGAAGACGCACAGTTTCTGGCAAAAAACAGTGTTCTTCCGGTCGAGCGGATCATCGGTGTGGAAACCGGCGGATGCCCGCATACGGCAATCCGTGAAGATGCCTCGATGAACCTTGAAGCAGTTGATGAAATGATGGAGCGTTTCCCGGATATTGAACTGCTCTTTATCGAGAGCGGCGGAGATAACCTTTCCGCAACCTTCAGCCCAGAACTGGTAGATGCCACGATTTTCGTGATCGATGTTGCAGAAGGAGATAAAATTCCGAGAAAAGGCGGTCCTGGTATCACAAGATCAGATCTGCTTGTCATCAACAAAATCGACCTCGCACCATATGTCGGAGCAAGTCTGGAAGTCATGGAACGTGATTCAAAGAAAATGCGTGGTGACCGTCCATTCCAGTTTACCAACATCCGCGGGGATGAAAATGTGGATAAAGTAGTAGAATGGATCAAAAAAAGTGTATTGCTGGAAGATCTGTAAGCATAATGTTCGACTTGAACGCAGAGAAGCGGATTGTGAATGTCCGCTTTACTTCACAACAAGAATAGAAGAAGCATTTTTGAAAAATAAAAAAGAAAGGCGGACGAACATTTGACAGAAAACAAATTCGGAAAAATATCCAGACTGTCGATCCGCACCGGAAGCCGGGATGGAAAAACCATACTGGAAGATCTTTCCTTTACTGCACCTTATAAAGTTATGACACCATTTCCAAAAGAAGATGGCGGAATTTCCATTATGCCGCTGTGTGCTTCGGCCGGAATCATGGAAGGTGATGTTCAGGAGTTCATCTTTCAGATTTCCGAAGGAAGCAATCTGGAATTTCTTTCTCAGTCTTTTGATAAAGTGCATAAGATGAAAGAAGGACTGGCACGCCGGAGTGTGACGGCAGAAGTGAAAAAAAATGCAGTCTTCTGTTATTATCCGCAGCCGGTGATCCCATATGCACAGTCTGCATTTGAAAGTGATATGAAAATCCATCTTGAAGACGAAAGTTCAAGATTCTTTCTGATGGAAATCATTTCCTGCGGTCGAAAAGCATCCGGGGAACGCTTTCGCTACCGGAAGTATGCATCGAAAGTTTCCGTCTGGCGAAGCGGCAGCCTGATCTACCGGGACAACACCCGCTATGAGCCGGAAAAGATGGATATGGAAGGCATCGGTATGTACGAAGGTTACACGCATATGGCAAATATCTTTCTGACCGGCGGCAGCGAAGAACTGCAGCAGAATATCTGGGAGATCCTGGAACAGGAACCGGAGTGCGATGGCGGCGTGACAAAACTGGTGCAGAATGATCTCGCTGTCCGGATATTCGGACAAAGAGCACAGAAACTGCAGGAAGTGGCAGAGAAAATGAAGGCGGCTTTCCTGTGAAAGGAATAGACAAACTGTATACAGAAAAAAGTGTATGTGCAAATGAACGAATTCCCAGAAGGGCACGTAAAAGTGCCTTCTTGGGAATTCGTTCATTTTGCATAGTGTCGTAAGTTTCCAGAGGTGATAAAACAGGTTCCTGGAAGCGTGGATGTTTCCGATGGAATCAACGAAACTGGCGAAATAGACAATAAACGGACAGAGAATATGTAGAAAATTACTAAAAAACGAACGCTTGATAAAAATAAATAGTAACAATATAGACAAAAACATAAAAATGTACTATAATAAACTTAACATGTATCCCGAGAGGGTGCTGGAAGTCCCGCACAGCGGGACTTCATTTTTCGCAGAGATTTTCAAAATGACAAAAAGTCTGCGAAAAGAGAGAAAGAAAAAGAAAAAATTGCAGCTGAAAGGGAAACGGAACGGCTGCAAAAGAAAAAATGCATAAAAGGAGGAATGTACATGCATTTGAGAAAGAAAATTTTGTCTGTAGTGTTAGCCGGTGCCATGATCGGCGGAGAGCTTGTGACCGGCATTGGAAGTTTCACACTTCCGGTAAATGCTGCTGACAGCAGTTTTGCAGGCGAAGAATGGTACGACCAGATTGATAAAGTAGAGGAGAACCGGGAGCCGGCACATGCGTATTTTACACCATATGAGTCAGCAGAGAAAGCTTTGACCAATGAGAAATCCGTTCTGGATAAGGATGCATCCGAGTCCGCTTACAAACAGTCTCTGAATGGTACCTGGAAATTCAAGTTTGCCCAGAAACCGGCAGACCGCGAAAAACAGGCAAAAGGTGCAGATGCAAAAAATTATGTGGAGAACTGGGATACCTCAGGCTGGAATGATATCAAAGTTCCAAGTTCCATCCAGACGATCAAGGATGCAGACGGCAATTTTAAATACGAAAAGCCGATCTATGTAAACCAGAGATATCCGTGGCAGAACTATGAAAATGTCAGCCTTGGAGCAAACGTTACAGCACCGACCGTAAACAACAGTGTCGGCCAGTACAAGAGAACCTTTACCGTTCCTTCAGACTGGGATGGAAGAGATGTTTTCGTATCCTTTGAAGGTGTAGAGTCCGCATTCTATTTATATGTAAACGGACAGAGAGTCGGATACGGCGAAGACAGCTACACAACGGATGAGTTTAACATTACAAGTTATCTGAAAAAGGGTGAAAATACCATCGCTGTGGAAGTTTACCGCTGGTCTACCGGAAGTTATCTGGAGAACCAGGACTTTATCCGTATGAGCGGTATTTTCCGTGATGTAAATCTTTACTCGAAAGCAAAAGTAGAGATGCGTGACCTGTTTGTAAAAACAGATCTGGATAAAAACTATAAAGATGCAACCCTGACGCTGGATGCAGATATCCGTAATCTCGGTGATGATACAGCAGCAGGCAAGAAATATACCGTATCTGCTGATCTTTATAAGATCGACGGCAAGACAAAAGTGTGGTCTGAGCCGATGGTGATCGAAGCAACTGTTCCGGCAGCAAAGGAAAGTGTGGCAGAGAAAGCAGACGATAAGGGAGCAACCTTTAGGGGAAGCAAACAAGTAACCAATCCGGACAAGTGGTTTGCAGATACTCCGAATCTGTATATGCTTCTTGTTCAGTTAAAAGATGAAAACGGCAATGTCATTGAGACGACTGTTCAGAGAGTCGGATTCCGCAAGATCAGCAAAGCAGATATCAACGAAGCAGGTCAGGAACAGGTACAGATCAACGGTGAAAAGATCATGTTCCGTGGTACAAACCGTCATGAAACAGATGACCAGGACGGACGTGCAATCTCCAAAGAAGATATTACGACGGATCTGAAGATGATGAAACAGTTCAATGTCAATGCGATCCGTACCAGCCATTATCCGAACAATCCATATATGTACGGACTGGCAGATGAGCTGGGTATTTATATCTGTGATGAGACGAATGCAGAGTCCCACATCGGTGCGACAAGCAGCAACATCCCGTCCGGATATCCGATCTGGAATACTTCCGTTATGGACCGCACCCAGAATATGGTAGAGCGCGATAAAAACCATCCATCCGTAGTGATCTGGTCCCTTGGTAATGAGGCTACTTACCAGGCTTACAATATGGATGAAAACTACTGCTTCTACAATTCCACACAGTGGATCCTGCAGCGTGATCCGTCCCGTATCCGTAAATACGAGCGTGACAACCGCTATACAAAGGGTGACCGCACAAAATCCATGGTAGATATCTATTCCTCCCAGTACTGGGGTGTAGATTCTGTCAAGAGTCAGGTAACAAACACGGGCAATAAGCTGCCGTATATCCAGTCTGAGTATGCCCATGCGATGGGAAATGCCCTTGGTAACTTCAAAGAGTACTGGGATATTTTCCGTAACTACCCGAATGCGCAGGGCGGATTTATCTGGGACTGGATCGATCAGTCTGTTTCTACAAAAGTAGAAAATACAACAACTTACACGATCACAGATTCGAACACCGGTGTTGCAACGAAATTTGACGGAAAAGTTACCGAAGGACGCAACAATACAAAAGCGATCCAGGGAACTTATGCAGCGACGGACAGTGCAAAACTGGCAACCAACAGCACAACCGGTATCACACTGGATGTATGGGTAAAACCATCGGAGAACTTTACAAAATCCGCACAGGCGTTTATCTCCAGAGGAGACAGCGACGGCTACAACCTTCAGATTGACCGCTATGGTAAATTTGAGTTCTTTGTAGACGGATGGAGCGGTGGTACTTTATCCGCAGATATTCCATCTGATTTCACAGACGGAAACTGGCATCGTCTGACGGCAACTTATATCGGTACCGAGTACAAGCTGTATTACGATGGAAAACAGCTTGCAACAGGACAAAGAACCAACAAGACAACCTGTGATGCATCCAGCAATCCGATCGACATCACCATCGGAGCATCCGCAGACCAGTCCGGAAGAACCTTCAACGGTGCAATCGACCGTGCAGCCGTGATCAAAGGTGTTATGACAGAGGAACAGATCCAGAATACAAACGATAATCTGGACGCAGTAAAAGATAACGTAGCTTATTCTATTGACTTTGGATCTGCTTCCATTAAATCAGAAGGAACAAACTACAAAGACAGCACATACTTCGCATACGGCGGAGACTGGGGCGAGACGGTAAATGATAATGATTTCTGTGCAAACGGTATCTTAAATGCAGACCGCACACCTTCCGCAGAACTGTATGAAGTCAAGAAAGTACATCAGGAAGTTTCCTTCTATGATGACGGTGAAGCAGCAAACGGAAAAGTCCGTGTTGTAAACGAGTTCCTGAACACCAACCTGAACAAATACAATGTCTCCTGGACATTAAAAGAAGATAACAAAGTGATCGGAAGCGGTCAGCTTAGCGAGGAGCAGAAGAACATCGCACCGCAGGCAGAAGCTACCGTAACACTGGCAAACTTCCCGAAAGTAAGTGCGACAGCAGGTTCTGACTATACACTGACACTCTCCGTAACACTGAAAGAAGATGCTGCGTGGGCAGGCGATTATTACGGACATGAAGGTGATGAGATTGCATTTGAAGAATTTGATCTTGCTTACACTCCGGAAAAAGCACAGCCAACGATCAGTGCATCTGACATGGATAAAGTAAACGTAGCAGAGAGCGATGATGCGATCACTGTTACCGGAAAGACATCCAAAACAAACGGCAAAGCATTTGAAGTTGTGATCGACAAAGCACAGGGTTACATCACCAGCTACAAAGTAGACGGCAAGAGCCTGCTGGAGAACGGACCGGTTCCGAACTACTACCGTGCACCGGTCAGCAACGACCCATCCTTCTCCACAGCGATGAAGAATGCAGCACAGAACTTCACGCTGGATGAGAACGGCATCACTGTAGATAAGAAAGACAAAGTAGTCAACATTCATGTATCAGGAAGCATTCCTGAAGTAAATACACCGAACAGCATTGATTACATGATCTATGGCAATGGTGAGATCGTAGTAACCAATACGGTTACACCGAGTGCTTCTGCAGGAAATATTGCAAGAATCGGTATGAAGATGACAGTTGCAAAAGATTACGAGAAGCTGACATACTACGGAAATGGTCCGCAGGCAAACTATGTTGACCGTAACACCGGTGCAAAACTTGGTATATACAACAGCACCGTAACCGAACAGTTTGAAAAAAAATATGTAAAACCTCAGGAAAACGGAAACCACACAGGTGTAAGATGGACAGCACTGACAGCAGAAGACGGAACAGGTATCCTGGTATCTTCTGACAGCGAAATGGAATCCGGAGCCCTGCATTATAAAGCAGAAGATCTGGCATCCTACCGTCATCCATATCAGGTTCCGGTACAGGAAAATACCATTCTGACTGTTGACCTGATGCAGCGCGGACTTGGAAATGCAAGCTGCGGTCCGGCTCCTCTGAGCAAATACATCATTTCCGCAGGAAAGACTTATACACAGACATTTAGCATCCTTCCTCTGACAAAACAGACATCAGATGAAGAAAAGATGGTAAAGAGCAACGAAGACGTGAAATCCGGAATGCCGCTGACCGGAATCAAAGTAAACGGCAAAGAACTGGACAACTTCAGTGACGGACAGAATGAGTACACTTATACACTTTTAAGAGGAAGCTACGAAGAAGGAAAGGTTCCTCAGGTAGAAGTGATCAAAAAATCAAATGATGTTAATGTAACTATTACACAGGCAACAGCAGTTCCTGGCACAGCGACCATCAAAGCCGTTTCTCCATTTGGTGTAGAAAAGACTTATACGATCAACTTCAAAGTTCAGGATGAACTGTATGTATCCGATATGGACTGGACAGTTGACCAGGGCGGATACTTCGAAAACACAAGAGATGCCTGCGGATGCGGAAATCCGATGGCAGTCTATGTAGAAGGCACAAAACAGAGCTTTGACAAAGGTGTGGCTATGCATGCACCGGCAGAACTGGGCGTTAACCTGGAAGGCAAGGGCGTAAGCAGATTTACCGCACGCATCGGTATCAGTGCAGACCAGACACTTGGAAACAAAGCAGATGTAAACTATGTGATCAAAGGTGATGGCAAAGAGCTGTACCGCAAAGACCATGTGATCTCCAACGGACAGTCCTACCTCGTAGATATCGATGTATCCAAAGTAAAAGATCTGCGTCTGATCGTAGAAGAAGGCGATGCAGATTACAATGACCACGCACTGTGGGCAGATGCAAAATTCACGTTCCAGAGTGAAACTCCAGATCCGAAGCCGATCAAAGTAGCAAGCATCAGCGTAACAGCTGATAAGACAGAGCTGACCGTCGGTGATACGATGCAGGCAGCTGCAGCTGTATTACCGGAAAATGCAGACAACAAAGAAGTTACATGGACAAGCTCAAATGAAAGTGCAGTAACAGTAAACGAAAGTGGTCTGATCAAAGCAATTGGTGTTGGAAGTGCAGATATCATTGCAACTGCAAAAGACGGAAGCGGTGTAACAGGCAAAGTTACCATCACGGTAAAATCAAAAGATATTGATCCGGTACCGACTCCGACCCCTGCACCGGCAGAAAAAGTCGAAGAGCTGAACAAGGCAGTCAAAGAAGCAGAATCATTCAAAGAAGCAGATTACACAGCTGAGAGTGCAGGCAAACTGAAAGCAGCACTGGCAGAAGCTAAGAAAGTTCTGGAGAATAAGGATGCTACTGAGGCAGAAGTAAACGCAGCACTGAAAGCAGTCAGCGATGCAAAAGCAGCTCTTGTCAAGAAAGATGATAACAATAACAACAACGGAAACAATAATCCGGCACCACAGGTTCCGGCAGTTGGAACAACCATTACAGTAAAAGGCGTTACTTACAAAGTAACGAAAGCTGATGCAGTAAACGGAACGGTTTCTGCAGTGAAACTGAAAGCAACGAAGAAAACAAAAGTTACGATCCAGGATACAGTAAAAGTTGGAAATTACAGCTTCAAAGTAACCACGATCGGTAAGAATGCTTTCAAGAACAACAAAAAACTGAAGAGCATTGTGATAGGAAGCAACGTCAAGAGCATTGGCTCCAATGCATTCAGTAAAGCGAGCAAGCTGTCAAGCGTAACTTTCAAGGGAACAAAGATCGTGAAAGTTGGCAGGAATGCATTCAAGGGTACTTCTTCTAAGATGAAAGTTACAGTTCCTAAGAAGATGAAATCCAAAACGCTGAGAGCACTGAAAAAGAACCTTCAGAAAGCAAAAATCAGCAAAAAGGCAACTTATAATAAAGTAGCGAAAGTAAAGTAAATAAAAGAATCTCTTGAATAACAGAAGTTCAAGTTGTAACGAGAATCGTCGCATGCTACAATAGGCATGCGGCGATTTTGTTGGGTAAATGTCAGCAAAGCTGAACAGAATCGCGTGCCAAGTCTTACGTGTCAAGCGGATATTCGCAATTGAAGCAGGGGACTTCCTTGATTTGGTTCAATCATAATAACGAAAGAAGGTAAGAAAAGTGGAGACACTGAAAAAGTTTGTGAAATATTATGCACCTTACAAAGGTGTGTTTTTTCTGGATTTGCTGTGTGCAGCGATTATCAGTTTTGTGGATCTGGCATTTCCGCAGATCCTTCGCAGTCTGACAAAAACACTGTTTTTAAAAGATGCAGCTGTGATCTTACAGGCACTGCTTCCTATCGGGGCAGGATTGCTGCTTATGTATGCAATACAGGCGTTGTGCAAGTATTATGTGACGTGTCAGGGGCATATGATGGGAGCAAGGATGGAGCGGGATATGCGCCAGGAATTGTTTGAGCATTATGAAAAACTGTCGTTCTCTTATTATAATCAGCATAATTCCGGTCAGATGATGAGCAAACTCGTATCAGATCTGTTTGACATTTCTGAGCTGGCACATCACGGACCGGAAAATCTGTTCATTTCACTGATTAAGATTGTCGGAGCCTTTATCTTCTTATTTTTTATCAACTGGAGACTGGCAGTGCCGCTTCTGTTTCTGGTTGTGCTGATGCTGATCTTTTCCCTGTGTCAGAATCGCCGTATGCAGGCAACGTTCATGGATAACCGACGCAAGATCGGAGATATCAATGCGAGACTTCAGGATACCCTTTCCGGGATTCGTGTCGTACAGTCTTTTGCAAATGAGGAGATTGAGCGGAAGAAATTTCAGAAGAGCAACGAAGGATTTCTGGTATCCAAAGATGCGAACTATCGTTGTATGGGAAGTTTTATGAGCAGCAACCTGTTTTTCCAGGGACTGATGTATCTGGTGACCCTGGTCTTTGGCGGATGGCTGATCGCACACGGAAAAATGGAAGCAGCAGATCTTGCCATGTATGCTCTGTACATCGGAATCTTCATCAGCCCGATCCAGATCCTGGTTGAGCTGACAGAAATGATGCAGAAAGGCCTGTCCGGATTTCGCAGATTTCTCGATGTGATCGAGACAGAACCGGATATTCAGGATGCCGAAGATGCAAAACCACTGACCAATGTATGTGGTGATGTATCTTATGAAAATGTTTCCTTTCATTATCAGGATGATGAGACACCGGTACTGTCTCATGTCAGCTTTCGGATTCCGGCAGGCAGATCGATCGCACTGGTCGGACCGTCCGGAAGTGGTAAGACCACGATCTGTTCGTTGCTTCCACGTTTTTACGATGTGACGGAAGGAAAAATCACGATTGACGGAAAAGATGTCAGAGGACTGACACTTGAAAGTCTGCGAAATCAGATCGGACTGGTGCAGCAGGATGTCTATCTGTTCTGCGGAACGATCCGGGATAATATCGCTTACGGAAAACCAGAGGCCTCCATGGAAGAGATCGTCGATGCAGCGAAAAAAGCAAATATTCACGATTTTATCATGTCACTGCCGGATGGATACGACAGCTACGTTGGTGAACGCGGAACACGCCTCTCAGGAGGGCAGAAACAGAGAATTTCCATCGCCAGAGTTTTCCTGAAAAATCCACCGATCCTTATTTTAGATGAGGCAACGAGTGCACTGGATAATGAGAGCGAACGATGGATTCAGAAAAGTCTCGAAGAACTGGCAAAGAACCGCACCACAATCACGATCGCACACCGCCTTTCTACGATCCGCGGGGCAGATCAGATTCTTGTTGTTGCCGATAATGGGATCGCAGAGAGCGGAACACATGAAGAACTGCTGAAAAAAGGCGGGATTTATGCACATTACTGTGAACTCTCGGAAATGTGACAGATTTTTCAAAGGCCAGTGCAGACAGCAGGCAAATAAAAATTGACCGTTGGTTTCCCGGCAGGTGTAAGGAATGGAAATGCCGGGTTTTTAAAATACTGTTTGCAAATGAACAGTATTGCATGTGCAAATGAACGAATTCCCCGAAGGGCACGTAAAAGTGCCTTCT
>ERZ780139.2616-NODE-2616-length-13191-cov-2.395935_pt1 | contig 13191 bp, 8 predicted proteins | sample MGYA00511476_ERZ780139 | MGnify/ENA primary metagenome ERZ780139 (study PRJEB29588, sample SAMEA2158190) | human gut metagenome | biome: human gut; feature: human-associated habitat; material: faeces | place: Denmark | collected 2008/2010 ... | reverse complement strand
TTCCTTCACGCCGCCGCGCTCCATCGCGCGGGCAAGCTGCTGGGTCAGCAGCCAGATGCATTCCTCGTGGCTATCGACCTTCTCCGGAATTTCCTCGCGGGTCAGCAGTCGAACCTCGCCCTTCGCCGCCATCATCACGCCACGCTCCGCCAGTGCCTGAACGCTGGTGTTTTTCGCGCGCGCCAACACATCCGCATCGCCAAACTTGAGGTTATTAAACGCATATTGGCTGAACATATCGACGCAGAAGCGGCTCTCGCGGTCGAGTTCGCCTTCCTGCTCGTTGTAATAGGCGTCCAACTCCTGGTTGATGATTTGCAGCGCCGCTCGGACGGTCATCGCTTTCCAGCACGCTCTTATAGCGGCTGAACACGCCAATGCCGGGACCGATCGCGGATTGCGCCAAGTCAACAGGCGCAATATTCGCAGACTGGAGTTTTTCAAGTGCCGGGCGCATTTCGCGGTGCAGCGCGTTGATGAAGTCGCGGCGGGTGCAGCTCATGGCGGTTTCCGGGCGCTTGCGGCAGACGAGGACGATGCTGGATGCGAGGGCGTTAGTGCCATTTGAGACCATTCTTCCTTCTTTTTCTGTTCTCATCGGCCAAGTTCCATTAATCTGAAAACCAGATTTAATTATTGCTGAAAGCATCGTTTCCCAACCTGTGGAAGCTGTTTTTTCACTACTTAATTCATCCGCCTCACTCTCACTCTGTTTAAATGCGTAATAAATAGTAACCGGAACATCTTCTCTTGCATATGAGTAAACTCGGCAACATGTTTTGTACATTCCCTCTTCAAAAAAACTTCGAGCTTTTTCAGTGCTTCCACCATGGCGATATGGAGTCGCTATTAGTTCTTCTTCTTTAGGAACAAGTATAGTTCTATAGAGTTTTGGGAAGAAACCCTTCAGAGATTGACGCATCCACACATAAAAAAAATCAGATAAATCAGCATATCCAATATTATCGTAGTATGGCGGATCTGTCGAAATCATAGCATTCTGCAAACCACAATCACTCTGTGCATCAAACTGCTTTACAAATCCGACCTTTCCGATTCCTAATCCTAATATTGCTCTAATTACACTTCCCAAACTTATTGTATAATCTCCTGCCGCACCATTAAACACATTATTTTCCGCATAATCCCACACCATAGGTATTGCTTGGCGTCCAAACAAGTGAACACTTTGTCCCCTACTGTTTGACCAATTACACAAAGAATTATTTATATCTGCCATTCTATCGACACCAATCGCCAAATACACTCCTACCGCTTCGCCATACGCTCTCGCGCCAATACCGCCTTCGGTAAGCGCGATATGATCATTGTTCATGCCAGCCGCGACTGCATCCGCTTCGGCTTTCTGCTGGGCTTCGCCGACCAATTCGGAGAAGGTCGTCAAAGCGGTTAATTGGCGATTGGTAAAGAGCTGGCTATAATCCGTCATTCCAAACGCAGGCGGGCTAAACCAACGCGGATTATTGGGCATCTCTCCTTCTGGAAAATCAAGCGGTTTATCCACCTCTGCAGCATGAATATGCTCACTATCCGGTGAAAGATAAATTCTTCCATGCTGTCCTTCTGCAACAATCGCCATCAGTTGCGCGCCAATCCGTCCAGTTTTTCCTTCCTCTTTGACATATGCATCTAATGTCACCTGTCCGCACGACGGGCAAACAAAAGCAGCGCCCCTGCTCTGTTTAGGCGTTTCAATCTCCGGCAGCTTTGCGCCCTGATGGACAGTGAATGTACAATGATCTTCTTCGACGCTCGGAACAATCCAAGCACACTTACCTTTCTTTTTGGAAAGGACATATGAGCTTGTCAATGGAATCGTACATCCACACGCCGGATTCGGACACTTCACCGTTCTCGCCCAAATCCACGCGATTACCGTCGCTTCCCCACCACCCTGCTCTTTCGGCACCTTGACCTTCGGATAGAGATGCCCGATGCGCTTATAGGCTTCCTGCTTCATCCATTCGCCGTAATAGCGCACGTCCTCCGCCAGCCCTGCCGCGCCTTTCCAACCGGCGTTGGCAGAGCCTTGCCGTCCTGCGTTCGGGTTTACCGGGCGCATACCCGCAAATTTCGGCGGAATTTCAATCATCGCCTTGTTAATCATGACCGCGACAGGGTTCAGGTCATGCGCATGGGCTTCCAGTCCCAGTCTTTGCGCCTCCAACGGAATCGCGCCGCCGCCCGCGAAGGGATCGAGCAACGCAGGCGGATTGCCATCGGTAGATTTGAGGATTTCAGCCTTTGCTTCCGCCAGAATCTCCTCGTCATTGCTGTTTTCCCACTTGACCAGCCTGGTCAGGATGTCAAACAAGCGCTCGCGTTCCTGCCGCTGCGCCTCTTCGGTCGGAAACTTTTCGGGATGGCTGGATGGATCATCCACCAGCGATGACCAGATCACCGCACGGGCGGTTGCAAGCGGACGACGCGCCCACCAAAGGTGGAGCGTGCTGGGATGCCCGTGACGGATGGATTTCTCGCGGGCAGATTCTGCATTGATGGCTTCCAGCGGAAGAGCCACTTCGATAAGTTTTTTCTTCGGGGGCATGGGGAACGCACTCCTTATACAGGGCAAAACCTGGTTTTCACTGTTTCTGTCCTAAAATTTGATACAAACACATTTGCCCATCCATGTACAGAAAAAATGGGGTTTCCACTCAGGAAACCCCACCAACTGACTGACCGCTATCTATTGCCCGCAGTCAGGGTAAACTCTTGGTATGGAACCCCAAGCGGTTGCAGGCGTCAGTTTATGACCTGCTGCAAATTTGTTTGCTTATATGTACACCTACTCGTATTATACAGAGTTTCGCCCGCTGTGTCAAACAAAATTGTCTCTCTCAACATGATTTTACAAAATAACGCCATTTCGAATCAATTCGGCAATCTCATAGTTCACGCTGCACGCGCCGACGTCCGGTGCATGAACAAACGGCCTTTGCAGATAAATCGTATGCGTCGTGTTTCCATCCACTTCGACAATCGCCAGAATGTATTCTTCCGGCTTATTGAGTGCCGTCAGAATTTCGTTTCGCGTGACGGTCACGGTGGTCGAGCCTTTTTGCCTGCCCTTGACCTCGATAAACCGCAGGCATGGTCCGCGCCCCCGTTGTTCCTCCGGAATGACCGATTCGATATCATAGCCCACGTTTTGCGCACTGACGTCTCGCGGCAGGAATCCTCCATCCGCCTCGCGCTCCATAACCGCTTTCATCGCCGCCATTTCAATGGCCTTTCGGTCTTTTCCGAACAATCCGCCTACGTTGCCCATGCCCATCAGTCGGTTCAGCAGCCCTTGAGGAATCACCAGTGCGCCACCGGCAATAACCGGCGGACACGGCGAAATACGCTTCTCCTGCTCCAATTCGGCAAGGCGTTTCTGCATTCGTGCCTGCAATTCATCCGCACGGCGCTGGGCATTGGCGCTGTTCAGCTTATCGCTGCCCTTCCCCGCCGCTTCCTTCTCTTTCAGCTCAATCGCACGCATATCCCAATATTGAATTTCACAGGTCAGGCGTTCTTTTACCGCCTTGGCGATTTTATTCGCCATCTGCTGTCTGTGCGTTTTGACTGCCTGATAATGTTCCGGAATGATGTTGGCAATCGCGTACTGCATCGCGCGTTCTTCCACACCGTCGCACAGCCACGCCTGCTGACGTGCAAAAGCCAAAATCTTTTCCGTTTCCTGTTCATCCGCTGCGCGATAATCCAGATACGGCGCATAACCGCCGCTTCTGGCTTCGCCCTGCTCATTTAACTCAACAAATTGCAGCTCTTTATTGATGATTCTTCGGGAACCGTTCGGCAGCACATGCCCATCCTGCACGGAATCTTCGATATAAAACAGTAAACGTGCCCGATCATCAGGATCGTTTTCGTCAATCAACACGCTGCCTCGCTTAAGTACATCCGCGTTTTGCTCACGAATCAAGTCAATCACGGCTTCCATCAGCGGATGACCGGGGCAGATCTGGTCAGCTACCGGTGTGCCCTGCACATTGCAATATTGTTTATCAAAACACACCCTCTCGTATCGCTGGGCAACTCCCACACCAAAACCGATGATCTGATCGCGTGCACGAACTTTGTAAGGAACATTGGTAATCTCGTATCTTCCCGGTTCCCGTTTGCGAATTGAACCGCCCAGCGAACGGAATGCTTCGATGAAAAAAGCCTCGATGAAATGCGGCTGGAGCTTGTGCGCCTCGATGCGCTCCATTTCTTCGCGGATTGCCATCACCTTGTGGACATCCATCGTGTCCTCGGTCAACGCACGTTCTTCCAGCAATTTTCCAAGCGCATCGCTGTTGATGGAGCGATCCACCACCTGATAGAGTTTGGCACGCGTTTCCGGCGAATTGCCGTAGCGAATCGCTTCAATGAGCAGTTCACGCAGGCTTCGATTGTCAAATGTCACCTTGCCCAAAATATCGAATACCTTACCGCCAAGCGCATTTCTTTCTTCTTCCAGCTTTTCAAACAATCGTTGATATACTGCGCCTTCTCTTGTTTCCTTGGAAACCAAATTCCAGAGATAACAAACCTCCGTCTGTCCAATTCGATGGATACGGCCAAAACGTTGCTCAAGCCGGTTCGGGTTCCAAGGCAAATCATAATTGACCATCAAATGCGCACGTTGCAGGTTGATGCCTTCGCCTGCCGCATCGGTTGCAATCAAGATGCGTACATCCTTGTCCTGCTTAAATAATGTTTCGATTTTACGCCGCTCATCACGCAGCATACCGCCATGAATCGTAACCACCATGTCGTCGCGTCCGAAAAGCATCCGAATTTTGCCTGCCAGATAATTGAGCGTATCTCGATGCTCAGTAAAAATGATGAGCTTTTCCCTATTACCGTTTGCATCCTTCATCAACTCGTTATCTTGAAGAATAGAGGAAAGTTCGTCCCATTTCCGATCCGTTCCACTCATGCGAACCTGATTTGCCATGCTTTCCAGCATCTTGAGCTTTGCAATTTCCATTTCGAGTTCGGAAATTGTTGTCGCAGCAGATGCTTGGTCTGCAACCGTGTCCTCCTTCGCTTCCAGTTCGTCCGGCGGCAGATCGTCCAAATCATCCTGATCGTCCGGCAAATCAAACTGCCATGCTGTTTCCGCTGCTCGTTTTCCCAGTTTTTCCGCTGCAAGACGGGTTTCAAGCCTCTGTCTGCGGCGATAAAGCGATTGATAAATTGCCTCCGGCGAAGAAGCCAAGCGTCTTTGCAGAATCGTCAAAGCGAATCCAACCGATGAACGCCTTGTTCCGTCCAAGTGATCCGCTCGATTAAACTCGCCCTGAACATACTCCGTAACAGCAGCATATAGTTTGGCCTCCATTGGGGACAAGTCGTAATTGACCGTATAGGCAATCCGTTCCGGAAAAAGCGGCGTCCCGTCAAATTTAAGCAAGTCTTCCTTGACCAGTCTACGCATGACATCGGAAACATCAATGCTCTGGTTGCTCGTCCTACATGCACCTTCGAAACGGTCCGGATCGACCAATGACATAAAAAGCTGAAAATCTTCTTCTTTACCATTGTGTGGTGTAGCCGTCAGCAGCAAAAAATGGCGGGCAATGCCAGAAAGCATCTTGCCGAGCTGATATCGTTTGGTATAACGCACCTCGCCGCCCCACATCGTTGCCGACATCTTATGCGCTTCATCGCAAACAATCAAATCCCAGTCCGTCATTTTCAGTTTATCCTGAAGTTCCTGATTGCGTGCCAGCTTATCCAATCTTGCAATGCAAAGATTCACTTCTGTGAAAATGTTGCCTGTTACCGATGATTCCAACCGTTCATTCGTCAAAATTTCAAAGCGTAAATGAAATTTTGTAAATAGTTCATCCTGCCACTGTTCTGCCAAATTGCCCGGAGAAACAATCAGGCATCGCTTCACATCTCCGCGAATCATCAGTTCTTTGAGCAGCAAGCCTGTCATAATCGTTTTGCCCGCACCCGGATCATCCGCCAGAACATATCGCAACGGCAATCTTGGCAACATTTCTTCATAAACAGCAGAAATCTGGTGTGGAAGCGGCTCTATCGCAGAAGTGTGCACAGCCAAATATGGATCAAATAAATGTGCCAGATGAATACGATAAGCCTCGGATACCAGTTTTAATTGATTTCCATCCACATCAAAACTCCATGGAAGACTCTTCTCAAGCACATGGAGAGATTCTTCATCTTCCCTGTACAAAAGCTGTGTACCGGTCATTCCTTGATGTGTCTTGTAAAACACCTCCACCGTCGCCGTTCCATACCACTTCGTTGAAACAACCGTCACCGGTTCATTTGGATAAATTCCAGTCACAACGCTTCCAGAAACCAGTTCTTCCAATCTTGACATCTTTCGTCCCGCCTTTTCATCGATCCAATTTAACTTTTTCAGTATATCACCCCTCATTTAGATCATCAAGATTCATCCGTAAGCAAAACCCATTTTCGCTATTCTTTTAAAGGTGCTTAAACCTCTTGATCTAAATACTGCGCCAAGATATATGCAATTTCTTCCGTATTGAGCCTGATTTAACTTGCTGACGTGAATATTTAATTCACACCGCCGTTGATGCTTCCCCGTGCCTAAAAAGTTATCCCATAACTTTCCGCATTGATTTTTTTCGAAAAGCAGGAATACCTCTGCCTCTTTTCCGTCATTCTTCCAATCACAATGTCGCTCTCTCCATGACCTTTTCTGTGCGACGAGAAGCTATTCCGACAATTCCGCCCCACCTGATCTTCGATGCTGCCATTGATCCGATTGATGCGAAAGGCATAAAACTGCCGGACTTTGAATAATATATAGAAGATATGGCGAATAACAACTTTGAAGAACCATTGGGGAAAAACAAGGAGGAATGATAATGGACGCTGTCGGAAGAAAAACATTTTGGGACACATTATGTTCTCTGCATACCTACGATTATGAAAGCGCAAATAAACTAGTTGCAGCATCATCGTTTTCTCAAGAACTATGCCGTTTTCGTGCTGTAAGCGAGCAATCCCTATTACAGTTGCAGAATAATGAGCAGTTCTTTTCGACAGCAGATTATTACGACGATCCATTTGATACTTTCTTCTATATCAACTTTAAAGCATTGAAGGATAGTTATGACACCGTAAGAATCATGCTTGATCAGAATAATACGAGTCCGATCAGGGACTTATTAACCCGTTATGGATTTGGAAATCATCTTGATGCAATTATTCAAGTCCTTAAAATGACTCATTGTGATGTTGACCGCTTGAAGATTTCCTTGAAAGATGTCCGAAATCTCGTTCAAAAACAAATTTACTCCATTTGTTTCTGTGAGGATTCCTTGAACGAAACAATGTGGTTGAAATACGCAAATCAACACAGAGGTTTCGTTCAGGTTTACGATTTCAGTGATCCCGATACAAAGCTCTGTGGGAAAGAACCAAACTGTACAGCATGTAGCGTAGCAAAGTATCCTCCCATGCTCTTTCCGGTTTACTACAGCAGTGAAATGTACGACGCAACTGCGTATGCCCTAGCCATCCTCGCACGCGAAATTCTAAAGGAAAATCTGTCGCTTCTTCCTCCGGAAACTCTCAGTGCTTTCGTCCATGCAGTATCATGGGCGAACGAAAAAATTTCTCTAATAAAGAAAGAATGTCATCAATATGACCAAGAATGGCGAATGCTTTTGCCAACACCATATACAGATCGTCCTCGCATAAAACTAAAACCAAAAAGCGTACTGATCGGTTTGCGCACATCCGAACATCACAAACAGCTTATTATTTCTGCTGCGCACATTGCCGGAATACAAGAAATCTATCAGGTGGTTATCAATGATAATAACCTACTCGGCAAGGAGAAAATTACAAAGGGATAGGCTCCTATTCAACATAGGTGATTCATGGATAATCCGTGATTTTAAAAGCAGCTAAGCATTCTATTTTTCAACCGATCTACAGCAAGGAAGAAAGGCTATATCAACCTCAGAAAAAATAAGAGTTTGAGAAGGATGATAGCTACTAAGTTTGCAGAAGAATTGTTATTGATAGCGACACAAACGCCGCCAACACACAGGGCAGCGCAACCGTATTCATCGAGTTCATGCTCGAAATGATTCTTGAAGCGCTGAAAAACGTCTATGTGAAGCAGCATATCAAATCGCCGGAAGATCAACTGCTCGTTCTGCTCAAGTCCGATCCGCGCATGACCATTCCCGTCATGGCGGAGCATCTCGGTCTGAGCGACCGTCAAATTCGCCGTCTGATTGCATCTTTGAAGGCGCAAAACAGGCTTCATCGCGAGGGTTCCAACAAGACCGGACGCTGGGTCGTGTCCAGAAAGTCCCGATAAACGTCCGCATAAATGTCCGTATAGAAACTTTCGTTTCTTTCGTGACTCGTCATACGCGGTAACAGCTTTTTCGCTCGTCCTTCATCTTTTGGCTTGACATTCGTGCTGTCTCCCGGTACAATGGACGCATAGAGACCCACTCAAATTGCCCCCATTTTCGAGGTCAATTTGACACGCTACTTTTCCGCTACCAAAACAATTTCATTTTCAGGATAAACGAGCCGATTTTCCACAAAAATCGGTCGAAATCCGCCGATTTTCTAAACAAATATGTTTAGAAAACGGTTCCCTTTGCCGAGTGGGAATAAGAATCGCCCTCCGATTTTTCTAACAATACAAAGAAAAATCAAGGTCCAAAAGTCGTTGCGGCAACGCTGTGGCAACATTTTCCCATCATTGCATAGAAAAGAGAGCTAACTGACAGGAATTGTTGGTTAGCTCTCTTTTTCGTATTCTATTCTTCTTCGTTGCCTTTTGTATCGTCCTTTTTTCGCTTTGCCCTCTGTCGCACAGGACGCTGTGGTTTCACGGGCGTCTGGTCATTGAACAGCAAATCAAGGATCGGCGGAATCTGAACCCAGCGCCTGCTGGTGTCATGCTTCGGGAATTCATACCGCCACTTGTCGTATTCCTCTCTGGTGATTTCGCCGTTTCTGAATTTCTCAGCCTGATACAGCCATGCGTCCAAATAGGTACTGAATTCTCGTGCGGCGACTGGATTGCTGCTCTCAGACGGATGCAGCGACAGAACAGGCAAATCGTCCTCACCTTTGTACAAGCCCAAGCCGTACATATCCTCCAAGGCAAACAGCGTATGCATCAATCCGACAAAGGAATCAATATCCGGCACATCCTGTGCGGGCGCGTCAACCGAAACTATTTTATTGAAAAGACCTGTTATGGAGGTCTGCCGCCGAAGGAGGTTCATTGATGTCGGTATACAAGGACAAGAAGTACAACACTTGGCGTGTCGTCTATCGCTACGTCGATTGGACAGGCAAGATGAAGCAGTGCCAAAAGCGCGGCTTCAAGAATAATCGCGACGCCGTCAAATGGGAGAAAGAAACGCTCGACCGTTTGAATGGCAATACGGATATGACGTTCGCCTCGTTCGTCGAGCGCTACACGGAGGATATGAAACCCCGGCTCAAGGAAAATACTTGGCATACCAAGGAGCACGTCATCCGTACTAAGTTTCTCCCCTACTTTGGCAAGCGGAAGCTGTCTGAGATCAAGTCTCAGGACATTCTCCGCTGGCAGAATGAGCTAACGACACACACGGATGAAAACGGAAAACCGTTCTCGCCTGTGTACCTCAGATCAGTCAGCAGTCAGCTCTCCTGCCTGTTCAATCACGCGGTCAAATACTACGGATTACCAGCAAACCCGGTAAAGAAAGCGGGTCATATGGGAACGAAGAAAAGCCGTGAAATGCTGTTCTGGACGCGGGAAGAATACGAAAAATTCTCAGAGGCGATTATGGACAAGCCCCTCGCGTACTACGCATTTGAAATGCTGTACTGGTGCGGACTCCGTGAGGGCGAGCTGTTGGCGCTGACCCCTTCCGACTTCGATTTTGAGAAGGGAACCGTGTCCGTCAGCAAGACGTATACCCGCTTGAATCGTAAGGACGTCATCACGACGCCCAAGACGGAAAAGAGCAATCGAACCGTTCAGATGCCGCAGAACGTCTGCGACAAAATGCGGGATTACATCCAATCGCTCTACAAGCCGGAACCTGACGAGCGAATCTTTCCCTTCACCAAATACTTCCTGACCAGCGAAATGCAACGCGGTTCGAAAGCTACTGGTGTAAAGCGAATCCGCATCCATGATCTGCGGCACTCGCACATCTCCCTTTTGATCGACATGGGTTTCCCGCTCACCGCCATTGTCGCGCGCGTGGGACACGAAACCGTCGATATAACCTGTATGTATGGGCATATAAGCATCGTACAATAATGTATATTAGGTCATGAACTGACACCTGCATCCGCTTGGGGATCAATACCAAGAGACATCTTGACCACGGGTAATGGATAGTGGTCAGCCAGTTGATGGGGCTTTCCGCAAAGGAAAGCCCCATTTTTCATACCAACACTATATTGAAGCAATCGCATTTCCCGTCACATCAGTATTGTCATCACTTGTAAAACCCATTATAATATATTCTAAAGTGTATGTTTTTCTGCATAAAATCATCGACTGAAAGCGTGACTGTTTATATGAAGCCCAAAGAGAGCAATATGCGTCCTGAAAAAATACCGCTAAATGGACGTTTAAGTGAGTTTCGCCAAGCATTAGAAGAAGAAATTGATGAAGTAAAGAAAAGCGGTGCTTCATCTACACTCCTAAACAATGGTCAGAAAATGGAAGGGCGTAACGGGGAATACTGGTATCGTTTCGATGTGGAATACCTACCTAATCTTCCTGCTGATACTCCTTGCAAATTAAAAATTGGTAATGAGCAATTCGATGTAACCGTCATTAGTTTTGAAGATAATTCACTCATGTTGTCTTCAAAAATAGCACTGCCGGATACCCTTGGAAAGGCAACGCTGGAAAACGGCTCCACAGTTCTGATGGAACGCCTTATCAAGTGCATCGAAGAGAATGCACATACGGACAATCCCGCGGGCAACCGGATGTTCATGACAGACGGACATGTTTATACATCTCGAAAAATATATGATCTAAGCGATCTGGTGCTGGATAGTTCCAATACAGAGAGTCAGCAGCGTGCAATCAGGACTGCATTGACGGAGGACATCACTTATATCTGGGGGCCACCCGGCACAGGAAAGACAACTGTGATTGGACAGATTATTGAGCAGCTTTACCAGCACAACCGCACTGTACTGGTCGTTTCTCATACCAACACTGCTGTCGATGGCGCAATTAAGAAAGCCGCTAAGGCATATGGAGATCATCCGAATGAACCCTACCCCATTCTTCGCATCGGCGCTCCCGGTTCCGACGTTCCCGATAGAGCAAAAATCGCTTCTCATGTAGATGAATTAGGACGCGATCTGACCGCAAAACAGCAAGCCTTAGAACAAAAGCAGCACGACAATGAGGTTGTACTGGAAAAATATGCCGTCTTGACTGCAAAACACAAATGGCTTCAAGAGAATAAACTGAGCACGATTGAGATCGTGCTTGAAAAAATTGACGCTTTATCAGACACTGTTCAACAAATCACCGAACGGATTGCAATGCTGAATGCTTCCATAGAGAAAGAGGTGTCCGCTCATCCTGAACATGCACAATATGAAAGCTTGACGCTATCTTTACAATCTAAAAAGGAAGAATTTCAGCAAACTTTTCTCATCCATGCTAAACTTAATCAAGAAAAGCAGAAAGTCAGTAATGAATTACAGGAAGCAGAAAGTGAACTCAGAAAGCACACCCGATATGCCGTATTGAGAGAACAAGAATCTAAATGTTTGACTGCGCCTTTCCTGAACAGTGAAATCAACGCTACAAAGGAAAAAATAGCCAATTTACAGGCAGAAACGAAATCCAGTCAGGAAAAACAAGATGCTGCGCAGCACGTTCTTTCTGATTATGCAAAAAAGAACGCACTAGCCAAACTGTTTGTTTCAAAGAATACTTTACAGCAGGCTCAGGATACAATAGCCAGTGAAAAGTCGAATCAGGACAAACTGAATGAACAGCTCCGTCAAACACAGAAGATACTCACAGTATACCATAAAACCGTTCTGATTTCTTTATATCTTTTTTACAAGATGCGTTTTGATGATGGCGCAAAAAATGATTCATGCCTGATTCGTTTTTTGCGCGATGCGGTTTTTCCCTGTAAAAACAGCCCGAAAGGGCAGAAAAAAACGCCCTCGACATCTCGAAAGGCGTTTTTGCTTCAAGGCGCTGCGGCCTGAAATCCAAAAGGAGGCAGAGGAGATTTTGTTTGAACGAAGAAGCTCGATTCGTTTCAAAATAAGGGGGACAGGTGTATATGGAGTGTGTCCGTTTCCCCTCTGCATGATCAGTATAAGTGCTTTGCACTGAATATACAAGAATCAAGAATTTCAGACCAAAACAGGAAGAAAAAGATGAATAAAAAAGAGAATTAGGGTATCAAATTCATATCTTCAAAGTTAATGGAGACAAACTGCGTCGGGCTGACGCCGAACTCTGTGAGTTCCCGTTCAATCAGTTCCAGCATGACCGATTTCCCGCAGCAGTGAATACCGATCATGGCCTTGATCAGCTCCGTCCCAATAAAAGGGCGAATGCGCTTCATATCAATTGTGATGAATTATTTGTGATTAATCAGCGGTTTCCTAAGAATATACATACTTGTACAAAAGATATTGCAGAGCAATTCGATCTAAAACAAGCTATCAAAATTCCGAATCTTTTATCTTCACAATATGCCATGTGACATGTGTGCAGTCAACATTAATTTTGACTTTTCTCCGGCATTTTTCTCGATAATCTTTTTGTGATGTGCATCTAGTTCACCATACATAATCTTGAAGATACTCTGGAAATACCGCAGTAATCGTGGTACAATAGAGGCAAGCTGATGCAACTGATCCATTTTGCCTGTGGCAACAATACGGCAAAACGCCAATCAGCAAATGAGCGAATAGACACAATAGAAGCATCAGCGATAATTTTTCTTGATTATATTAAACAATTCTAGTCAAGTTAATTTCTTGGTGAGCGAGTGGGAATAAGATACGCCCTCCGAAAAGCGACGCAATAGCTGAGTTTTTCGGATTCTATTCCCGACTGTGGCAATGATTTGGCAACAGTTTTCATGATTCATAAAAGAGAGCTATCTGATTCAATGATTGAATCGGGTAGCT
>ERZ780139.2606-NODE-2606-length-13233-cov-3.549401_pt1 | contig 13233 bp, 10 predicted proteins | sample MGYA00511476_ERZ780139 | MGnify/ENA primary metagenome ERZ780139 (study PRJEB29588, sample SAMEA2158190) | human gut metagenome | biome: human gut; feature: human-associated habitat; material: faeces | place: Denmark | collected 2008/2010 ... | reverse complement strand
CCGCCGCCGAGAGCGCCGCCCCCAGCAGCACCACCATCACGGCCCGGGGCAGGCGCAGCTGGGTGATGATGCCCACGCTCAAAGCGTCCCGCCCGCGGCCAGTCAGGGCCGCCAGCACTGCCCCCGGTGTCAGGGACACACTGCCCCAGAACAGATTGGCGGCAAACAGCACCGCCAGCAGCAGGGCAAGGATGCCGTAAGAAAGGATCAGGCGCTTTTTGCTGGTCATAGGTTACTCTACTTTCCTCAGAAATTGCAGGTCGGCGGGGTCGTTCTCCGTAAAGACACGGTGCAGATCGAGCACAAAATCGACCAGCGCCGTACTCTGCTGGAAAAAGCTCTGGGTGGTGCACCAGACACTGCCGCTCTGCACGGCCTTGAACTCGGCCAGCAGGGGGCATTTTGCCACCAGTTCCTCCGTGGTATGCACCACGCCCTCAATGGTGCTGTTATAAAGGAGCACATCCGCATCCTTTGCACCGGCATAAAAATCCTCCAGCGGCAGGTTCATGGTGGAAAGGTTGTTGCCGTTGTCGGTCAGGTCCGCAAACACATAATCACCGCCCGCCATCTCGATCATCTGGGCCACATAGTCGCCGCCCTTGCGCACATTGGCAAGGTTGTTGGCTGTGATGGAGAAAAAGGCACAGCGCTTGCCGGTGGAAGCCTGTCCGGTCAGCGGTGCAAGGCGCTCCACCTGCCGGGCGAATTCCTGTTCCGCCAGCTCCTCTTTCCCCAGCAGGATGCCCCAGAACTTGAGCCATTCCAGCCGGGCCAGCGGGCCGCTCTCATAGCTGGAGCGCTCCACCAGCACCGGGATGCCGAACCGTTCCAGCTGCTCCTTGACCTCCGGGGTGTGGTAGATCATGGTGTTCTCGATGGCAAGGCCGCAGTTGGCCGCAAGGATCTTTTCGTAGTCCGGGGCGCTGTACTTGCCCGCATAGGCAATGCGCCCGTCCTCCATGGCGGCTCTGGCCTCATCCAGATACCATCCCTCCGCCTGGGTACCGGAAAGGGTCACGCTGTCCAGCCCATCCAGCGCGAGGAACAGGTCCATCACCGAGGTGGAAACAAGGTAGATGTTCCGGACGGGCTGACGCAGCACCGTCACGCTCTCGGGCAGGCCTTCCACCTCAGCGGCATCCTCCGGGGTCACAAGGAACTGCTCCCCCGATTCGGTCAGGGTCAGCATGGTATAGCCGCCCTCATAGCAGTCGGCAGTAAACTGTGTGGCGTAATCCAGCGGACAGGCATGGTCAAAGACCAGTTCTTCTGTGCTGGCGGGCGCTGTCTCGGAGGCGGCGCAACCCGACAGGGCCAGTACTGTAGCAGGCAGAACGCGCAGGAATTGTTGTCTCGTCAGTTTCATCAGTTCAGCGCAAAGGTCAGCGTATACTCGATCTCATGGGGGGTGCTCATGGCTACGGTATCGGCAGTGACAGCCAGCGGGGTGCCCAGTGCAGAAACAGGGATCTCAAAGGTGGAGTTGCCCTCGGTGTTGGTGGGCAGATACTTCTCGCCATCCACGATCATGTAATCATAATTGGGGCTGCTCCACAGGATGACAGCGGTCATTTTGCCGTCCGCCACGGTCAGGGCGGCAGGGCTTTCCACGGTGGCACGGCCAGAGCCGCCCTCCAGGGTCACATTGACACTGTATTCACCGTCCGCAGGAGTCTCGGCAGCTTCCTCAGCCTTGGGCTGTGCATTGCGGATGCTCACAGTGTGGTCATACCACTTGCCCTTGGTCCCGAGGAGTGCCAGCTGGAAGTCCTGGTCCACAGCGGCCACGGGGATATCATAGCCGTAGACCTCCTCCGAGGTGCCATCAGAGTAGGTGACAGTATCGGTGGTAGGCAGCAGCCAATCTTCCTTGTTGGCCTCGGCATCGGCGGCCATGCCAACATACAGGTTGACGATCTTCTTGGAGGACAGACTGACATGGAAGGTCATCTGCCCGCTCTCCACGGTCAGGGTGCCCATGCCATTGCAGGCTTCGTTGGCGTGGAACATGCCGCTGTCGGTGTCGAACTCAGCCGTGTACACGCCGTCCGGCAGGGCGGCTTCGGTGCTTTCGGAAGCGGCAGCGCTCACGGCAGAAGCGGCTTCCGAGCTGACAGCAGAGGAAGCAGTGGAAGAAGCCCCGCCGCAGCCGGTGAGGACGGCGGCCAGCATCAGAGAAGCAACGGACAGGGAAACAAACTGTTTGCAGTGCATAAACAAAATACCTCAAAAATTCAGAATTTGAAATGGGAGTGTTTCTCCTCATGCGGGGAAGCTCTCCATAAAAAATGCCCGAAAAGATCTCTCCCTTCGGGCATTGGAATGCGGAATATTAGCCGTTCAGGGAATCAATGGCGGCTTTGGTGTGCTCAATGTAGCGCTGCTGGATGTCCTCGATCTCACCCAGACCGGCGATCTGGCACTCCACGGACGCGAAGTCACCGGAGGCCTGGAACTGGCTCAACCAGGAATCGTCATCCGCACCGGCCATATCGTTGTTGGCGTGGTCACCGGCAACGACCATCAGGGGACGCAGGATGACCTTGGTGTAACCGGCGGCCTTGACAGCCTCGATGACGTTCTCGCAGGCGGTCTCCTCAGGCTCACCCTCCACCGTGCCGATGAACACGTTGCTGTAGCCCAGGGTCTGCATGGCGGTCTGCATCTGGCTGTAGCTCACCTTTGCGGTGTGGGAGGTGCCGTGGCCCATAAAGACGAAGGCGACCTTCTCCTCAGCGGCGGCATCCAGGCTGTCGAAACCGGCATCCTTCACAGCAGCAGCGGTAACGGCCTTGGCAACAGCTTCCTTGTCGGCGTTGATGACGGCAGCATCGGCACCAACCTCGCCCAGCAGGGGCTCAGCAACGGCGACGCTCTCGAACTTGTCCTTGTACTCGTCGATCATCTCCATCATCTCGTCGTACTCTGCACCGTGCATCAGGTGGGTGGGCTGGACGACCAGGTTCTTCACGCCGTTGGCCACAGCGCGGTCCAGAGCCTGCTGCATGTTGTCGATCTTCTCGCCGTCGCGGGCCTGAACATGGTTGATGATGATCTGTGCGGTGAAGGCGCGGCGGACAGACCAATCGGGATAAGCGGCCTGCAGCGCATCCTCGATGCCCTTGATATCCTTCACTCGGCTGTCGTTGAAGGAGGTGCCGAAGGAGACCACCAGCAGCTCATTCTCGCCGATGTCGTCCTGATTGCGGCTGTCGTCCTTGGAAGCATCGCCGGTGTCGCGGCCAAAGTAGTCAGGGTCAGCCTCTTCGCCCTCGACCAGCTCCTTCTGGGCATCGGTCAGGGCATCCCATGCGGCCTTGGCGGCCTCACACTGGGCATCGGTGTCATCGGTGCGCTCCTGCACATAGATGGCATCGATCAGGTCTGCAACGTTCTTTGCGGCCAATTCGTCAGCCTCCTCGCCGGAAACCTCGCTGCTGGCAGCAGATCCTGCCGTGCTGGAAGCAGTGGTGCTGCTTGCGGCACCGCCGCAGCCGGTCAGTACACCGGCGCAGAGGGCCAGAGCGGTCAGAGCGGCCGCTGCTTTGTGGATGGTGCGTTTTCTCATTTTTGTTCGTTCCTTTCCTGTTTTTGAACATGATTTTTGCTGAACAGAAGGTACAGGAAAGAGTGCCCGGCAAAACAAAAGGGGCCTTTCTGCTTGCGGGACGGCAAAGCAAAAAGGCCCTTTTCAGTTTTTTCAGGCTTTTTGGGTACAACCAATTCCTCGTGATCTGGGGCTTGCGCCCCCGTACCAACAGCGGGCAGGTTTCCTGGCTGAAAGCTCAACATCCACCGCCGCCTTCCCGGAACATGCGTTCCAGTGACCGGTGCAGCTGCACCCTGGCGGTAAACTCCCTTATCACAGTGACGAGATCGTGCGGGATCTGCACCCGCTTCCCTTTTAACGTGCCTGCCCCCGGCCAGAGCCGCGGGCGGTACGCACCTGCTGTTTTCTATTCAGTTCGCTGTTCAGTATAACATACTCAACGGAGGAATGCAATCACCACTCCGGGGAAACTTCCGGGCTCACAGGCGGTGTTTTTTCCCCGATCAGGGCCACCGCCACATCGTTGACATTGGTGCCCGTTGCCCCGGTGATGATCAGGCCATCCACTGCTTTCAGGGCGTGGTAGGAATCGTTGTTCTGCAAAGCAGCATATCCGCTCCAGCCCCCGGCCTCCAGCGCGGCAAGGGTATCCCCATCCACATAGCCGCCGGCGGCATCGGTGGGGCCGTCTGTGCCATCGCTGCCCACAGAGAACACCGCCGCGTTCAGCCCGGCAATGGCAGGCGCGGCCGCAAGGGCCAGCTCCTGATTTCTTCCGCCAAGCCCTTTTCCGGTCAGGTGAACGATGGTCTCGCCGCCCGCGATGTAGGCCAGCTTTTTCCCCTGCCCTGCCTGGGTGCGGACAATAGAGCCAAGAAAGCTGCCTGCTTCCCGTGCTTCGCAGCAGAGTTGGTCGGTCAGGAGAACCGGTTCATATCCCAGATTCCAGCAGGCGCTGGCCGCGGCACGGCAAAGCTCCCGCACGCTGCCGGTGATCCGGGTGGTCACATTGTCCAGCGTTTTGGGCGTTTCCTGCGCCAGCAGGGCCCGGGCCTGTGCTGAGAGTGCCAGATGATACTTTTCGGCAACGGCAAGCGCCTGGGCGCAGGTGGAGGTATCCGGCACCGCCGGGCCGGCGGCGATCATATCCAGCGGGTCCCCCAGAATGTCGCTCAGCACGATGCTGAACACCTGCGCAGGGGCACAGCGCTGCGCGAACCGCCCGCCCTTCACACCGGAAAGCCGCTTGCGGATGGTATTCATCTCCACAATGTCGGCCCCACTGGCCAGCAGCTGGCTCGTGATGTCCTGCAGCTCTGCCCCGGGAACGAGCGGCTGCTCGAACAGCGCACTGCCGCCGCCGGAAAGCAGGAACAGCACCATATCCCCGGCAGTCAGCCCCTGCACCAGCTCCAGCGCCTTTTGGGTGGCCGCAAAACCGTTTGCATCCGGCACCGGGTGGCCCGCCTCATAGCAGGTCACACCTGGGATCTCACCTTTCACATGGCCGTACTTGGTCACGACCACGCCGCCATCCACCCGGCCCAGCGTTTCAACCGCCGCGTGTGCCATCTGCCATGCGGCCTTGCCCGCTGCGACCAGCAGCACCCTGCCGCCCTTGGGCGCAAAGGCTTTCAGCGCGCGGCGGACAGCTTCGTCCGGCAGGACAGCGTTCAGGCTGGATGCGATGATGGCATCGGCATCCTTTCGCAGAGTCGAGTTCATAAAACAGCCCTCCTTGTGGGGTATGATTTACAGCAGACCGGCTTCGGTCATGGTTTTTACAAAGCCCTGCCTGGCCGGGCCGTCCGGGAGCATTCCACCAGAACCAGGTCTTATGAAATTCTATTTTTTGCGCGGCAGCCTACAGCAAAACAGTTCTTCCGTTTTTCTGCTCCGCTTTCATGGCAAACCGTACTGCATCACGGCCTGTCATTGGGTCCACGATACCAATGGTCAGATGTTTTGGGCTGCGACGCTTCCACCCTCCGCTGAGCAGTTCCTGTGCATCCGCCCCTTCCAGTTTGACCGATGCTTTTTGGCTATCCCCCGGCATCAGCTTTGGCAGGGACAGCGGCAGACGCGCCGTGTACAACGTGCTGCCTGCTGCATCCTCCACATAAAGATTCACGGGCCACTCCCAGTAGAATGGTGCCGCGCCCTCGTTTGCCACAGTCAGCTCTGCGCAAACGCCGTCTGCACAGGGAGTCAGCTTCAACTCTGTTACCCGGAGCCGATAGCCCAGCTGCTTCAGCACGGCATTATATCCTTTGGCATACTTGATCGATGCCGTTTTGGGGCCGATAAAACTCATGTGCGATGCCTCCAACAGGCGCAGCGTACGGGGAAGCTCCTTTCCCAGCATATCCCGCATGGAAAGGCTGCTGGTGAACTCGCCGCCCACCGGAGCATCCTGCCAGAAAGCGGGCATGGCAGAAAGAGCATGCGGCTCATCGGCATACCAGCCCCCATTTTCGATCCATCCCAGCCACTCCATGGTGTCTTTTCCCTCGCCGGTCATATCGTTATAAAGGCCGAGGCCCTGTTCTGCCGCAAAGCGGAACGGCCTGCGCATCAGCAGCTTCGCCGTAGGAAAAGCCGCAAGATAATCTGCGGCATATTCGTCCCGGATCTCCTCGTCCGGCATGGGTGCCAGCCCTTCTTCGCTTTTGATGTGCCACTCGCCCCAGTGTCCAAGGCTGCCCAGTTCCACATAGGAAACAAATCCATCCGTACCCAAAAACTCCGCCAGCGCATAAAGCACACGATGATGCGCAGCCCGGAACACTGCATTGGCATAGTTTGGAGAGTAGCCTTTCCCATAATCCGTGTCGTACCAGCTGCCATCCTTTGTCTGCGCATAAAGCCAGTCCGGAATGTCCAGATGCGTCTCTTGTCCCGGCACATCACAGACAAAACGGAGCACCAGGTGGATCCCCTGCTCCCGCAGTGAGGCAAAGTCGTATTTTTCGCTGATCGCCTCCCACGCATACACGCCCTCTTCCGGCTCTGCCTCCCGCCATGTAAGTTCCAGATAGCGGAGCGTTGCATCGCCTGCCTCTGCGGTATCGATCATCGGGGCATAGCCGATCTGGGCATTGGGAAATGCGCTGTCATCCGCAGCATAGGTCCTTGTCTTTGTGGTCGATGCGATCATTGCAGCTCCAATCCCCAGCAGACAGAACCCTGCCGCCAGGATCCTTGAAATATTACCCATGATACTCCCCGTTGTACTGGATGAGGGTGACATCCTGCACCCCCTTTACAGCGCGGATACGGTCTGCAAATTCCATATTGGGGTCTTTGCAGAAGACCTCTACCGCCATCTCGGTGTTTTCGCCCCGCATGGTCTTGGATTTGACTGCATATTTGATGCGTCCCAGTGCCCGGACGATATCGTCTCCGGCCTCGGTGCCCATATAGTGGATCACCGCAATGTACACCCGGCCTTTGGCCTGCCAGTGGGAGAAGAGGTAGATCATGCCGATCATGACAACAGCCGTGACCAGCCCCAGCGCGTACATGCCCGCGCCTGCCGTGATGCCCGTGGTGATGGACCAGAACAGGTAGAGCAGGTCCAGCGGGTCCTTGACGGCAGTGCGGAAGCGGACGATGGACAACGCACCCACCATACCAAGGGAGATGACCACGTTGGTACTGATGGCCAGCGTGACCATGCAGGTAAGCACACACATTCCCACCAGCGTTAACGCAAAGCTGCGAGAATATACAACACCTGTATAGAATTTGCGGTAGACCAGATAAATAAGGATGCCCAGCGCCAACGCCGCCAGCAGCGCCACGGCAAGCTTCGGCGCATCGTACTGGGTAAAGGCGTTCAGGACGGATTTCTTGATAAAGTCTTTTGTGCTCATGGTTCGTTGTAATTCCTTTCCCCTCAGGTTTCGTTCCAGTATTCAAACCCGTGCCGATAGGCGGTCTTATCGCAGCACAGCACATACTTGGAAACTGCAGTCAGCTCCTGCGCACGGGGCGGGAGGATATCCCGCATGATCTGCGGCAGATACTCTGTAAATTTGACTTCCATTACCAGTTTGCCCGGCTCCAGCACCGGCAGGGCGGGAAGTGTGGAGTCAAAAATATTCCAGCTGCCCACAGCTGCCCGGACATTCTGGTCAAATGTAACGCGCACCGTGCCGGCATCCATGATCCATGGTTCCCGGTCGTAATCCACGATGACCCGGGGACGGAGCACATTGCACACACACTCGGTGTAGAACTCCTGACACAAACGGTGGGAACTGTGCAGCAGAAAGTCATAGTCTCCGGCGAGAATCGCATCAAACTCTGCATGGGTCAAAGGCGCAGCTTCTTTATAGATGTAACTGCCGAATTTTTTCTTTCGTTCCAGCTTGATGCTGCGGTCGCTGCAATTATAAATGCGGATGCGGTATTTCTTGCGCAGCAGCACACCGGCATCTTTTTCCTCATAAGCCGTGTTCCAGTAATCGTCAAAATAAAGGCTGCGGATGAAATAGCCGCCATTCGTTGCGTGAGGGTCCAGATGAAGCACCGGAGCCAGCCGCACAGCCAGCTCTGCCTTATCCGCATAGGAAATAAGATATTTCAGCTCGTGGCGGTATTTTTCTCCGGTGCGGGAGGACGACGGGGCCAGCAGGCTCCTGCCCCGCTCAAACAGGCTTGGCCCGTTGTGTTGCCCCGGTCTACTCTTCATAGGTGTCCTCCACAATGCTGCCGTCAGGCTGGACGTAAAAACAGATCATGCCATAATGCTTGCCGGCCTCGGTAACATAATAATCAAACGCATCCTGCGTGTAACCAGATGCATTCGTTGCGCGAACCCGCAAAAAATACTGTCCAGCAGGAAGCGTATCCATTGTAAGCTCTGGCAGAATCAGATCTTCCTGCCGGAAGAATACTGTGTTAAACAGATAATCTTTTGCAAGTTCGACCGTATAATAGATTTCCTCAACCGTAAAATTATAGGAAGGGTCCCAATTCAGATGTAACTGACCGTTTGCTGCCTGCGGTATGCCAATGTAAAATGGCATGGGCTTACGGTAGCTCTCCCAGTAGTAATTATAGTTTTCTTCGATCTCCGGCCAGATGCTCTTCAGAACATCTTCGTATTCGGCGTGCGTGATAGGGACATACATCCGGTCTGGCATCTGCCAGACATACGTTTCCGTCACACCTCGGTAATGTTCCAGCATGGACTGGATACGCGTCTTATTCATGTAAGCATAAAGCTCCTTCATGGCAGCATCCAGCATATCACGGTAACTTTTTGTTTGCAGACAGCGCCGGAACAGAATATTGCCCCAGTAGTTGCTCACGCCGCGTTCCCAGCTTTCAGAGTCCGAGAACTTAATGATCTCACGTTCCCGGCGGCGGAGCATACCGTCATTGTCCCAGTCCCAGAGATACCATTTGCTGGAGTTTTGTGGGCTGTACAAATAGACATTTCGATTTTGAGTGTCTGTGTTGCCGGTCAGCAGCTGAAATGCCATCCAATAGGCGATATTTTCCTTATCAAAGTACGTTACAAAGAGCTCATCATCCATGGACGACGTTGCATCGTTGAGAACTTCCAGCATTTCGATCAATTTGGAGTGGTCACTGTCTCCCTTTATTTCCAGCAGCGCCTCAAATGCAGTTTGGTCATATGCAGGGTCCGTTGAGAGGCGGATAATATCTTCATTGCGCAAAAACTCAAAGGAATTGATTTTATACAGTTGGCCGTTTGGATCTGCTCCATGCGTCTTGAGAGCGGTCTTATTCAGCTGTTCGACCTGAGTATACAGCCCGTAATCTTCAAATACACCACCGTCGCTGTCGGTCAGGTCTTTGACGTACAAATGCACGAATTGGGTTTGAAGGCCCATCATCTGGTCGATCCCTTTAATAAGGTCATAAGCCATCTTATTACGGAAGCGCAGTCCCTCGCCCATGTGTTTGTTCAGAGCGATGGTGCGCTGACCGCGCCAGCTGCCTTTATTTTTCTTTAGTTTGATCTTATAGTTCTTTTGGCTATTTCGGCTGGAGGTCTGACCGCGGATCTGAACCGTGGCATTTGGGGTCAGGGTATCATATCCAAGCTCTCCCACGACTGGGCCGTTCTCATCGCCCACCTGCAAAAGGCCGTTCACCTGATAGCGGGGAATGTTCATGTACTCGTAGTCATAAACCGAATAGTGATTGATCTCTGCCCAGCTGTGGTTGGTGTTCTCGCTGTCATTGCCCCGGCTCACGGTCAGGTACATCGTCACCACGCCGCTGTCGTCATAGACCGTATAAAGCTCCGAATTATCCCGCAGGTGGACACTGTTGATATCCTCCAGCGGAGCCTTTTCCACCTTGTCCGCTGCTTTCTCCCCAGACGCTGCCTGTGAGCCGGCAGCGCTCTCTGTACTCCCGGCCGGCAGCACGGCACAGCCTGCACACAGACCGGCCAGCGCCACGCCCAGCCCCAGCACCCTGCGGCGCGGGATCAGTTTCTTATCTTCCATCTTTTCTCTCCCCTCAAGAAGCACTATGCTTTGCACTCTTCGTCGGCTTTCGCTTTTTATGTTCCAGGAACAGCCCCAGCCGGGTGAAGCGCCCGGATTTTGTTTCTGCCACAATAGGCTGCTGCCCCAACACCCGATAGGGCAGGTTGGCCGTAAAGACATCCAACCGGAACAGCGTGACCAGATAAAACAGTGCCGCCCCGATCAGGAAGCCGAATCCGTAAAACGCAGGGTCGAACGCCATGGAAAGCGCCGTAAGCCCGCTGGCAGAAACAGCAAACACAGCGGCAGCTGCGACAGCGCCTCCGTAATCCGTGAAGTAAAGCAGGATCATCAGGATGGTGTTGCCCACGGCGTAAAGGCCGTACCCCACACACAGGGTGCGGAAGTAGCCGTGCATCAGGTCGTTGAACCCAAGAGGCAGCAGATCCAGCAGAGTGTTCTCCAGTGAAAGTACCGCCGCAGTGACGAACAGCTGTTTGAGGGCCGTGAACCGAAGCTCACGGTTCAGCACAGCCAGCATCTCTTCCTCTGCTGTGACAATATCTCCCACAACGCCGCCATCGTTGAACAGGCTGTAGTAATTCCGGTATTTGGGGTAAAAATTGACCTCCACCGACACCACAAAATTTACGCTTGTGACGAGAATGGTCAAAAAAGCAATAAGGGCAGGAACATCATAGTACGGAGCCCCATAAAACAGGCCTTTGACCTGTACGCCCAACGGCCCCGCCCAGCAGATGACAAGGTGGGCAAACAGCCCGATGTTGGTGCACAGCCCCGTAAAGGCCAGCGGCAGGAACGCATCCACCCAGCGCAGAAATGTCCAGGGGCTCTCCTCGCTCTGCGGGAAGTAGCGGTAGAGCAGCACTACATCCCAGACCATCATCAGACCGTAACCCATGGTCACAGCAAAGAGCATTCCCTCCAGCACCGGACCGCCCAGCAGCACCACCAGCACGAACCCCAGCCCGAACGCCAGCGCAATGGCAGCCAGAAAAGAACAGAGGATGCCACGGTAGTCCTTGATGGCGGTCAGGTAGCTCATTCCATTCCAGTTCACGATCATCTCTGCAAAAAGCCACAGGCAGAGCAGGCCCTGCAAAAGAGTTGCTCCTGAAACAAGCAGAAACAGCCCATACAGTGTGCAGCCCAGCACAAGCATCATGCTGCTGGAGCCCCAGAACGAAGGCAGGATGGTCTGCTCCTGTTCCTCATACAGCATATCTGCCAGATACCGTGTTACCGGCATGGAAAAGAAGCTGGTGACCGTAAGGGAAAACAGCAGCGTATAGGTGATCATGCAGACCAGCAGATCCTGCTGATCCCGCGGGGCGCCCACCCAGCTGCAGAGCAGCAAAATACCAAGCTGAAGCAGAACGCCCAGCAGCATGGGGCCGGTGCAGATGATGCCCGCATAGCCGTAGGCCCGCAGGGAGGCAAACAGCCCTTTGCGGCGGAACAGCTTTTTCAATTCAAATCCAATTCCTGCCATGGTTACTCCAAGTGATATTCCTTTGCGGTTTCGTCGTACATTTTGCGGTAGTTCGCCAGCATCTGCTCGTGGTGGAAGTAAGCATCCACCCGTCTTTGGCCAATGCGCCCCATCTCTTCGCGCCGGGCACGGCTGGCACACATTTTCTCCATCGCATCGGCCAGCCCCTGACGGTACATAGGAGGTACACAGTAGCCTGCAATGCCGAACGTATCCCCCGGGGCGCCTTCCAGCAGTTCCCTGCAGCATCCCACCTCGGTGGTCACGCAGGGACGGCAGGCTGCCATGGATTCCAGCACAGAGAGCGGCTGTCCCTCCGAAATGCTGGTAAGGATGGTGAAATCCAGCTTCTGCATATACTGCACCACATCCACACGACCTGTGAAGATCAGATTTTTGAGCTGCAATTCCTCCACCAGTGCATAGCATTCTTTCGCATAGTCCTCATCGTCCACGCCGCCCATGATGTGGAGCCGGACGTTGGGGACCCGGGAGGCCAGTTCAAAGAACGCATAGATCATGGTCTTGACGTCCTTGATGGGAGCCAGACGCACCACTGCGCCAATATCCACCCAGCCATCCTCCTGTTTGAGCGGGATATTGCAGAACCGCTCATACTGGACGCCGTTTGGGATAACGATGCACTTTTCAGCATTGCACCCCATCTCGATCTGCGTCCGGCGGGCATTATAGAACAGGCTGCTGACCCGGAACGCCCGCCGGTAGATCTCCTCTGAAAGCAGATAGAAAAACCGGATCCACCGGCTCTTGAACGATGGCACCACCCACTCTGCGCGGATGATCTCCTCCTCACGTTCGCGGGTGTAGATGCCGTGTTCCGTAAGAAGCACCGGTGCATGGTTCAGGCTACCGCCCAGACAGGCCAGCAGACCGCCATAACCGGTAGAGATCGCATGGTAGACATCCGCTTTCGGCACCCGGCCCGTAAGCAAATAGAGTACCGGCAGCAGCATCGAGCGCATGGTATGGAACGCATCCGCATAGGCCACATAGGGATACTCTTTCATGCAGATGTCCGTGAACAGCTCTATGAAGTCCCGGCTCTGCAAAAAAGAGAGCGGGTGGACGCCTTTTTCCTGAAACAGGCGGAACAGCACGTCCCAGTCCGGGTGGCCCAGCCGCACCAGCTCCCGCAGGGCGGCGCGCTCGGCCTCCTGAAAGAGGACCGGCTGCTGCTCGCCGTGGAGGCGGAGGGCGTCGTCCAGAAAGACTTCCTCCACCTCTTTCACGTTGGGGGGCAGCTCATACACGAACTTGCCCCGGTCTTCAGCTTTGGCCCCGATGACCCAGAGGGAGAACTCCTGCCGGGGCATGGCCTGGATATAAGCGTGCATCCAGGTGGACACGCCGCCGTGGACATAGGGGTAGGAGCCCTCCAGCACCAGACAAATGCGCATGGTCTCACGCCCCTTTCTTTTCAATGTGGATGGTGTCGGCGTTGGCTTTGAGCAGGTAGAGGTTCCCCGTCAGGTTGGTGAGCTCGCCGCCCGTCACCCGGCCGGGGGTGCCTTCATTGGCCCGGAAGAACAGCCACCCCTCGTCCACAAAATTGCCGAGGGTAAGCGTCCACTCCGTGGGGGTGCTCTCGGTGGTGACGGTGAGCTGGCTGTACCGCTGGATCGCACCGGCACACTCGGTGCCGGTCTGCTTGCGCAGATCGGGGGCAGCGGCGG
>ERZ780139.2599-NODE-2599-length-13246-cov-6.009173_pt1 | contig 13246 bp, 5 predicted proteins | sample MGYA00511476_ERZ780139 | MGnify/ENA primary metagenome ERZ780139 (study PRJEB29588, sample SAMEA2158190) | human gut metagenome | biome: human gut; feature: human-associated habitat; material: faeces | place: Denmark | collected 2008/2010 ... | reverse complement strand
TGTTGTATTCATAAGCAAAGGACGCATGAAAAAACTTTCGTTTTTTCACACGCCCTTTTATTTAGCTGATACCCAATGTACGATATCAAACGCTATTAATTTTATAAACTATCACTCTATGTATATCTCAACCGTATGACATTTATCTGTAGAAAGCATTTCAATAGCATGCCTTGGAATACGCACGCTGTTTCCTGTAACATTTTCCACTTTTACATCATCACAGAGTGCTCTTTTGACCTGCGCATCCCCAGGTTCGAGCTTATCAGGATTGTGAACTAAAATATCAAATCCATGACCTGCAAATTCTAATGAAACTTTTGCATCACCTTTTTCGTTATACTGCTGTGGCATGAGTGCAGGCTCAATAACAAGATCTCCAAGCTCTCCATGGACTCCGTATACAGATGTTATCATAGTAAGCATATACCAGCTTGCGGCACCTGTAAGGTATGAATACAGACCTCTTCCATCATTATCAAAATACTCCGGTACTCCCGGATACATCCTGCTTCTGTCAAAGTCCATCGCAGTATCAAGAAGCGTCTTTAATACCTTGTAACCCTCTTTTATAAAGCCCTGTTTATAGAGCGCATTTGCATACATTACAGCCATATGTGAGAATACAGCACCATTTTCTTTTTCACCATATGCAAATCCAAACATTCTTCCAAGATCAAACTTTTCTTCCTTAAAATCAGTGTTTAGTCTGTAGCCACCGGCTTTTTGATCAAACAGATACTTGTCTGCGCTATTACAGATTGCCTTGATCTGTTCTTTTTTTGCGGTTCCACTCATGATGGCAAATACCTGTCCTGTAAGCATCATGCGTACATCTCCACTCTCACATCTTTCCACCGGTCTGCCGTTATTGTCATAATATCCGTTGAACCAGCCTCCATCCGTGCCATCTGATATCCATTCGTTTTCGCGGATGTTTTTCATCATCCACTCAGCCTTATGCTCCAGGTTTTCGCAAATCGCAGCTATTGGGACAAGAACAGTGCTTCCGCTTGTGCAGTTCTCACATGCCTTTGCATAGCTCATGAGAAGCTCCTGCTTTTTGTCAGGGCAGTTGTAAAGTATTTCGTCATCAGCAAGCAGCAGCTTAAGCTCATCTAACACCTCAATCCTGTTTATTCCACTTATTTTTTCCACATTTCTTAAACACTTTGCTATATCAAGCAGATTTCCGGCATATGCACATGTAAATGCAACACTTTCACCTTTGTCCCATGCCATATCGAGCGCATCGTTCCAGTCTGCACCGTGCAGCTTCATCTCGTTGTGCTCCCCCACATCATAGAAAGCGCACAGATTTTGGATCAGAATATGCTCTAAAACCGTTCCAAAATATATCTGACCGCCTGCCGTCCTTTGTTTGTTACCATATGTATTATTCCATGCTTCATCATGGCTTGTGCCTCTCATGGACTGGTAATCCTTAAAGTACGTCGTACGCTCAAAAAGTACATCTGTATCACCGGTCTGGTCAATATAAAGCTTTGTGGTTACAAATGGCCAGAATGCGTGATCCATCCATACACGTGTGATGTTATTTCTGTCAGCGATAAACTCGCCAGGCTCGTTTCCTATAATAGTCGCATTGGTTCCATCAATTCTCACACCGCCATAATTGTTTACAATCATCCTGCGGACATCCGAAGGTTCCATCAGTAAAAGTGCAAGACAGTCCTGCCATAGATCTCTCCAGCCTCTTCCACCTTTTCCATAATCATGATGTGGAAGGAACGAACAGCCGTATATTCTTCGTAAGATAGGTTGAAAACATATCCATTTAAGATAATTGTCCTCCTTGGCATTTCCTGTCTCAAAATCAATATTTACCTTGTCTATCCAGTGTTTCTTGACGGTGTTTAGTTCTTCTTTTACTTCAAGTACACTGCGGTACCGTCCGGTAATGGCATTTATGTCATTTTCTTTTTCCGTAAGGCCTGCAAGCATGATATAGCTTACCGTCTCCAGCGGTTTTATAATACGGTTTGCAAATTTTATTGCTCCGACTGCTTCTTTTCCCTGAAATTTTTCTCCGGCCTTTGCACCTGTTTTTTCAGTTCTGACTGCCTCAGGAATAAGGAAAGAGCCTCCCTCTCCTATAAACTGCTCAACGGTAGGATAGAAACTCTCAGGACTTTCTCCGTTTCCGGATGATCCATATACGAAGTAACTTATATCATTTTTCCGGTGTCCACGCTCATCAAATGAGAGGACAGGTGTAACCTCAATGCCGTATTGTGTGGTTTCTATTCTGTGCAAAAGTGATGTCACATGTCTGTGATCCCTGATATTGTCAGCACTTCTGCCATAGATTGGGATTGCCCCGATTGGGACTATCTCCATAGCCTCATCTGTCTTGTTAGTGATCTCCACAAGCATGACTTCCATGCTTCCATCAAGTGTGACAAATGATGTCGTGTCGGCCTCTAACCCATATATCTTTGAAGCACGGTGCAGCTTCTGCCACATTAAACCTGCCTCAAGCTCACTTTCATCCTGATTACCTGTAAATCTGTCGGCCTCCTGCTGTGCAGATGATCCGCATACTGACCAGAAGCCCTTCCCAACAATCCGACACCAGAAATTTCTGGTGCCTTTATTGTTGTGAAGATTTTCTATACTAACAGGTTCCAGAAGAAAGGTATTCTGGCTTGTTTTACTGTCTCCGCCGAGAGTTGGTGTAATGCTTGATTTAAGCCCTTTTTCCCCTGCAAGCGGCAGATACAGTCCACTGTAGTTTTCGGGATTTTTGATCCTGAAGGTTCCGTATTTGTCTATAAAATCTATATTTTTCATATTTTCAATCAATCCTCTATACAATTACAAATCAAATTTTCACACACCATATACAATCCTATAGCAGTCATTATCCCACCTACGGAAAATTTACATGGTAAGCTCAATCTCTGTCTGCTCGCTAAGAAGCTCTTTTGGAATATAGTCTCCCTCAACTGCCTGTCCGTTTACAAGAAGGCTCTTGCATCCGCTCTCAACATGATCAGGATTTTTTACAACTATATGAAGATGGCATCCCCTGAAATCCTTCTCTATCTCGAATCCATCCCAAGCTTTTGGAATAGACGGAGCAATATGAAGTCCATAGAAATCAGGACGCATACCAAGTATTCCCTCTACACATCCAACCATGACTGTTGAAGCAGTTCCTGTGAGCCAGTGTACATGTGAACGTCCAAAGTTCGGACTTGCTTTTCCTTCAGTAAACTGTCCATAGCAGTACGGCTCAAGTCTTCTTATCTCTGCTCTGTCATTCTGTGCGGCAGGAGCATTTTCAATAAAATACTTAAAAGCTCTGTCTCCATGTCCTTTAAGTGCCTCAGCAAGAATTATCCAGCCCTGTGACTGTGAGAATATTCCTGCATTCTCTTTAGTTCCCGCATTGTATATCACTGCGAGTGCTCCGTCGAATGCGTGTGCATGATATGGAGGATCCATAAGAATGGCGCCATATTCGGTATTGAGTCTTTCATATACCATTTCAAGGGCCTTATCAGCCTGCTCATCACTTGCAAATCCACTTATAACAGCCCAGCTCTGTGGGTTGAGCCACATATTTGCCTCAGGATCATCACGCTTTCCGATAACCTGTCCATCCCCTGTAAATCCACGGATAAATCTGTCCTCATTCCAGCAAAGCTCCTGAATGATCTTTCCGAGTTTTTCCTGGCTCTCATCAAGATATGCGATATATTCATCATCTTTCTTATAGGCTGCAAACTCTTTTAATATAGTCATTGCATAATAGAACTGAAGTGCTACGAAGGTTGACTCTCCATCTGCACCAAGCCTCAGGCAGTCATTCCAGTCTGCGTAAAGTCCTGCAGGCATTCCATGTTTTCCGAGGTGGTTCATCGAAAAATCAATTGCTCTCTTTAAATGCTCGTAAACCGTTCCCTCATCCTTGTTGGCGAATGGAATGACCTCATCTATAAATGCTACATTTCCTGTCTCTGATACATATTTGTATACAGTTGGGAAAAGCCATAATGCATCATCAGCTCTGTAAGCCGGGTGTCCTGTCTCCTGTACATAGGAAGCGTCGTCAGGAGTATCCTCATGTCCCGGATTGTGTGTAAACTTGACAAGCGGAAGTCCTCCACCGTTATCAACCTGTGCTGAGAGCATGAATCTGATCTTTTCAACAGCCATCTCAGGTGCAAGGTGTATAACACCCTGAATATCCTGGACTGTATCACGGTATCCGTATCCGTTTCTGAGTCCACAGTATGTAAATGATGCAGCTCTTGACCAGATAAATGTCATGAAACAGTTATATGCATTCCATGTATTGATCATTGTGTTGAACTCATCACTTGGTGTATTAATCTGGAAATGTGATAACTTTCCATGCCAGTATGCGATAAGCTCCTCAAGTTCCTTGTCGCAGACAGCTTTTGTATCCGTGTAAGAAGCAACAATCTTTCCTGCTGTCTCATTATCTATCATTCCAACTAAGAATGCTATTGTCTTTGTCTCGCCCGGTGCCAGCTCCAATACTGTTGTGATTGCTCCACAGCTATTCTCGTTGTAGTTGCCGTGGTTGTTAAGCTTTCCGCTCTCTACTCCGACAGGATTGCCATATCTGTGATATTCTCCGAGAAATTCTCCCCTGTCACCGCACCAGCTGTCAACAGGTGCTCCTGCAAGTCCGATAAATCTGTTTACCACATCCTTGTTGTCAATTTCCTTGCCATCCTCGATGCGGTCAAGATTGGCATGGATCATCTGACGCACTCTGTTCTCCACAAATACTGTCTTTGTAATATACTGTGAATACTGCAAATTCACCTGATCCTGCTCATAGTTGCTGTTGTTTGTAAACTCAGCGTAGCCTGTAATATTAAGGCTTCTTGCCTTATCAGAATTATTTGTCACGCTCAAATTCCACACTTCGTATGTCTTGTTCAGCGGAACGTAATATCTTACTTCTGAATGAATACCGCTGTAATCAGCCATCATCTTTGTGTATGCTGTTCCATGATGACACTCACTCTTGTATTCATTTAAATCCTTTCCTACAGGCTGCCACGAAGCTGACCAGTAATCCTTGCTGCCGTTGTCTCTGATATAAATATATCTGCCAGGCTCATCGAACTGATTAAACACATATCTCAAAAGCCTTCCGTTTGCACCTGACTTTGCAAAGCTGTATCCACCTGCATTATTGGAAACAATTGCTCCATACTCCGGCGATCCAAGATAGTTTACCCATGGCGCCGGTGTGTCAGGTCTTGTAATAACATATTCTTTTTTTGATTCATCAAAATATCCGTATTTCATATTCCTTGCTCCATTCTCTACTTAATTATATGATCTGCGGTTACAACTGCCTCCAACGTATATTTGGCAGTGAGCCATTTTCGTAATATAATATACATTTTTGCAACAGTGTATTATACAAAATTATTTCTTAAAATATCAGATTCATGACATAACTAAACTTATCTCACAATATATAAAAAAACCGGACGCATACGCGCCCGGTCCTTGAAAGGAATATGTATTTTACTAAAACTGTCCGAGATACGGTATACGGAGCAGTTAAAGTACGTGGTTAGTTATTAGTTTTCTTTCTTTTTTTCAGGAATGAAACCGCTAAAATAAGTGCTCCAGCCATAGCACCAAATACATAAGCCAGAATCGGTGAATTGTCACCTGTTTTTGCTGCTTTTGCAGTTTTTGATTCCTTTACTGCCTGTGTTGTTTTAGCCTTATCTGAATCAGAGGTCTTAATTACCGGCGCAGGTACCTTCGGCTGCTCATTTTTTATATCTGTATTGATATCCTCTTTCGGATCATCTTTTGGATTGTCCTTGATGTCATCTTTCGGATCGTCTTTTGGATTGTCCTTGATGTCATCTTTCGTATCATCCTTTACTTCCTCAAGTGATATGTCATCAATGCTTACCTCATGCTGTGTTGTTATCTGGTCATCCCCGATTTTACCAAGGCATGCACTGAAAAATGCTGCTGTGTCTGTATCCTCATTCATTGTAAATGTATCCTCAAAGGTCTGGTACTCATTTGTGAGATCTACTATATTGTCATTTGAGTATACATGCCAGTCACGGTTTTCCTGTCCCTGCATCACAACTCTGATCTTCCTGTTGAGACTTGATTTTGCTTTAAATTTAAGCTTGTAGGTCTTGCCCTTTTCAAGTTTTATATTTTCCTGCTTAATCTGTACTTTCCAATCCTGATCGCCTGTATCCTTTATTGTTACAGCCAGTGCATTGTTATCCTTAAGGCTGTCAACTACATATGATGCTTTTGCTGATGAATCTACATATATTGTATAGCCTGTTGTTCCATCATTGAAGGATCCGTTTTTGATGAGCGCATTCTCGACAAGGCTTACATTGTCAAGCAAGGTTGTTTTCTGCATTCCAAGTGTTATCGAAATGTTATGGTTTACATACTGTGCATCCGAAGGAAGTTCAACCGCGAAATCTTTTGTCTCTCCTGCTTTGATATCAAATGTGTATACATGTCCTCCTATGTTTGCCGTAATAGTATTATCAGCATCTGATGTAGCGGTAAAGCTGAATTTGTATGGTGTTCCTGTCGCAAATGCCAGTTCTTCCTGAGACATAACTACAGCAGATTTCTCATTTCCGCTCATTGTAACCTTAAATCTTCTTCCATCAGAGAATGGAGTGACTGTCACATCTGCATTTTCAGCATTTGATATATTCCAGTATCCTAAATGTTTATCTCCCTCCTGGAAGCTTCCGTTGTATACATAGTTTCCATTAGCCAGAACAGTTTTCTTCTCTTTCTCATTTGGATCTGCTTTCTTGGTCCTCTTTACTGATACATTGCTGATACAGATATCTGCTGTAGAGCCTTTTGCTCCCATATTGAACTCAAGGCGTCCGTTTGCATCACTTACATCACCCATCTTGAATTCGTAGGTGTAAGTCTGCTTTTGGGTTGTAAGCTGTACATCCTGATGTGGCATATAGCTCTTGTAACCATAATCCGGTGCCTTTACATCAACTCCCATCTCTCTGTCAGCAGATGCATATGCATCAAACTGTACCCGATATGTAGCACCTTTCTCAAACGGAAGATCTGCCTGTACAAGCTGTACACTATAGTCTTCCGTACCTGCCTTTTTAGTCTTTACAGTCATAGTATTGTTGTCTATAGAAGCTTCTGCTTCTCCTTCAAGCGTTGTAATGAATTTCCAGTCTGTGTCATCAGAAAGATCCTCTTTCGCAGAAAAATCTCCATTGTTGATATAGTTGCCTTTTGCATCAGGATCGCGAAGTGTAACTTCCTTTGGAGGACGTTTGACATCTTCATTGTAGCTATCCTTCTGGTATACACGGACATAATCGATCTCATATGGGTTATTCTCAAAGCTTGTCTCATCGTTTGGATTTCCAACCCAGCTTCCACCAACAGCAAGATTTAAGATAATGTAAAATGGCTGATCAAATGGTGCCGGATATGCAAGTGTTCCCTGTCCTACTGTTGTTGAGTGCCATTCGCTCTCCTCGTGGTATTTAACTCCATCCACATACCATGTGATTTTCCCCGGCTCCCAGTCACAGGTATATATGTGGAAATCATCAGAGAAATCGGCTCCATCCGTTATAGTATATGTACCCTGTGACTGTGAATGAGGATTTCCGTAATGGAGGGTTCCGTAAGCCTTGTTTGTCTCCTGACCCATTACTTCCATGCAGTCAATTTCGCCACATCTTGGCCACTGACCATATACATTCTCATCATTTGCCATAAGCCAGAATGCAGGAAGGTACCCCTGTCCCTTTGGAACCTTTGCACGGCATTCAAATCGTCCATATATGAAGGTCTGCTTATTCTGTGTTGAAACTCTTCCTGATGTATAGGAAGCTGCTTCTTTTGTTGAGCCGGTATCACCATCAGTAACTTTTTTGACCGGATTTATTATTAATTTTCCATCTTTTACCTGAATGTTTTCAGCCGAGTCTACATACTCCTGCAGCTCATTATTTACCCATCCTTTTTCATGTGTCTCCACATTCCAGTCAGCACGGTTTAATGAATCACCATTAAACTCATCGCTCCACACTTTTTTGTAGCCATCATAGTTTAGTTTGCCTGTCTGCTGCGCCGCATCCAACGCTCCCTCTGCAAACGTCTGTGACGGCATGGCTGATAATACTCTTTTTTTCATAAAGTATCCCTTTCATTTATAGTTATTTGCTATCTCGCATCATGTTACTGTCCACACCTTTCAGTGTAACCCGTAACCACAGCATTACTATAACGATTAAGTATCCTTAAAATATACAAAAAAAAGCTCAAAAACATCAAATTCATGACATTTTAATTTTCCTGTAATTTCCGCAATTCCCTCGGTGTCATGCCAAACTGCGCCTTAAACATCCGGCTGAACACCTTATAATTCGTAAATCCATTGTGCTCCAGTATGTCCGTGATGGAATCCTCAGTTGCCAGAAGCTCCTCATGTATGTGATTGATTCTTACCTGATTGACATACTCGAGAAATGTAACTCCCATGCATTTTTTGAACATACGGCAGAAATAATCCTGATTGAGTGAGGCTATGTCTGCAGCCTCCTTTAATGCTATTGGCTCCTGATAGTTTTTCGCCACATATCTAAGGACATCCTTAAGACGCGCTATCTGTCTGGATTCTTTTCCCGCATTCATCTCTTTGTACGAATAATTTGTAAACAAAATATATAAGAATTCGTTCACTTTTGCCATAAGCCGAAGCTCATAGCCCTTGCCCTTTTTTCGGTATATATGCGCTATCGACTTAAGAAGAGACTTCATCTGCTCATATTTTCTGCTGCCATGCTCGGTCTCATAGCACTCCCGGAACCTTATATGTCCGTAATCGTCTATGTAGCTGTCCAGATATGCATACGGTATCTGCACCAGAAGCACCCTGACTCTTTCATAGCTTTGCGTGCCATGTATCTTATTTGAGTTTATGACAAAAAATTCATTTTCTTGCAATGTATATTCATTTTCACCGCAAATAACCTGCAGTGAGCCGGAAACTACATAGATTATCTCTATATGGTCATGCCAGTGCCTCGGTGAAAACTGCCTGTAGTCCTCGTATCTGTCGCAGTAGATTGGAAGATGTGGTATTGATCTGACGTTTTCGTGTGTGTATTGCTGCATAATTTTCTCCCTGACTTACTAAATCAAACTTCGTATTTAATGCTATGATACCTTTTGACCCTTTAATCATGCTATATTAGCCTGAGCCTATCCAATTATTCCGAAGAAAACAATATTCATAGTTTGAAATTCTATCTTCAAAATATACTCCTCTCACGCAAAAAGTCAATATCGACCTAAAATAATGTCAGTATCACAATTGTATATATCGCTTTTATAATTTACAATCATCTTGTACGAAAAGAACAAGCTCCCGACATATTAATGTATGGGAAGCTCTTTAAATAATAAAAATATAAGAAAGGTAATCTGCTATGAACAAATGGTCACGATTCAAATTCACTCCTAATCTTCCACTTGGGGCAAATGGTGAAAGAGTTACAGGAAGCAAGGCTCACATAGAGCTTTCAAAGGAAGCTGCCAAGGAAGGCATGGTACTTCTCAAAAACGAAAACAACGTACTCCCTCTTGCAGCGGGTTCTAAGGTAGCCCTGTTTGGAAAGGGTACTTTCGACTATGTAAAGGGCGGTGGCGGAAGCGGTGATGTAACCGTTGCATATATCCGCAATCTCTACGAAGGACTTAAGCTTCAAAAAGAGAAAATAAGCATATTTGAGGAGCTGTGCGATTACTACCGCAACGACATTAAAAAGCAGTATGCAGCCGGTGCTGTACCCGGCATGACTATAGAGCCGGATGTACCGGCTGAGCTTTTAAGCAAGGCACAGGCATATACCGACACTGCTATCATCTCAATCTGCCGTTACTCCGGAGAAGGCTGGGACAGAAAGAGTGTTATTGACCCAAACAACAAGGCTCTCTGGGACTACGAACGCGAGATGACCGAGAAGTCGGCAGAGCTTTTTAAAGATGGTGATTTCTGTCTCTCCGTAAAAGAAAAGGAGATGATTGACACTGTAAAAGCCAGTTTCAAAAATGTAATCGTGATTTTAAATGTCGGTGGAATGGTTGATACATCTTGGTTTGCTTATGATGATCAGATTCAATCAGCACTGCTTGCCTTACAGGGTGGCATGGAAGGCGGTCTCGCTGCCGCTGAGCTTCTCGTAGGAGATGGCAATCCTTCCGGAAAAACTGTCGATACATTTGCCAAATCACTCGACGACTATCCGTCTACTTACAATTTCCACGAGTCAAGAGACTATGTGGACTATACCGATGATATATATGTCGGATACCGCTATTTCGAGACAATTCCGGGAGCTGCCGAGAAGGTTGTATACCCATTTGGCTATGGACTCTCATACACCACATTTGATGTAGAGACCGTTTCTGCCGGCGTTGTGAATTCCAACTGTACGTCTGAGGCCAATAAGCTTTATGCAAAAGTCCGTATGACAAATACAGGTAAATTCTCCGGAAAAGAGGTTGTTCAGGTATACATTGCTAAACCACAAGGAAAGCTTGGCAAGCCTGCAAAGGAGCTTGTCGCCTTTGAAAAGACAAGAGAACTGCAGCCGGGTGAATCACAGCTTATGATCCTTACATGGGAAATAAACGATATGGCATCATATGATGACCTTGGAAAGGTTAAAAAATCTGCATATGTACTTGAAGCCGGTTCATATGATATATACGTTGGAACGAGCGTCCGTGACGTGACAAAAGCTGATTACTCATATATATTAAATCATGATGTAATTACCGAGCAGCTTTCAGCAAAGCTGGTTCCTACAAGTCTGCCAAAGAGAATGCTCGCTGACGGAAGCTATGAAGCTCTGCCTCAAAGTGAGCCTGTGGACACCGACTACTCAGCTATTGGCAACATTGACCCTTCCCTGACAGAGGGTGTTGCTCCATGTCAGAGAGCCATCCCATACTTCCGCTTTGCCGATGGCATGGCTAAAAACGGCAGTCACGACATCATGGATGTTGTGGAAGGACGTATCACGCTTGATGAATTTGTATCAGAGCTTTCCATCGATGAACTCATTCATCTGCTCGGCGGACAGCCAAATACAGGTGTTGCAAATACCTTCGGTATCGGAAATATGCCTGAATACGGTATTCCTTCTGTCATGACAGCAGATGGTCCTGCAGGAGTGCGCATAGCGCCTGAAGTCGGTATATGCACCACTGCGTTTCCATGCTCCACACTGCTTGCATGCACATGGAACCCGGATGTTTTAGAGGCTGTAGGACGCGCCGGCGGTGAAGAATTAAAGGAAAACAACCTTGCACTGTGGCTCACCCCTGCCATCTGTATTCACAGAAGTCCTCTCTGCGGACGTAACTTCGAGTACTACTCAGAGGATCCATTCGTAACAGGAAAGCTCGCAGGTGCCATGGTACGCGGAATCCAGTCAAACAATGTCGGTGCCACAGTCAAGCACTTTGCCTTGAACAACAAGGAAACCAACCGCAAAAACAGCGATTCACGCGTTTCAGAAAGAGCTGCCAGAGAAATTTATCTGAAGGCATTTGAGATGATTGTAAAGAATGATAATCCATGGGCTATTATGTCCTCTTACAATATGATAAACGGCTACAGAGCCTCTGAAAGCGAGGACCTTTTGACAGGAATACTGCGTGATGAGTGGGGCTATGAAGGAATGGTCACAACCGACTGGTGGACCTGTGGCGAGCATTACAAGGAGACAAAAGCCGGAAATGATCTTAAGATGGGAAATGGATATCCTGATCGTGTAAAGAAGGCTTATGATAAGGGTGCCATCTCTCGTAGTGAGATGGAGACCTCTGTAAAGCGTATATTAGGATTAATATTAAAGCTTGATTAAATTTTACTCTGCTTTATGTAAACCACCCGGTTCATAATACCATATACTTATTATACAAAAACAAAAACGGACATGCAAAACTGCCATGTCCGTTTTTGTATTTGTTTTTGTATTTATATATCTCAATCATTAATTCTGTATTTTAGCATATTCCTCAATTTTACATACATGCTCTTTTGTTTTTTCATCATAGTTAATTGCCACAAGCAGGATGTTTCCCGTATATTGCAATAATGAATTCGGATACTGTCTCTCACGAATCTGCTGCATGGCTGTATCCGCATTCTTATTCCATTTCAGCTCCACAACAAGCGCCGGATAATCATTTATATACTCAGGCTTCGGAATATAAACAAAATCAGCAAAGCCACGCCCTGTCGGTAATTCCCTGACCGGCTTAAAATAATAGTTCATTGTTCCAAGATAAGCAATGGCCAAAACACTGCTAAGGGAATTCTCGTCATTATATTGAATCACCGAGGTATACTCCATATGAATCTGCTCAATTTTTGCTGCCACAGTATTTACATCTTTGTTTATTGTTGCATTAAACAAATCTATTGACTGTCTCTCAAACTGCATGATTTCATCCCATTTGTTTTCCTCAACCGCATCCATAAGCTCATTGCGAAGCTCTTCATTCGGAATATATGCCATCTGATTTTTCTGATTAAAAGCCAGATATCCAAGATGTATAAGCAATGTCAGCACATCATCTTTGTTTTTAAATGATACCATATCATTCTGAAACGTGGTTGTTCTAACTTTTATCTCATTTCCTGAAATCATTGAAATAATAGCGGCTCTTAATCCATCAAAATCCATGTCAATAAGCGGAATCAGAGATTCATATGTGCCGGTCTGTGACCAATAGCTTTGGAAGCTGCCTCTCATCATCACGCTCACTACCGCTTTTGGATTATACACATGTTTACCCGAAAGCATATAGCCATCATACCAGTTTTTTACTGCTTCATAATCCCTGTCATACTTTTTGCATAACTGCTTAACCTCATCATCTGTAAAGCCAATATATGATGCAAGCGCTCCTGCATCAAGCATTGTGAACTCTTCAAAATTGTTAAGTGCTGACTGAGTTTTTAGCTTTTTAATAGGAAGTATACCGGTAAGATAAGCTAACGCAATATACTTTGTCGGCTCTGTCCCTTTAAACATTCCCCTAAGGAAATTAATATATTCCTCCTGCAGTTCCTTATTATTAGCCTCATCTCTTATCAACACATCCCACTCATCTATTATTATAACAAACGTATTTCCTGTGGCTGCGTTTATATAAGACA
>ERZ780139.2594-NODE-2594-length-13278-cov-19.595704_pt1 | contig 13278 bp, 5 predicted proteins | sample MGYA00511476_ERZ780139 | MGnify/ENA primary metagenome ERZ780139 (study PRJEB29588, sample SAMEA2158190) | human gut metagenome | biome: human gut; feature: human-associated habitat; material: faeces | place: Denmark | collected 2008/2010 ... | reverse complement strand
TCAATGCAAAGCATCCGCTCCGCAATAAGATTTTCAGTTATTACAACAGTATGGTACAGAGTGTACAGAACCATGCGACCATACCGAGCTTTTGTAATAAATCATCCGGTTCGGCAAAGACAATAGAGCTTGAGTGGAACGGAAGTAAGTACACAACTACTCTGACAGACTCCAATAATGTGCTGTCCAAATATAATTTCAAGGCAAGCATCAGTGGAGTAAGTTTTTCAGTGAATGGTAACAAACTTACGGTTTCTATGGACACCGCACCGAGTAAGGAATTTACCATTACCGCAACGAAGAAAAATGCAGTCCGCAGAGGTGTGGTTGTATGGTCAGAGGGCAAACACGGTCAGAACTCCAGTGTGCAGGATGTTGTCAGCTATGCTCAGGAAGTAAGCGACAGTATCAACGGTTATGTGAAGATGAAAGTCAGCTATGGTTCTTGTCAGATTGTAAAGACCAGTGAGGACGGCAAAGTTGACGGTATTAACTTCACGATTACCGGAAACGGTATCAATCAGACAGTTACAACAGCTAATGGCGGTAAGTTCCAGATTGATAACCTTATGCCGGGTATCTATACTGTAACCGAGCAGGCATACGATAAGTACGAGCCGCAGGAAACACATAGAGTTACTGTTGTAGCAGGGCAGGTTGCAAAGGTCACTTTCAATAACAAATTGAAGCGTGGCGACCTTCAGGTGGTTAAATCCTCAGAAGATAACCTCGTAGAAGGTGTGAAGTTCCATCTTTTCGGTACTTCTCTTTCCGGTGCTGCTGTTGACCAGTATGCAGTTACAGACAAAAACGGTGTGGCAACTTTCAAAGATGTGCTTATCAGTGGTTCTGAACCATATACCCTTGAAGAAGTAGACACAGCTATCCGTTATGTTGTGCCGAAAAATCAGACTGCACCAGTGAAGTGGAAAGAAGTAACCACAAGAAACTTCAATAACATTTTGAAGAAATTTACTGTAACAGTAACAAAGAGCGACGCTGAGAAAGGCGAAGCACAGGGCAATGCCAAACTTTCGGGAGCAGTTTATGGTATCTATAAGGGCGAAACGCTTGTAGATAAGTATGTTACTGATGAAAACGGTCAGTTCACTACCAAAGAATATGTTTGTGATACCGACTGGACAATCCGAGAAATCACACCGTCAGAGGGATATTTGCTTGATAAGACTATCCATGAAGTAGGTGCAGACCCGAAACTTTATGAGGTGGAACACAACCTTACTTCCAATGATGTAACCGAGCAGGTAATCAAAGGCAATGTGGCTATCATCAAACATACCGATGACGGAGAAACAAAGATTGAAACACCTGAAAAGGGTGCTTCCTTTGAGATTTATTTGAAATCTGCCGGAAGCTATGACGCAGCCAATAAAGACGAGAGAGATACCATTGTTTGCGATGAAAATGGCTTCGGTCAGACAAAAGATATGCCGTATGGTATTTATACCGTACACCAGACTTCCGGTTGGGAAGGCAGAGAGATGATGGATGATTTTGATGTGTTCATTTCACAGAACGCACAGACTTATCGTTATCTCATCAATAACCGTAACTTCGAGAGCTTTGTCAATGTAGTCAAGGTGGACGCAGAAAGCGGAAAGAGTATTCCGTATGCAGGAGCAGGATTTAAGATTTACGACCCGCAGGGTAATCAGGTCAAAATGACCTTTACTTATCCGACACCGACCACGATTGATGTGTTCTATACCGACGCAAATGGTTCTCTTGTCACACCTGAGAAACTGGATTACGGCAAGGGATATTCTATCGTAGAGGTACAAGCTCCATACGGATATGTACTTGATGATACTCCGGTATATTTTGATATTACCGAAGAAAATTCCACAGAGGAAGGCGGCGTAACTGTTGTGAAAGTCAATAAGCCGAATATGGCACAGAAAGGTACTATCACGGTTGAAAAGACCGGAGAAGTATTTAGCGGGGTCAATGTAAGTGGTTCTGAGGACGGTGATGTTATCTATCAGCCTGTTTATGAAGTGGCAGGACTTGAGGGTGCAGTTTATGAAGTCCGTGCTGCGGAAGATATTAGTACACCGGACGGTACACTCCGCTATTCAAAGGGCGAAGTGGTAGATACTATCACAACAAGCTCCGATGGATTTGTGAAGAGCAAAGAACTTTATCTCGGAAAATACGAGGTCAAGGAAATTACTGCACCTTACGGAATGGTAGTGAGTGGCGAAACACATACGGTTGAGCTTACTTACGCAGGTCAGAATATCTCTGTTACCGAAACTTCCACATCGTTCTATAACGAAAGACAGAAAGTGCAGGTAAGCCTTGCAAAAGCCATTGAAAAGGACGAGACATTTGGTATTGGCGACAACGGAGAAATCAAAAACATCAGCTTTGGTCTTTATGCCGCAGAAGATATTGTATCTGCAAGCGGTACAGTTATTCCGGCTGATGGACTGATTGAGATTGTCAGCGTAAATGAAAATGGAACTGCTGTTATGAAGTCAGACCTTCCGTTTGGCAAATACTATGTCAAAGAGATTGCAACCGATGAGCATTATATTCTCTCTGATACGAAGTATCCGGTTGTATTTGAATACGCAGGTCAGGATACCGCAACGGTTGAAATCAAAGTAAATGACGGAAAAGAAATCAAGAATGAACTTATCTATGGTTCTGTATCAGGTAAGAAGATTGACGAGAATGGAGAAGCACTTGAGGGTGCTGTTATCGGTATCTTCAAAGCCGAAGAAACAGAATTTACAAAGGATACTGCACTTATGACGACTACCTCTGCAAAAGACGGTAGTTTCTCTTTTGCAAAAGTTCCTTATGGCAAATGGATTGTAAGAGAAATCGAGCAGCCAAAGGGATTTGTTCTTGATGAAAAAGCGTATGAGGTCAATATCAGCAAAGCCGAGCAGGTAGTTGAAATTGAGATTGTCAATGAGTATGTTCACGGCAATATCAGACTCACGAAGGTGGACGCTGAATATCCGGATAACAAGCTTACGGGTGCAACCTTTGAGGTATATAAGGACACCAATGAGAACGGAAAGATTGATGATGGCGATGAACTTATCGGAAATCTTGAAGAAACCGAAACCGGAATTTATGAGATGAAAGAGCTGCTTTACGGAAAATATATTGTCCGTGAAACAAAAGCACCGGAGGGCTTCCTGCTTGATAAGGGAGAATACTCTGTTTTCATTGAGAAAGACGAAACAACTTATTCCGTTGAGAATAAGGCTGGAGTTGGATTTATCAATGAAGCTATGCGTGGAACACTGAAAATCGTTAAGACATCTTCAGACGGTAAGGTCAAAGGTTTTGCGTTCAGAGTAACCGGAGCAAACGGGTATGATATGACATTTGAAACAGATAAGAATGGCGAAATCGTGATTGAGGGACTTCGTATTGGCGAATATACCGTATCAGAAGTGGCAAACAATGCGTCTGCCGCATATATCACACCTGCCGACCAGAATGTTACTATCAAACTTGATGAAACAGCCGTTGTAAAAATGCACAATGAGTTAAGAGATACGCCGAAAACAGGAGATGATACCAATATGAAACTTTGGTATGTCCTTGCCGGACTTTCTGCTGTCGGTATCGCTGTAACTTCTGTTGTTGCACACAAAAAGAAGAAAAAGGAGAGTAACGAGTAATGGAAGCAAAGACAATTATCGCTATCGCATTAGTCGCCGTTATTGTCGGCGGCTTTATCTTTCTTCAGGTTAAAAACCGTAAGAAGTAAGTAACAAGCGAACATTAACCAGTCGGGGCAGAGCGTAAAAACTCTGTCCCTTTAATTTTTTGGAGGAACATTATGAAACAACAGAAAACGGTGGAGAGCCGAGTGCTTGAAATCTTAAAGGAATGCCCGATGTCGAGGTATGATGATATGCTTCTCATTCTGCATTATTACAACCAATACGGATATATACCTGCCGGAAATCTTCCGCTTGAGGATATTGTATTTAATTACCGAGCATACGGACTTCCTTGTTTTGAAACCATACGCAGGGCAAGGCAGAGAGTACAGTCCCTTTTTCCTGAGTATTCACGTAATCCGCAGAAAGAAGAACAGAGCGGCAGTATTTCTATTGTAATCAACATTAGCTAAGGAGGTATTTTCGTGAAAGACAAAGCAACTTTTCAGAATAAGGTCAAGGTGCTGAATAAACTCTTTGACTCCGGTTGTGATACGGAGAAAAAGTTGCAGCAGCTTGATATGGAAGCAATCCTGAAAATCCCGAATATCACGATTCCTGATATGGGTGTGATTATGGAGCTTCAGAAGAATACAAAGTCCGGTAAACTCTTTTCGTATTTGGGCGGAGGTTCTGATGAAGCAGTAAAAAATAAAGGTAACAATGAGAAGAAAGAGTCTGCTATGCAGGAGCAGAGATAAGAAACGATAAGGAGGTGCAAGGGTAATGGCACGAAAATATGACCTTATTTCTGAGCTTTACAACCGCACCTGCAAAACGGTTGTATCAAATCCTCAGAACTGGCAGGCATTCTTGGCTTCGGCTTGCCGAAATTATAAGTTACGCTATGACGAACAGCTTCTTGTATATGCACAGCGACCTGACGCAACAGCAGTTCTTGAGATAGAACAGTGGAATAGAATTTTCGGCAGATGGGTCAACCGAGGTGCAAGAGGTATTGCTGTTTTTGCTGATGAAAACCGTACAAGGCAAAGACTGACACATTACTTTGATATTTCAGATACCCACGAAAGCAGATATTCAAGAACAGTTCCGATTTGGGATATGCGTCAGGAATACGAAGCAGATGTGATTGAAACATTGGAAAGCACTTTCGGAGAGATTGAGAATAAGAGCAGTCTTGCCGAAGCGATTATGGGAGCAGCAAGAAATGCGGCAGAGGATAATATCCCTGATTATCTGCAAGACCTTTACTATGCAACCGAAGGCAGTTTCCTTGAGGAAGTGGACAATGATATTGTGGCTTCCATTTATAAAAATGTCGTAGCAAACAGTGTGGCATATATGATGATGTCAAGGCTTGGTGTTGATACAGACGGTTACTTTGAACTTGATGATTTCAGAGATGTTACCAACTTCAATACGCAGGAAACACTCAATGCACTTGGCTTTGCTACCAGTGATATTGCAGAAATGGGATTGACGGAAGTATCTAAAACAATTACCGCACTTAACCGTCAAAATCGCATAATTGTCGGTCAGGACAGAAATGAATACAATAAGGTTGAAAATAACGACGAAAGGAGTTTGGACGATGAACGAACTGACCTACACGATGGTGGGCGATTACAGCCTTCCGAACCTGAAACTTCCACAGCAGCCGGAAGTGACGCTGGGCAGGTACGCTCAGATGAGGAGAGAGTTTCTGAAGGAACATCACAGAGTCCTTTACTACAATCTCCTGACGAGGGGCGAACTGACACAGCACTTGGCGGAAGTGGAACAGAGAGCCAGCAAGATGGAGGAAACAATCCTGAGCCAGATGGCACAGAAAGAGGGAGTGACCGAACAGATGAAAGCGGAGGATATGATGAAATGGGTTCGTCTGATGAACTCTCTTCGCAGTTCGGCACAGGAAATCGTGAAAGCGGAAGTGATATTCGCTTAGAGTATTACGACAGAACGCACGAGGATAAAAGCCTTCCGTTCTTTGGACGTGATGAAGTAATCAATGAAATTCTCAGAACGACACCACATTTGTCTGCTAGTCTGGAAGAAATCAAAGATTATTATGAACGTAATCCTGATAACAAAGACCGCACAGAGTATATAAAGAGTATTTTCAATAATGATTATACCGAACTTACTTTAGAGGACGGCAGGACAGTAGGGTACAAGACCTTTGAAAACGTTCTGCATTTGTGGGAGGGCAAATACGACAGCAGAACCGCACAGAGCTATTATGATTGGGCTGTTATTGCCCGTCATTTTGAAGCTATGCGATTACTGGGAGAATTAAGTGACAGCATAAAACCATTACCGTCAATGGACGGTCAGATGACATTCATATTAGACGGTCGGGCAGAGGAAAAGAAAACCTCTGCCTTTACTTTTTCTCAGGAGATTATCGACGCTGTTCTTGCGAACGGAAGTGGATTTTCTGAGGGAAAAATGCGTATTTATGAGCAGTTTGAAAAAAGCCTTTCTGCAAAAGAAAATGCCGACTTCTTGAAAAATGAATACGGTTGGGGCGGCTCTTATCCAGTAATAATCGGAGCAGGCATCGATGAGAGCCACGATGGAAAAGGTATTACGATTACGAAAGATATCGGTAAAGAGAAGCCGCATATCACGCTTTCGTGGTCGCAGGTGGAGAAGCGTATCGGGGAACTTATCCGAACAGACAGATACTTAAATCCAAAGGAAAAAGAACACTATCCTCAGTGGCTTGAAAGTCAAGAGGAACGCAGAGCCAAAATCGAGGAAACGAAAAGAAATCGTGAGATACTTTCTAATGCACCACCGGAGCAAGAGGTCGAACCAACCGAAAAAGAACCTGAAGAAGCAGAACAGCTACAAGATGTGCAGTATGAATATCATCTTGGCGATAAGGTGTATATCGGTGCTTCTGAGTACGAAATCTTATCTGTTGATGATGAGAGAGTAATGCTCTATGACTATGATATGCCACTGTTCAATAAGGAATTTTCACGCACAGAGTTTGACAGAAAAGTGCGAGAGAATCCGATAAATGAGCATTTGATTGTAAAGGAAGAACCTGCCGAAGAAAGAAATGAAAAAGAGCCTGAACCGGTAGTTCCCGCTTGGGAGCAGAAGAAAAAGGTCAAAGGATTTAACCTGCACCCTGATGTGCCTATGGCAGACCGTCATACCTTTAATCTCAGAGAAAATGAGGTTGAAACGGTTGGTAAAAAGGAACGCTTCCGCAGAAATATTATGGCGATACAGCTTCTAAAAAAATGTCAGGAAGAAAACAGATTTGCCACTCCTGAAGAACAGATTATCTTATCAAAGTATGTCGGTTGGGGTGGACTTTCAGAAGCCTTTGATGAAAATAATTCAGCGTGGGCAACTGAATATCTGGAACTTTCTTCGGTATTAACACCAGAGGAATACGCTTCGGCAAGAGAAAGCACATTGACTGCGTTCTACACGCCGCCCGAAGTTATCACAGCCATTTATAAGGCAATGGAGCAAATGGGCTTTAAGGAGGGCAATTTGTTAGAGCCGTCCTGCGGTATTGGTAATTTCATCGGTATGCTGCCTGACTCAATGCAGGATAGTAAGATTTACGGTGTGGAACTTGATACGATTTCCGCAGGCATTGCACAGCAGCTTTACCAGAAAACAACCATTGCGGCACAGGGATTTGAAGAAACCAATTTACCGGACAGCTTCTTTGATGGCGTTGTCGGAAATGTGCCTTTTGGAGATTTTAAGGTATCGGATAAAAGGTATGACAAGCATAAGTTCCTGATACACGATTACTTTTTTGCAAAGTCCCTCGATAAGTTAAGACCCGGCGGTGTGATGGCTTTTGTAACGAGCAAAGGCACAATGGACAAGGAAACTTTAGCAGTACGAAAGTATATTGCACAGAGAGCAGAGCTTCTTGGAGCAATCCGATTGCCGAATAATACCTTTAAGGGTAATGCAGGAACGGAAGTCGTTTCGGATATTCTTATCCTGCAAAAGCGTGACAGACTGATAGATATTGAGCCGGATTGGGTTCATCTTGATACCGATGAGAACGGAATTAAGATGAACTCTTATTTTGTGCAGCACCCCGAAATGATACTTGGAGAAATGAAAATGGTATCGGGGCGTTTCGGTATGGAAGCAACTTGTATGCCGTATGAAAATGCAGACCTTGCAGCACAGCTTGATGAAGCAGTAGCAAACATTCACGGAGAAATCACGGAATATGAAACTGAGGAAGAACTGGAGGAGGAAGATAATTCTATTCCGGCAGACCCGACAGTGAGAAACTTTTCTTATACGGTGGTGGGCGATAAAATCTACTATCGTGAAAATTCCCGTATGACTCCGGTGGAAGTGTCGGCAACCGCAGAGAACCGAATTAAGGGTATGATTGCTATTAGAAATTCCGTCAGAACGCTGATTGAATTGCAGACAGAAGATTACCCTGACAGCGAAATCAAAGCGGAGCAGGAGCGATTAAACAGACTTTATGATACCTTTTCAGGTAAGTACGGGCTCATTAACAGCCGTGCAAATACCTCTGCTTTTTCGCAGGACAGTTCATTCTCTTTGCTTTCCGCATTGGAGATAATCGGAGAGGACGGAGAACTGGAACGTAAGGCTGATATGTTTTCTAAGAGGACAATTAAGCCGCATACTCCGGTTACTTCTGTTGATACGGCAAGCGAAGCGTTGGCGGTATCTCTTGGAGAAAAAGCCACGATTGATATGGACTATATGATGGAGCTTTCCGGTAAATCGGAGAATGAAATCTTTGAGGACTTAAAGGGTGTTATCTTCTTAAACCCGCTTTATGAGTATGGAAATTCTTACGAACCGAAGTATCTGATGGCTGATGAATACCTTTCGGGTAATGTCAGGGAAAAGCTGAGGATTGCAAAGAACTCGGCAGAACTCTATCCGGAAGATTATAAGGTCAATGTGGAAGCACTTCAAAAGGTGCAGCCGAAAGACCTGACTGCAAGTGAAATTTCCGTGCGACTTGGTGCAACTTGGCTGCCGCCGGACGATGTGCAGGAGTTTATCTTTCATTTGCTTGAAACACCACGCTATGCACAGTGGAATATCAAAGTTCACTTCTCTCCATTTACGAGTGAGTGGAATATTGAGGGCAAATCCTATGACAAAGGAAATGTAAGGGCATATAACACTTACGGAACTTCCCGCATCAATGCCTATAAGATTATTGAGGAAACGCTGAATTTAAAAGATGTGCGTATCTTTGATTATATCGAAGATGATGAGGGAAAGAAAAAGGCTGTCCTGAATAAAAAGGAAACAGCGATTGCTCAGTCGAAGCAGGAAATGATTAAGCAGGAATTTCAGGACTGGATATGGTCTGACCCTGAACGAAGGGAAAGGCTTTGCAAATCCTACAATGAGAAATTCAATAGCGTCAGACCTCGTGAGTATGATGGAAGCCATATCATCTTCAATGGTATGAACCCTGAAATTGAACTCAGGGAACATCAGAAAAATGCGGTTGCCCATATCCTTTACGGAGGAAATACGCTTCTTGCACACGCAGTCGGAGCAGGAAAAACTTTTGAAATGGTAGCGGCAGCACAGGAGTCGAAAAGGCTTGGACTTTGTAATAAGTCACTGTTTGTTGTACCAAATCACTTGACCGAACAATGGGCGGCTGAGTATTTGCAGCTCTATCCGGCGGCGAATATCCTTGTCGCAACAAAGAAAGATTTTGAAACCAAGAATCGTAAAAAGTTCTGCGGCAGGATTGCAACCGGAGATTATGATGCAGTCATTATCGGTCATTCACAGTTTGAGAAAATCCCGATGTCCATTGAAAGACAGAGGGCAATCTTAGAACAGCAGCTTGAGGAAATAACCGAAGGAATTGCGGAACTCAAGCGAAACCGAGGGGAAAACTTCTCAGTCAAACAGCTTGAAAAGTCAAAGAAATCCATTAAGCAGAAATTGGATAAACTCAATGACCAGACGAAGAAAGATGATGTTGTAACTTTTGAGGAACTTGGTGTAGACAGGCTTTTTGTTGACGAGAGCCACTACTATAAGAACCTTTATCTCTATACAAAAATGCGTAATGTGGGCGGTATCGCACAGACGGAAGCACAGAAATCTTCCGACCTCTTTATGAAGTGTCGTTACCTTGACGAGATTACCGGAGGACGAGGAACAGTGTTTGCAACGGGTACACCTATCTCAAACAGTATGGTGGAACTCTACACGATACAGCGATATTTGCAGTACAACACGCTTGTGAAAAACGGGTTACAGCACTTTGACGCTTGGGCTTCCACTTTCGGAGAAACCATTACGGCAGTGGAACTTACACCGGAAGGAACGGGATACAGAGCAAAGACAAGGTTCGCAAAATTCTATAACCTGCCTGAACTTATGGCAATGTTCAAAGAGGTTGCGGATATTAAGACAGCGGATATGTTGAACCTGCCAGTACCGGAAGCAAAGTACCATAACATTGCAGTAAAGCCGTCAGAAATGCAGAAAGAAATGGTTGCTTCCCTTGCGGAAAGAGCAGAACAGGTGCGTGGCGGTGGTGTGGATTCAAGCGTAGATAATATGCTGAAAATCACAAATGACGGTAGAAAACTGGCTCTTGACCAACGTATGCTCAACGATATGCTGCCTGATTTTGAGGGCAGTAAAATCAATGCCTGCGTCGATAACATCTATCGGATATGGGAGGAAAATACTGACAAGAAATCGGCACAGCTTGTGTTCTGCGATTGTGTAGCGATACGTTGCTACAAATAAACTTTATGTGGGCGAAAGCCTGTAAGGAGGTAAAAGTAGCGGGGAAAACAGAGTTTTCCCTAACTGATATTCTGAAGAGTGGAATGATGGGGTAACGCCCTGAAACGCTCACCTGATACTACGTTGGAAGCAAAGGAGTGCAATATCCTGCGCTGACACAGCACGTTGAAGTCGGCTGAGAACCGTCCAAACAGAGCCGTAAGGCAGATGTGGAAAGCTGTCCAGAGGTGGATAGTGCGGTCTATAGGTCGGGGGTCTATAAAATGCCTATGACAAGAATGTGGCTGACAACCACTGACGAAAGTCCGAATGTATGGGTCAAGAAGAAAGAACGGTAGAAATGCCGTTGCCATGAAAATGGTGTATGTGGGGTAAAGTAAGGCGGTCGCAATGAAATTCCCTATAGCATTACAGGTGCTATCCAGCATACTGGCCAAAAGGATAGTCTAAGGGCATCATGTACAGATAGGAATATCGGAACGTAGAAAGTCCCGGATGTGGAGCGATTGCACGCTATGAAGCATGAAAAGGAAATCTGTGTCGTCAGGAATGAAGGTGCAGTATAACTTTTCTTAATCCGGGAGGAAGGTGCAGCCATGGTACCGTATTCAGTCAGCGATGGTTGAATTTAGAAGCCGTGAAAAAAGTAAGCGGTGGAGGGACGGGCTGTAGTCAAGAGTAAATTGAAAATATCATTATTAACAAACACGCATAGGTTCGAGTAGGACTAAGAAAGGTTAAGCCCACGAAAGTGAGTGATGACCGACTATGGCAACAAAGAAAAAGGCTTTGAAGAAATCGAAACTGCGCCATGCTGAATATTACGATTTCCAGAAAATTCAAGATAAGCTGTATGCCGAAAGTATGGATGGCAAGATGTTCACCAAGCTGGTGGAAATTATCACCCTGCCGGAAAATATCAAATTGGCATACCGGAACATCAAGAAGAATAAAGGAAGCAAAACAGCAGGCACAGATGGCAAGACCATACAGCACTTAGAAAAGCTCTCTGAAGAAAAGCTCGTTGTGCTTGTGCAACGGAAATTCAGTTGGTATGTCCCCCAAAGTGTTCGCCGAGTAGAGATACCAAAGGACAATGGTAAGACAAGACCGTTGGGGATACCGACCATTATGGACAGACTTGTTCAGCAATGTGTTCTACAGGTTTTAGAGCCAATTTGTGAAGCAAAATTCCATGACCACAGCTACGGATTCAGGCCAAACAGAAGCCAGCAGCACGCAATTTCTCAAGTCCATAAAAATATGCAGCTAAGCCATCTGCATTATGTAGTTGACATTGACATTAAGGGATTCTTCGATAATGTGAGCCATGGCAAGCTGCTAAAACAACTGTGGACACTTGGAATATGTGACAAAAAGCTGATTTCTATTATATCTGCAATGCTGAAAGCGGAAGTGGCAGGAATTGGGTTTCCAGAGAAAGGGACACCGCAGGGCGGTATCATCTCTCCGCTTCTGTCAAACATTGTGCTGAATGAACTGGACTGGTGGTTGGCAAGCCAATGGGAAAACATTCCAACACAATATCCGTTCAAGCAAACGCCTAACCGCAATGGCAGCCCCAATCATGGTAATAAGTATGCGTCCCTGCGTAGAAGCGGATTGAAAGAAATAACCTGTGTCCGATATGCAGATGATTTCAAAATATTTACCAGCAGCTATCCTAATGCGGTCAAGCTGTTCCATGCAACAAAGGACTGGCTGAAAGAGCGTCTCGGTCTGGATATAAGCCCAGAGAAGTCCAAGGTAATCAGCCTGAAAGAGGACTATTCCGATTTTCTGGGATTCAGACTGAAAGTGATTCCCAGGGGCAAAACCAAACAGGGACAAACCAAATTTGTTGTAGAGAGCCATGTCAGAGAGAAATCCATTAAGAAAATTAAAGACAACCTTGCGGAACTGACCCATGCGATTCAGTACCCGAAGAATGCGGCACATTCCGAATATGAGGAAATTGCGAAATACAATGCCTTTGTACTCGGTGTCCATGACTACTACAGCATGGCGACCAAGGTCAGCAAGGATTTCAGAGGATTAGCCTTTTCAGTCCAAAAGAGCCAGAAAACAAGATTTCGACAGCGGTTAAAAACGGCAGCAGAGGTTGAAAAGAATCGGATTCCGTGCCATATAGCAAACGTGATTAAGGAACGGTACGGAAAAAGTAAGCAGTTGCGATATGTAGGAGGAATTGCGCTTGCGCCAATAGGCTATGTCAAGCACAGGCATCCCATTCAGCGAAAACGTGGTGTGAACTCGTACACCGCAGAAGGTAGGGCAATGATTCATAAACAACTGGAAGCAGTTGATATGGAGATTCTGCATTATCTGATGCGAAACCCGGTCTGGAATGCCACCATAGAGTATAACGACAACAGATTGTCACTATACTCGGCTCAAATGGGTAAATGTGCCGTAACCGGGGCGAAGCTGATGATTGGAGATATTTTCTGTCACCACAAAGTCCCACGTTGCAACGGAGGCACAGATGCATACCAAAATCTGATTTTGTTATGCGGAAATGCCCACAGGCTTATTCACGCTACCGATACCGACACTATTGCAAGGCTTACGGATTCCTTAAACCTCACTCCGAAACAGAAAACCAAAGTTGATAAGCTCAGAAGTCTTGTTCATGTTGAGAGTTGTTAAAATGTAAATCAATTTGCCCTTGATGGCAAGCCGTGTGAGCTGAAAGGTTCATGCACGGTTTAGGGCGGGGGAAAAGTTGGAGATAACATCAAAATCTTACCTATCGCCACTATCCACGCCCAAGATTGCAGCCGGCAAGCGCGCAGAAAAACCCGCT
>ERZ780139.2591-NODE-2591-length-13287-cov-3.017987_pt1 | contig 13287 bp, 11 predicted proteins | sample MGYA00511476_ERZ780139 | MGnify/ENA primary metagenome ERZ780139 (study PRJEB29588, sample SAMEA2158190) | human gut metagenome | biome: human gut; feature: human-associated habitat; material: faeces | place: Denmark | collected 2008/2010 ... | reverse complement strand
TTTTCCCGTTTACAAGACAGCAGCCCTGCTCAATAAGAGCGGCGGCTGCTGATCGTGTTATTCCTGTATCCTGCAAAGCAAGAAATTTATCTGTTCTTTCGCCGCCTGTTTTACAGGTAAATTCGTAATGCAATATTACCCTCCGTAGCGGTGTTATTTTTCCTCACTTACCGTTTCTGCTTTCATTGCGGCAGTGTTCTGTTCCTTGTCATCGGCATTTTTGTTCTTCTTTGCCGATCTTTTGTTTTTCTGTTCCTTTATCTCATCAATTACAACGAATAAGAGAAGCCCTATAGCGCCGAGTACTGCGCATATATCGGCTACATTGAATACAGCGAAGTTGATTATCCTTACATCAATAAAGTCAACCACTTCACCCCTTATAACCCTGTCTATAAGGTTTCCCAGTCCGCCGGCAACAATGAGCGCCATTGACCAGACGTAAGTAGGGCGCTTGACCCTTTTCGATATCATAAGATAGAGCATAGCGACAATAATTATCGCCGTGAATATCACAAGAAATGTCTGCTTACCCTCAAGTATACTGAAAGCCGCACCGGGATTTCTCTCATATGTGATATTCAGCACATGTGTATCTCCGAATGATATTATCGGTATTGACTGATGAAGCTCCATATTGCTGTCAATCAGTATCTTGGTGAGCTGGTCTAGCCCTATAAGTCCTGCGGTCACCGCAAGAGCGATATATAGCATTTATTCTTAGTTCCTTTCGTTGTCAGACGTATATTCCTATGTATTTACTTGTTTTTGCCGAACTCAAGCTCTGCTGTGGGAGCCTTCTTTTCATCCTTTTCGTTCTTCAGACTGAAAAGCACAGAATCACTCTTAGCTTTGTCTTCTTCAGGCTTGTTTGTTTCAGCTTTAGCTTCTGCCTTGGGTGCAGGTTTTTCCTCAGGCTTTTTTACCGAGGGAGCTGCCGGAGCAGGTGCGGGTGCCGGAGCAGGAGCAGGTGCGGGCTTCTTTGCAAAAGCGCTGTCCTCGGGCTTTCTGGCCTCAACTTCTTTTGCCGTATTGATCACGAACTCATTTTCGCAAGCCTTGGGCATATTCTTTATATTCTCGATATGAGCGCTGTATGCGGCGAGGATCTTGTTTGTATAGTCCTGAACTTCTTTTCTTGTACGCTGGAGAACTATCTGTTCTCTTTCTGTCTGCTGCATCATTATTGTGTGGATCTCGTCAGCCTTAGCGTTTGCCTCGTCAACGATCTGCTTAGCCTTGGCGTTTGCTTCTGCAAGGTTCTTTTCTGAAATTTCCTTCTTCTTTGCAGCAAGTGCGTCAGCGTCCTTTATAGTCTTGTCCGCCTTTTCCTTGGCTTCTTTTCTTATCTTCTCAGCGTCTTCCTTAGCCTCGTTTACTACTGCGATACCCTGCTTCTTGGCTATAAGAAGCGCATCTCTCAGCGCATCTTCATCCTTGCGGTACTCTCTTATCTTCTCTGCCAGAACTTCAAGCTTCTTCTCAAGCTCTTCGTTCTCATTCTGCATCTTCTTGTATTCGATAGAAACATCCTTTAAAAAAGTGTCTACCTCTGCGGCATCATAACCGCCGCGCTTTACTGTGTCAAATTCCTTTGATACTATATCTTTAGCATTCACGGAAAAAATCCTCCTAAATGTATTTTTTCACTGTAATATGTATATTGCCTTTTCTGCCTGTTCCGCCGACGCTTTCCAGACGGAACTTTCCTTTTCCTCTGACGGAAAAGATGTCGCCCTCGCAAAGCTGTTTTGATACATCGGTACAGACCGTACCGCCCAACTGTACAAGCTGAGGCATAATATACTTTTCGACTGCCGCCGTCCGTGAGGTGCCTGTCACGCTCCTGACAATGTTGTCAAGGCGCAGTGATGCCACCGACAGCGAAAGCTCTTCGTATTTTCTTTCAGGTAACGTAAAACCTGCTTTTATATCTGTTTCGGTTGTTACTCCGACCCTGCCGATTTTCGTAAGGCTGTCCGAGATCAGCGGAGCTATCTTCTCATATACGAATACAGCCGCTGTGCCTTCCGCAACAAAAATATCGCCTACCGTATCACGCTCTATGCCCAGTGCCATAAGCGAACCCAGCACATCACGGTGAGTTATCGTATCCTCACGGCGATAGATAAGCGTAACTGCCTTTATCGGAAACATCTCTGCCACCGTGACGTCATATCCGTAAATATCATCGTTTTCAAAGTAAAACGACGGGAAAAGCCCAAGACAGCATCTGAGCGGATCACGATTTTCCGCACCGCCGCAGAACACTGCGCTCACATCTTTCGGAAAACTTATCACCTGTGCCTGAGCAAACTCGCTTTCAGACAAAAAACGTGTGAAATACGGCCGGGAATTGCTAATACAATCCCTCGCCGCATTCATAAGGTCTTTTTTCAAACCGGTTTCAGTCATCTCAGCCTATTTCGTCAAAGATGTCCTCGCCTGAAATGTTGCTTATCTCGTCTATGAACTCGCCTGAAATATCAACGTTATAAGGAGCAAGTACATATGTAGTTTCGCCTATTCTTCTTATTTCGCCGCCTGTGATGTAGCTTACGCCGCCGAGGAAGTCGATAAGACGGTTAGCTGTATCCTTGTTTGTGTTGTTGAACATAAGGATAACTGTTGTCTTATTCTTGTAAAGCTCTGCTATCTCACCTGCGTCACTGAACTTCTTGGGTCTGTTTACAACAAGGTGAAGTGTTGTGCTTGCGTTATAAGTATAGATCTTGCTTGAGTTTGAGGACTGTCCTGCACTGCGTGCTGGCATCTCGGGTGCTTCCTGCTTTTCGGGTTCAGCTGTGTAATCGTCCTCTTCATCGGGGCCGCCCCACTTCTTAAAAGAATTCTTGAATGACTCGAATGCGCTCATTGGTCTTTACCTCCGTTTTTTGTTTATATAGAATAATTCCTGTAGCCAAACAGACCGCTGCCTATCCTGACTATCGTTGAGCCGTACTTTACGGCTGATATATAATCCCCCGACATACCCATTGACAGCGTGTCCATGCCGGAAAGGAAAGAATATTTCTGTTTTGCGTTTTCAAAAAGCTCCTGCATAGCCGCAAAATACTTTTCATCGCCCCCTGCGGGCGGAATGGTCATAAGCCCTCTTATGCGGACGTTTTCAAGCCCTGATACGACCTTTGCCGTTTCGATGAGCTCTGTTGGCGATACTCCGCCTTTTGACAGCTCACCGCCTATATTGACTTCAATCAGTATGTCCATATTCAATCCGTGCTGACCTGCCCTGCGGTTTATCTCAGCCGCAAGGTCTGCACTGTCTACCGAATGAATCATACTCACCTTATCAATTATATACTTTACTTTGTTTTTTTGCAAGCCCCCAATGAAATGAATTTCGGATTTTTCCGAATAATTTTCGTATTTTCCGAGAAATTCCTGCACACGGTTCTCGCCAAGCAGATCTATGCCAAGACTTTCGGCATAGTTTATCTTTTCACAGGGTACTGTCTTTGTAACTGCCATGATATGTACCTTATCACGGCGGCCTGCCTTATCCATTGCCTCTGCCACGTTCTGTCTTACAGCCTCGTAGTTAAGCTTTATATCTTCAAGTGTGGTTTCTTCGGCGGATTTAGAGATTCTTTCCGTCATAAAGATCCTTCCCTTCAACTATAACGTTGTCATAAAGCGACAGATAGCCGCTCTTACCTGTGGTATCACGGACAATTACATAATCCTCGCTCGAATAGATGCGCTCGATCTTCACAAACTGTGCCTGTGTACCGCTCTTGATATAGACGCCTATATTATTGTCCTTATCAAAGTGTATCGCAGATGACGCTATGCGTATGCCATTATAACTGTCGACAAGCAGTTTGAAACGTCCCACGCGCGATGACGCAATAGTTGAATTCAGATCGTCCGCCGAAAATACCGCCACATAATCATCTCCGTGCTTTTCGATATTTTCAACCTTTGCGGTTATCTCGGACTGATCTGCACCGACAATTATCTGCACGTTTGTGTTCTCTGTAAGAACGGCGGCTTGTCCTTCGGTGAATGTTGCTGCAAACTTCCACTTATAGTCCTCAATCATCTTACCGATAATATCTCCGGATGCAGATGCCGTCTTTGGATTCTTTACCGTTTCGGCGATTTCGGCAGGAGTAATTGTTCCGATATTGTCGTAGGTTATCTTGCTTTCATATCCGTCGATACTGCTTACAAAATAGCCGGTCTCTTCCGACAATACACTTGCCGGCTCGGCTGATATTCTCGACTCCAGCGTCTTTATCCTTGCATTGAGCGATGAAATCACAGATGAATAATCCGTCACCTTACCCTTGACCATATCACGCTTACTCTGAAGATTGAGCAGTTCGTACTTTATATCGGCAACAGCAGAATAATCTCCGCTGTTTATAGCCCGGATAAGCTTGCTGTGCTTTTCGGTTATCAGCTTGTCAAACGCTTCTATCTGTGAATTGTCAGTACCTGCAAGGCTCTGTGCATCGGTAAGGGTATCTATCCTTTTCTGCAGATTTTTGATATCCGCAGTAAGCGTGATATCAGACGCCGAGCTGTAGGTATTTGCGATCACGCTGTTCTTTCCGACCTTAGAGCCGTCCTCGTGCGCATACTGAATGATACCGTTTGTACTGCGGCTTACCGTATGCTCGTTACGGGCAAACACACCGTAGAACTCTATGGTATCCTGCGAATCGTACCTCAGAGCCACTTCTGTCCTGTATGAATGCTCTGTGCCGACAAAGAACTGACTCACAACTGTTACAAGCAGAAAAATCGCAAGAACGATCGTTATGAGCTTTGTCGTTAATGTCCTGTCCATATGACCTTATTCTTTTGCTTCGTCACCGTCTGCCTTGTCAAATGCGTCAAGGATCGATACGGCTCTGAGCGGTGTTATTGTCGAGATTGCGTGCTTGTATATCAGGTTCTGCTTTCCGTCTGTATCAAGGATAACCGTATAGTTGTCAAATCCTCTTACAAGTCCCTTGAACTGAAAGCCGTTTGTGATGTAGATAGTTACAGGTATCTTCTCTTTTCTCGCCTGATTTAAAAATACGTCCTGTAAATTGAGTTCCTTTGCCATTTTGATTACGTCCTTTCTTTTCTCCGCTTTTTTGCGGAACATAAAATAAAATAAAATCATAACTGTTTTTGTGATAAATCACAGCTACAGATAGCTTAACTTATATTGTAACACATATTGATTGAAAATTCCATAGCTTTATGACAGTTTGGGAAGATTTTTTCGACAGGTGAGAATTTCACTTGCTTTTGTTTCTTACACTGCCGATATAATCTATTGCCTCGTCAACAATCTGCGAAAAGTTCTTTCCTCCGTCAGCCTTGATATAATGGATTCTTTCGTCACGGCGGAACCATGTAAGCTGACGCTTTGCATATTTTCTGGTTTCCTGCTTCAGCCGCTCGACGCAAGGTGAAAGAGAGCTTTCGCCTTTAAGATACGGCATAAGCTCCTTATAGCCTATCGCCTGTGCCGCAGTGGGATAATCAGACTGTTTCATAAACTGCCTTGCCTCGTCTATAAGTCCTTCGGCAAGCATTATGTCAACACGTCTGTTTATGCGGTCGTACAGCGTTTCCCTGTCATAGTCAAGCTGTATCATACACGGCTCATACGGCGAAGGGGCAAGCCTTGAAAGGCGCTGTTGCTCGCTCATTGTCTTTCCCGTAGTCTTGTAGACCTCAAGCGCTCTTATTATCCTGTTGAGATTGTTCTCGTGAAGTTTTTCCGCCGTTTCGGGATCAGTTTCACGGAGCATTCCGAGCAGAAAGCCGTTGCCATTTTCCTGCGCCAGCTTACGCAGTTCGTCACGGTATGCGTAGTCGCACTCGGTTTCCTCAAAGCTCAGATTGTCGATAAGAGAGCTTATATAAAGTCCTGTACCGCCGGTTATTATCGGGAGCTTTCCTCTTGCCGCTATATCTGCGATAATACCGTGTGCCGCTTTCACATAGTCGGCAACCGAAAAGCTGTCGTGCGGGTCGAGAAAATCCATAAGGTAGTGCGGTATGCCCTGCTTTTCCTCTTTGGTCGGCTTTGCGGTGGCTATATCCATACCCTTGTATATCTGCATGGAATCAGCTGAGATTATCTCGCCCGAAAGCCTTTTTGCAAGCTCTACCGAAAGAGCGGTCTTGCCCGATGCTGTAGGTCCGCATACCACTACGATAAACTGTTTATCCATAACTCAACTCCTGTTGAAGAAGTGTTCTATCTTATATTTTGAAAGCGAGGTCATAACCGGTCTGCCGTGCGGGCAGAAGCGGATAGTCTTATCATTCAGCACCCTCTGCGCAAGCGCCTGCAATTCGAGAATATCCGTATCATCGTGCGCCTTTATTGCCGACTTGCAAGCCATCGTATGAAGCATATCATCAAAGAGAGCGCCTTTCTGGTCGGTGGCAGTATTCATAAGCCGTTGTGCGACATCGGCTACTATTTCCTGCGGCGAACATTTCACTACGGACGGCATTGCGGTTATCTGCACTGTGCTGTCATCGCAGAAAACAAGCTCTATACCGCTTTGCTCCACATATCCGTAATACTCGTGCAGTGCCTCATATTCGGCAGGTGAAAGTTTAAGCTCCGTCTTGTCTATAAGAAGCTGTGAGGTGGTGATAAACTCCTCTTTCAGCTTTTCAAACCTTATGCGTTCGTGGGCGGCGTGCTTGTCGATTATTATAAGCTCTTCACCGACCTCGCACAGTATATAGGTCTTTAAAAATTCTCCGATAACACGGAAACTTGTTTTTTCGGGCTTCGGCTCGTCTATCCTTTCAACCGTTACCGGCTTTGCATTTATAAATCTGAAGCCTTCGTCAGTTTGCGGTGCTGTTACGGGAATATCGTCCGTATCATCGTCAACGGTGACAACAACACTGCTGCTTACCGCCTTATATGACGGGATGTGCGGCTCTTTTGGCAAAGGTATTTCGTCAATAGCTACACCTGTGTTTTCTTCGGGTCTTGCGCTGTAGTCCGAGCGTGTGCTGTGCAGTGAAACGGTCTTTATTGTGCTGTCGCCGTATATTTTTTCAGCCTTTACCGTTTCGGTCGGTTCTTCGGGCTTTATATCAACGACCGGACGTTCCTCAGACATAAGCGGAAGCGTTACGGGGATATTAGTGAGCGTCTGCTGTTCACGCTTTATTATTTCGGGGTTGTGTCTGAAATAATCGTCTGCGTTATCGTATTTCTTCGGTTTTTCAAGCTCTATCTGCCGTTTATCGTCTGCGGCGTTCACCAGTGCGTTCTTTACCGCAAAATACACTGCATCGAACACAGGCTTTTCATAAGCGAAGCGTATCTCGGTCTTTGCGGGGTGTACGTTTACATCGACAGTTTCAGGAGAAAGCGTTATATCCAGTATGCAGGCAGGAAATTTTCCGACCATCATACTGTTACGATACGCTTCCTCAAGCGCCGCCATACAGGTGGTGCTTTTTATGTATCTTGTGTTCACGAAAAACGTCTGCATACTTCTGCTGTTACGGCAGAAAAGCGGAGATGAAACATAACCGCTTACGTCTATGCCGTTAAGCGAAAAGTCAACGGGAATAAGGCTGTCGGCAAACTGTCTGCCAAATACCGCCTTTGCCGCAGATAAAAGCGAGCCGTCGCCCGATGTCATTCTGACGCTTTTGTTATCTCTTATGAATCTGAAGGAAATATCGGGGTGGGAAAGTGCAAGTCTGTCGACCGTTGCCGCTATGAAATTGCCCTCGGATATGTCTTTTTTGAGGAATTTAAGTCGTGCGGGAGTGTTGTAGAAAAGCTCCTTTATCACGATAGTCGTGCCGACGGGACAGCCGCAGGATTCGTGCTCCTTTTCCTCGCCGCCTTCGATAATGTAACGTCCGCCGAGTTCATCGCCGTCCTGCCGTGACATCATCTCTATCTTTGCGACCGCCGCAACAGACGCCAGCGCTTCTCCTCTGAAGCCCATCGTCATTATGCCCGTAAGGTCGTCGCCTGTGCGTATCTTGCTTGTGGCATGACGGAGAAAGGCTGTCGGCATCTGATCGTAAGCTATGCCGCAACCGTCGTCCGTTATACGCATATAGCTGATACCGCCGTGCTTTATCTCAACGGTGATATGCCGTGCGCCTGCGTCTATTGAATTTTCCACAAGCTCCTTTATTACGGAGGACGGGCGCTCTATGACCTCGCCTGCCGCAATAAGCTCCGCTACGCTTTTATCAAGCAGTCTGATTTCGGGCATTGATTTTCCTTTTCTTTATAACATTGCTTTTAGTTCTTCAAGCTTTGCGTAAGCCTCTCTCGGCGTCATATCGTCAAGGTCGAGGTTTTTTATCTCGGCTATAACGTTCTGCCTGCCTGTTGCCTCGAAGTCAATCTGGCTTTCGGATTCCTCCTCGGCTCTGAGTTCAAGCTCACGCTGTATTTTCGGTGCTTTTTCAAGTTCGGCAAGAAGCTGTTTTGCTCTGTCGGTGACTTTCTTCGGAAGTCCTGCAAGGCGTGCGACCTCTATGCCGTAGCTGTCGTCCGTGCCGCCCTCGACTATCTTGTGCAGGAACTTTATATCCTCGCCGCTGCGCTTTACCTTTACGCTGTAGTTACGCACACCGTCAAGCTCGTTTTCTAGCGAAATAAGCTCGTGGTAATGCGTTGCGAAAAGCGTCTTGCATCCGATAGCCTTTGAACTTATGTACTCGGCTACCGCTTTTGCTATTGATACGCCGTCGTAGGTCGATGTTCCTCTGCCTATCTCGTCAAGGATAACGAGCGAGTTTTTGGTCGCTTCGTTAAGGATAGTTGCAACCTCGGTCATCTCAACCATAAAGGTGGACTGACCTGCAGACAGATCATCACTTGCGCCGACACGGGTGAATATCCTGTCCACTACTCCGAGCCTTGCGTAGCTTGCAGGCACAAAGCATCCTATCTGTGCCATAAGGACTATCACGGCTACCTGCCGCATAAACGTGGATTTACCCGACATATTCGGACCTGTGATTATCATAAGGCGGTTGCTTTTAACATCAAGGTAAACGTCATTCGGGGTGAAAAGTATCTCGTTGACCATCTTCTCGACAACGGGGTGTCTTCCGTCCTTTATCTCTATGACGCTGTCATTTGCCATCATCGGACGGCAGTAGTTGTTTTCTATAGATACAACGGCGTAGCTGCACAGCACGTCAAGCGCCGCTACAGATTCGGCGGTCTGCTGGATAAGGTCGAGCCGCTGTGCGATAAATTCACGCACCTCGGCAAATATCGCCGCCTCAAGTGCAAGTATCTTATCGTTTGCGCCGAGTATCTCGTTTTCTATCTTCTTAAGCTCATCGGTAATGTATCTCTCGCCGTTTGTGAGTGTCTGCTTTCTTACATATCTGTCGGGCACCATCGACACGTTGCCCTTTGAAACCTCGATATAATAGCCGAACACACGGTTATAGCCGACACGCAGATTCTTTATGCCGGTAGCCTCTTTTTCCTGCTGTTCTATCTGAGCGAGCAGATCCTTGCCGCCGCCCGTGATATTTCTCAGGCGGTCAAGTTCCTCATTGAAGCCGTTCTTTATATAACCGCCGTCCTTCATCAGTGCGGGCGGTTCATCGGCTATCGCTCTTTCTACTAAATCCGCAATATCGTCAAGAGGGCTTATCTTCTTATCAAGGCTCTTTGTCAGCTGTGTGCTTATCTGCGACAGGTCGCTTTTAAGCTGAGGAAGTATCCTGCAGGTAGCGCCGAGCGCCTTTACATCCTTTGCGTTTGCCGCCTTGTAGATTATCCTTGTCATAAGACGTTCAAGGTCATAGACTTTTGCAAGGTCGGTCTTTATATCATACAGTGCCGCAGAATTGTTTATGAGCGCTTCTACCGCATCGTGTCTGCGTATGATAGCCGCCGTATCTGTAAGCGGCTGCTCTATGCACTGTCTTAGCTTTCTTCTTCCCATTGAGGTATCGGTCTTATCAAGCACCCACAGAAGCGAGCCTTTCTTTTCACCGCTTCTCATTGTCGATGTCAGTTCAAGGTTTCTTCTTGTGGCAAGTCCAAGCTGCATAAATTCGCCGCTGCTGTGTACGTTCAGCTTTACAAAACGTTTTGCTCCGCTTCTTTGTGCCTTATACAAATAGCGCAGCAAAGCGCATAAAGCTCTTAATGCGTTGTCCTTTCCGGCAAGGCCTATTTCATCTGCCGTGCCGCCAAACTGTGCGGTTATCTCGGATACGTCATCTATGGAAAAATCCTCATCGGAAAGCTGTTCCGCAGAGCATTTTCCGTAACGGTTCCTTATAAAAGTATATGCCTGTTTCCGATTCAGAAACTCCGCATTGAACAACAGCTCAACGGGGGTATACTGCGAGAACTGTGCTATTATATCCTCGTCGGTCTTTTTTGAATTTGCCTTTTCAACTGCGTGTACCTCGCCCGTTGAAATATCGGCAAACACCATACCTGTGCCGTTTTCTCCGACATAGATACAGGAAATATAGTTATTCGAGCCGTCCTCAAGCATTGACGCTTCTATGACCGTGCCTGCGCTTACAAGCCTTACTATATCACGCTCTACAAGTCCCTTTGATAACGCTGGGTCGGTTGTCTGCTCGCAGATAGCTACCTTGAAGCCTTTATCTATCAGCTTTTTTATGTAGCCCTCCGCAGAATGATGCGGTACGCCGCACATGGGCGTACCCGCTCTTGATGTAAGCGTCAGCTCAAGCTCCTTTGACGCTACCATTGCGTCCTCGTTGAACATTTCATAGAAATCGCCCAGACGATAGAATAATATATAATCCTTGTAATTTGCCTTGATTTCAACATACTGCTGCATCATAGGCGTGAGCTTTTCTCCGCTGTTTCCTGCTTTCAAGAGTTTCATTCCTTTCGGTTTTATTGATTGATCTTACAATGCCATACTATCAACGCCATTCAGTCAAGGCAATCAGTGGCATCCTCCGCAGGTCGAGCATGAGCCTGAGCAACCGCCTGCCTGTACCTCGCAGGTATCAGGGTCTTCACCGTCACAGCACAGTGCGATAATGCCGTTTACTTCCTGTAACAGCTTATCCATATCAGCCTTTGCCATAGTGAAATCAGCCATATGCTCATTCTGCATAACGAGAGTGTATAATCTCTGCATCTCCTTGTTCTGTGTGTCGAGCTTTTCCTTGTTCTGCTCTTCCTTTGACTTGCTCATTTCAAGCGCTACGTTCTGACGTGCAAGGTTGAATTCGCCTATAAGCTCCTGAAGCTCCATATCAGCGTCATTTGCCTTCATTGCCTCGTTATAACGTACATAACGCTCGTCTGCCTGTATAGCCTTGCCGAGCTCTCTTGCTGCTTTTATTGCGTCCATTTGTATTTTTCCTTTCTTTCCGCTTTTGCGGCTGTTAAAAATATATATCTGACGGGGATTCCCGACCGATTGCGAAAATTCAGTCATTCACGCTTACAAGCTCGCCTGTGACTGCCCAGGGCAGAGCCTTTTGTATTCTTACCGTGACGTACTTTCCTATCATATCCCTTGTGCCGTTGAAATCAACGATAACACCGTGGCGGGAATGGCCTGTCATAAGTCCGTCAGCCGTTCTGCCGATACCCTCGCACAGAACCTCGACCTCATCTCCGATAAAACGTTCGTAAGCCTTTTCACCGATAGAATTCTGCACATCAAGAAGCTGTCTGAACCACTTTCCCTTATCCTCATCGCTTATTGGGTCGGGCATAGCCGCCGCCTTTGTTCCCTCACGCTTGCTGTAGATAAAGGTATACGCAGAATCATAGCGTACCTTCTTCATAAGCTCCACAGTGCCGAGAAAATCCTCATAAGTTTCGCCGGGGAAGCCTACTATAATATCTGTAGTGAGTGCTACCTTCGGTATGCGTTTTTTTGCATATTCGATAAGTTCAAGATAATGCGCCGTGTCATAGTGGCGGTTCATTTTTTTTAAAATTCTGTCGCTTCCGCACTGTACGGGCAGGTGCAGATGATATGATATATGCCTGCTGTCAGCTATCGTATCTATAAGCTCGTGCGTGCAATCCTTAGGGTGAGATGTCATAAAGCTGAGCTTATATTTTCCGGGTATCTTATCAAGCTCGGAAAGCAGTTTTGCAAAGCCGAAATCATATTCCTTGCCGTAAGAATTCACGTTCTGTCCGAGCAGTAGTATTTCCTTATATCCGTCATTTATAAGCCCTTTTACTTCGGCTATGACCTCTTCGGGTCTGCGTGAACGCTCTCTGCCTCTTACAAAGGGAACTATACAATAGGTACAGAAGTTGTTGCAGCCGTACATTATCGGCACGCTTGCCTTTACCTTGCTTTCTCTTATTACGGGAAGTCCCTCGGCAATAACACCGTCACTTTCGGGGATAGACAGCGTTCTGCGGTTCTCGCTGAGCTTTTCGTATATCATCTGCGGTAAGGTATGCATAACATGAGTGCCGAAAATAATATCGACCTGCGGGAACGATTTTCTCATTCTCTGTGCTATATGCTCCTGCTGTACCATACAGCCGCCGACCGCAATTATGAGATTTCTGTTTTTCTCTTTCAGCTTTTTGAGTGCGCCTATATTGCCGAAAACTCTGTCCTCTGCGTTTTCTCTTACGGCACAGGTATTGAAAAGGATAAGATCCGCAAATGCGGTTTCGGGTGTGAAGCCGTAACCCATCTGTGCAAGCATACCCTTTATTTTTTCTCCGTCGCTCACGTTCTGCTGACAGCCGAAGCTGTGGACGTGTGCCAGCGGCATCTGTTCACGCTTTGCGTTTATCGCTTTTACTTTTTCTATATATTTCTGCTGAACAAGCAGTTCTTCCTTGTTTATCTCTTTAGTCAAGCTGTTTCTCCGTTTCTTATCCAAAGTCCTGTTTCAAAGACAGTATACCATAGTAGATTATAACATTATTTCATCGTGCAGTCAAGGTAAACGGCGGATTAAAATAATGTTAGAACGTTCTCAGCCATTGCGCAGCAAAGCCGCATTTTTATGCGGCGAAATCGTCTTATGACGATTTCAGGCTGAGGTTGTTATTGCGTAAGCAAAAACGTTCTCAGCCATTGCGCAGCAAAGCCGCATTTTTATGCGGCGAAATCGTCTTATGACGATTTCAGGCTGAGGTTGTTATTGCGTAAGCAAAAACGTTCTCAGCCATTGCGCAGCAAAGCCGCATTTTTATGCGGCGAAATCGTCTTATGACGATTTCAGGCTGAGGTTGTTATTGCGTAAGCAAAAACGTTCTCAGCCATTGCGCAGCAAAGCCGCATTTTTATGCGGCGAAATCGTCTT
>ERZ780139.2576-NODE-2576-length-13383-cov-10.514406_pt1 | contig 13383 bp, 17 predicted proteins | sample MGYA00511476_ERZ780139 | MGnify/ENA primary metagenome ERZ780139 (study PRJEB29588, sample SAMEA2158190) | human gut metagenome | biome: human gut; feature: human-associated habitat; material: faeces | place: Denmark | collected 2008/2010 ... | reverse complement strand
TGCGGGTACCGCAACCCGACATTATCGAGCATTTTGGCAACGCAGATGCCGTGCCTTGCTCGCCGTATCGGCACTTAGAACTATGCGGTATTGCCTTAATTATATCGTTCTGTTCTGGGGTGGATTGCCTCAGCGCTGTGTCACGCGCGTTTTGTCCGGCACAGCGCGGGCATAGCACAGCGGGGCCAGGGTATCCCCCAGCAGGGCATGTTCCTGCACGGCAAAGCCGCCCGCCTGCAAAAATGCCAGGTATTGCGGCACCATCCAGCTGTTATAGATTTGCAGCCCCGCGCACCGCATGGCAAGCATGCGCAGCCGGGTGCGGGGTACCTCGCCATGCGCAAAGGTTGGGGCAAACAGCTGGCCGCCGGGCTTGAGCACCCGGTAAATTTCTGCCAGAGCCTTTTCCGGCCGGGGCATAATGTGCAGGGCGTTGGCGATCAGCACCGCATCAAAGGTTTCGTCCGCATAGGGCAGGCTGGTGGCATCCTGCACCGAAAAGTGCAGCCCCGCCCCGCGGGGTTTCAGCTTTGCCTGGGCGATCATTTTGGGCGAAAAATCCGTAGCCTCCCAGTCCCGCACCAGGCGGGAAAGCCGGAAGCTGAGCTGGCCAGACCCGCAGGCCAGTTCCAGCACGTTCATTTCCGGCGTCAGGTGCGGCTGCATCTGCTGCGCAATGGCAGCATACAGCGGCTCGCTGCTTTGCATCAGCGGGCCATAGCAGCTGGCCCACCGCTGCCAGAATTGCTTGTTATCAGTTTGTTTTGACATTGAGCTTTTTCGCACTTCCTTGGTCAGCAAATGTTAGACTCGACTAACATTTGCTTCATAAAAACGGCGGTGCGTTGCCGAACCGTCGCAATTTTTTCTGGGGAACGCCTTGTTTGTTTTGATCAGGCGCCATTAGTTTATCATGGCTAACCAAAAAAGTCAAATGCTCTGCCGGGGTCCCGGTGCTGCGGCACCGTTATTGCTCCGGCAGAGCGTTCCGATTGTTCAAACCAGGCCGCTGTTCCCTGCCAGCCACACCCCAGCGGCCAGCTGTGCGGCCAGAATCAGCGGCATACCCACCACAAAATACCAGTGCTTGGTTTTGTGGTGGAACAGATACATGCCCGCCCATGCCCCGGCGCTGCCGCCCAGCAGGGCTGCGCCAAACAGTGCGGCTTCCGGCACGCGCCACTGGTGCCGCTTGGCTCGGCGTTTGTCCTCCGCCATCATCAGCAGCGCCGCCGCGTTGATAATAACCAGGTACCCCGCCAACATTGTAATGGCCATGGTCTTTCCTCTCTCTTTCTCATGGTTCAAGCCTTGAGCGGCTCTTACCGGTGTGCCCGCTCCCAGGTTTGCATGGCATCTAGCTGAGCCGGGGTGTGGAACCAATGCTCGCCCGGTTCGTATACCGTCAGTTCCGCATGGTGTTTTTGGGCGAACGCCGTCACCGTGTCCCGGCTTGTCATGGTGTCCTGCCCGGCGTACAGGATTGCTGTGGGGATCTGCCAGCCATCCAGCGGGTGTTGGCGCACCCAACACAGGTACCGCCACGAAAGGGTCTGCCCAAATTCTGTGGTGATCTCACCTTTTTCGCAAAGCTGCTCCGGCGTTACTTTTGCCCACTGCATCATATCACAGATCAGCCGCTCCATATCCACAATCGGCGAAACAAACAGCGCTTTTTCAATCGTTGCCCCGGCAAAAGCCAGCATGGAAAAATAGGCCCCGATGCTGTTGGCCCGCAGCCGAATCCCCTGCCAGTGCTGCTGCAGATAGGCCAGCACCGTTTGCAGCTCCGGCACCACCTGCCAGGGAGTAAAGTCAGTTTTCCCCGTGCGTTCTCCATGTTCCGGCAGGTCAATGCCCAGCACCTGCCAGCCGGTTGGGGCGGCAAGCGCCGCAAATGCTGCGGCTTCCGTTTTATTACCGCCCTGGCCATGCACGAACAACCAGATGTTGGGGGCCGGTTCGCCGTACAGTACAGCCGGAATTGTGCCAATTTTTAATTCTTGAGTGCACATTTGTGGTTTTCCTCTTTATGTGTTGGACAACACTGTAAAAAACGTTTGAAAAAAGGGGCTGATGAGCTCGTCATTTTTTAGCGATACAACAAAAAAAGCTGTGACACATTTTTGCCACAGCTTTTTGGTGGGAGCTGGTGGATTCGAACCACCGAAGCATTAAGCAGCAGATTTACAGTCTGTCCCCATTGGCCACTCGGGAAAGCTCCCATATTCATTTGTGCCTCTGCCTTAACAGCGCTTGATTATTATAGCAGGATAAGATGGAAAAAGCAAGCCCTATTTCAAAAATATTTTTGTAAACGGCGGAACGGGAAACGGACGGCTGCGGTGGCAAGTGCCTTGCAATCTAAAAAAACAATGCTACACCGAAATAAACAGCCCGAGATACAGGGAGATCACCGCCCAGAGTATTCAGCGCATGCAAATTCTGCACCGTGGTATTTTTATGCCTGCCCTGTATGAGGGGCAGGCGGGCTGTTCGCAGGGCATTCAAACACCGGGCAAACCACTGGTATAATGAGAGTGATTCCACCGAGGATGACGAACGCACGGCATCCGCGTTCCGCATCGGCCATCGGGCTGGTACTGCGGTACTGCCGCCCTGTTCGACTCCTCAGCAGCTCACGGAGCACCAAAACAAAAACACCCGCCGGGGTACGGCGGGTGCTTTTATTTTGGTGGACCATTTTCCACCCCAATCGAACACATTTTTACTCCTACATTCATCAAAAATCCCATCTGCATCCCCGTTTTCTATGCTTGTGATCGGGATATCAGCCGGGGTCTTTTGGCCGAGGGGATTGAACCAAATCAGGAAGTGATCATCGTACAGATCTACCCGCACCAGGAACGTTTCAAACAGGCTTGCCAGGTACTTGCTGTCATTGATGTCACCATCCCGGTAGATGTGCAGCAGTGAAACAAAATTATCCCGTGTAATAGGTACCAGTTCGGCGCGGGCGTTTTCAATCTGGGCGTTCAACCGCCCCTGTTCCTGTTCCAGCTCCACCATGCGGGCCTTGGTGGTTTCGGTGATGACCCCCATCTCAATGGCTTTGAGCAGGTTGGCTGCGGAGGTTTTGACCGCGGCCAGCTGGCCTTGCAGGTCCTGCAGGTGCAGGTCTTTTTCCTGGCGGGCATTGTAGGCCATGGTTGCATCGGCCATGTGCTGGATCATCTCGTCCGTCAGCATATACTGCTTGATGGCCTGTGCCACACTCTTCTCGATCTGCTCGCGGATCACGTTCTTTTTATCACAGGCGTGTTCCCGGCGGCGCTTTTGGCAGGTGTAATAGTAGTGCATTTCGCCGGAGCGGCTGGTGCCGGAAACGCCCGTCATGGGCCTGCCGCATTTGCCGCAGAACAGCTTGCCTGTCAACAGGTAATCCTCTGCCCCGGTATGATGCCGGGCGGATTGTGGGGTCTTTTTCACTTTCAGCACCTCCTGCACACGATAAAACAGGCCGTCCGAAACAATACGCGGAACGCCGCCTTCCACCCGGACGTCATCGTAAATATAAATGCCGCGGTAGCGCTCATTGCGGCAGATCGTATAAAAGCTGCTTTTGGTCCACGGGCCGCCGCGCTTGGTTTTGATGCCGCGCCGGTTCAGATCCGCCGCAATATCCACAAAAGGCTCCCGGCAGGCCACCCGCGTGTAAATTTCCTGAACCACGGCAGCCTGCGCCTTATCCAGCACAATGCGGCCGTTCTCCCCTGCCTTGTACCCCAATGGCAGCGCGCCGTTGCTCAGGCACTTGCTGGCATTATCCATCATGCCGCGGGTGATGTCCTCTGCCATATTCTCGCTGTAGAACTGGTTGACGTTCATCATATTGCGCAACGCAAAGCGGCCGGCAGCGGTATCGTCAAAATCTTCCTCCGCGTAAAAGGTCCTTACGCCCCAGTCTTTCAGGCGGGCTTCATTGGTCATGGCCTGCAGCATATTGCGGCCCATACGGTTGGACTTCCACGCCAGCACGCAGTCAAAATAACCTTTTTCCGCATCCCGCAGCAGGCGCTGAAAGCTGGGGCGGCGGTCGGATTTGCCGCTGATGGCTTTATCCTCGTAAGTTTCCACCACATCCAGCCCCAGCCGCACGGCCAGTTCCCGGCAGGCTTTGACCTGCTGTTCAATGGATGCTTCCCGCTGGTTATGGGACGAATACCGGGCGTAAATCGCCGCCCGGCCATGGCGGGTATTTGGTTGCTTCTTTTTCATGGTATCACCTTTTGGGTTTGCAATCCTGCCCGCAAGGTGGTACAATACGATTGTCGGGTCGATTGTATCCACTTTTGTGGGCAAGCTGATCTATGGAAACGCTCTCGGTGTTGGCGCACCGGGGGGCGTTTTTTTCTTTTTACCTTCTCCTTCTCCGCCTCTTTTTCGGGCGGAAAAAAACCAGGATTGGCGCAAACATCAGAATAACGGCAAACACCATGGCATATGCGCTAATAACCACGATTCCCGCCGCGACAACCAGCAGGGCAACTGCGGCGGCTCCGATGGCATACAGGGCAATTTTCAGGACGACCTTTAATACTTTCAGGATCATCCGCTTTCTTCTCTGCTCTGTCGATTCATACACGCGCAGCAAGTCGTCCAGTTCACTGCGCCCCCAAAGTTTTACCCCCAGGGAGGCCGCCATTTCTCTGGCAGCTGGGGTAAAATCCTGGTTTGTCAGGACCACCGGCACGCTGCTGCCATAATAGGCGGCACCTGCATAAGCTTCCTGCACCGCATGGTTGCCAACGGGCGAATTGTACCGCTTGCACTGGATGGCATAGGATACCCCATTGTTTTGCGCCAGAACATCAATGCCATAATCGCCGCTGGCCTGTGTAACTTGCACCTGTTTATAACCATTGGCCCGCAGGGCATCCGCACACAGATACTCAAAATCATGGCCTTCCATGTCATCGCACCCCTGCACCGTGGAGACCTGGCGTTGAATCTCCGGCTGCGTTTCGACAATTTCCGGTACCATTGGCTGTGCTGGAGTTTCTTCTGCCGGGGGCTGTACGAGTTTCTCCTCCGGTGCGCTTGCCTCCTTCACAGTGCTGCGGTTGATCTTAATGCCTTTGGCTGCGGGGGCCGCTTTGGGTATTTGCGGTGCTTTGGGCTTTGCATATGGCGGCAGTACCACCCGCGGTTGGGCCCCCTCATAAGGGCCAATAACTTTTGCCTGTTCCAGCTGGTCCAAAATGTGGGCCGCGCGGGCATACCCCAGATTGCAGCGCCGCTGCAAAAGGCTGGTGGAGGCATACCCTGCTTCAATCACGCACTGCCGCGCGTACTCATACATGGGGTCTGGCCATTCGTCGCTCTCCACCCTGCTGGCTTCCCGCACAAAATCGTCATCATAGTGGTGCCCAGTTGCCACGGGAGCGATCAGGGTTTCAATTTCTTCGTCGGTCAGTTCTTTGGTCTGCACCCGCACAGGGTTTGCATAGTTAATGGGAGAGAATAATGCCGTTCCGGGGACCGGCAGCAGTTCCGCCCCGGGGGCTCCCATCCGGTTTGCCGCGTTCTTTGTTGCCACGCGGAATGCAAGGCGGCTGGCAAATCCGGCAATAATCTCTTCCTCCGGAACCTGCCGGGCCGCCGCAATTATGTGGATGCCCACCGGGCGGCCCTTCTGGCAGATCTGCTGTATCTGACCCACACATTCTTTCTGCGCAAGCAGATCTTCCAGGCCGTCTATTACGGCAACAATGTGGGGCAGCGGCGTTTCAGCCTGCTGGTTATAATCCTCCAGTTCCCGCGCACCGCACTTGGCAAACACAGAGTAGCGCCACTGCAGTTCCATGCACAGTGCAAGCATGGCGCCAGCCTTTTTCTCCGGGGCGGAAACCGGCGGCATTAACAGGTGCGGAAGTTCCTTGAACTGCACAAACTCCACACCGGTTTCATCCAGCAGCACCAGCCGCAGCTGCTCTGCCGGGGCCCCATGTGCCAAAATTGCCGCCTGCGCCCGCAGAAAGCTGGAACGCCCACACCCGTTCATTCCGCAAACCAACAAATGCGGCAGCTGGTCCAGCGGGTATACCACTGCGTTTTGTGCTTCACTTGTCCCGATATACAATTCAAGAGGTTTTAGTTCCGGAATCGAACACATGGTACTTCCCTCCTGGTTGGTTTGATTTACTGATTAAAGTTTATCCCCCTGCACTGCGTCCAGTAGTGCAGGGCTTTTTTTATGTAGTCTTCGTCCAGGTCAAAATATTCTGCCAACTGCCAGGGTTCTGTGCAGCCTGCCCGCATTGCCGTGCGGATCTCGTCCGGCGGCAGGCTGCGGCGGAACGCGTCCGCATCGGCGCGGTATTCGTTCTGCTCCACCAACTGGAACGGGCTGTCCACCTTATGCAGTGCGCCTGTGTGCAGGTGGCCCGATTCATGCAGCATGGCGGTGCGCATCTGGCGCACAGTATGTAACCGGGAAAAATTAAGCCCAACCGCATATGCTCCATGATATCGCACTGTCGTAGCAGCTGCCGGAAGCCTATCAAATGGTATGACATCCACATCATGAACCCGACAATAGCTATAAAATTCTGACGTACTAAACATCAAACGCCTTTCTCGCGACGTTTTCTTCGGGCATCCATAAGATCGAGGAAGTCGCGCATATCTTCTTTTTCTTCCTCGGTCAACTGCTTATAACGATTATAAAATGCTATGTCGGCGTCATCAAGTTTGTCATGTTCGCTGGTAAGGTCAGACATCTGAATACCAAGCCAATCCGCCATACGCTGCATTTTGTCAACACGAGGATACTTTTTCCCGTTACACCAGTCCGAAACAGTAGAGCTGGAGCAGTTCATGTAAGTTGCAAGGTCAAGCTGAGTATATCCTTTGCTATTAAGGTACGCTTTTAAATTTTCAGCGAAAACCATTTTGGCGTTGTCACTCATAAAATCAACTCCTCATGTCGTCATTATACGCTAAAAGCAAAATAAAATCAATATTTTGCGAAAATATTTTCGCTTTTAGCTTGACATATCGCTTTAAGCGAGTATAATGATTTATAGAACGGAGGTGGTCCAAAATATGCAGACCCAAAAATTCCCGAAAATTTCTCTTGCAGCTGCGCGTGTAAACGCAGGATTAAACCAGCAGGAAGCAGCCAAAGCGCTGGGTGTCAGCGTTGCTACGCTGCAAAATTACGAATCTGGGAAAACCGTACCTCAATGGGGGACTGTACAGAAGATTGAACGCGTGTACAAATTCCCGGCAGATTTTATTTTTTTATCCGCACATTCGCTTTAAGCGAATGTGCAAGTGATTCTTGCGGCCCTACCCTGGCAACGGCTGCTAAGATTGCCGACCACTTCGGCGTCCGCATTGATGACCTTGTGGAGCATTCCTAGCAACTACAACCATTCTACCACAACCCCTGTCCCATAGTCCGGACTTTGAACCGGAAGGGCTGGAAATTTTTAGGAGGTGAAAGATTGAAACGAATTTATTCGTGCATTCGCAACGCTTTTTCCAAAATCAGTGGCTATATGGACACTCATAAACCGCCGCTGTGGTTGTATTTGACGCAGGGGCTGTTTTTAATGGCAGCACTTTTAATTCAAATAGTAGCGCGATTATAGATACCACAAGCGCTGCGAGTGAAAGCCCGTTGGACAAAAAGATTCCAATCCATTCCCTTATATTCTCTTTTTTGAATCTTTTTTCTTCAACTTGCTGGCGTTCTTTTTCCCGTTGTAAGGCTTTGTTCTTTTCGGCTTCTAGCTCTTCCTTATGCTTGAGATACAAAATTCCATCTCCGGTTATGGTGTATTCATCATCAGACTTGGCAAAAGCGTAAAGACCAATAAAGCCGAGCGTTACAAGGTGGGCTGCGTCATATTGATTTATTTTTGCGACTTCAAAACAACTTAGGCTATCAAGAATCTTTTCATCCATTGGGGTCAGCACAATTTTATTAAAATCGATCATTTTAACACGCCCTTTCTAATGGCGATTATAGCATGCTGAACTATAGCGAGCAATGAATTTATAGTTGGAGGTGAGACAATGAACGATGTGCAAATTATTGACTTCAAAAACAATAGCGTCCGTGTAAAGGTTGATATCTTGGGCGACCCCTGGTTTGTATTGGAAGATGTTTGCGCGGTTTTGGGAATAAACAACAGCCAAGCGGTTGCAGACAGAATTCATGATGACGAAAAAGGGCATGCGTGGATTATGACCGATGGTGGACTGCAAGAAACGTTGGTCATCAATGAACCCGGCTTATACAACCTGGTTTTGCGAAGCGATAAATCCAAAGCGCAGGCATTCCACAAATGGATTACCAATCTTGTAGATGCTTTGCAAAAGGAGAAACATTATGAGCGATAAAACCGTAACCAGTTTGGGGGATGCCACTGTTACCCAGACCGTACATGAGATTGACCTGAAAGTCGGCCCCGACATCAAGATTCCGCCGAAAGTTACGTTCAAGGACGTAAAGAACGAAACCGTCCTTGGCGACCCAAACAACATGCACATCACAACCGGGTGCATCCGCAGCAAGTCCGGCAACAGTACAATCTACGACCTTGACGAAGAGGAGGTTACCCCATGACCCCTTCCCCTCTCCCCGCCACCATCAAAATTACCACCCCCGCGGAGCCGGACCCATATGCTACGGAACGTCTGGCGGCAGCAACGCTGGATTTTTACCACCGCTTCATGCAGCGGCCCGATGCCAAGGAGCTGCTGGAACGCAAAAAAGCCGAGCTGCGCGCCCGCGGCGTGCGGCTAAACTGAAAGGAGAACCCCATGCCCCAAACAAAAACAGCCGCCCCGGTGCTGCAACACCGGAACGGCCAGACGAAAAAATTCATCACTTGTATTCTACCCCACATCAGCCCCATTTGCAAGGCTTTCGCCAATTTCACGCTAACCGCCTGCGGGCTGGGCGCGCTGTGCGCCGTAACTGCCCTGGCCGAGGGTGCCGGGGCGGCATCCCTGGCTGGGCTGGCCGCCTGCTGCCTGGGCGGGTGGGCTGCCATCACGCTGCGGGAGGTGGCCATATGCGCGGAATCGTGATCGACCCCGGCGCAAAGCCGGAACTTTACCGCCTGCCGGACACCCTGCAGGAGCTGCAGCGCTTTATGGGCGGGTACGCACAGCGCTGCCCGATCGACAACAAATTTGCCGCGCTGTTTTATCTGCCGCAGGCCGGGCAAAGCCTGCCGACCCGGCATTACAAAGGCCGCTGGTTTTATGGGCGGCTTTGTATTGTTGGCTGGCACAAAACCAGCATGACCGACCTGCCCAAGCCGCTGGCCGAGGAGCTGCTGCAGAAATTTGAGCCTGTGGAAGTAACGCTATGAACGAGTATGACGCCATCCGTGCTGCTTTTGCCCACAACCGCAAGGACGCCGAACTGCTGCTGCACGAAACCGTACGCGGCATTCTGGCGGAGGCAACAAGCAGCAAGGTCAAACAACTGGAAAAGATCAGCCTGTGCTACAGCGCCGCGGACACCGGCGCCGCCCAGCGCAAAGCGCTGATCAACATGGAGGTAGAAGATTGACTGACTACATGATCTGCCAGAACCAGGTCAACCACCTGCTGTATGCCTTAAAGCACGGCAGGTTCTGGTTCTGGGACAAACACCAAAACAAATGGGTGCCCAGCGATTGGGCCGCCCAGCAGTACGCCAAGGCCCATACCAAAGAGCCTGACCTGACGCAGGAAGACTGGCTGGGGAGATGCTTCGGCATCCTGATGGATGACTACGAGGTACCGGACGCTATGGGTAAAGCCCTGCGCACACTGCCCAACAAGGAGGAACCACCATGCAAAGTGAACACGACTGCCCCGAATGCGGATGCTGCTGTGACTATGGCCGCCCCTGCTGCCACGTTGGCGGAGGAAACATCGACCACCCAGGCGGATGCAAACAGCTGCCCGCCGGGCCCCTGCTCCCCTGCGGGCACTTCTGCTGCAATGTCAAGCCTGTCCGATGCGGAAACTGCCTGTTCGGCAGCGGAGTTTGATTATTCGGGGCTGGATGAGCAAACGGTCAACGACCTGCACCTTGCAGAACGAGAATGCGCAGCAGGGCGGAGGTTGGCAGAAGCTGGGCTGCGCCGCATGGCTGATGGGGTAGCAATCGCGCATGAGGCGCTTGTCCCAAATTGGGACAACTCAAAACATGGGAACCGCGGCGAGGATGCATTCCGCCGTTGGTGCGAGAGTATAGGCGTCAGCAAATCCGCGGCCTACCGTCTGTTGCAAGTTACCGCTCTGTTTGATAACAGCAGTCCCGAACAGCAGAAAATCCTTGATTCGCTTTCCCCTTCTTTATTATATGCCGCCGCCAAACCCAGCGCCCCCGCTGACCTGGTGCAGGCCGTCAAATCCGGCGACATTACCACCCACAAGCAATACCAGGATTTGCTGAAAGAAAACCAGCAGCTGCGCGCCGACCGGGTGAATGCCCTCAATGCCGCAGCCGCCGCCGAAGCCGCTCGCGATGCTGCCCTGGCCGATGTTGACGGCCTGCATGAGCAGAACCGCCAGCTGCAAGCCGCCGCCACCGGTGCCCAGGAAAGCTACCGCACCGCCCACAAAAACGAAGATTCCGCCCTGCGCCGCGCCACCGAAGCCGAACAGCGGGCAAAGGAAGCGGAAAAGCAGCTGGCCGGTGCCCGCCAGGTTGCCGATGCCGCCCGGATGCGTGCCGACAAATACCAGCGGGAAGCCGAAGCCGCCAAAGCACAGCCGGTGGCCGCCGCTGTGGACGAGGATGAGATCAACCGCCGTGCCCACACCCTGGCCGATGAACTGACCGCCCCTTTGCGCAGCGAGCTGGAAGCCGCCAAAGCTGCCGCCGCCACACCGGAACAAATCGAGCTGGACACCCGCAACGCCTATGACAGCCTGCTGCTGGCCGGGCGCGCCATGCAGAACGCCTGGAAGTCCGTCAAGCCGCAGCTGGCCAAGCTGCCGCCGGACACCCGCGCCGGGGCCATCAACCAGCTGACCAACACCCTGACTGAAATTCAAACGGAGGCAATAAAATGTCTGTAAAAATTGCGGCTCTGGAAGCCGAAAACGTAAAACGCATCAAGGCGGTTGCCCTCACGCCCTCCCCCACCGGGCTGACCATTGTGGGCGGCAACAACAACCAGGGCAAAACCAGTGTGCTGGATGCCCTGGCCTGGGCCCTGGGCGGTGAGAAGTTCCGCCCTACCGCCGCTGTGCGGGACGGTGCCCTTGCCCCGCCCCACCTGAAAGTGATCCTGTCTAACGGCGTTGTGGTGGAGCGCAGGGGCAAAAACAGCAGCCTGACCGTGACGGACCCCACCGGCCAGCGCAGCGGCCAGCAGCTGCTGAACGCTTTTGTGGAGCCGCTGGCGCTGGACCTGCCCCGCTTTATGCAGGCCAGCGATAAAGACAAGGCCGACACCCTGCTGAACATCATCGGTGTGGGGGATGCTTTGACCGGCCTGGACCGGGAGATCAAAGCCCTGTACGACCGCCGCACCGTGATCGGCCAGATCGGCGCCCAGAAACGCCACGCCGCCGAAGAGCTGACCGAATACCCGGACGCCCCGTCCGAACCTGTCAGTGCCATTGAGCTGATCCAACAGCAGCAGGAGATTTTGCTCCATAACGCCGACAACCAGCGCCAGCGCGACCGCCTGACCGAGATTACCCACGCCAAGCACCGCGCCATGGATGAGCTGACCCGCTTGGAGGAACAGCTCAAAACCCTGCAGGAGCACCGCGGCCAGCTGGTAGAGGAATACAACGCCGCCTGCGTGCAGGAGGAAACCGCCACCAAGACCGTGGCCCAGCTGCAGGATGAATCCACCGCCGAGCTGGAGCAGAGCATCCGCAATGTGGAGGAGATCAACCGGCAGGTATCCGCCAACCTGGCAAAATCCAAGGCTCAGGACGAAGCCGAGCGCTATGCGCAGGAATACACCGCCCTGACGGAGCAGATCAAGGCAAAGCGCACCGCCCGCATGGACCTGCTGAACGGCGCAGACCTGCCCCTGACCGGCCTGGGTGTGGAGGACGGCAGCCTGACTTACAACGGCAAGCACTGGCAGGACATGAGCGGCAGCGACCAGCTGCGGGTGGCCACCGCCATTGTGCGCCGCCTGAACCCCGACTGCGGCTTTGTGCTGCTGGACAAGCTGGAACAGATGGACCTTGCCACCCTGGCGGAGTTCGGCAGCTGGCTGCAGGCCGAAGGATTACAGGCCATCGCCACCCGCGTTTCGACCGGCGGGGAGTGCCAGATCATCATTGAGGATGGCAGGGTAAAAGACGCCGAGGAACCACCCGCCCCCAAAGCATGGACGAAAGGAGCGTTCTGAAATGAGCAAATACGCAATCACATCCGGCACCATTGCCGCGCCGGTCAAAACCGTTCTGTACGGGCCGGAGGGCATCGGCAAAAGCACTTTTGCCGCCCAGTTCCCCGCCCCGGTATTCATTGACACCGAAGGCGGCACCAAGCGGCTGAACGTTGCCCGCCTGCCCGCGCCCACCAGCTGGGCCATGCTGCTGGATGAAGTTGCCGAGGTCAGCCGCGGCAATGTGCCCTGCGGCACCCTGGTGATCGACACCGCCGACTGGGCCGAACGGCTCTGCATTGACGCCGTCTGCGCCCGCGCCAAGGTCAAGGGCATTGAGGATTTCGGGTACGGCAAGGGCTATACTTACGCGAAAGAAGAGTTCGGCAAGCTGCTGGATGCCCTGGAAGAGGTGCTGAACACCGGGCACAACGTGGTGGTTCTGGCCCATGCTGCCATCACCAAGTTTGAGCAGCCCGACGCCGTGGGCAACTATGACCGCTGGAGCATGAAAACCAGTAAACAGGTAGCCCCTCTGCTGCGGGAATGGTGCGACATGCTGCTGTTTGCCAACTACAAAACCGTGGTAGAAAAGGCCGGCAGTGCCCCCAACGCCAAGAACAAGGCCAACGGCGGGCGGCGGGTTCTCTACACCAGCCACCACCCCTGCTGGGATGCCAAAAACCGCTTTGGCCTGCCGGAAGAACTGCCCTTTGCGTATGCCAGCATCGCCGCCTGCATCCCGGACCCGCACCCCGGCGCAGCCCCCGCGCCGCGCCCCATCATGGCAGAGGATGCCCCCGCCCCCAAGCCTGCACCGGTGCCGGTTCCCGCTGCACCTGCTGCACCGCCTGCCGTGCCTGCCGGGATCTCCGCCAGTGATCTGCAGGCGCAGGGCGTGCCGACCGCCCTTGCCCAGCTGATGGCCGCCAATAATGTGACCCCGGAGGAACTGCAGACCGTGGTCGGCCAGCGCGGGTACTTCCCCGCCGATATGCCGGTCAAGGATTACCCGGCTGATTTCGTCAGCGGCTGCCTGGTGGCCGCC
>ERZ780139.2574-NODE-2574-length-13393-cov-3.250937_pt1 | contig 13393 bp, 9 predicted proteins | sample MGYA00511476_ERZ780139 | MGnify/ENA primary metagenome ERZ780139 (study PRJEB29588, sample SAMEA2158190) | human gut metagenome | biome: human gut; feature: human-associated habitat; material: faeces | place: Denmark | collected 2008/2010 ... | reverse complement strand
CTATAAGGAAGCCACCAAGCTGACGACCGAGGTCAATGTCGGAAAATAACCTCTGACGCCCGGTTTCTATACCGGGAACGCGGGACGGAGAAACGGGGGAGAAGTCTGGGGGCTTCCTGAAAGAAGTCCCCGCCCCCGGGAGCTTTTCCCGAAACTGAGGGCACCACAAAGGAGAATGCAGTATGTGGGAATGGATACAGGGGCACGTGGCAGTTATACTGATCTGCGCGGTGCTGGCGGCAATCGTAGTGCTGATCATCCGGGGGCTTGTCCGGGACAGGAAGAAGGGGAAATCCACCTGCGGTGCGAACTGCGCTCACTGCGCCATGGCGGGCTCCTGCCACGGTGGCACGCATCCGGCGGAGTCAACGCGCTCCCGCACAGAAAAAGCGCACACGGGTACGAACCCGCAGGGGCAGGACGGCGGAACCGACGCCTGAATGCGTCTCCTTTCTGCTCCGCGCGGGTTGAAGGTTCGGAAATACATTTCCGGACAGGAAGTTTTGCGCCATGGCAGTCGGAGCGACCGGCATTCCGGTAAGCCGGAACCGCCCCGGACTTCCGCAGGGAGCGAGAACGGAACGGCTATATAAAAGATTCCGGTCAACTGTCAACTGTCAACTATCAACTAAAAAAGTGGGCGTTTTCGTCAACGCTACCATCGAGTCCATGATGGAGAAAGCCTCCACCTACAAGCTAGACTATCTCCAACTTCACGGTAACGAATCGCCGGAAGATTGCCACACCTTGCAAAAAAGGGGCTATTCATTGATCAAGGCTTTCCCCATCGCTACGAAAGAGGACTTCGAAAAAACAAGGGAGTATGAGGGCCGGGTGGATTATTTCCTTTTCGATACGAGATGCGAGGGCTATGGAGGCTCAGGCAAACGTTTCGATTGGTCCATCCTAACCGAGTATAAAGGAGAGACTCCCTTCTTGCTCAGCGGAGGCATCCGTCCGGAAAACGCAGAGGCGATCCGGAACTTCCGGCATCCCCGTTTCGCAGGTATCGACCTCAACAGTGGCTTCGAGATTGAGCCGGGATTGAAAGACGTCGACAAACTAAAGAATTTCATCCAACAAATTTTACATCCAGCTGTAGAGACAGGGCGTGCCCCGTCTCCCACCGTCTGATAGTATTTTTAAAATAGAATTCAAAATGAATCGCATCACAAACTTATTCCAGACCCAGAAAGACGGAATACTCTCCGTCTATTTCACCGCCGGTTATCCGAACTTAAACGATACGGCAAGCATCTTAAAAGCCTTACAGGCTAAAGGTATCCACATGGTAGAAGTAGGAATCCCTTTCTCCGACCCGATGGCAGACGGCCCCGTCATCCAAGAGGCCGCCACGCAAGCGTTGCGTAACGGGATGTCACTCCACCTCCTATTCGAGCAATTGAAAGAGATCCGGAGCGAAATACAGATCCCGATCATCCTAATGGGCTACCTGAATCCTATCATGCAATACGGTTTCGAGAAATTCTGCGCCAGTTGCGTAGAGGCCAGCGTAGACGGAATGATCATCCCCGACCTGCCTTATGCCGATTATATCTCCGATTACAAGGAAATTGCCGATCGCCATGACCTAAAAATGATCATGCTGATCACCCCAGAGACCTCCGAGGAACGAATCCGGCAGATCGATGCCCATACCAGCGGATTTATCTATATGGTATCCAGCGCAGCCACGACCGGAGCCCAACAAGACTTCAACGAACAAAAGCAGGCCTATTTCCGTCGTATCAACGCCATGAACCTACAGAATCCCCGCTTGGTAGGTTTCGGCATCAGCAATAAAGCCACTTTCGAGGCGGCGATAGCCCATTCTTCCGGTGCCATCATCGGCAGTAAGTTCGTACAGTTACTAAAGAGCGAAGCTACTCCCGCCGAGGCGGTCGATAAGTTACTGGAAGCCCTAAAACAATAGGAACCCTATTCATGTTTACATATAAAAACAGTAAATAGTCCTATGAATAACTTCACTTTTCACAACCCAACCCGTTTATTATTCGGTAAGGGCATGATTGAGAAACTGAGTACGGCCATCCCGATGGTGCATCGCATCATGATCACCTTCGGAGGAGGTAGCGTAAAGCAAAACGGTGTGTACGACCAAGTGATCAAGGCGCTAAAGGATCGTGACTATATTGAGTTCTGGGGCATCGAGCCTAATCCCACCATCGAGACCTTGCGAGAAGCTATCCAGATAGCGAAAGGCAAGCAGGTGGATTTCCTATTGGCGGTAGGCGGTGGCTCCGTCATAGACGGGACGAAGCTAATCTCCGCCGGCATCCAGTACGACGGTGATCCTTGGGAATTGGTGCAGAAAGGGTATTACTATCATACTGTGCCTATGGGTACCGTACTGACCCTGCCCGCCACGGGTTCCGAGATGAATAGCGGGGCCGTGATCTCCCGGAAAGAGACGCAAGAGAAATTCCCGTTCTACAGCAATTTCCCCGTATTCTCGATCTTGGATCCGGAGACGACCTTCAGTCTACCCCCGTATCAAGTGGCTTGCGGTATCGCCGATACCTTCGTCCACGTGATGGAGCAATATATGACTACGACCGACCAATCCCGCTTGATGGATCATTGGGCGGAAAGTATTTTAAGCACCTTGGTTGAGATCGCCCCGAAGATCAAGGAAGATCCGAGGAATTACGACCTGATGGCAGATTTCATGCTATCCGCCACGATGGGCTTGAACGGCTTTATCGCTATGGGCGTAACGCAGGACTGGGCTACCCATATGATCGGACACGAGCTAACCGCCCTTCACGGATTGACGCATGGAGCGACTCTAGCGATCGTCTTCCCCGGAACCTTACGCACCCTACGCAAGCAGAAAGAGGGCAAGATCCTGCAATACGGCGAACGGGTATGGGGTATCAATAGTGGAACGACAGAGGAACGGGTAAGCCAAGCCATCGAGAAGACCGAGCAATTTTTCCAAAGCCTCGGTTTATCTACCCGCCTCAGCCAAGAGAAGATCGGCGATACGACAATCACCGAGATCGAGAATCGCTTCAATGAACGAAACGCCGCCTTCGGGGAGGCGAAGAATGTAACGGGTAGCGTGGCACGGGAAATATTGGAGAGCTGTAAATAACGTACAACTTGTAGAGACGGGGCACGTCCCGTCTCTACAAATGGGTATAGGTTTTATCTTAACAGGACTACTACTTGGATCGGACCATGCGCCCCGAATACCAAGGCTTGTTCAATATCAGCAGTCTTTGAGGGACCGGACATGAAGACTCCGTAATCATAATCCATAGTGGCAGTACGGCGGTAAGCCTCATTCATCGTATGAACCAATTGAGTCTTGTCCAACAAGATCACCAAAGCGTTCGAGATAAAGTACAGACCTTTATAACGTACCTGACGGGGTAACCAGACAGCGGCATTCTCCGCCACGCCGAAACTACCCTCCACCACAGATACGTCCGTCCCGTTCAACTCCCGGGGATCGGTCAGCTCATCCGGGTTAAAGGTAGCGCAAGTAATCTCCTTCAAATTCGAGGCGATACGTTTCGCCTCCGGAAACTCACGGCGGATCACCTCATTCACATCCTCGCCGGGCTTTAACTCGATGGCCTTGCCACCCGCCCCGGCTAGCACTTCCGAGAACGTAGCCAACTTATCCGCATAGGTAATCGCCTCCAACGTAAGCTCAGGCATCTCGTGGCGTGCACCCGTATGACGACGGATACTCGCCAATATAGAATCTTTACTACTCATTATCTCACCTTATTATTCTTCCACATATCATTAAACGACTCCTTGGCGAAAGCCGGAAGCTCACGTCCCTTGCCCCAAGCGTTCAAGCCATTGTAGACCATGAAACGAGGCAAATGATTCACTACCGGAGCAAACTTCAACGCCGTATTGAACAATCCCGAACGTTCCATCAGGAACTTCATGCCGAAAGACATCACTTTCTTCTCCTTGCTCGCCTTACCGATCTTATCCAAATCTTGCCGCCAACGGTAAATCTGCTCGCCCAAATCGATCTTTACCGGACAAACGTTCGAGCAAGAAAGACATAAGGAGCAAGCCGATACGTTATCCGAATATTCCTCCGGATTCCTCAGCATACCCAAGTTGATCCCGATCGGTCCCGGAATGAAATACGTATACGAATAGCCACCACTCCTGCGATATACCGGACAGGTATTCATGCACTCGCCACAACGGATACAATTCAACGTACGGATATGATCCGGTTTCGCCAAGATATCACTGCGCCCGTTATCCACGATAATGATATGGAACTCTTGTCCCTCGGGCGGACGGCGGTAATGAGAAGTATAAGACGTGATGGGTTGCCCCGTACCCGAACGAGCCAGCAAACGAGTGAATACGCCCAATGCCTCCAGATTCGGTACGATCTTCTCCATCCCCATCGTAGCGATATGCACCTTCGGGAAGGAGGTTCCCATATCGGCGTTTCCCTCATTGGTACAAACCACGATCTCGCCCGTAGAGGCGACGGCGAAGTTAGCGCCCGTCATCGCCACGTCGGCATGCAGGAATTTCTCACGCAGATTCTTACGGGCGGCATGCGTCAGGTAGGTAGGGTCGATATTCCCTTTCTCCGTTCCCATCTCACGCTCCATCATCTCGCTGATCTGCTCCCGTTTGATATGGATCGCCGGCATCACGATATGGCTCGGGGCCAAATGCATCAATTGCAAGATACGCTCACCCAAATCGCTCTCCACCACATCGATTCCTTTCGACATCAAGAACTCATTCATATGGCATTCCTCCGTCAGCATCGATTTGCTCTTGATCAGGTTCCGGGCATCATGCTGCCGCAAGATCCGCAAGACGATCTCGTTATGCTCCTCGGCATCTTTCGCCCAGTGCACGATAGCCCCGTTGGCGATCGCGTTTTTCTCGAACTCCTCCAGAAGCGTGTCCAGATGGCTGTTGGAGTAAAGCTTGATCTCCGAGGCCAACTCCCTCAACCGTTCCCACTCGGGAAGCGAATGGCTCATCTTATCCCGTTTGGTACGTACCATCCAAAGCGTATGGTCGTGCCAAGCCTCATTCTCCTTATTCTCTAGGAAACGGGCCGCTGCTATAGCATGTTTCGTACTCATAATCCGGACGCTAATATTTGAACGATGTGAATAGTCTTGATCGGAAGTTTCTCCCGCTTGATAACCCCTTCCATATGCATCAGGCAAGAGCTATCCGCCCCGGTGATATACTCGGCGCCGGTACTCATATGATCCTTTACCTTGTCTTGTCCCATGCAAGTAGAGACCTCAGGCTCCTCGATGGCGAACATACCGCCGAAACCGCAACATTCGTCCACCCGCTTCGGCTCGAACACCTCGATACCTTTCACCAAGGAAAGGAGATCACGTAACTTGGAATAGTACGGGATATTACGCTCGCTGGGCGACGAGAGATGCAACTCACGCACCCCGTGGCAACTATTATGGATACTCACCTTATGCGGGAAAACGGCCGGCAGGGATTCCGGTCTCACCACGTCGTGCAAGAACTCGCAGATATCATAAATCTTCTTACTGTTCATACAAACGTGATCCCGCTTTCCCAATATATGGGGATGGTTCTCTTTTACGAAGGCTACGCAACTGGCCGAGGGGCCTACCACGTAGTCATAGTTCTTAAACTGTTCCTCCATCCGGAGGGCCAAGCGAGCCGCCTCATCCTCGAAGCCGGCGTTCGCCATGGGTTGTCCGCAACAGGTCTGGTCTATCGGATAATCGACATCCACACCCACATGCCTCAACAATTTATACGAGGCGATACCCACTTCGGGGTACACCGCGTTAATGTAACATGGGATAAATAATCCTACCTTCATACTAATTATATCTTTATATCCTTATATACGACACCGTATATAATTAACACCTAAAGACCCATCACAACTGCATATTTGCCCTAACCCGGCTCAACGTCTCGGGAGTCATCAACAAATAAGAGGCGATATGGGACAAGGGGGCACGCTGCACGATCTCAGGGTGTTCTTTCAATAAGCGGGCATAACGTTCATTAGCGGTCTCGAAACGAAGGAAGTCCGCCTTCCGTTGAGACAGGATCAGCGAATTCTCCAACAGGCGGCGATACATGACCTCGATCTCGTAATCCTCGGCGCACAATGCCAATAAAGGATCATGAGGAATGCCATACAGCACCGTATTCTCCAAGGCCTCCACCAACAGATTAGCAGGACGCTGGCGCAAGAAACTCTCGATGCAAATGAAGATGTTGTCCTCGCTGGCGAAATGCTCGGTCAGCTCTTTCTTATTCTTAAAGTAAAACTGGCGAACCATTCCCTTATAGACATAACCGAGTTGCGTACAAACCTCTCCTTCGCTCAAAAAGAGGGCGCCTTTTTTCAATTCTGTCCGGATTAAGATAGAGGCCAGTTTCTCAACGGCTTCCTCACGGAGTAGAATCGAATGCGCCGCAATCCTGCGAGCTATAAATATCGCTGTATCCATATTCATGGTTGTTTTTGTTTGTTTCCGCAAACTTACGAAATAAATACCACTTGATTTACGTCAAGCCCCCATTTATTTATATTCTTGCCAGCTCTTGATACAGATATCATCTACGCTCAAGGTACAGAAGGCTTGAATGAAAGCGCTGGCCAGACGGGCGTTGGTGATTAGCGGGATATTCAGGTCGATGGCGGCACGGCGGATCTTATAGCCGTTGTCAAGCTCGCCGGCGGAAAGGTCACGAGGGATATTCACGACCATATCGATCTGCTTCTCATGAAGCATCTTAAGCGCCTGCGGTTCTCCCTTCTCGCTCGGCCAGTACACCTTCGTACTCGGAATGCCATTCTCCTCCAAGAAACGGTGCGTACCTCCCGTAGCGAATAGATTGTAGCCTTTCGCCGCCAACATCTTAGCGGCATCCAGCATGGCAACCTTCTGCTTCGGCGTACCGGTGGACAGGAGGATATTCTTCTCCGGAACCCGTTGCCCGACAGCGAGCATACTCGTCAACACCGCCTCGGATACATCGTCGCCCAGACAACCCACCTCGCCCGTGGAAGCCATATCGACCCCTAATACCGGATCGGCTTTCTGCAAGCGGTTGAACGAGAATTGAGAGGCCTTGATACCCACATAATCCAAATCGAACTCATTCTTATTCGGTTTCTCTACCGGCAAGCCCAGCATGACACGGGTAGCCAACTCGATGAAGTTTATCTTCAGCACCTTGCTCACGAACGGGAAGGAACGGCTGGCACGAAGGTTACACTCGATCACCTTGATCTCATTGCCCTTCGCCAGATATTGGATATTGAACGGGCCGGAGATATTCAGCTCCTTAGCGATCTGCTTACTGATACGCTTGATACGACGAACCGTCTCCACATATAATTTCTGGGCCGGGAACTGAATCGTAGCGTCGCCGGAATGTACCCCGGCAAACTCGATATGCTCGCTGATGGCATACATCACGATCTCGCCATGATCGGCCACGGCATCCATCTCCACCTCTTTCGCATGCTCGATGAACTGGCTTACCACCACCGGATGCTTTTGGCTGACGTTGGCGGCCAATTTCAAGAAACGCTCCAACTCCTCTTGATTCGAGCAGACATTCATGGCGGCGCCACTCAGCACGTAACTCGGGCGAACCAATACGGGGAAGCCTACCTCCGCCACGAAGCCATTGATATCCTCCATGGAAGAAAGCTCTTTCCAGCGGGGCTGATCCACGCCGATACGATCCAACATGGCGGAGAACTTCTCACGGTCCTCGGCATTATCGATGCTCTTGGCAGATGTCCCCAAGATATTCACATGCTGCTCGTCCAGACGCATCGCCAAGTTATTCGGGATCTGGCCACCGGTGGAGACGATCACGCCGTGGGGGTTCTCCAGCTCAAGGATATCCATCACACGCTCGAAGGTAAGCTCGTCGAAATAAAGGCGGTCGCACATATCATAGTCGGTAGATACCGTCTCGGGATTGTAGTTGATCATCACGGAGCGGTAACCCTCCTTACGGATCGTATTCAAGGCCTGCACGCCACACCAGTCGAACTCCACCGAACTACCGATGCGGTAAGCGCCGGAACCCAGCACGACAATCGAGCGATGATCGCCCAAGTACGTCACGTCATTCTCCGTTCCGCTATACGTCAGGTACAGGTAATTCGTCTGCGCCGGATACTCGGCGGCCAAGGTATCGATCTGTTTCACCACCGGAAGAATGCCATGCTCCTTACGGAACTGGCGAACCAACATCATACCCTTCTCCACATCCCCGTCGAGACCGATCGCACGGGCGATCTGGAAATCAGAGAAACCTTGTATCTTCGCCCGGCGGATCAACTCCGGATTGATGCGCCAACGTTGGATCCCCTTCATATCGAAAGCGTGAAGCTCCTTGGAGGTCTGCATGATTCCATATAGTTTCTGTAGGAACCATCGGTCTATCTTGGTAAGCTCATGAATCTGGTCTACCGTATAACCGGCTCGGAATGCCTTCGAGATAACGAAGATACGGCGATCGGTAGGCTCGTGCAACGCCTTATCGATATCCTCGATCACCAACTCCTTGTTCTCCACGAAACCGTGCATACCCTGCCCGATCATACGCAAGCCCTTCTGGATAGCCTCCTCGAAGGTACGTCCGATCGCCATCACCTCGCCAACCGACTTCATGCTGGAACCCAACTCACGAGCCACGCCGTGGAACTTACCCAAGTCCCAGCGAGGGATCTTACATACCACGTAATCGAGAGCCGGCTCAAAGAAAGCGCTAGTCGTTTTCGTCACGGAGTTTTTCAAGTCGAACAAACCGTAGCCCAAGCCTAATTTAGCAGCCACGAAAGCCAACGGATAACCGGTCGCCTTAGAAGCCAAGGCCGAAGAACGGCTCAAGCGGGCGTTCACCTCGATCACCCGGTAATCCTCACTCTCCGGATCGTAAGCGTATTGCACGTTACACTCGCCCACGATACCGATATGGCGGATGATACGGATCGCCAACTCACGTAATTTATGATAATCCGTATTGCTCAAGGTCTGCGAGGGGGCAATCACGATAGACTCTCCCGTATGGATTCCCAGCGGGTCGAAATTCTCCATGTTACATACCGTGATGCAGTTATCGAAGCGGTCGCGCACCACCTCGTACTCTACCTCTTTCCAGCCCTTCAAGCTTTTCTCCACCAATACTTGCGGAGAGAAAGAGAAAGCCTTCTCTACCAACACGTCCAATTCTTCCTCATTGTCGCAGAAACCGGAACCCAAGCCCCCCAGCGCATAAGCGGCACGGACGATGACCGGATACCCCAGCTCAGCGGCCGCACGACGAGCGTCAGCGGCGTTCTCCACGGCCTCGCTCTTGATCGTCTTCACGTCGATCTCATCCAGCTTGCGTACGAACAACTCCCGATCCTCGGTATCCATGATAGCCTGCACCGGGGTACCCAATACCTTCACGCCATACTTCTCCAGCACGCCGCTTTGGTAAAGGGCCACGCCACAATTCAACGCCGTCTGCCCGCCGAAAGCGAGCAAGATACCTTCCGGACGTTCCTTCTCGATCACCTTTTCCACAAAAAAAGGAGTAACGGGCAGGAAATAAACCGTGTCCGCGACTCCTTCCGAGGTCTGTACCGTAGCGATATTCGGATTGATCAATACCGTTTGAATCCCCTCTTCCTTAATCGCCTTCAGGGCTTGGCTGCCTGAATAATCGAACTCGCCCGCCTCACCAATCTTCAAGGCTCCGCTGCCGAGTATCAGGACTTTCTTTATATCTTCTTTCATTGCTTCATTTTTTTAATGTTTGTATTTACGACACCCGGAAACGGGTTATTCCGGCACCCGGAAACGGGTTATTCCGATACCCGGAAACGGGTTATTCCGACACCCGGAAACGAGTTATTCCGACACCCGGAAACGAGTTATTCCGACACCCGGAAACGAACGGGGCTACAGTAAGTCCGCGAACTTATCAAACATGAACTCCGTATCCAGCGGCCCGCTGCAAGCCTCGGGATGGAACTGAGAGGAGAAGAAAGGCTTCGTCTTATGCTTGATGCCCTCGTTCGTCCCGTCATTCATATTGATGAACAGCGGTTCCCACTCCTCACCCAGCGTATCGTTATCCACGGCGTAACCATGGTTCTGCGAGGTGATGAAGCATTTCTCCGTGCCTACCATACGTACCGGCTGGTTATGGCTACGATGACCGTACTTCAATTTATAGATAGAAGCACCGCCGGCTTTCGCCAACAACTGGTTACCCATGCAAATACCGCAAATCGGCTTATCCCCGGAAAGCGCCTTACGGATATTCCGCACGGCGGCATCGCAAGTATCCGGATCGCCCGGACCGTTGCTGATAAACAAGCCATCGTATTCCAGCTGATTGAAGTCGTAGTCCCAAGGCACACGGATCACCGCCACGTTACGCCTCAACAGGCAACGGATGATGTTATGTTTCACGCCGCAGTCCAAAAGCACGACGCGCTTTAGGAATTGAGAATTGAGAATCGAGAATCGAGAATTGGAGGCTTCCGATAAAGAACAGGTCTGGCTCGTACCATCGGGCAGGTAACAAATAATCTCCTTGCACGATACCCGATCCACATAGTTCACATGCTCATAATTCTCCATTTTCAATTCTCCATTTTCAATTTCGTTATCGGCATCGCCGATAACGATGCGTCCCATCATCACGCCATGCTCACGCAATTTCTTAGTCAACGCACGCGTATCGATACCGTATATGCCCGGGATCTTCTCCTCCTTCAACCAGTCGCCCAAGCTGCGCTCAGCGTTCCAGTGGCTATACTCATGGCTGTAATCGCTAACGATAATCGCCTCGGCGTGGATCTTCTCGCTCTCCATAAACGTAGCGATCCCGTTCGGCTCGAACGTACGAGGCGGGACACCGTAGTTACCAACGAGCGGATAAGTCAACACCATCAACTGGCCTGCGTACGAAGGGTCCGTCAAGCTCTCCGGATATCCGGTCATGGCGGTATTGCACACGACCTCGCCAGCCACCGGTCTCTCATAGCCGAAAGAGTAGCCACGGAAGACGGTACCGTCGTCTAACATCAAAGTTGCTGTTCTGTTTGTCTGCATAGAATCTGTATGTTGTGTCATTTCACTAAATATTCTTCTTCCATATAGTGAATAAAAGCCTCGTTCACTAACCGAGTCCCGCCCGGTGTCGGGTAATCGCCGGAGAAATACCAGTCACCCGGATGCTCCGGACAAGAGGCATGCAAGCCCTCCAAAGTCTGGTAGACGATCTCTACTTTCGCCTGCGTCCCGACCGGTGTAAGCAACTCCACCATCTTAACGGATATCTCCTCGTCCGTAAACGGGGCGTATATCTCCTTTACGTAATTCACCAACGGACCATCCGCCGCTGTTTGTTGTCGCTTCGCCTTTTGATAAGCGTCCAAGATCACGTATTCCATCCCCCGGTCACGTAACAGGGCCACCGCAGCCTTAAAAGCGATAAACTCGTTCATCCGGGACATATCGATACCGTAATAATCCGGGTAACGTACCTGCGGAGAAGAACTTACGATCACGATTTTCTTCGGATGCAGGCGATCCAAGATACCGATAATACTCTGGCGTAAGGTAGTACCCCGCACGATGCTATCATCTATCACAACCAGATTATCGATAAAAGGTTCAATACTTCCGTAAGTAATATCATATACGTGCGCCGCCAGATCATTGCGGCTATTGCCCTCAGCGATAAATGTACGTAATTTTATATCTTTTATAGCTACTTTCTCCGAGCGGATTCGCATGGAAAGGATTTGCTCCAGTTCCTCTTCCCTGAGCAAGTGACTACGATCGGCGATCCATTCTTTTTTCAGCTTATTCAAATAGTTGTTCAACCCCTCCTGCATCCCGAAATAAGCGACCTCGGCCGTATTCGGGATAAAAGAGAAGACGGTATGATTCAAATCATAATCCACCGCTTTCAAGATCGGATGCACGAGATTATCTCCCAAACGCTTCCTTTCCCTGTAAATATCCACGTCGCTACCCCGTGAGAAGTAGATACGCTCGAAGGAACAAGCCTTATTCTCTTTCGGCTCCACGATCTGGGAGATATGCCACTCGCCTTTCTTGTTGACGAGTATCGCCTCTCCCCGATTCAACTCCCGGATATTCTCTACCTGCACGTTCATCACGGTTTGTATAACCGGACGCTCGGAAGCCAACACGATAATCTCATCATCCGCATAATAGAAGGCCGGACGGATTCCCCACGGGTCCCGCACGCTGAACGACTCGCCACTACCGGTGATACCGCAAATCACGAAACCACCATCCCAGCCCGGAGTACAGCGCTTCAGCACGTTCGACAAATCGATTTGATCCTCGATGGCATGCGTGATATCCATCCCTCTCAATCCTTCCGCCTCACACTTTTGGTACAGGCGCTCCACTTCCCGGTCCAGCCGGTGTCCCAGCTGCTCCAGCATGATATACGTATCGGAATATTTCCGGGGATGCTGACCGATCGCCGTGATCTCCTCGAATACCTCATGAACATTTGTCAGGTTGAAATTTCCGCAAACGGCAAGGTTCTTTGCACGCCAGTTATTGCGTCGTAAAAAAGGATGGATATAAGAGATTCCGGATTTTCCGGTGGTACTGTAACGGAGGTGGCCCATATAAAGCTCTCCGGCGAAAGGTAGGTTGGCTTTGGCGAATAACGGATCGTTGAGTTGTTCGGGGGTTAAATCCTTGTAGTGTTCGTGAACTGCGGCAAATATCTCGGTAATAGCTCCGGTCCCGACGGCCCGTTCACGGAACATATATTCCTCTCCGGCATTTGCCTCTAACTTCACGCAGGCTAAACCCGCTCCTTCCTGCCCCCTGTTATGCTGCTTTTCCATCAGCAAATAGAGCTTGTTCAGTCCATACATCCAACTACCGTACTTCTCGTGATAATACTCCAAAGGCTTCAGTAACCGGACCATGGCGACACCACACTCGTGCTTCAATACTTCCATTGTCGAATCAACTTTTTGATTTTGCCGCAAAGATACAGACAATACCTAACATATTGTTTAAACAAACATAAAATAATTGACACTTTCACGGAAAAAATGTTTTTATCGGACGTTTGGTTAACAAAGCTTACATTTTATAAGCAAAAGGGAGGGTTTGTTTTCAATCCATAATAAGATATAACAAAGAAGGGAGGCATAATGTTTCAGGCAATACATTCCATTCTTAGCCGACTGGAAATTTACAATATGCATGAAGTAAACTCTCCATACATTTTTATAATGTAACCTTACAAAGTTACAGACAAATCATTACGATATTAAAATAGAAAGATTACCTTTGCCATGAACTCTTAGTAAAATGATTTA
>ERZ780139.2567-NODE-2567-length-13420-cov-7.696147_pt1 | contig 13420 bp, 9 predicted proteins | sample MGYA00511476_ERZ780139 | MGnify/ENA primary metagenome ERZ780139 (study PRJEB29588, sample SAMEA2158190) | human gut metagenome | biome: human gut; feature: human-associated habitat; material: faeces | place: Denmark | collected 2008/2010 ... | reverse complement strand
GTGTTGGTGAAGAGGTCGTCCACATCGCACATGCCGCTTCCGGTGAAAAGCTGCGTCAGCTCAATGAGGAGCGAAACACCGAAGCCCGCGCCCAGCGCGGCATACCACTTGCGAAACGGTTTCCACAAGAGCGGCAGCAGCACGCCGAGCGGGACGAAGAGCGCGATGTTGAGCAGCACATTGAGCCAAATTTGCAGCGTGAAGCGCTGGTACGCCTCGCGCCAAGCAAGGAAAAGCTGCAAATTGCACTGCCGCGCGGCAAATTCATTCGGCTCGCTGCGCAGCAGCGTGACGAAGACTGTGACCGCCGCCCAGCCGACAAGCAGCAGCGCGCAGACCGCCTTTCCCCACGGGAAGCGGCGGCCCTGCCTGCAGCAGACGGTGTAGCAGACGGCCAGAATAAGACCGCAGACGAGTGCGGCGGGCACGGCAAAGCGCATGCCGCGCTGCAGCAGATAAAAAAGATAGGAAACAAAGTCGTGCATGAGCTCCCTCCCGATTTGATTTATCAGTTGGTTTCACCGCTCGCGGCATTGTCCTCTTCGATGCGCGTGCTCACGTCCTGCTTAAAACTAAGCCACGCATCCTCATTTTCCACATAGTATTTGGGGCAGATCTTGCCCGTCACGTCGTAGTGGCGGATGACGTCCGCGTCGGGGTCAAGAGAAAACGTCTCGCACAGCCACGCGACGAGTTGTTCAAGGCTCTCCATCGTCGCGTCGTTGAACTCGCCCGTCTCATCGGCGTGGCAGACCTCGATGGACACGGTGTAGTCGTTCGCGGTGTTCGAGCAGTAGGCGATCTCCGTCAGCGGCACGCACTGAAGAATCTCACCGTCCAGCCCGACGACAAAATGCGCGCTCGCGTAGGTTTCGTGCGTCAAGGCGAGATTGGCGAAAAAGCTGCGGTTCGCCGCGGCGGTCGTGCCGGGATTGCCGACATAGTGCACCACCACGCCGGAAATTTCCCTGAGCGGCGTGCCGGGGCGGGAGTATTCGTTTATCGGAATGTAGTCGACCGTGACAAAGTCCGGCACGCTGACATTCGAACCGGGGAGATTCCGGTGCGCGAGCGCATAGCGCAGCTTCACGCCGCCAAGAACAAGCGAAACGAGCGCGAGCAGGACGAGGAAGGCTTTCTTACTCCCGGTGCGGCGGCGCCTGCGCCGCCGCTTTGTTCTTTCTGCCATGTTAGTTCACGCTTTCCGTGGTGGAAACGTCCTCTGTGGCGGGGAGGGTGTCAATGCCGTCGTCGCTGGGAGGCGTTACGGTATTGGATTTCAGCTCGGGCAGCAGCTCATTCAGTACTTGCAGGGTGTTGGGCGTTGAGTTATTCACATTGGGGCCGAGCGAATATACCTCCGGGCGTCCTTTTTCATTGGTGGACTCATAGTACAGCTCGGGCGAGAAGTGGGTGGGGGAATCGTATAGGTATTCCTGCACGGCGAAGATGTCGCTGCCGCCGTTATCGGAATCCTGAACGTCCTGCATCAGCGCGGCGTAGACCTGTTCGGCCTGCGCGGCGGTGAGGGCATAGTCCTTTCCACCGGCGTTATCATCGTAATAGGAGCAATAGCTGTCGAGGAAACGCGGCGTGTCGCCGAGGTGCTCGCAGCCGTAGCCGAGGACGCGGCGGAGCACGGACTCTCTGCACATATAGAGCGCGTTCACGCGCGCCGTGGCGGACGAGGGCACGGTGAGGTCGCCTCTCCGCAGATAGACCCAATAGGAGCGCGAGAGCTGCGAGCCGTCCTTGAGGTAGTAGGTCAGGCGCAGGGAGAAGGGCTCCATGTCGTCATAATCGCTCTGGGAGGTGGGTAACGTATCCGCGTCCCATGCTTCCGCGATGCGCGCCAGCTCCTTCCGATTTTCAACGATCGCGCGGTGCGCCGCGGTGAGGCGGCGGATGGTGTCGGCATCGTCGGTCGTGACGTTCGTCATGCCGGAGAAGGTGTAAAAGGCGGATTCGATCTCGCTCTCGTCCGGCACGTGCTTTTCATAGCCCGTGAGGTCGAAGCTCATCGTAACGCCGAGCAGCACAAGAGCGAGCGAAACGATGGCCGCGCCCTTTGCGCCCGCGCGGAAGACGCGGAAGCTCTTTTTGATGAGCATCTCGGCGACAAAGTAGCCCACAAGCCCCGCCGCCACCATGCAGAGGATCGTGCCGGGCAGGGAATCGCTGCCGCTCGAGCGGTACTGGCCGAAGAGGAAATAGTAGAGGAACTGCCCGAGGGCAACGGCGGTGCAGAACGCCACGCCGTACTTGAAGATGGGCGTCGCCCACGGGAAGGCGACCGTCGAGCCGGTCATCTCGCTCTTGCGCGTGCGGTAGAGGAGCAACGCGATGAGGGCGATGACAAGTCCCGCGAGCGCGTAGGCGGCGAGGATCATGAAAGAGCGGTGCTCAAGCGCGTAGGCAGTCACATAGTACGAGTCGCTCTCGCAGGTCTCGATCGAGGCGATGCCCACCTTGGTGTACATATAGAGGGGCGGGGAGAGGAAACCGAGCGCAACGTCGGTGTGCCCACTGTAGCCGTAGAGGAAATTGCCCGCAAAGTTGCGCAGCAGATATTCCATTCCCGGGACGAGGATATTGCCGACGAAATAGAAGACGGGCGCGGCGAGGATCTGCCCCGTCATCATCATGCACAGCGCGGCGAAGGAGTAGAAAAAGACGGCTTCGAGCATGGCGCTGCCCATGGCCGCGCCAGTGACACTCCAGAAGCTTAAGTGCAGCGGGGCGGAGATCGCCGCGCCGAGCAGGAACGTGACGAGAATGCTGGAAACCTGGCAGAACAGTCCCGTGAGGTAGGCGGTCAGAAAGATGGTCTCGCGCCGCACGGGGAGCGCGTGGAAGCCGTTTGTCGCGCGGCTCTGCGTCAGGTGCGAGAAGGCGAGCATCGCAAAGAAAAGGCCGAAGACGAAGGAAATGAAGACGCCGCCGCGCACGCCGGTGTTGAGCAGCAGGCGGGACGCATCCGCTGCGCTGTAGCTGCCCTGATAGGCGGAAAGCGCTGAAAAGAGCGCGACCGGCACGAGGAAGAGCCACAAGGCGGTGTAGCCGAGCCAGAGCGGCCAGGTGTGCTTGAGCTGGCTGCGGAATAGAGTCTTATCAAAGAACGATGTCGCGGATCGCATAGTCCTCACCTCCCAGTTCATAGATGAAAATTTCTTCAAGTGACAGCGGCACCGCGTCGATAAAGATCGGGTGCAGCGCGGCGAGCTGCTGTTCCAGTTCCTCTGCGCTGCCGCGGCAGATGAGCGTGTGGACGCGCCCGGTCTGCGCGTGGTGCAGCACCTTGATCTCCTGCGGCAGGGCGGGCAGCTCCGCGCCCTCGAAGGCGAGCTGGAGCTTCACGGTATAGTCCTGCAATTCACTCAGCGAATGCTCAAGCAGGAGCTTGCCGCGGCTCATCACGCCCACGTGGTCGCACACGTCCTCCAATTCGCGCAGGTTGTGCGAGGAGACGAGCACTGTCGTGCCGCGCTCGGCAACGTCCTGCAAAATGAGGCTCCACACCTGACGGCGCATCACAGGGTCGAGACCGTCCACCGGCTCGTCGAGGATGAGATAGTCGGGCATCGTGCACAGCGCGAGCCAGAAGGCCGCCTGCTTCTGCTGGCCCTTGCTCATGCGGCGCAGCGGCCGCTTTTCATCGAGCGCGAAGACCTCACGGAGCTTTTCAAAGCGCTCCTGATCGAACTTCGGGTACAGCCCGCGGTAAAAGCGCATCATATCGCGCAGCCCCGCCTGCATAAAGTAGAACCAGTCGTCGGGAATGGAGGCGATGCGCGCCTTCACGTCCGCGTTTTCCCAGACGGGCTGGCCGTCAAAGGTCACGCTGCCGCTGTCCTGATGATAAACGCCCGTCAAGTGGCGCAGCAGCGTTGTCTTGCCCGCGCCGTTTGGCCCGACAAGACCGTAGACCGCGCCGCGCGGCACGCTCAGATCCGCGCCGTCGAGCGCGGCAAAGCCGTCAAAGGTCTTTTTAAGACCGCGTACTTCGATCATTTCGCTTCTCCCTCCCTGCACAATGCTTGAATGTCTTCTTCGCTCACGCCCATGGCGCGCAGCTCCTGCAAAAGCTCTTTGAGCTGATGCTCAAGCGATAAGCGGCGCGCGTCGTCCTGCGCGCGGTAGGTGTGCACGGCAAAGCAGCCCTTGCCGGGCACGGAGCAGCAGTAGCCGCTCGTTTCCAACTCGTTGTAGGCGCGCTGGATGGTATTGGGGTTGATGGCAAGCTGCGTCGCCAGCGCGCGCACCGAGGGGAGCTTATCCCCGTCGGCGATCGCACCCGAGACGATCAGCCGCCGCAGCCCGTCGCACACCTGCTCGTAGATCGGGCGCGCGTCGCGGTAATTTAAGGTGATCATGGCATTCCTCCTGCATTCATCGGCTGCACAGCACGGCGAGCAGCAAAATGCCGAGCAGCAGTACAACAAGAACCGGGATCAGAAAAATCAAGTGGAACATAGGCGCCTCCTGCTGTATTAAGTGTGTTAGTACAGTTAGGATAGCATGGCGGACACCGGTTGTCAAGCGGGGAATGCAAAAATTTTCCGCCGTTTTGCTGTGCAAATCACTAAATGCAGGTAAAGAATGCATTAAAATTTATGCAGAATGTATGATTTGCCGTGCGCGCACGACAAAAAACGACACTTGCCCCGTTGACAGCGGGCGGCCGATTTGGTATTCTCTGAGATATGAAAGAAATTCATCAAACGTTTTACGGAATGTGATTTTTGGGAAGGAGAAGTGTATGGAACAGTTTATGAAGATCAACACTGCGGTCAACGGCTTCGTCTGGGGGCCGGTGATGCTGGCGCTGCTGGTCGGCACGGGCATCTACCTGAGCATCGCTGTGGGCTTTATCCAGTTCACCAAGATCGGCTACTGGTGGAAAAACACCATCGGAAAGATCTTTAAGAAGGGCGAGGCGGGCGACGGCGAGATCACGCCGCTGCAGGCCGTGTCCACGGCCCTTGCCTCCACCGTCGGCACAGGCAACATCGCGGGCGTCACGGGCGCGATCATTTTAGGCGGCCCCGGCGCCGTGTTCTGGATGTGGGTCTCGGCGCTTTTCGGCATGGTGACCAAGTTCTCTGAGGTCACGCTCGCCGTCAAATACCGCGAGCGCAACGAAAAGGGCGACTGGTGCGGCGGACCCATGTACTACATCAAAAACGGCCTTGGCCCCAAGTGGAAGTGGCTCGGCACCGTGTTCGCCGTGCTCGGCGCCATCGCGGCGTTCGGCATCGGCAACATCGCGCAGGTCAACTCCATCGCGGACTCCGTCAAGTCCGTCGCCATCGCGTTCAACGAGGACGCGGCGAATAAGGAGATGCTCATCTGCCTGATCACCGGCATCTGTGTCGCCATCTTCGTGGCGCTGGTGCTGCTCGGCGGCGTCAAGCGCATCGGCCAGGTCACGGAAAAGCTCGTGCCCGGCATGGCCGTCATTTACATCGTCTGCGCGCTCATTGTCGTGTTTGCGAATATCAGCGCCGTTCCCGGCGTGTTCGCTTCCATCTTCAAGGGGGCTTTTAACCCCGCTGCCGTCACCGGCGGCGCGGCGGGCATGTCCATCAAGCTCGCGATGACCAAGGGTGTCGGACGCGGCGTCTTCTCCAACGAGGCGGGCCTCGGCTCCGCGCCGATCGCGCACGCCGCCACGTCGGAGCGCAATCCCGTCAAGCAGGGCCTTTACGGCATCTTTGAGGTCTTCATGGACACCATCGTCATCTGCACGCTGACGGCTCTCGTCGTCCTCTGCTCCGGCGCTGCCGCCGGCAGCTACGGCAACGAGGACCTTGCGGGCGTTCCCACGGCGGTCGCGGGCTTTGCCACAGTCTTCGGCGATAAGGCGGGCTCTCTGATTCTTGCGGTCGGCCTGCTGCTGTTTGCAACGTCTACCATCCTCGGCTGGGCGCTTTACGGCACGCGCTGCGCGGAGTTCCTGTTTGGCAGCAAGATCATCCGCCCCTATCAGATCGTCTTCTGCCTCGTCGTTGTGGCCGGCGCGGTCGCGGACCTGAAGCTCGTGTGGGATATCTCCGACACGCTCAACGGCCTCATGTCCATCCCGAACCTCATTGCGCTGCTGCTGCTGAGCCCCGTGGTCATCAAGGTGACGAAGGAGCATTTCGCGGGACTGAGAAAATAATCGAAACAGCGGCGAGGCCGCTTTTTGAGTGAGAACGAAACAGCAGTATATTTGCCGCCGTGCGCGGCGACAAATATGCTGCGCTGAAAAAGCCTCGCAGAGTTTCACGTCCACAGACGTGAAAGCTGTAAAACCTGTTTTCTGCCGCGACATGCGCGCCCTCCAGAGGGGCTTCTCTTGCCCGCTACGGGGCAATTCACCTTCTGGCAGAAAACACTTTACGCGGAGCGAGCGTCGAATTGTCCGCTATAAGCGGACAATTGAGGCGCAGAGCGCAGCGAATCCTTTTCGAAAAAGTGGCTTTGCCACTTTTTCGACGGTCTCAAAGAGACGGCCAAAGCCGTCTCTTTTTCTTCTGCTTTGCTGTGTGGGACGGGAAAAAGCAAAAAAGCGGTATCATTTCACAGGTTTTGCTTTACAATAGGGAAAAGCTGTGCTATCATAATTCAGCACGCTTATCGTGCGCATTCCCGCACTTAGGACGTGGAGGATTCACCGACCCGCCGCTCAGTGTTGGGAGAATTTAAGAAAGGTGGATATCACACTATGATGCTCAAAGACCAGAAGACGGCTATCATCGAAGCCAACCGCACCCACGAAGGCGACACCGGTTCTCCGGAAGTCCAGGTCGCTATCCTCACCGAGCGCATCGCTCAGCTCACCGAGCACCTCAAGCAGCACCCGCAGGACAACCACTCCCGCCGCGGCCTGTACAAGATGATCGGTAAGCGCCGCAGCCTGCTCGACTACCTCATGAAGAAGGACATCGAGCGCTATCGTACCCTGATTGCCAAGCTGGGTATCCGTAAGTAAGTTTGAAAACAGGGTGGTGTGCATGCGCACCACCCTTCTTTCACACTTTCACCCTTGGCACTTTCCCCGCGCGTATGAGAGCCTGCTATGCTTTAGCAGTTGAAAAAGCGGCGGCGCAGCCGACGTTTTTTCAAGTGCTAAACGGTCGGCTCCCATACGGAATTTTACAAAAAAGGAGATCGACAAATGTCTACCATCATCACCCACAGACAGTTCCCCAACTACCACAAGTACGAGATGGAGCTCGCTGGCCGTCCCCTCACGCTTGAGGTCGGCAAGCTTGCTGAACTCGCCAACGCCGCCGTCATGGTCGGCTACGGCGACACCCGCGTGCTTGTCTGCGCCACGGCTTCCGCCCGCCCGCGCGACGGCATCGACTTCTTTCCCCTCTCCGTTGACTTTGAGGAGAAGCTCTACTCCGTCGGCCGCATCCCCGGCTCTTTCAACCGCCGCGAGGGCCGTCCCGGCGAAAAGGGCATCCTGACCAGCCGCGTCATCGACCGCCCCATCCGCCCGCTCTTCCCCTCCGACTTCCGCAACGACGTCTCCATCATGGCGACGGTCATGAGCGTCGACCATGACTGCTCTCCCGAGATCGCGGCTCTGATCGGTACCTCCGCCGCGCTCGCCATCTCCGATATCCCCTGGAACGGCCCTGTCGGCGCGCTCAAGGTCGGCCTTGTGAACGGCGAACTCGTGCTCAACCCCAACTCCGAGCAGCGCAAGGTCAGCGATCTCGACGTCACGGTCGTCTCGACCGGCAAGAAGGTCGTCATGATCGAGGCCGGCGCGAACGAAGTCGACAACGACACCATGTACAAGGCCATCGAGCTTGCCCACAACGAGAACCAGAAGCAGGTCGAGCTCATCAACCGCATGGTCGCCGAGATCGGCAAGCCCAAGTTCGACTACCCGCACGCGAGCTTCAATCAGGAGCTGTTCGACAAGATCGTCGAAAACTTCATGGACGAGGCCAAGGCCGCGATGGATACCGACGACAAGAACGTCCGCGAGGCCCGCTGGAACGAGATGATCGAGCACTGGCACGAGAAGTTCCTCGAGGAGTATCCCGACATGGATCAGTTCCTCGATGAGATCACCTACAAGTTCCAGAAGAAGATCGTCAAGGCATGGCTGCTCGAAGGCCACCGCGTCGACGGCCGCCAGAAGAACGAGATCCGTCCTCTCGCTGCCGAAGTCGGCGTCCTGCCCCGCGTCCACGGCTCGGGCCTGTTCACCCGCGGCCAGACCCAGGTCCTCTCCGTCTGCACGCTGAACACGCTCTCCGCCGCGCAGAAGCTCGACACCATCTATGACGAGACCGAGCGCCGCTATATCCACCACTATAATATGCCGCAGTGGTCCACCGGCGAAGCCCGTGCGAGCCGCTCCACCTCCCGCCGCGAGATCGGCCACGGCGCACTGGCGGAGCGCGCACTGCTGCCTGTCATCCCCTCTGAGGAAGAGTTCCCCTACGCAATGCGCCTGGTGAGCGAAATCCTGTCCTCCAACGGCTCGTCCTCCATGGCGTCCGTGTGCGGTTCCACCCTGTCCCTGATGGACGCGGGCGTGCCGATTCACGCGCCGGTCGCGGGCGTTGCGATGGGCTTGATTAAGGACGTGGAGTCCGGCAAGGTGGCTGTCCTGACCGACATTCAGGGCCTGGAAGACTTCCTGGGCGACATGGACTTCAAGGTCGCAGGCTCCATGAACGGCATCACCGCCATCCAGATGGACATCAAGATTGCGGGCATTGACCGCACGATTCTCGAAACCGCGCTGGCGCAGGCGCTCAAGGGCCGCCTGTTTATCCTCGAAAAGATGCTCAGCTGCATCGGCGAGCCGCGCAAGGAACTGAGCAAGTACGCGCCCAAGATTGTCCGCTTCACCATCAATCCGGAGAAGATTCGCGAGGTTATCGGACCCGGCGGCAAGATGATCAACAAGATTATTGCCGAAACCGGCGTGAAGATTGACATCGAGGACGATGGCCGCGTGTTTATCTCCACCCCCGACGCGGAAGCAGCCGACAAGGCGCGCCGCATCATCGAGGGCATCGCGAAGGACATCGAGGTTGGCGAGGTGTACACGGGCAAGGTCGTGCGCATCATGAACTTCGGCGCGTTTGTCGAGCTGCTGCCCGGCAAGGACGGCATGATTCACATCTCCAAGCTGGCGAACCACCGCGTGGAGAAGGTCGAGGACGTTGTGAAGATTGGCGACACGCTGGAAGTGAAGGTCGCGGAAATCGACGCGCAGGGTCGTGTGAACCTCGTGCGCAACGACATCACCTACGACAACACCGCGGCGGCTGCCCCGCGTCGTGCGGAAGGCTTCCGTGCGCGTCCTCCGCGCCGGGATGGTCGGAACTAATCGCGTTTCCGACAACCTTTCAGTGGTTGATTGCTGATTTGGTTGAATTTTCTGCATAAAAGGTCGCTTTTGTTGCAGGGAGACGCGCCTGCGGGCGCGCAAGGGGGCTTTCCGATCGCCCCCTTGACCCCTTCGGATGCACACTCTCTTACTTGAACTTTATCGAAAGTTAAATTTAGAGGGATGCCCCTTTATGCGGAATCAGAATGAAATAATATGAAGAAATTCGCAAAAGTCCCTGCGATTGCACCGGGCTTTTGCGAATTTTCTGCTTTTTCGGGCGAAAATTGCGAAACGATGCCGCCATGCATCAGAAAGGAATCAAATGGATAGCATACTGAAAAACGTAGCGGGAGCTGATGAATGTATGCGTGACGAATGGGTGCTGCCCAATGGCCTGCGTGTGCTGGGGGAACGCCTGCCGCATCTGCGGTCGGTGTCTATCGGCGCGTGGATGCATGTGGGTTCGATGATGGAAACGCCGGAAGAAAACGGCCTCTCCCACTTCATTGAGCACATGATTTTCAAGGGAACGACGAAGCGCACCGTCCGGCAGATTGCCGAGGAAATGGACGCGGTCGGCGGGCAGCTGAACGCCTTCACGGGCAAGGACTGCACCTGCTGCTACGCCAAGGTCATCGACGAGGACATCGAACTCGCCATCGACATTATCGCCGACATGGTGATGAACGCGACGATGGACGAGAAGGAGCTGAACAAGGAACGCGGCGTTGTGCTGGAAGAAATCTCGATGGACGAGGATTCGCCCGAAGATTTGGTGCATGACCTGCTGGCAAAGGCGCAGTTCGGCGCGCAGTCGCTGGGGCAGCCGATTCTGGGGCCGGCGGAACAGGTGGCGGCGTACACCCGCGCCAACTTGATGGACTACAAGAACAAGCACTACCTGCCGAGAGAAACGGTAGTGGCGCTGGCGGGCAACTATGAGCCCGCGCAGGTGCAGGCGCTGATGGAAAAATACTTCGGCACTTGGCAGGGCGGCGAAAGTGCACTCGTTGTGCCGAAACAGCAGGTTTTGACCGGACGGCGCGTTGTGAAGGAAAAGGACACGGAGCAGCTGCACATCTGCCTTGGCTATCCGGGATTCGCGTACGGCACGGACGACGTGTATGCCGTCGCGGTGATGAACAACGTGCTGGGCGGCGCGATGTCCTCCCGGCTGTTCCAGCGCATCCGCGAAGAACTGGGCATGGCGTACTCCATCTACACCTACCCGAACTCGTATCAGGGCATCGGCACATACGGCATTTACGCCGGCATCAGCCCGAAAAACGGCGATAAGGTGCTGGAGGAAATCGACAGCGAACTCAAGCGTTTCCTGAAGGACGGCATGACGGACAAGGAGTTCCGCGACAGCAAAACGCAGCTTCGGTCGGGCTATTTGATGGGGCTGGAAAGCTCCGGCAGCCGGATGCAGGCGATGGGACGCTCGACGCTGCTCAACGGCCATCCGACCGACCACCAAAAGACGATTGCCGCCATCGAAGCCGTGACGCCGGAAATGGTGATGGACGTGGCGCACAAGGTGCTGACCGCCGAGCCGTGCCTGGCGGTGGCGGGCAAGGGCGCGGAAAAGTACGCGGAGTAAAGAAACATGAACGAACGGATTATCGCGCTGGACATCGGCGACGCGCGCATCGGCGTGGCGGTTTCGGACGCGTCGCGCCTGATTGCCACGCCCATCGACACCATCTACCGCGTCGGCTACGGGCCGGACGTGCGCAAGGTGGTGGAAATCTGCCAGCGTTACGACACGACGCAGGTGCTTTCCGGCTGGCCGCTGAATATGGACGGCACGGCGGGCTTCCAGTCCGAAAAGGTCAAAGCGTTTTGCGAACAGCTGGAAAAAGCGGGGCTTTCGGTCGTCTATCAGGATGAACGCCTGACGACCGTGACCGCGACGAACGCGCTCATCGAGGGCAACATGCACCGGGCGGAGCGCAAGCACAATGTGGACAAGGTAGCGGCGGCGGTGATTTTGCAGCAGTATCTGGACACCTGCCGCAACCAGCAGCAACAGGAGGCAGCGAAAATGGAAGAACAGGACAACATCATTGAACTGATTGACGACGAGACGGGCGCGCCGATTCGCTTCCAGCATCTGGCGACGATTGAGCACGATGGCGAACTGTACATTGCGCTCTCCGAGGCGGATGCGCCGGAGGACGGGCAGTGCGAGGTGTTCATCATGCAGGTCGCGCAGGAAGAAGACGGCACGGAAAGCTATATTCAGGTGGAAGATGAGGCCGTGCAGCAGGCGGTGTTCGACAAATTTCTCCAGCTGGTGAACGAGGGCAGCGGCGATGACGAATAACGACGAGGGCAGCAAACTGGAAGCAATGGGCGAACCGCTGATTGAACTGACCGCCCCTGACGGCACGGTGATGCGCTTCCGCTTCGGCGCGGTGATTCCGCTGGACGACATCGAATATGCCGTGCTGCTGGAGATGGAGGACAACCCCGACGGCGAGGAGCAGGTGCTGGTGACGCGCATTGAGCCGACGGACGACGGCGGCATGACGTTCGTGGTCGAGGAGAATCCGCAGAAGGTGGAGCAGGTGTTTAACAGCTACGTCAACCTGCGGACGCAGGAGGGATTGGCGGGGCTGTAACACTGCGCGAAAGGAGGGCATCCGCCCATGAAAAAAGGAAAAAAGCGACTGCTTCTGGGATGGATTTGCCTGCTTCTTTCGTTGTGTATGGTGACGGTCGCATCCGCCGAAACGGATGGCACGCCGATTCAGCCCTGCCATCAGGTGACGATGACCGAGCAGAAATCCACCGCGCAAAACGGCGCGTCCATCAGCGTGCGGCACATCACAACCGCGCTGGGCACGGTGGATGCCGAGCTGAACGCGCTGGCGGATGACTACGCGGCGGAACTGTCGCCCCTGCTCCAAAAGCCGGGCAGGGAGCGCACGCAGAACAGCGCGCTCACCGTGCGCATCCTCCACAGCCGGACGGGAATGAGCTGGATGAGCTTCATGGTGCAGGCGCGGCAGGAGTACCATCGGCAGGTGCAGCAGGTGCGGTTCACCACGCGCACCTACGATATGCTGACCGGGCAGCGAATCACCCTTGCCGACATTTTCCCGGCGGATTCGCCCGCGTGGACGCTGATTTCGCAGACTGTGCGGGACACAGCAAATGCCTATTATCCGGACGAAACGCCCGATGCGGCGGCGGTCGAGGCGCTCTGCGACAACCTCGCTCAGGCGGATTTCATGCTCTATGGCATGTCGCTGGTCATTCCGCTGCCGTCGGTCTATGAAAATCATCCGCAGCTGATGCAGGCGACGCTGTACTATCCGCAGATTCGCGCGTACATGACCGAAGAAGCGCAGCGGCAGACGGACAACGCGAGCCTGTACCGCTTCTGTGCGCTGACGTATGACGACGGCCCGAACCAGTGGATTACGCCGCATGTGCTGGATGCGCTGATGAAAACCGGCGCGCGCGCGACGTTCTTTCTTGTCGGCAGCCGCGTCAGCGACTTCGCCTATCTGGCGCGGCAGGAGCACGACGAGGGGCACGCGATTGCGACGCACTTCTACGAGCACCTGTACGCGAATCAGGAGCAGGGCGGCAAGTTCCGCGCCATGTACGACAAGGTCAACCGCGCGCATATCGCCGCCATCGGCATTGCCCCGGCGTATGCCCGCGCGCCCGGTGGACAGTGGCAGCGCATGGGCAGCTACGGCGTCGGATGGCCGCTGATTCAGTGGACGGCGGAGGCGCAGGACTGGAGCGGCGGCGATCAGGGTCCCGATGCCTACCGCACCGCCAACACCATAGCCGCCAGCACCAAGGACGGCGGCATCATCCTCATGCACGACATGAAAATCAACTCCGCCAAGGCGACGGAGATGTTCATCCCGAAGCTGGAGGAGCGCGGCTTCATGCTGCTGACGGTGGACGAGCTGTTCGCCAAGGACGGCGTGACGCTGGAAGCGAATCAGGCGTACTGGCGCTGCCTTGACGGGGTCACGACGCAGTATTAAGGCACTACCGCACAATTCGTTGGCAGCGCTGGCGATGCCTTTTCTGCCATCT
>ERZ780139.2565-NODE-2565-length-13429-cov-7.040601_pt1 | contig 13429 bp, 10 predicted proteins | sample MGYA00511476_ERZ780139 | MGnify/ENA primary metagenome ERZ780139 (study PRJEB29588, sample SAMEA2158190) | human gut metagenome | biome: human gut; feature: human-associated habitat; material: faeces | place: Denmark | collected 2008/2010 ... | reverse complement strand
AATCGCGAGATGGGTGTCGAGAGGGTCGAAGACCCTTCGCGGGTGCAGGGCAGAGTCCCTGCTGGGGTCAAGGGGCAACGCCCCTTGCGTCTCCTTACAGAAGGGAGTAAGTCGGATGGAGAATCTTGCACCGGCGGGAAATTGGGATGCGCTCAGGAGTGCGGTGGCGGCGGGCGCGGACGCGGTGTATCTGGGGTATGCCGCGTATTCGGCGCGGGCGGGCGCGGGCAATTTCGATGAGCAGCAGCTGCGGGATGCCGTGCGGTTCGCCCATCTGCATCATGTGCGTGTCCATGTGACCGTCAATACGCTGATTAAGGACGGCGAGATGGCGGGGGTCGTGGATGTGCTGCGGCTGCTGAGTGAAATCCGCGTGGATGCGGTGCTGGTGCAGGACTTGGGCGTGCTGCGGATGGCGCGGCGCTGCTTCCCGGATTTGCCCATCCACGCCAGCACGCAGATGGCGATTCATAACGCGACTGGCGTCCGCTTCTGCCGCAATCAGGGCATGACCCGCGCGGTGCTTGCCCGCGAATGCAGCGCCGCCGAAATCGCCCTCGCCGCGAAAGAGGGCATCGAAATCGAAGTGTTCGGGCATGGCGCACAGTGCGTCGCCGTCAGCGGGGAGTGCCTGTTTTCCTCCGTCGTCGGCGGACGAAGCGGCAACCGCGGGCGCTGCGCTCAGCCTTGCCGCCTGCTGTATACCTACCGCGGCAAGACCGCGGCGTGGCTCTCTCCGCGCGATGTGTGTATGCGCGATGACCTGCCGGAGCTGAACAAGGCAGGCGTTGCGTCCATCAAGCTGGAAGGGCGGCTCAAACGCCCGGAATACGTCGCGACGATTGCCAATAGCTACCGCAATGCCATCGACGCGATGGACAATGGGCATTTCCGCAAGGCGGACGAAGCCGAAATGACCGGACTGCGGCAGATTTTCTCCCGCGGCGGCTTTATGCGCGGGTACGCTATGGGCGCGGAGGACGCGGGCGTGATTGACCCGGCGCGCGTCAGCCACGGCGGCGTGAAAATCGGCAGGGTGGAGTTTGCCGCGGGCAATATGGCGCGCGTCCGATTGGAACGCAGCCTCGATGATGGCGATGGCTTGCAGATCCGTACCGCGCAGGGGGATGCCGAACTGATTTATGCCGGGCATGACACCGAGGCGGGGCAAATCGCCGTCGTGCGCCTGCGGCCCGACATCCGCACCAAGGCGGGTGACGAGGTCTACCGCCTGACCAGCGAAAAGCAGCTCCAATGGGCGCGAAGCCTTGCCATTCCCGCGATTCCGGCGGATATGGCGCTGATTGCATATCCCGGAAAGCCGCTTGCGCTCACCATGACCGACGGCGAAAGCAGTGTCACCGTCACGGGCGACACGGCTGCCCCCGCGCAGAGCCGCGCCATGAGTGAAGAGGACGCGCGGCGCAGTCTGGGAAAGCTCAGCGACACGCCGTTCTCCCTGCGGGCGCTGACGGTGCAGGCCGCGGGCGCGTTTGTGCCTGTGTCGGTGCTGAATCAGCTGCGGCGCGAGGCTTGTCAGCAGCTGGCGGAAGCAAGAATTGCGGCATTCACGCGCAAAGCTGGGCGCGAAGAAACCGTGGATGACCTGATTTATCCCGACACGCTGGATGCGCCGAGCATGGCGATTGTCCGCACGCGGGAACAGGCGGACGCGATGCAGGGCGCGGCGGATTTGCTGGTCTGGTATCCTGAAGATTTCCGGGCGGATGCGCTGGAAAGCGGCTTGCGGGACATGCCGGACAGCGTGTGGCTGCAATTGCCGACCGTCTGCGAGGAAAAGACGCTCGATTTGCTCTGCGCTTTTGTGCAGAGAAACGCGGGGAAGCTCGGCGGCATTGTGCTGGGCAGCGTTGGGCAGCTGGGACGTACATGGAACGTGCCAATGGGCGCGGGCAGCGGGATTCCGGTGATGAATCGCCGCGCGGCGCAGTTTCTGCTGGAGCAGGGGTGCCGTTTCGTGACGGCGAGTAGCGAACTGTCCGGCGCGGAATTGCGGACGCTGATGCAGAATCATCCACCCGTGGTCGTTCCGGCGTATGGGCGGGAGCAATTGATGCTGCTGCACCACTGCCCGGCGCGGACGTATCTGGGACTGACGAAGGGGCACGCGGCGTGCCGGATGTGCGACCAGCATTCGCCGGATGCGCTGGCGGGGCAGACGCTCACCGACCGGCGCGGCACGGTCTATCCGCTGCTGCGGCAAAGGCTGCCAGAGGGGTGCTTGGTGCGGCTGATGAACGCGCTGCCGACGAACAACATCCGCCGGGTGCGTCAGGCGGGCTATGCGCCGATGATGGTGCTGACGACGGAAAATGCGCAGGAAGCGGCGGACGTGCGCGCCGTCATGGATGGCGAAATGCGGGAATTGGAAGGGACGAGCAATCACTGGAATCGTCCTGTTGAGTGAATTGTTTACGAGGAACACGCAGATGATGAAGGAAAGAACCTTGCGGGTGCTGGAATTTACCAAAATCCGCGACCGTCTGGCGAGCAAGGCCATGACGGACATGGGGCGGGAGCGCTGCGAGGCGCTGGTTCCGTCCAGCAACATGACCGAAATCCAGCGGATGCAGGCGGAGACGGAGGAAGCGACGGTCATCCTGCAATATGTGGGCGCGTCGCCGCTTGTGCCGTTTTCGGACGTGCGCGCGAGCCTGACGCTGGCGGAAAAGGGCGCGACGCTCTCCCCAAAGGCGCTGCTGGAAGTGGCGGCGCTGATGCAGTCCGCCCGCGCGGCGCGGAAGGCGCTGGATACCGAGCGCGACAACACGCCGATTTTGAAGGAACTGGCGCAGCGCCTCTCGACGCTTCACAACGTCGAGCAGGATATCACCAACGCGATTATCTCTGAGGACGAAATTGCCGACCGCGCGTCGAACGAGCTGATGGACATCCGCCGTCATCTGCGCGGGGCGAACGAGCGCATTAAGGAAAAGCTGAATCAGATGATTCGCTCATCCGCGTTCCAGAAGTACCTGCAAGACCCGATTGTCACCATGCGCAACGACCGCTACTGCCTGCCCGTCAAGGCGGAGTACCGCGGCAGCGTGCCAGGGCTGCTGCATGACCAGTCGTCCACCGGCGCGACGCTGTTCATCGAGCCGATGGCGGCGGTGGAAATGGGCAACGAGCTGAAAACGTGGGCGGCGAAGGAAAAGCAGGAGATTGAGCGGATTCTCTCGGCGCTGTCGGCGGAAATCGCGCCGTATGCCGACCAGCTGCGCGAGACGGTGGAAACGCTGGCGGAACTGGACTACATCTTCGCCAAGGGAATGCTGTCCCGCGAGATGAACGCCGTGTCGCCCAAACTCAACCAGAACGGGTACATCAACATCATCCGCGGGCGTCATCCGCTGATTGACCGGGAGAAGGTTGTGCCGTCAAATCTGTGGATGGGCAAGGACTTTACGTCGCTGATTATCACCGGCCCGAACACGGGCGGCAAGACGGTTACGCTGAAAACGGTTGGTCTGCTGACGCTGATGGCGCAGGCGGGCTTGCAAGTCCCGGCGGATTTGGGGACGGAGCTGGCGGTGTTTGAGCAGGTTTTCGCCGATATTGGCGACGAGCAGTCCATCGAGCAGAGCCTGTCCACCTTCTCCGGGCATATGACGACGATTGTGTCCATCATGCACGAGGTGACGCCGGATGATCTGGTGCTGTTCGACGAACTGGGCGCGGGTACTGACCCGACTGAGGGCGCGGCACTGGCACAGGCGATTCTGCAGCGATTGCTGAACATCCGTGTGCGGACGCTGGCGACGACGCATTACAGCGAACTGAAGGCATTCGCGCTGTCCACCAAGGGCGTGGAGAACGCTTCCGTCGAGTTCGATGTGGAGACGCTGCGCCCGACATACCGCCTGTCCATCGGCGTGCCGGGCAAGTCCAACGCCTTTGAAATCAGCCGCCGTCTGGGTCTGCCGGAAAACCTCATTGACGACGCGAAGAAGCTGCTGTCCAGCGATTCCGTGCGCTTTGAGGACGTTATCGCCAATGCGGAATATCACCGTCAGGTGGCGGAACGCGAGCGCGAGATTGCGCGTCAGGCGAGCGCTGAGACGGTCAAGCTGCGCGACGAGGCCGAGAAGCTCCGCAAGCAGATGGAAGACCAGCGCGAGAACACCATCAAGAAAGCCAAGGCGGACGCCCGCCGCATCATGGAGCAGACGCGCCGCGAATCCGAGAGCATCATCGCGGATTTGAAGCGCATGAAGAAGGAGCAGCAGAACCCCGACGCGCAGGTGAACGCGATTCGCCGCCGCATCGAGAACAATGTGGACAATCTGTCCGAGGGCTTGCTGCAAAAGGTGGATACCGGGCTGCCGCCGAAGGAAGTCCGCAAGGGCGACACGGTGGAAATCCTCACCATCGGCAGTCAGGGTACGGTGCTTGCCCCCGCCAACGCCAAGGGCGAGGTGGAGGTGCAGGCGGGCATCCTGAAGCTGAAGGTGAATATCAGCCAGCTGCGTCTGGTGAAGCAGCAGGACAAGCCGAAACCCCAGCCGACGAGCGTACACCTGAAAACCGGCGCGATGGAACGCACGGTGCGGATGGAATGCGACGTGCGCGGCATGGCGCTCGATGAGGCGATTATGACGGTTGACCAGTATCTGGATCAGGCGATTTTGGCGGGGATGGGCGAAGTGAGCATCATCCACGGCAAAGGCACGGGCGTTTTGCGCAGCGGCATTCAGCAGCATTTGAAGCATCACATGCATGTGGCGAGCTGCCGCTTGGGCGTCTATGGGGAAGGGGAGAGCGGAGTCACGATTGTGACGCTGAAATAATCCTGCTAAGCGAGGATTTTTTCATCAGGCGCAGGGAAATCGCCTCTGCGGAGGCGACCAGAGGGCGACCGCAAAGCCCTCTGGTCGCGCCCGCAGGCGCGAAACCCCTGTTAACACGCGGAAATTGCATGAAGAAGTCACCAACTCAATCGCGCGAATGGGAGCCCAGAGGGACGAAGTCCCTTTGGTAGGTTCAAGGGGCGAAGCCCCTTGCGGAGGTGTTTTATGAAAGAAAAGCCGTATATTCTCGTGGTCGATGATGACCCGAATATTGCGAAATTGGAGCAGCTGTATTTGGAGAAGGCGGGGTATGAGGTGAAGACGGTCGGGCGCGGGGATGACGCGATGACCGAGTTCCGCAAAATGCCGCCGGATTTGATGCTGCTGGACGTGATGATGCCCGGCATGGACGGCTGGCAGGTGCTTAAAGCCGTGCGGAAGTCCTCGAATATTCCGATTATTATGGTCACGGCAAGGGACGAGACGTTCGATAAGGTGCTGGGGTTGGAACTGGGCGCGGACGACTACATCACCAAGCCGTTTGACAGCAAGGAGATGGCGGCGCGCGTCAAGGCAGTGCTTCGCCGGACGATGGGGCAGACCGAGGAAGAGGAAGAAACGGCGGATGACACGCTGTCCTTCCCCGGACTGACAGTCAGCTTGAGCCGCTACGAAGTGTTCTACGAGGGCAAGAAGCTGGAGATGCCGCCGAAGGAGCTGGAAGTGCTGTACTTCCTTGCCAGCCACGTCAACCAGCTGTTCACGCGCGGTCAGCTGCTTGACCAAGTGTGGGGCTTTCAGGTGGAAGTCGAGAGCCGGACGGTGGATGTGCACGTCAAGCGCCTGCGGGATAAGCTCGTGGGCTGCGAAAAGTACGGCTGGCGTATCCAGACCATCTGGGGGCGCGGGTACAAGTTTGAGGTTATAAAATAAGAGGCGGGAAACATCATGTTTGGTCGGATTATGGCGGTAGTTGTGGCGGTGATTGTGCTGCTGACAAGCGTGCTGTCGGGGCTGGGGCTGTATACGCTCACCAGCCGCCAGACGGCAATTCGGCAGGAGAACCTGCGGGCGGAGGCGCGCGAGATTGCGTATCTGGCGAGCCTGTATTCCGGCGGCAGCAGCACCTACACGCTCGGCACGTCGCTGTTTTCGGGCAGCGCGCAGAATACCGTGGCGCTCAAGCACCTCCGCTGGAAGGCGGCGCAGGTGTACGACGAGTACGGCGCGTATATCGCGATTGTCGACCGCTCCGGGCAGGTGATGGACAACATGGCCGTCACCTACGAGAAGAATCCCGATTTCGCCAAGACGCTCAACGGCAAGGATATCTACGAAGCGCTGCTGACCATCATCGGCGGCGACGAAATCAGCATCCGCCGTCAGGTTGATGGCGACTGGTACTTCACCGTCGGCGTTCCGTTCGTGTCGGGCGGGCTGGTGCGCGGCGCGGTGTTCATCCAGACGCCCGCGCAGGAAATTGAAGTGCGCGCGGGGACGCTGCTGCTGCCGGTGCTGGGGGTTGTACTGGGTTTCTGCATTCTGGCGGGCGGGGCGCTGCTGCTGTATCTGCGGCGGATACTCCATCCGGTCAGCGTGCTGTCCGGCGCGGCGAAGGCGATGTCCGAGGGGAATTTCTCCGTCCGCGCGCCGGAAGGCAAGGCGACTTGCCCCGAAATCGCGGAACTGAGCGCGTCGTTCAACACGATGGCGGAAAAGTTGTCACAATTGGAGGAGAGCCGCCGCGAGTTTGTCGCGAACGTCTCCCACGAGCTGCGAAGCCCGATTACGGCGATTTCCGGCTACGTCGAGGGAATGCGCGACGGCACGATCGGGCAGGAGGACTATCCGCAGTACCTGACGATTGTCTCCGACGAGACGACGCGACTCAAAAACCTCATCGGCGACCTGCTCAAGCTCTCCCGCTTGGAGAAGGATGACGCGGCGCTGAACAAGACGAATTTCGACATCTGCGAGCTGCTTTCGCGCGTGCTGCTGCATCGCACAGGCGACTTGGAGGCGAAGAAGATGGACGTGGAATGCGACTTCGCCCCCGAACCCTGCATGGTCAGCGCGGACGAAAGCCGCATCGAGCAGGTGGCGGTCAATCTGCTGGACAACGCCATTAAGTTCACGCCCGACGGCGGTGTGATTCGCATGAGCGTGCGCGTGAATCAGGGCATTTGCACCGTCATCGTGCAGGACAACGGCGTGGGCATTTCGCCGGAAGACCGCCCGCACGTCTTTGAGCGCTTCTACACGGCGGATAAGGCGCACACGTCCGGCAAAGGCACGGGGCTGGGACTGAGCATCTGCCAGCGCATCATGGAAATGCACGGGCAGAAGATTACGCTGATGGACACCGGCGACGAGGCAGGCGCGGCGTTCGCGTTCACGCTGGACTGTGCGAAGTAAGAAAAACACGAAACAAATTGCAAGAGCTTGGGAAAACGGATGAAAAAATGCGCACGAAATTCAATAAACCCTTATCATTGTTTGATATAGTGCAGGAAAATGCGCATTTTGCTTGCCAAGACGGACGGAATACGCTATAATGGCAGCAAGGGAATACAAAACGGCAGCGCGCTGTCAGCAAGGATGGGCAAAAGAATGCGGGAACTTGCACAGATCCGGCAGGAGTTGGATGAAATCGACCGGGAGATGGTAAAGCTGTTCGAGCGGCGGATGACGCTCTGCCGGGAAGTGGCGCGGACAAAGCTGGCGCAGGGGAAGCCTGTGCTGGATGCCAGCCGTGAAGCGCAGGTGCTGGAAAGCCGCGCGGCTATGCTGACGGATGCATCACTGGTGGAGGCAGTGCAGGCGCTGTACCGGGAGATGATGGCGCTCAGCCGCCAGGAGCAGGAAAAGCTGCTTCGGGAGGCGAACCATGCTTAATCGACACGTCTACATCATCGGGATGCCGGGCAGCGGCAAAAGCTCTTTGGGCCGCCGTGTCGCCAGCAACCTTGGTCTGCCCTTTATCGACACCGACCAGCGCATTGAGCAGTCTGTCGGCTGCTCCACCAGCGACATTTTCGCCCACTATGGCGAGCAGGCGTTCCGCAACGCGGAGACGAATATGCTCATTGAGCTGTCGCGGGAGCAGGGAAGCATCGTATCCACCGGCGGCGGCTTGGTGCTGCGCGACGTGAACCGCGAAATCATGCGGAACACGGGCGTGATTGTGCTGCTGGATCGTCCGCTGGAGGAAATTATGGGCGACATCAAGCTCAACCGCCGCCCACTGCTGGCACAGAAGGGGCTGGGTGAAGTGGAACGGCTGTACCACGAGCGGATTGACCTCTACCGCAAGGCGGCGGACGCGACGCTGGACAACAGCCATGGTTATCAGGCAGGCATGTATGGGCTGCAGAAGCTCATCACAACCATGTTCAACATTTACGCATGATGCGATTCCCGGCTGGATGGGCTGCAAATTTCCAATCGGAAATAGTGATAACGGATGTACAGGCATCCATGATGAAAGGTGAACGCATTGAAAACCCTAATCGTGTTTTACTCCCGAACGGGCCGTACCGCGTCTACGGCGCGCAGGCTGGCACATGAAATGGAAAATACATCGCGGCTGGAAATCGTGCCGATGGCGTATCGAGGAACGGCGCGGGAATATCTGCATTACCTGTACTGCACCCTGACGAGAAGAAAAATGGAAATCGACTTGTATAAGGTCGATTTTGCGAAATATGATCGCATTGTTCTGATGATTCCCGTTATCTGCGGCATGATGAGCGCGCCGATGCGCTCGTTTATCCTGCAGGAAGAGGGAAATTTGAAGAACGTAGAGTATATCATCATACACAAGGGGCTGAAAGCGCGTCAGCCGGGGCTGGTTCGCTGGCTTGACCGCCATATCGGGCAGAAGCACCTGGCCTGTTCGAGCATTTGGCAGCAGGGGAAGCGCGAACTCCACATCACCTATGTGGATGGCGACAGCGTGCTGAAGCAGCAGAAATAACCCAAAACTTTGGGGGAAAAAGCAGCGATGATGGACTACCAGTTTGACCTTGTCGGCAAAATCGGCTCGATGGCGCTGATTCGCAAAGAGGACAAGGATATTGACTACAACATCTTTTCCCGGCTGGGCGCGGAGCTCAAGCCCGGTATGATTTGGGTCACGTCTGGCGCGACGGAAATCGGGCGGCTGGACTACCTGAAGCGTACCGGGTGTGAACTCTGCGGCAGCGACGACGAGATAAAGGCGGACTATGCCGCGCAGGGGCAGAGCATCCTGATGCAGAACTACCGGCAGTTTATCCATCAGGAATACGGCGTGCGGCAGCTGCTGGTGGAACACACGCACTTCAACGACCCGGAGAAGCGCGAGCATATCCGGCGGCTGCTGATTCGCGCGGCGCAGCAGAAAACAATTCCGATTGTCAATTACAACGACCCCGTCAGCGACGAAGAGAACCGCAAGATGGAATTAGCCATCCGCCGCAGCCACGGCGACCAAGTGGTAGAGTGCGTGGATAACGACGAAACGGCGGCGGTGATTGCAAACCTCGTCCATGCGAAAAAGCTGGTGCTGATGACCTCCACCGAGGGCATCTACCGCGATCCCGCCGACCCCAAAACGCTGGTGGAGCAGGTGACGGCGAAAAGCATGGAAGAGCTGGAGGAGAAGGTGCGGCAGCTGCAGGAAAGCTGCGTCGGCGCGTCCCGCGCGGGGGCGAACGGCGCGAAAGCCAAGCTGGAATACGCGCTCAAGTCCGCCCGACAGGGAACGATGGTCATCATCGGTCATGCGCGCCATCGGCTGAGCGATTTGGTGGAGGGGCGCGTGGCGTGCACCCGCATCGGATTGGAGTAAAACACAATGACCTTGCAGGATACGGTTCGATATTTCACCGAGGAAACAAAGATTCTGCCCTGCCTGTCCGTGACGTGCGGAGGGGCGGGGCTTTGTGTTCAGGCGCGCGGCGGCGTTATCAACGAGCAGGGCACGCCGGTTTCGGACAGGACGCTGTTTGATTTGGCGAGCCTGACGAAATTGTTCACGGGGTTGCTGACCATGCGGCTCTGGGAAGAAGGCAAGCTGGATTTAACCCGCCCGGTGACGGACTACGCGCCGCAGTATCGCTATCTGTCGGACATGCCGGTGGAAAAGGTGCTGGGGTTTGAAATCGGCCTGACAACCCCGGAGCGCATCGACACGCAAAAAACGCCCGAAGCCGCGAAACAGCAGCTCTGGGCGGTGCAGCCGGGGGAAATCCGCGGGCGTGCGTATTCCGACATCCACGCCATGGTCATCCGGGACGTGATTGAAGGCGCGGCGCAAAGCGAGTACGGCGCGGAACTGACCCGCTGCATCCTGCGTCCGCTGGAAATGGCGGAAACGTTTCTGCATGTGCCGGAAGAACGCAGAGCGGACTGCATCTCCTGCCGCGGCGAACACCGCATTGAGCAGGGGAAACACATCCTGCGCACCGATGCGCAGCCGGGCATCCCGCATGACCCGAAGGCAGCGAAGCTGTATCCCGAAATCATGGGACACGCCGGGCTGTTCTCCACGCAGGGCGACATGGTGAAGTTTGCGCATGGTGTTCTCCGCGAACAGGTCATCAGCAAAAAGGCGATTCGCGTCATGGCGCGCAACCGCACGGGCTTCCGCCGCGCGGACGGGACGTATCAGCAGTATCTCGGCGCGCTGTGCTACGTCAAGCACCCAGTACAGTATTTCAGCGAAATCCCCGCCTACGAGAGTGACGAAGCGATTGGTTTGGCGGGCTTCACCGGGCAGCACATGTCCATCGACATTGGCACGGGCGTGTTCACGCTGTTCCTTGGCAACCGCGTGATGAACCGCCTGACGGTGCTTGTGCCCGAAGCGGGAAAATCGCTGACGGATTACGGCCTGCAGGCGGACGGGCGCGGCAGCATCGTCTGGGACGACGGGACGCGGGTGGTCTCCTCCGTCAATTATGTGCATCAGAAGGATGCGCACTTTCATCAGGCGGTGGCGGACACTTTGGGACTTCCGGCGTGGCGCAGAGCGGGCACGGCATGGTCATAAGCCCTGTCAGCGCCTGCGCACCGGGGGCACTCATCGGCGCGGGCATCACGCCGGTGAAGTCGGTCGGGCTGACGGCAGTGTCGGGGAAGAGCGACTCGTCGCCATCAATGGGAAAAAGCGGTGTGGGCTTCGATTGCAGAAAATCGCGTTTTTCGGACAAAACTGTTCACCTCCACGGAGACAGCGTGTGCGGAAAACGCGCTTTTTATGTGGCGAAATCGTGAACAATCCTTGAAATTTCAGGAAAACAGGCGCGGAACGCTTGCATTTTCGCGAGAATATGATATACTGATGATGGTCAAAGATAGTCAGAATTCGAGGCGAAATGATATGCGACTAAGTGACTCTATCGAGACTTTTATCAAGACGCTTCTGGCGGAAGATGAGCCGGAGGTGGAACTGAAGCGAAACGAACTGGCGGAATATTTCGGGTGCGCGCCGAGTCAAATCAATTATGTGCTGGCGACGCGCTTTTCCCCCGACCACGGATACCTGATTGAATCCCGGCGCGGCGGCGGCGGCTACATCCGCATCGTCCGCATTGTGCAGAGCGGCGCGCAGCAGCTGATGTACCTCATCAACGAGCGCATCGGCGACGCCATCGGGGAGGAGGAAGCGTCGCGCCTTGTGCAGCAGCTGACGGAGCAGAAGCTCGTCACGGCGCAGGAAGCCGCCCTCATGCGCGCCGCCATGAGCGCACAGGCGCTCGCCATCCCGATTCCTGACAGCATGAAGGACGCACAGCGCGCCCGCATCTTCAAGGCGATGCTGACCAGCATTGCGCGGCAGAATCGGACGATGCCATAGGGGAATCAAACCGGATGCACAGCGCTATGCTGCATTGCGCAGCCGGACGAGTCCTGAGAACCCAGAAAGGAGCATTCCAACATGCTTTGCGAAGAATGCCATCAGAATGAAGCCGTCTATACCATCTCCGTGATGATGGGAGAAGCCATGACGCAGCGCCATTTGTGCGCCGACTGCATGGCGAAAATGAATATGAACATCGCCAGCGGCAACATGCAGAAGCTGCTCGGCGCGATTTTGAACGCCATCAATCGCGGCGAACAGCCCGAAGAAGGCGAAAAAGTGCCGGACGACCAGCCGGACATCACCTGCCCGCGCTGCCGTATGACGCTGAGCAAGTTCATCAAGACCGGGCGGCTCGGCTGCCCCGACTGCTATCAGGCGTTCGCGGCGCAGCTGCACCCGATGCTGCTGCAAATTCATGGGCGCGTACAGCACGCGGGGCGCAAGCCGCTGCAGTCCGAGACCGACCAGCGCAGCCGCTATGAGCAGGAAGAACTGACGCGGCAGCTGCAATTGGCGGTCAATGCGGAGGATTATGAGCACGCGGCGGAAATCCGCGACCGCCTGCGCGCGCTGCTGGGGAAGGAGGAAGCCTGATGCAATCGGATATTGTGCTGTCCTCCCGCGTTCGGCTGGCGCGAAATTATGCGGATTTGCCCTTTGACCTCGCCAGCGAACCGGAACAGGCGGAAACCTGCATCCTGCGCACGCTTAACGCACTGCGTCAAGCCGGACTGGCGGAGCAGTACGACCTGCTCCGCCTGCGCGACATGAGCGACGTCAGCCGTCGCGCGATGGAGGAAAGTCACCTCGTCAGCCGCGACCTGCTGCGCAGCCCGGAAACTGCCGCCGTGCTGGTCAAGCGCGACAGCAGCGTCAGCATCATGATGAATGAGGATGACCACCTGCGCATTCAGGCGGTTCGCACGGGGGATGATTTGCTCAGCGCGGCACAGGCGTGTTTCTGCGTGGATGACGCGCTTTCGCGGCAGAACGAGTTTGCGTTCGACCAGCAGCTTGGCTACCTGACCGCGTTCCCGACCAATGCCGGCACAGGGATGCGCGCGTCGCTCCTGCTGCATCTGCCGCTGCTGACCCGCAGCAAACAGATGGGCAACGTCGGGCAGATGGTGGCAAAAGTCGGCTTGAACATCCGCGGTGTGTACGGCGAGGGAGCCGAAGCACTGGGCAACATCTACCAGATCAGCAATCAGGTGACGCTCGGCCGCACGGAGCAGGAGCTGATAACGACGGTAGAGGCCGTCGGGCAGCGGCTGACGATGATGGAGCAGAATCTGGAGGAAAAGGCGCTGACGACCGCGAAAATCGAGACGGAGGACGCGGTGCAGCGCGCATTCGGCATCCTGACCCATGCGCGGATTCTGCCGCGCGGCGAGTTCTACCAGATGTACAGCAATTTGCGCCTTGGTGCGACGATGGGGCTTTTGCCGCTGTCGGTGCAGAAGGTGGATGAGGTGCTGGATCAGGCGCAGGATGCGCACTTGTGCATCTATGCGGGCGAAACGCTGTCGGGGCAGGCGCTGGACGCCGCCAGAGCGGATCGGGTAAGGGAATTGCTGGGGGAGTAATTCCCTTATGATTCCTTTTCCAAGTTGATTTTTGGAAGTAACTTGATTTTTCGTGTAGCAGGGGGAATCGCCGCTGCGGCGGCGAAATCCCTGCATTAACACGCGAAAATAGCATGAGAGTGTCACCAACCCAATCGCGCGAAAGGGTCAAGGGACGAAGTCCCTTGCAGGGTGCAGGGGCAGCG
>ERZ780139.2558-NODE-2558-length-13448-cov-23.859927_pt1 | contig 13448 bp, 9 predicted proteins | sample MGYA00511476_ERZ780139 | MGnify/ENA primary metagenome ERZ780139 (study PRJEB29588, sample SAMEA2158190) | human gut metagenome | biome: human gut; feature: human-associated habitat; material: faeces | place: Denmark | collected 2008/2010 ... | reverse complement strand
TCAGAACGTCGTGAGACAGTTCGGTCCCTATCTGTCGTGGGCGCAGGATATTTGATGGGAGCTGTTCCTAGTACGAGAGGACCGGAGCGGACGTACCTCTGGCGCACCAGTTGTTCTGCCAAGAGCATAGCTGGGCAACTATGTACGGATCGGATAAACGCTGAAAGCATCTAAGCGTGAAGCCGACCCAAAGATAAGATATCCCATTGTTTCAAACAAGTAAGACCCCTTGAAGACTACAAGGTTGATAGGCACGATGTGTAAGTGGAGCGATCCATTCAGCAAGCGTGTACTAATAGGTCGAGGGCTTGACCACAATTCGCTTGAGACTCTTAAGAGTCAACGAAAAAATGTGAGCAGTGATTATTCAGTTTTGAAGGCACGTCCTTCTAAGAAATACTGGACAAAGTACAACAAACATGTTATACTGGTTCAGTCAGATCGGTCGGTGTCGATGACGGTGAGGTTCCACCTGTTCCCATTCCGAACACAGAAGTTAAGCTCACTTGTGCCGAAGATAGTTCGCTGGAAACGGCGCGTGAAAATAGGTAGTCGCCGACTTGAACAGAAAGCTCTGAGAGAAATCTCAGGGCTTTTTTGTTGCACAAAAATATGGAGCGGATTTTGGTCGAAATGATAACAGGACAGGACTTGACAAAAATACTACTATGCAATACAATATAGATAAGCTACTATGTATTACATAATAGGCAAAAGGAGGTATCCAGTGGAAAACAACACACAATTGCTCAAGGGCGTTTTGGAATTCTGTGTTCTGAAATTCATTAGCAGAGAGCCGACCTATGGCTATGAGATCGTGATGCATCTAAAACAGGTCGGGTTTTCTGACTTGAGTGAAAGCACGCTTTATCCGCTGCTGCTGCGGCTGGAGCAGCAAGGAAAGGTTACAGTAGAACGCAGACCTTCCCCTAAGGGGCCGAGCCGGAAATATTATATTGTAACTGAAGAAGGTCGAAAGGCACTTCTTGAGTTTCGGCAGGATTGGTATCAGCTCTGCCAGCTGGTGGAGAAAATTTTTAAGGAGGAGCCATATGAATAAGTATTTTGCGTTGCGAAAGGCAAATCGGATGCGTACAAAGCTGCTGAACGAAAAAAGCCAGGAGCAGCTGAAAGATGTGATCCGGTATCTTCGCCGGGTCAGCTGGGATTTCTGCGGCATTGAACTTGTGTGCAGCGATCTGCTTGATATTTCCATCCAAGCCAATGCAGAAAATCAGGAACTGTTCGATTCGATTTCGGATGCAAAAACCTTTGTAGAGGAGGTCAAGCCATGTTTGAAAACACTGAGAGCTGCGGATTACTTCTGGTTTGTTGCACCGCTGTATTTCTTCTTTGGGTGGGGCGTGGAAGGGCTGCTGCTTTACCCGGTAATTGGCGATTGGGTTTTTGAACTTTCTGTAGGCTATCTGATGCAGCTTGTTGTTGCAGTGACGGCCTTTTGTGCATTGTTCCGCCGGATGATGGAACAGGTAGGCTTTCCGCCGAAAGAGCATTGGCTGAAATATGCTACATGGCTGGTGCTTTATATCGTGACTCTGTATGGAACGGGCTGGTTCTTTACCCAGATCGCGGGTAAGATCGTACTGCTGCGGCTTCCGATCCTTAGCTATTCGATTTTTTGCCTGCTTCTGGGTGCAGGACTGTATGCAATACATTTTTGGAGATATGGAAAAGACCCGCGTCTGAGTGCTCGCATATAAAGTAAAAAGCGCCCCCGCTGCACTGTGCATAACGGTGCAGCGGGGGCGCATACTTTATTGGGTGGTGTACCGGTTACGATACGAGCTTCTGCTTAGCCCTTGCCTGCGCAGCCGAACAGCTCGATCTTCTCCTTGCACTTGGCCTCGATGGCCTTTGCGCCGGGAGCCAGCAGCTTGCGGGGGTCGAAGCCCTTGCCCTGCTGATCCTTGCCCTCTTCGATGTACTTGCGGGTGGCCTCAGCAAACACCAGCTGGCACTCGGTGTTGATGTTGATCTTGGAAACGCCCAGGCTGATGGCCTTTGCGATCATCTCATCGGGGATGCCGGTGCCGCCGTGCAGAACCAGAGGAATGTTGTTGGTGGCCTTGTGGATGCGGTCCAGAGCCTCGAAGTCCAGACCCTTCCAGTTTGCGGGGTAGACGCCGTGGATGTTGCCGATGCCGGCAGCCAGGAAGTCGATGCCCAGAGCGGTAATCTTTGCGCACTCCTCGGGATCAGCGATCTCGCCAGCGCCTACAACGCCGTCCTCAACGCCGCCGATGGAGCCGACCTCGGCCTCGATGCTCATGCCGTGAGCGTGTGCCAGAGCAACCAGCTCCTTGGTCTTTTCCACGTTCTCCTCGATGGAGTAGTGGCTGCCATCGAACATGATGGAAGAGAAGCCGGCCTCGATGCAGGCCTTGCAGCCCTCGTAGGTGCCGTGATCCAGATGCAGGGCAACGGGAACGGTGATGCCCATGGAATCGACCATTGCGCTGACCATGGCAGCGACGGTCTTGAAACCGGTCATGTACTTGCCGGCACCCTCGGAAACACCCAGAATCACAGGGCTCTTCATTTCCTCGCAGGCGGTCAGAACGGACTTGGTCCACTCCAGATTGTTGATGTTGAACTGAGGCACACCGTAGTGGCCATCACGTGCTTTGATCAGCATTTCGGTTGCATTTACCAACATTATTCATTACCTCCACAAAATCATTGGGGTCTTGCTCGTTTCATATCCGCTTTGTGCACGGTTTAACGAACCTACAGAATTAGTATACCCCAAACAGCGGCCAAAATCAATCCAAACCGGTGTTTTTCCTGTAACAATGCGGGGATTCTGTTTCTGGCAGGGTGCAGGGGGTTACTGCCAGAAGCGCGTATATTCGATAGAGTGCAACAAATTTCCATATAATGTGCAATAAGCGGCCGAAAGACAGAAAGCTTGATGAAGGACGGATTTTCAACACAGATCCACATTCGTCAAAATGATATTGGGCAATTTGGCAAAAGCGGACAGGATGCAGTTCAAAAAATTGTCATATTTCCGACTTGTATTCTACAAATTGTACGCAGGAAATCAAAAAAGGTCGAACCAAAAAGTGGAAAACCTTGTGGAAAGTGTGGAATTCCACAGGCAAAACAGGCTTTAAAGCTGGACTTTTGAACTTTCTCCACAGGGTTTTCAACATGTGGAAAAATAATCGCTCTTCTACGGATTGTATACCGCGTTTTTGTGGAAAACTTTTTTCTCCGGCAAAACAGAGGGATATCTACCCAGCAGCCGGGTAAAGCTGATGCAGGGCGGCAGAACATTTCTGCAAAAAAGCGGAAACGGTCTCCGGCACCACGAACAGAAAAACTTTTGCAGGACGCGGATAAAAAACGGTAATTTGCTGGCAAACAAGGTCGGCTTATGCTATACTTCAAAATGAGTTATCAGCTTCAGATCATACCGGTGCGCGGCCCAGAGTGCGGCGTGCCTTTTGGAGGGTGTGCACAGCACCTTCCGGTGATACAACGGAAGGAGAAAATCATCATGGAAGAAAAGAACCAGCCGCGCCGTCCGCGCCGCAGCCCGGAAGAGCCGCTGCAGAAGAACGAGAGCCTTGTTTATGGCAAAAATCCGGTGACCGAACTGCTGAAAAGCGGTTCCGGCGTGGACACCGTGCTCATTGCTGAGGGCATGGCTCCGGCCGTGGCGGCTTACTATACCGCATTGGCAAAGGAAGCGGGTGCCACGGTGAAGCGGGTGCACCCCAACAAGCTGCGCCTGATGACCGGCACCGAGAGCCATCAGGGTGTGGCGGCATTTGCCAGCGAGATCGAATACGTGACGGTAGACGACCTGATGGCAGCAGCCAAGGACAAGGGCGAGGCACCTTTTCTGGTGCTGAGCGATGGCATTGAAGACCCGCACAATCTGGGTGCCGTGATGCGCAGCGCTCTGCTGTGCGGTGCCCACGGCGTGATCATCCCGCGGCGCGGCGGCGTTGGCGTGACCGGCACGGTCATGAAATCCAGCGCCGGGGCAGCTGCCCGCATCCCGGTGGCACGGGTCGCCAACCTGCCGCAGGCCATCCGTGACCTGAAAAAGCAGAACATTTTTGTTTACTGTGCCGACCTGGGCGGTGCTCCGCTGGAAAAGACCGATCTTTCCGGCCCGGTGGCGCTGGTGCTGGGCAGCGAGGGCGCAGGCCCCGGCGCACTGGTGCGCAAACTGTGCGATGCCGCCGTTACACTGGATATGGCCGGTGGCAAAACCGGTGTGGACAGTTATAACGTCAGCGTGGCCGCCGGTATTTTGATGTACAACATCATGCAGCGCCGCAAGTAACGGCTGCGCAAAAAAAGGAATCCCATACCAAAGGGGAGAACAACATGCCAAGCAAACGTACAAATGATTCCGTGGACCGCATTCTGGAAGAGCTCAGCCATGAGCAGGCCGAACGCGGCATCCGGGATAGTGTAACAGACCGCCAGGTGGATGCCATCCTGCAAAGCCTGGGCCACGGCAGCATGGAGGAATCCTCCGGCGGCGGTTCGGCATTGGGGCCCATCCAGAAAGAGGACCTGCCGGATATCACGCTGGGCAAAGGCAATAATTTTAACACCGAGGACCGGTTTTCCACCGCTGTGCTGGACGACCTGCTGGGCGATCTGCCCAGTATGCGGGCTGCCAAAAAGAATAAACCCGGCCCCGCTGCCCCGGCCCGCCGGCCTGCTTCTGTGCCGGAGCCGCGCCGCATGCCGGAAGTTGAGCCTAAAGTAGAAAAACAAAATAATATACAAACTGTACAACCGACTCAGCCGGTGCGCTCGGAACCTGTTCCGCAGCCTGCCCGCCCTGCCCCGGCACAAACTGCGCCCCAGCAGCCGACCCCGCAGGTACAGCCGGAGACAAAACCGGCCCCGCAGCCGGAACCAAGACCGGCGGATGCAACATCAGGGGATACCACCCGCACCAGCGTCATTAAAGCCTTTTTGGGCCGCAGAGTGCCGGAAGCGGACAGCAAGTACCTGGATGAAGGAAAAAAAGATTTTACCAACTTTTTTGGCACCAGCGTGGCCGTTGTTCCGGATGATATGAAGTCCGAGCAGGAGCGCCAGCAGACCCCTAAGAAAAAGGGCTTGTTTGGCTTTGGATATGCTACCGATACCGGGGAGTTTGAGCCGATCAATGTTTCGGTCAGCGGCAGGGTGGAAAACCAGAGCACCCAGCAGCTGGAAGAACAACTGCCCCGGTTGCAGGATGAACCGGACGAGATGGAACTGCGCGAGCAAGAGCCGCCCCGCCACTACGCTGCAAAGAAAAAAGGCTTTTTTGCCAGCCTGTTCGGCGGCAAAAAGCACGATGTCTATGACGAGCTGGAATCCTATGACCCGTATGAGGGCGAGCCGGATACAGCCCCGGTAGAAAACTGGGAGGTTCCGGAACAGCCCCGGGAGGAGCCGGAAACAGAGGAAACGGGCGAGATGCCCCGCCTGACCGCTACCAACGCAGGGCTTTCCATCTCCGGGCGGCAGACTTCCCAGTTTGCCGCCACAGGCAAACCGCCGCTTCCGAAGGATGAGCCGGCCCCGCAGCCGGAACCTCAGCCCAATGTTTACCGCAAAAATAAAAAGCGGGATACCGTGGAGTTCACCCCCCGCAAGGAGCGGGAACGCACTATGCCGTTCACTCGGCCTGCCCCCCGCCGCGAAGCGGAACCCGTGGGCGAGCCGGTCATGACCCCAAACGATACGGTGCAGCCGCAGCCCGCGCCTGCCCCGCAGGCGACCACCGGTTTTACCATGCAGCTGGGGGACGAGCCCGCACCGGAAAGCACCCAGTCGTTCCTGCATGAACTGAACGCAGCCCTGCCGCCGCGCCGCAAAAAGCCTGCGCCCAAAGCTGCCCCCGTGCAGGAAGAACCCGCCAGCGGCGATACCTTTGAGGAACTGCCGCAGGAGCTGGCCCAGACCCTGACCGGGCAAATCCGCCTGAGCGAGATTGCCGAAGGGGTGGAAGAGCAGCCGGAAGAACCGAAAAAGCCCGCCCCGAAAAAAGAGGAAGAAAGCTTTGAGGAGCTGATCGGCCCCCTGGTGGATGAAAAGCCCAATACCGCGGAATTTGTGCGCGGCATTGAACAGTCCATCAACCTGGAAAAGATCAAATCGGATTCAAAGGCAAAAACAGAAAAGACCGATACCGATTATCAGGCGGCTGCCCAGTACCTGAGCGACCCCAACGCCGGGGCGGAGCCGGAAGCACCGGAACAAAAAAAGCCCGGCAAAGGCTTTAACATCCTCCGGTTTGCAGGCAAGCCGAAGGACGAAACCACCCCCGATGGCGAAGCGCCTTTTGCCGCACAGGCCGCCGTCCTGCACCGCCACGAATACGAAAGCACCGATGATGCCCCCGTGGTGCGCCATGACTTGGAACTGCGGGTGATGATCACCACCGGCACAGCAATCGCTGTGGGCGCTGCAGCCTTGATGATGATCGTTCTGGGCACTATGGCGGCCACCGGAGCCAATCTTGGCCCGCTGGATACCACAGCCAGCACCAAACCGCTGCTGGTGACCATGCTGATTTTGCTTGCTGCCAGCGCAGCCCTGTGCTGGCAGACGATGCTGGGCGGCCTGGCCGGGCTGATCAACATGCGCCGGGGCAATACCGCAGATACCATGCCCGCCATGGCCGCGGTGGCCTCCATCCTGCAATGTATCATGTTTTTGGCAAAGCCGGAATGGTATAACCCCGCAACCCTCTGCCTGATGACCGGCCCCGCAGCGCTGCTGCTGTGCGGCAACGCTGCAGGCAAGGCAATCGACGCCCACACCATCCGGGATAACTTTACCCTTGTCAGCGCCGGGATGGACCACGCTGTGGCATATCGGCTGAAAGATGCCGGGGTACTGCGCACCGTGACCGCCGGGCTGGCGGAACCGCGCCCCAATGTGCTGGTCAGCCGTCCCACCCGCCTGATGAAAGGCTTTTTGGCGGGCAGCGAATCCCGCCGCACATCGGATAAAAACCAGCAGCAGTTTGCCCGCATCCTGCTGGGCTGCGGCGTGGCTGCATTCCTGTTCACCCTGCTTTACCGCAAGGATGCCGGAACGGCGTTCACTGCGCTGGCCGGTGTACTCTGCCTGGGCGCGCCGCTGGCCGGTACGCTGATCTCCGCCATGCCCATGCGTTTGATGCAGCGCAGTGCCGCGCAGATCGGCGCGGTCATCCCCGGTTGGAAGGATATCCGACTGCTGGGCCGTGTGAACGTGCTGCAGGTCACGGCGCAGGATCTTTTCCCCAAAGGGTGCATTACGCTGCGCGGCATCAAGCCGGTGCGCAAAGAGGATATTGAGCTGGCCATCATCTACTCCGCTTCCATGCTGGCCGATGTGAATACCCCGCTGAAAGATATCTTCCTTGGCATGACGGGCGATAACCGCAAGCTGCTGTGCAAGGTGGAAAACCTGGAAACGCTGGACGGCCTGGGCTATGTGGGCTGGATCAACGGCGAGCGGGTCATGATCGGCTCCCGCCGGCTGATGGATACCTATGATATCCAGCTGCCCAGCATGGAATATGAACGCCGCCATACCGTGAACCAGCGCCGGGTCATCTACCTGGCGGTTTCCGGCAAGCTGTTCAGCATGTTCCAGGTGGCTTATCAGAGTGATCCCGATACCGCCGCCGTGCTGGATTCCCTGCGCCGCGCCGGACTTTCGCTCATTGTGGACTGCGATGACTTTAACTGCGATGAAGCGCTGCTGCAGACTGCTTATAACCTGCCGGTTGGTACCGTCAAGGTGCTGAGCGGCAAGGAACACAAGGCGCTGGAGCCCGCTGTGGCCTGGCTGCCGGAAAGCGAAGGCAGCATGCTGCACCTGGGCAGCTTTGCCAGCTTTGTCGGCGGCCTGGAAGCCGCTGCGGGTGCGGCAGAGGGGGAACACCGTTCTTCGATGGTGCTGTCGGCCTCGGTGCTCATCAGCTGCATTCTTGCCATGATCATGGCGCTGGCCGGCGGCCTGGCCGGGCTGCCGCTTCCGGCACTGGCCCTGTATCAGGTCGCTTGGGCGGTTCTGGCCATGATATTCCCCCTGATCCAGAGATATTAAGGGATATCTGAAAACAAAGAACTGGATTGAGTTTTCGGCTTTTCAGATATATCCCAAGCGTTTTTGCGGGAAAAATAAAAACGGGAACGACATAAAAAGGAATGGTGCAACCATGTACCGCACAATTCAACATCAGATGAGCATTGATGACTACCTGCCGCCCTATGAAGGCGAGCTGGTACAGGAGAACCGCTGGGTGCGCCTGGCCCAGGCCATTGACTGGGATGCCATTGAACAGGAGTACAGCGGCCATTTTGCTGCTGGCGGCAAGGTGGCAATTCCGGCCCGCATGGCGTTCGGTGTGCTGGTGATTCGTGCAGCGTGCCGCACAACGGACAGCGAAACGGTGGAGATCGTGCGCGAAAGCCCCTACCTGCAATACTTTTTGGGCTTTGATTCCTTTACCTATGATGTGCCGTTTTCTTCCCGCAGCATGGAGCGGTTCCGTACCCGCATTTCCCCCGCCCGTGTGCGGGAAGCCGTAGCGCTGCTGCGCGGCTTTGAAACCAACAAAGGCAGTAAAAAATGAAAAAGGGCCGCATGGCTCCGGGCAGCTGCTCCGAACCGTGCGGCCATGTTATGCCCTACAACCCCAACCTTTGCAACAGATAGGAGAATTATGGAAATTATTGTTGATGCTTTTTTGGATGCACTGATCGACGGCGTAAAAATGCTGCCGTTTTTGTATCTGGCATATCTGCTGATCGAATGGCTGGAACGCAACCATGGCGAGCGAATTGAAAAAGCGCTGGCTGGCGGCGGCCACTGGGGCTTTGTGCCCGGCGCACTGCTGGGTTGCGTACCACAGTGCGGGTTTTCGGCGGTAGCGGCCAACTTTTATGCCAGCCGGGTCATTACCCCCGGCACGCTGCTGGCCGTGTTCCTGGCAACATCGGATGAAGCCATCCCCCTGCTGGCGGCGGAGCCTACCCTGTGGAACAAGCTGGGCCTGCTGCTGGTGCTCAAAATCGTGTTTGGCATTGCAGCCGGCTTGGTGTTGGATGTTCCGCTGCGCCGCATCCTGCCCAAAGGGCTGTATGGCGGCTATGAGGGCCATGCCGATGAGGTGGACTGCCACGAAGAACACGAGGAACACAGCAGCATTTTCCTGGCGGCACTGCGTCACACGCTGGAAATTTTTGTGTTCATCTTGGTGTTCAGCTTTATCATTGGGCTGATCTTTGGCTTTGTCGGGGCAGATTCCGCCGCGGCATTTCTGGGCAGTCTGGGCATTTTCCAGCCCATGATGGCCGCGCTGATCGGTCTTGTACCCAACTGCGGTGCCAGCGTGCTGCTGGCTCAGCTGTATATGGGCGGGGCTATTACCTTTGGCAGTTTTTTTGCGGGGCTGTGCTCCGGCGCAGGTATCGGCCTGGCTGTGCTGTGGCGTGTCAACCCCAGCTGGAAACAGAACCTGTTCATGACAGGGCTGCTCTGGTTCTGCGGCACCTGCTGCGGTATTTTGCTGCAATGGGTGGTGTAAGAGCTGCCGGCGGCCATAACCCGTAAAATAATAAGTAGGGGACGATGCGGAAGCATCGTCCCCTTTGATATGCTTTGTGGGATGTTGTAGCCAAGGCTTGCGATAAAATTCTATTGTGGCATCTACCGCATGGTTCCGGAACGGTCAAGACCGTTCCCTACGGAGCATTTTATAGTGGGTGATAGAACATAAAACATTCGGTAGAGCGGGGTCACCCGACCCCGCCGAAACCTGGCCCCATTGCATGTTGAAAAATTGTGATGAACCAACAAATTGCTTGTAGGGGACGGCGTCCCCGACGGACGTATCAATAACAGTGAGCTTGTTTGTGCGCAGTAGAGCGGGGTGCCCTCACCCCGCCGCGGCCTTGCCACGCTGCTACCCCCAAAACGTGGAAAGAACCCTGCCGTGCACGCAAAGGCTCTCCCTCCAAATACAAATTTACCCCCAAAACAAAAAACAAACGCCGCAGGGAGCATCACACACTCCCTGCGGCGTTGTCATTTATATCGTCTCGCCTTCAGCCTCTGCAGCCGGTTTCTTCTTCCCAGTCGCCGAAATCTTCGGCTTTGGCGATGGTGGTAGGGTCCACCTTGCCGTCCTCCGTCAGCTTAACGGGTTCGGTTTTGTCCTGTACCGGGTTCACATTCGGCACATCGTTACCACTCTGGATGGGAATGGTAACGCCGTCATCTTCCTGCGCGGGTTCTTCCACCGGGGCAGCAGGCTCCGCTACAGGGGCCTGCTCAGCGGGGGCAGGTTCCTCAATCGGTGCGGGCTGTTCCTCGTCGGCGTTTTCTTCGGTTTCGTCCGCATCTTCGGTGCTTTCGGAAGCTTCGCTATCGTCAAATGCGGAGTCATCCACAATCTGTTCGCTCTCTTCGTCCTGAGCCAGATACTTGCTGACAACATAAACGCCAACACCGATGGCTGCGCCCAGCACAATGGGAATCAGATGAAATTTTGCCATAGTAATTTCTCCTTTCGTGCGCGGGCAACTGGCCCGGCAGCTGTTTGGGGCGGTTGTGCCTGTAACAATTGGCACAACCTTAAATTAGTGTCAGTATAACACCCTGCGGGGCAGAAATACAAGTCAAATTTGTTAAAAGTTACACAAAATCCAAAAACGCGAACTCGTCGCCTTACATCTTGTGGTCAGCAAACAGCGGGTCATCCTGCCACAGTACGGTGTGCCCGGCGGCGCGGGTGGCGTTCAAATCAATGATGCGCTGGTTGCCGGAGCCGCGGAACCGCAGCGAAATATCGTGCTGCGCGGAGATGAATTCGCCGTCCACCAGCACATCAATCAGGCTCAGCATCTCGTCCGTCACTTCGCAGCGGGCGTGGCTGGGCTGCAAAAGTTCGGTTTCGTATACATTGCCGGTGTAGCACCAGATGGTTTTGTGGGGGTACAACACCCGTACTTCGTGCAGGAACGGCACCAGCGCACGCTGGTTTTCCGGCTCAAAGGGTTCGCCGCCCAAAAGGGAAAGCCCATCAATATAATCCGGGGCAAGGCTGCCCAAAATTTCATTGCGCACGGCTTTATCAAAGGGCAGGCCATAACCAAAATCCCAGGCAACGGCGTTAAAACATTCCGGGCAGTGGCGGCGGCAGCCGGAAACAAACAGACTGGTACGCACGCCCGTGCCGTTGGCAATATCACAGTATTTTATGGTTGCGTAGTTCACGCGGGGAGCCTCCTTATAACATGCAACACTATATCTTGTATAGTGCTGCGGCAAATCATCACAATAGGCAGATGCCTTGCACCAGTATACCAGCCGTGCCGGGCAAAAGCAAGCGGCCAGGGAACAATAAAATCACATATCATCGCAGCTTTGAAAAAAGTGCCTATTTTACCCAAAAAGCCAGCGCTTTTTTCGGCGTTTTGTTTTGCAATCTTTTTGAACGTCCCATCGCGCTATATGGCATATATGGGTGCTATTATCAAATTATATACAATATATTGTGGTACATTGGCTTGACTTTGCCGGGTCGATGCGGTAAGATAAATACGCTCGCCAAAATCATGGAGCGGTTTTGGCGTGGGGTATCAACCCGGCAGCTTTTATTGAGGTAAGGAGATAACAGTTCATGAAGATCATCAAGCGCAACGGCAGCGAGGCCGTTTTCGATATATCCAAAATTATTGCAGCGGTGACCAAAGCCAACAACGTTGTTGCCTCCAACCAGCGCTTGACCAAGGAACAGATCACGGCCATTGCCGATGATGTGGCGCAGGAATGCCAGAGCCGCAACCACGCCATGAACGTGGAGGAGATCCAGGATCTGGTGGAAGACGCCATCATGCAGACCAAAGCGTATGAGGTGGCCCGCAAATATATCACCTACCGCTATGTGCAGAGCCTGCGCCGTACCCATAACACCACCGACGACCGCATTCTGTCCCTCATCGAGTGCAACAATGAGGAAGTCAAGCAGGAAAACGCCAATAAAAACCCGACCGTCAACAGCGTTCAGCGCGATTATATGGCCGGCGAGGTCAGCAAGGACCTGACCATGCGTATGCTGTTGCCTGCCGAGATTGTAAAGGCACATGAGGATGGCATCATTCATTTCCATGATGCTGACTATTACGCCCAACATATGCACAACTGCGACCTGGTCAACCTGGACGACATGCTGCAGAACGGCACGGTTATTTCTGGTACCCTCATCGAAAAACCGCATTCTTTCTCCACGGCCTGCAACATTGCCACCCAGATCATTGCGCAGGTGGCATCCAACCAGTACGGCGGCCAGAGCATCAGCCTGACCCACCTGGCACCGTTTGTGGATATCAGCCGCAAAAAGATCCGCCGCGATACCGAAGCGGAGATGAAGGAACTGGGCATTGATCCCGGTGAAGAAAAGCTCTCCCAGATCGTTGAAGCCCGTCTGCGCGAGGAAATCAAGCGCGGTGTGCAGACCATCCAGTACCAGGTCGTTACCCTGATGACCACCAACGGCCAGGCACCGTTCATCACGGTATTCATGTACCTGAACGAAGCGGGCGAAAACCAGCGCCTGAAATCTGACCTTGCCATTATCGTGGAAGAAATGCTCCGCCAGCGCTACCAGGGTGTTAAGAATGAAAAGGGCGTTTGGATCACCCCCGCATTCCCCAAGCTGATCTATGTGCTGGAAGATGATAATATCCGCGAAGGCACCCCCTATTTCTACCTGACCAAGCTGGCCGCCAAATGTACCGCAAAGCGCATGGTGCCGGACTATATCAGCGAAAAAAAGATGAAGGAATACAAGCTGTCTAAGGGTGAGACCGAGGGCAACGGCGATGTATTTACCTGCATGGGCTGCCGCAGCTTTTTGACCCCCGACCGTTCCGGCACTGGCTGGAACAACGTGGCCAACGCCAAGAACTATGTGCCGGGCAAGCCGAAGTACTATGGCCGCTTCAATCAGGGTGTTGTTACCATCAACCTGCCGGATGTGGCCCTGTCCTCCGGCGGTGAGCCGGATAAATTCTGGAAAATTTTTGATGAGCGCCTGGAACTGTGCCACCGCGCCTTGCAGTACCGCCATAACCGCCTTAAGGGTACCCTGTCCGATGCGGCACCCATTCTGTGGCAGTACGGCGCTCTGGCCCGCCTGAAAAAGGGCGAGCCCATTGATAAGCTGCTGTACGGCGGCTACTCCACCATCAGCCTGGGCTATGCGGGCCTGTATGAATGCTGCAAATATATGACCGGCAAGAGCCATACCGATCCCGCCGCAAAGCCCTTTGCCCTGAGTGTGATGCAGCACATGAACGATAAGTGCAACGAGTGGAAAAACGCTGAAAATATTGATTACTCGCTGTACGGCACCCCGCTGGAATCCACCACCTACAAGTTTGCCAAGTGCCTGCAAAAGC
>ERZ780139.2555-NODE-2555-length-13455-cov-6.366269_pt1 | contig 13455 bp, 9 predicted proteins | sample MGYA00511476_ERZ780139 | MGnify/ENA primary metagenome ERZ780139 (study PRJEB29588, sample SAMEA2158190) | human gut metagenome | biome: human gut; feature: human-associated habitat; material: faeces | place: Denmark | collected 2008/2010 ... | reverse complement strand
GATTTCAAGCCGTTCCGGAGCCAATGCGGCGGCCATCTGCTCGCCCCATTCCATCAGGATGACGGTATGCTCGCCCGGATCCTCCAATTCCTCGTCCAAGCCGAGCGATTCCAATTCGTCCAATAGCCGTCCGACCGTGTCCTGTCCGGGCGCGTAGGAGTTGCCGCCGAGCCTGTAGGCGTCGACGTGCACCAGATGCGCCGGCGAACCGTCCGCGAACCGTCCCTCAAGCTCGCGTGCGATGGTGAAGGTCGGCGAGACGATGGGCTCTCCGATGCCAAGTCCCGCGCCGAACCCTTGCGCGAACGTGGTCTTGCCGGCGCCAAGCGGACCGGACAGCAACAGCACGTCGCCTCCACGGGCAAGCTTCGCCAAACGCTCCCCCAACGCCTGCATGTCCTCGCCGGTGGCGGCTGTGATGGTAATGGTGTTGCTCATGCGGCACGTCCTTTGCGGCTGATCAGTTCGATGGACCGTTCCAAAGCATAGACCGGGTCCGAGCCATTGGTTTTGCTTTGCTCGTCGGCCCATGCGAGCATCTGGATGCATGCGCTCATGCCGCTTGACGTCCATCCGGATAGTTGCCGGGTCGCATTCTTCAACACCCAGGGGTTCGTTTTCGCCTCGGCCGTGGAAATGGTGCCCGCACGCACCGCCGACGCCTTCGCCATCGTTCGCAGCTTCATGGCCAGCGCGCCGATAAGCGCGATCGGAGCGGTGCCCTGTTCCACGGACGATCGCATGGCGATGATCGCGTCCGCCGTACGTCCCGACAACGCGAGGTCGGCGACACGGAAGCCATCCACCTGCGGATTGGAGGTGAGATATTGGTTGACGCGGTCGAGCGTCATGGGATTGTCGTCGAAATCGAAGCATAACTGGCCGACCATGGCCGCAAGCTCGCCGGTCCTATCCCCCAACACGGCCACGAGTTGCTGCGCGGCCATCGGCTCGACGCGGCGTTTGCGCCGTTCGAAGCATTGCATGACGAAGTTGAGTTTGGCCTCGGGCTTCTTCAGGTCGGCGACAGCGTCCTTGTACGCTCCGGCCTTGGTGAGCTGCTCCACCAGACGTTTGCCCTTCACACCGCCCTCATGCTGGCAGATGACGATGCACGCGTCCGCCGGCTCCTTGCACGCCTGTCTGCAGTAAGAGACCATGGCGTCGCCCAGTTTTTCGTCCGCGTTCTGCAGGTTGGTGACGATGACGATGGCGCGATCCGCAAGCAATGATGGGCTTATCGCTTCGTCGAAGGCGTAATGGTCGGCGTTTGCCGCGTCGAGTTCGATGGTTTCCGCGTCGGGATACCGGCGTTGCGCCTCGTGTTTGAGGTCGCGCACCGTCTGGTCGTTCAGGTACGAGTCGCCTCCGTACACAAGGTGGAAGGGCGTGGTGGCTGCGGATGGTTTCGGCATACCATTCAATCTCGCTGTATCGGTGGACAAAACCGGCATGGCCTATTCCTCCCATTGCAGTTCGCGCAATGCCTTCCGAGTACGTTCCATCCACATGCGCAGCCGTTCCACAGGGTTGGCTATCAGACGTTTTCCGGGCAGATCGGGTTCCTGAACCATCATGCGTCCGAACAGCCGGTGCGTCATGATCGCGGCGGCCGCGCAGGCGGCTTCCACCACGCAGACGAGGACCGCTCCCCCGACGCCTCCGGCCCACGGTATCGTGGCCTGGCTGCCGGAACCCAGTTCAAGGGCGGTCAGTTCCATGACCGCGGTGCCCCAGGAGGCCGCACGGGCCAGTTGCAGGCCGAGCCACGGAATCAGCCATGAGACGGCAAGACTGGCCAAGCCGGCCAATGTGGCGAAACCCACGAACGGCGCCACCATCAGATTCGCCGGTATGGAGAACACCGGCAGTTCCGGTTCGATGAGCACCTGGATCGGCAGGGTGAACACTTGCGCCGCTATGGTCATGGACAGAGCCTCGGCCACGAACCGTGGCAGGACCGGTTCCATCCATGCGTTGAGGGTGTCGGCGAACAGCACGATGCCGAGCACCGCGGCGCAGGACAGGGCGAATCCGAAGCTTTGCGACATGTGCGGGCATGCCATCAGCATAGCCAATGTGGTCCAGCTCAACGACGCCATCGCCTGGCCTCGTCTGCCGATGAACAGGCATGCCGCGCCGGACAATCCCATCAAAAGCGCGCGGGATACCGAATCCGACGGAAACACGCATGCCGACAGCATGATGTACGACATGGCGACCAGCAGTGCGGTGAATCGTCGCGGCAGAAGGAAGAACGAGCAGACGGAACGCACCAATGCGGCGGTCACGGCCAGATGGCCGCCGCTGACCGCCATGAGATGCACGATTCCGGACCTTTGGAACGCGTCCTCCACCTGTGCGGCGTATGTGGAATCGATGTCGGTGCCATCGCCCTCGGCCGGCACGTAGTCCTGTCCGAGAACACCCAATGTCAGTCCGGGGACGAGCACTTTCCCTTGGTCGGAAAGACGTGCGGTTTGGACGAAGAACGCCTCCTGCATCATGCCGATGGCACGCATCGGCAGGTTTGGCGGCCTGACGTGTTCGACTGTCGTGACGTCGGTCAGCCACAACGGCATGGCACCGTATCGCGCTTCGGAGATGCGACCCGCGATCTTGTAGGTGCCGTCCTGTTTGAGTTTGCCGCATTCAGGCCGGTCCGCGTATATACGCGCTCGTGCCGAACTGGTTTGCCGTACGCCGTCGATGGTGACCGATGTGATGCGCGCGTCGGCACGGCAGTCGTTCGACCGTCTGTCGGAGATGACGGTCGGCGAGGTGGCGCGCGCCGTGACGACGACGGAAGCGTCGCCTTCCGCGGCCGCCCGAGAAGCCGGGTCGCGCCATTGCAGCAAATCATAGGTCAACGCGCTTGCCGCGCAAACCATCGCAGCGATCGCGCAGACCGTGACGCTCGCATGCCAGAGCGTTATCCGTCGTCGAACGGACGCCGGCAATCGTGGGAAGGGCAGTCCCGCCAGGACCGCCAGCGGTATCATGCAGGTGAGAACGGCCGGCAAAGCGCCGAGCATGCCGTCATGCGACATGCAATATGCGAAGCCGGCGTGCGCGGCCAGACTGGCCGCCCAACCGCATATTGCGGCCGGCAGCAGTCTCCAGTCTCGGCTCCCGCGCTCCCTGGTCAGCCAATCGCGTGTGCCCGTCATCTCACGCACACTTGGTCACGGAACTTCGCCAGAGTCTTCGAACCGATGCCCTTGACTTCCAAAAGCTGGTCGACGTTGTCGAACCGTCCTATCTGCGTTCGATAGTCGAGGATGCGCTGCGCGGTGACCGGTCCGACGCCTTTGAGGGTCTGCAATTCGCCTAGGTCTGCGGTGTTGAGGTCAAGCTGGTTCGATTGCTGCGCTCCGTCTTGCCCGTCATGGCTGTCCGGTGTGGACGCGTCCTGCGTCGGCCCGTTTTCTTGCGGTGCCGGCGTTTGTTCCGTTTGCGGGGCCTGTTGCGGCTGCTGTTGGGCCTGTGAGCGTATCTGCGACCGCGAATGCTGCAGTTCGCTGTAGTGGATCGTCTGTTGGACGAGCATGGTCAGGCTCGCGCACAGCGCGCACGACAAAGTGAGGATCGCCATGAGCGCGTGGAACGGGCGGAACGCCAATCGTGGCCTGTCGCGTTTCGGCCGCTCCCCCTCGTCGGGTTTGTCCGTCGGCCGGACGCCGGCGAGCTCCGCCAATGTCGGTTTCGCGTCATGCGTCTTCCGCTGCGGCATCGGTCGTGCGGGTTCGTGTGATGCGGACGGTTCGTCCGATTGCGCCTCCATGGCCGTAAGGCTGTTGGGTCGGGACGGTTTTTCGGGCATGCCCAATCCCCGCAGCCGCTTCGTGGCGGCCGGCATGCCAGTGCCGCCGTCCGCCGTGTGGATGGCACGGATGGGGTGAGTGCCGCGAAATGCAAATATGCCCATGCATCCAACATTGGAGGATGCATGGGCATACTGTCCAGCCGAAACGGCTCCTGTGGTCGGAGAACGCGGGTTATCCACATTCCTGGCGTGTCGCCATGGTGCGGAAGAACCCGCGTCCTCTTATGCGGGCCGTCTCGTCAGAAGATCATTCCGCGGGAACGATGGAGACGATCTTCGGAGCCTTGACGATGACCTTGCGTGGCTCCTTGCCGCCCAGTCGGTCGGCGACGGCTTCGAGCGCCATCTTCTCCAGCTCCTTCGGATCGATGTCCGGGGAGACCTCGAGCTTGGCGCGCACCTTGCCCTTGATCTGCACGACCGCGGTGACGGAATCCTGTCCGACGTAACGTTCGTCGGCCTTCGGCCAGTCGGCGTGCGCCAGGGATTCGGTGTGGCCGAGCTTGCTCCACAGTTCCTCGCAGATGTGCGGGGCGATCGGAGAGAGCATCAGGATCAGCGGTTCGACGGCGGCGCGCGGCACGGCGTCGAGGCTGGTCAGATGGTTGTTGAGCACGATGAGCTTGGCGATGGCCGTGTTCGGACGCATGGCCTCCATCTCGACGGTCACGTCGGCGATCGTGTTGTTAAGCAGCTTCAGCGTCTTCGTGTCAAGCTCGCCGTCGGTGACGCGCACCTCGCCGGTGGTCTCGTCGATGACGTTACGCCACAGGCGCTGCAGGAAACGCATGGAGCCGACCACGTTGCGGGTGTTCCATGGACGGGATTCGGCCAGCGGGCCCATGCCCATCTCGTACAGGCGGAAGGTGTCCGCGCCGTAGTTCTCATACATGTCGTCAGGCGTGATGATGTTCTTCAGGCTCTTGCCCATCTTGCCGAACTCGCGGTTGGCATGCTGGCCGTTCCATGTGAACGTCGGCTCGCCGTTGGCGTCGGCGGGACCTTCCACCACTTCGGCGGCCGGCACGTACTGGCCGCGGTCGTCGGTGTAGGCGTATGCCTGGATCATGCCCTGGTTGAACAGCTTGTGGAACGGTTCCATGGAGTCGACGTAGCCGAGGTCGAACAGCACCTTGTGCCAGAAGCGGGAGTACAGCAGGTGCAGCACGGCGTGTTCGACGCCGCCGATGTACAGGTCCACGCCGCCGGACTTGCCGGCGGTCTTGTTGTGGTCCGGACCCATCCAGTAGTCGAACTCGTCCTTCTCCACCATGTGCTTGGTGTCGGTCGGGTCGAGGTAACGCATGTAGTACCAGCAGGAGCCGGCCCAATTCGGCATGGTGTTGGTGTCGCGGTAGTAGGTCTTCTTGCCGTCGCCCAAGTCGAGCTCGACCTTGACCCAGTCCTCGTTGCGGCTCAGCGGAGCCTCCGGGTTGGATTCGGCGTCCTCCGGGTCGAAGGTCTTCGGGCTGTAGTCCGGCACGTCCGGCAGGTTGATCGGCAGCTGCTCGTCGGGAAGCAGGTGCGGGGCGCCGTCCTCGCCGTAGACGATCGGGAACGGCTCGCCCCAGTAGCGCTGACGGCTGAACAGCCAGTCGCGCAGACGGTAGCTGACGGTGCCCTTGCCGACGCCGGCGGATTCGAGCCAGGCGTTGACCTTGTCGATGGCCTCGTCCACGCGCAGGCCGTCGAGGCTCAAGGAATCGCCCTTGGCCTTGGTCGCGTCGATGGAGGAGTTGATGACGATGCCGTCATGGGAGACGAACGGCGCCTTGCCTTCATAGTTGGCGAGGTCATCGCCGGATTCCGGCAGCGGCTTGACGGTGTAGATGACCGGCAGGCCGAACTTGACGGCGAAATCGTAATCGCGCTGGTCGCCGCCCGGCACTGCCATGATCGCGCCGGTGCCGTAGTCCATGAGCACGTAGTCGGCGGTGAACAGCGGCAGCTTAGCGCCGGTGATCGGGTTGATGGCGTACAGGCCGGTGAACAGGCCGGTCTTCTCGCCCGCCTCGTCCACGCGGTCCTTGGCGGTCTTGGCTTCGGCGGCCAGACGGTACGCCTTCACGGCCTCGACCGGGGTGGCGTAGCCGCCCTTCCAATCCTCGGGGGTTTCCGCCGGCCATTCGGCAGGCACGTTCTCAAGCAGGTGGTGTTCCGGGGAGACGACTGCGAAGGTGGTGCCGAAGAGGGTGTCAGGACGGGTGGTGTAGATCTCCATGTCCTTGACGCCGTTCGGGGTCTCGACGTCGAAATGCACGGAAGCGCCGTGGGATTCGCCGATCCAGTTGCGCTGCATGAGCTTGACCTTCTCAGGCCAGTCGATGGTGTCGAGGTCTTCGATCAGACGGTGGCCGTATGCGGTGATGCGCATGGACCACTGGCGCAGTTCGCGCTGGAACACCGGGAAGTTGCCGCGTTCGGACTTGCCTTCGGCGGTGACCTCCTCGTTGGCGAGCACGGTGCCCAGGCCCGGGCACCAGTTGACCGGGGACTTGGAGATGTAGGCCAGACGGAAGTCGTTGAGCACGTCGGCCTGCTCGGCTTCGCTCAGGTCGGCCCAGGCCTTGCCTTCGAAGCCCGGGATGGCGCGCTTGCCGGATTCGAACTGTTCGACGAGCGTGCTGATCGGGCGGGCGCAGCCCTTGGAGCCGGACGGGTTGGTGGCGTCCTTGTCGTACCAGGCGTCGTAGATGCGGGAGAAGATCCACTGGGTCCAACGCACGTAGCCGGGGTCGATGGTGGCGAAGGAACGACGGTTGTCGAAGCTCAGGCCCATGCGGTGCAGCTGGCGGCGCATGTTGGCGATGTTCTGTTCGGTGGTGATGCGCGGATGCTGGCCGGTCTGCACGGCGTACTGCTCGGCCGGCAGGCCGAAGGCGTCGTAGCCCATGGCGTGCAGCACGTTCTCGCCCTTCATGCGGTGGTAGCGGCTGACCACGTCGGTGGCGAGGTAGCCCAGCGGGTGGCCGACGTGCAGGCCCTTGCCGGACGGGTACGGGAACATGTCCATCGCGAAGTAGGACGGGCGGCCTTCTGCGTTATGGCCCTTGCCGTCCTTCAGGTCGCCATTGACGTTGGCGGCCCAGAAGGTGCCTTCGTCATCCCAGATCTTCTGCCATTTCTCTTCGATGCCCTGCGCCAGCTTCGCGTTGTAGCGGAACGACGGTTCGACGGATTCGTTCGGTTGCGCCTGCGCGCTTTTCTCAGTGTCACTCATAATGCATGAAATTAGCCGCGCAACTGGACACTTCGCAAGGAATCAACCACTATTCAGGCACGTGCGCCGCCGTTATTTTTCCGATGCCGCGGACGTGCCGGAGGACGGGGCCTTGGCCGTTGCCTTCGGCGGATTCATGGACGCGTCGGGCGTGTATCCGATCGACTTGCCCATGTCGGCCGCGGCCTTCTGCCACGAGCCGTCCTTGACCATGGCGCGCAATGCGGCGTCGATTTGCCCGACCAGCTCGTCCTGTCCTGATTTGACGGCGATGCCGTAGGACCAGGTGGTGTCGGGAACGTCGACGATCTTCAGATGGTCGCCTGTGTTGTTCGACGCCAGTCCGGCCGCGATCGCGTCGTCGGCGGCGACGGCGTCGGCCTCGCCGATCATCAGCGCCGTCATACATTGCGGATACGTGTCGCGTTCCGCCACCGTCGTGCGGATGTTTTTCGTGCGGTTGCGGATGTTGTCGTCCGCCGCGCTTCCAGCGACCGCGCATACGGTTTTATCGGACAGGCTGTCGGTCCCGGTGATTTCGGATGCGCTGTCGGAGCGGATGAGCAGCGCCTCCCGGACCGTCAGATATGGTCCGGCGACGTCGGCCTCACCATCGTGGGTCCCGTCCATGGAGAAGGAATCCACGACCATGTCCACCGTGCCGTCGGTGAGCGCGGAGGCTCGCATGGCCGGGGACAGCTGTTTGAACACGATCTGCTTTTCCGCGTATCCGAGGGTTTTCGCCACGTATTTGGCCACGTCGATGTCGAAGCCGGAGTATTCGCCTCCATGCAGGTATCCGAGCCCCGGCTGGTCGGCGGCCACTCCTATCGCGATCGTCGGCCCCTGCGCCGCGCCTTCGGTCACCACGGAAACCGATGTGCCGCACGCGCCGGCGCCGGCCGCAAGTAATGCCGCGCATGCCGCCGCGGCCACGTATCGCGCTTTTCCCATCATGGACGTCACTTGAACATGCGCGACCGGGTGAGGAACCAGGTGACGATCGCCGAAAGGACCAGTGAGATGCCGATGATCACCGCGAAGCCCCATGGCTTGTCCGTGAGGGGCATGCCGAGCATGCCTTCCTGGAAGTTCATGCCGTACATGGAGAAGATCAGGGTCGGAATCGACAGGGTGATGGAGATGATGGTGAAGATGCGCATCACGTTGTTCAGGTTGTTCGACACGATCGATGCGAACGCGTCGGTCATGTTGGCGAGAACGCCGCTGTAGATGTTGGCCATCTCGATTGCCTGCTTGTTTTCCGTGATGACGTCGTCGAGCAGGTCCTCGTCCTCCGGATACTGCTTGAGCCGCGGCAGCGTGGTCAGCTTCTCCATGACGATTTCGTTCGATTTGAGGGATGTGGTGAAGTAGACCAATGTCTTGCTCAGTTCCAGCAGCATGAGGATCTCTCGGTTTTGCATGGAGTGGCGCAGCTTCAGTTCGAGCTTGTCGCTTTCGCGGTCGATGATGCGCAGGTAACGCAGGTACATGGTGGCGTTGCGGTACAGGATCTGCAGGATGAACCGGGTCTTCATGTATGTGTTGAAGCCGCGGATGGTGCCTTCCATGAACGGGTGCAGCACGGGCGTGTCCTGCATGCAGACGGTGATGATGGCGGACTGGGTGATGATGATCGACAACGGGATGGTCTCGTACCAGTCGCGGCCGCCGCGTTCCTCCACGGTAGGAATGTCCACGATGATCATCGTGTAGTCGTCCTCGACGTCGACGCGCGAGCGTTCCTCGTCATCCAGAGGGGCGCGCAGGTCGGCCAGGTCGATGCCGGTTTCCATGGACACGTTGGCGAGCTCCACGTCGGTGGGCGCCGAGAGACATAACCAGGAGCCGTTCTCCGGTTTTTGGATTTGCTCCACCTGGCCGTTAATCGTTCTGAACATTCTCAACATGTCTCTCACCCGCCTTTCGCGCTTTCCAACGTTCTATCGCTGTACGGAAGCCCGATCCGCATGCGGAACGATCGCCGGATTCCCGGCTCGCCGCATGGTCGGGCAAACAACCTCATTAAGGATAGTCCCACCGTGAGAATTTGCCGTACGGACGGCGGTGATTTCATCAAGAGTTCACTTTGGATGATGTTTTCGGCGCCGTGTATTGGATGCTTATTGGATGATCGGCTTCCACAGCGGCATGCCGGGCGCGCGCAACGATTCGGGACCGTTCTCCCAGTCGGCGAATGATGCGATGGCGGGGCCTTGGTTGAATTCCTCAAGCTTCCAAGTGGGACGGTCCGCGTTCCTGGGGTCGGTGTGCGGGGTCATGCGCGTCCAGAAGGCGTTGCGCATCGCGCCGACGTTGTTGAGATCGTCGGGGTCCATGTCGAGCAGCACCGCCACGGTGGCCACGATCCATGAGCCGTGGCCGACGAGAAGCAATGTGGTAGGCATTGTCTCGTCATGGTGTTTGGCGACGATGTCGCGCACGGCTTCCGCGCCGCGTCGGCCCGTATGGATGCGGCTTTCCACGCCATGCTTGGTTTCGCCTCCCGTGTGGGCGCGCCAGGAATGGTAGTCGTCGGCGTAATGCTCGCAGATCTCCTCGCGGGTCATGCCCTCCCATTCGCCGAAGCTGCGTTCGCGCAGACGCGGGTCGAGTTCCACGTCCAGCCCCATGAGGTCGGCGAAGGCGTGCGCGGTCTGCTGCGCGCGGAACAGATCCGATGAGACGACGAGCATGCGGCGGGCCGCGGCGGGCGCGTTGTTGATTTCGTCGACGTCGGCCAGATGGGCGTTGCCGTATGCGGGTTGCGCGAGCTGGTCGTTATGTTCGGCGAGATGCGCGACTTTCGCCCAATAGTAGGTTTTGGCGAGTTCGTACGCGCTTTGGTCCGCCTGCCACCGTCCGACGATGTCGAGGGGAATGTCGATTTGGCCTTGCAGCCGTCTTGCGAGGTTGTAGGCGGTGCGTCCGTGACGTAGGAACAATACTTCGTCGATCATGCATCTCATTGTAACTGTGGCGTGCGAGCGCGATAATGATTGCCCATACGGTGGTGAGCGCGAACGCTGTGATGGCGAGTGTTCCGTCGGTGAGGCAGCCTGTTTCGGGCGGGCATTCGTCGTGGTTTGGGATGCGTGTTCCTGTGACGAGGAGTCGGTGTGTGTTGATGCCGTATGGGGTGCAGGTCATGAGCGTGGCCTGATCGGCGGTGTTGTCGCGCTTGTTTATCCAAGTGAAATCGTCGGGGGTGATGGTGCGGATGGTTTGCACTTGGTAGGTGAGGGTTTCACCGAGGGTGGTGATGGTGAATTCATCGCCTTCGCGGGCTTGGTCGAGTTTGGTGAACATGAGTTTGTCGGCGAGGCCTCGGTGTGCGGTGATGACGGTGTGGGTTCCTGCTCCCCCGATCGGCAGGGATGTTCCCACCCAGTGTCCGGCGCCGATGGCGAGCGCTTGTTCGCTTGTTCCGTGGCGTATGGGTAGGTTGATTCCGAGTTTTGGGTAGTTGATGGTTGCCATGATGTCGCTGGGTGGGATGACGAGTTGTTGATTGTATTCGATGGGGTTTTGTGTTGGGGTTTCATGTTTTGTCTGGTTGTCAGTTGAGTTGTCTGCCGGATCATCTGTTTGGGGTTCGGTTCGGTTGGCGAGGCGTGCGTTGTAGAGTTTCGCCTGCCGTTTGCTTTCTTGGATTGCCGTGTTTGTGGTGTTGGCGATGGTGGCTGCGTACGCTTTGACGTTGGCTGCTTGTTGGATGTTGTCTTCGGCGCGCATGATCAGGGGGATGCTGATGATGAGTGCCGTTGCGGTGAGCATGGCGGTTCCCACGCACCATCGGATGATGTTGTGTTTTGCCGACGTGCTTTTGTGTCGGGGTTTGCCGTGTGTGGGAACCGTCATGTGTTTCCTATCGTTGGATGCCGGTTAGCGGTCGTCGGCTGATTTGCACATGCGTAGCATTACGATGCCTCCTATGAAGAGGAGCGCTGCGATGCTGAAAAGCATGGTCAATCCTGCCGCGCCGGTCAACGGTATTTCGGTGATGGTGCGGATGTTGGTGACGACCACGGTGTGACTATCATCTTTTTTGATGAGGTTGTTGGGATCGGATTTGACGTCGATGCTCCACGTCATGGTGGCGTCGTCAATGTTGACGGTGACGACCGCGCTGGGCAGCATGAGCGACGAGTAGTCTTGGGGCGCTTGTGTTTCGGTGATGGTGTATTCGCCTTTGAGTCCTTGGATTTTGGTTTCTCCGGCTTCGAACGTGGTGGTGGTTGTGGTGTCGCCGCTGGTGGCGAGGCGGTAGTTGCCGTTGCCGAGTGACACGAGTTTCAAAGGTGTTTTGTCGCTGGTGCCTTGGGCGATGGTGAATTTCGCGCCGGTGAGCTTTTGGTTTTTGGTGTCGACCTTGCGCAATGCGATTTCGCCAGTGCAGACTTTGACTTCGTTGCCGGGCTGGTTGTTGTGGTCCTGCCATGCGTTGGGGTTGTGGGAGTATTCCAGGTCGATGGAGTTGACGTTGCAGGGGCTTCCGATGACCGCGCTGCCGTTGAGGCGAGCCGTGTAGGTGACGGTGATCGTCGCGCCGACCGGTAGGGCTGCCTTTGATGCGTCCGAGGCGAGGATGTCTCCGTTGATGCCGAACAGCCAGCTGATGGTTTTGCCGTTGACGTTTTCCTTGTAGAACGTGCTTGCTAATGCTTTGCCGCCGACGGTGATTGAAGTGAGCGAACCATAGTCGAGGCCTGTGCCGAGCGTGTCGTTCAACGCAAGATAGTAGTGGTCGTAGCCTGTCCAGTTGGGAATTTTTTGCGTCACGCGGTAGGTCAGATTCTTGCCTATCGCTTCGGATGCGCTGTCTTTCCACGTGCTGCCGACGTTGACTTTTTTATCGGGTGTTTCCACGCTGGATACCTTGTAGATCACCTGTCCGAGCGTCAAGGTCGTGCCACTGGCCGTGCGCAGTTGGCTGATGCCGTTGACCGCGGTGCCGTTCATCATCATGATGGACGCGGTTGTTTTGACGGCGGTTCCGCCGCTTGGCGTGGTTGTTGCCGGCGTACGGTCCACGATGGCGTAGATTCCCGGCACGAGCACGTTGCCGGTCGACATGGTGGTTTTGGCTGAGCGTGGCGACCGCCGTTCCCTCCTGTTTGGCGAAGTTGGTTTGTTTGGCAAGGCTATTACAGAAGTTGCGTAGCTTTCCACTCCACGGATCGCTGCGTGAGTCGGTCAGATTCTTCACCACCCACACCATCGGATCGTTTTTGCCGTTGACGGTGAGGTTCGCGTCGGTGGCTCCGGCTGTTTTGGCCGCCGCGGTGATGTCTGACGCCAATGCTGTGTTCGTGGTCAGATCGTAGCCGACAATCGTGTTGTCGTCCACGCTTGCCGCAGTGTATGTGGCGAGTTGGATGGCGTGGAGGTTCTTGCCTTCAAGTCTTTCCCCGTTGCTTGCTTTCACGCTCATGGACTGTTTGGCGTCCAGATCGGCCAATTGTGGAGCAGCTTGGGCCGTGTTCGGCATGGCGAGGGCCGCCATCGCGCCAATGGCGAGGAATGCTGCGCATCGGCGGCGTATGGTGCGTTGTGTCATGGTTCACCTTCTTTGGTTGTTGGTTGTCGCATAGGCGTCTTCGCTTATGCGTGCAGACCAGCATGGCAGAAACCAATATTCGCCCGCCACCTCCGTAAGAAAATCTGTGGATAAGTGGATGAGCGAACACTTATCCACACTTATCCACAGCCCATGCATGCAGCTGCCGTATAGGAATCCATGGTCGAATCGCTGCGAACGATATGCCGTAGATTCGCGATCTTCCGTTCCGATAACAGCGAACCGCAGACCGGACATACAGTCCCGTCTGCGGTTCTCCGATATTGTCGTTTCGACTGGTTCAGTATGGAACTGATCAGTCCTTGACGATGGTTTTGCCTGCCGTAGCGCCCGGGGTGAGATCCTGAATTTCCGTGATCTCCAAAACCGGAATGGTCACCGGCTTTTTCGTGCCGCGTTCCTCGGCGACCTTGACCTGCTCGTCATAGATCGCATCGTCGGAATGGAGTACGACGTTGCCGCGGAAACGGTAGCCTTTCTTCTGTTCAAGATTGGCGACTGCGACGACCAGATCGCTGCCGTCAAGCAGGTTACGGTATGTTTGGCCAGCGGTGCGCTCGTGGTAGCCGATATGGCTGCTGAACGTGCTCATTTTCGGTCCGAGATCAATCTGGCCTTCTTTGCTGATAGTGGCCACCCATGCGAGGTTGCTGTTGAGGAATTCCTTCATCTCATCGGTGAGATCTGCCATGATGCCGTCCTTTCGTTTGCATGCCCATGGAATGCGGACATGCTTTCAGATTACGGCAAGAAACCCCACAACGCATGTTCGCCCAACGTGAATAACATCACATACGAGTTCCATCTGAAACCGAATTCAGGAGA
>ERZ780139.2542-NODE-2542-length-13502-cov-5.409162_pt1 | contig 13502 bp, 13 predicted proteins | sample MGYA00511476_ERZ780139 | MGnify/ENA primary metagenome ERZ780139 (study PRJEB29588, sample SAMEA2158190) | human gut metagenome | biome: human gut; feature: human-associated habitat; material: faeces | place: Denmark | collected 2008/2010 ... | reverse complement strand
CCACTGTGGATTTTTTATTTTATTTTTTGTTCAAGTTGATTATACAATCTACCAGTTTTTTTAGAAATGTGTAAACAAGAATAGAGGCGGTGTTGAAATGTGGTTCATTGATAAATTCAAAATCGTAGTTAGTGCATTATATGATGAAAATTCAAGATTTAGAATTAAAAATAAGCTCGGTTTGTATAACAATACATCAGATGAAGAATATCTGAAGAAATTATATAAGTTTAGAATGGGTAAAGAACTAGATTTAAATAATCCTGAAACATTTAATGAAAAGCTTCAGTGGTTGAAAATTCACAACCGTAATCCGTTATATACAACTATGGTAGATAAGTATGCTGTAAAGAAGTATGTTGCTGATAAAATTGGCGAAAAATATATAATACCTACACTTGGCGTTTGGGATAATGTTGAAGATATTGCTTTCAATAAACTTCCTAAACAGTTTGTGCTAAAGTGTACACATGACAGTGGTGGTATTGTGATTTGTAAAGATAAATCTGTATTGGACTTTAATGAAGCCAAGAAAAAACTTAAAAAAAGTTTGGAAACCAATTTTTTTCTTAAATGGCGTGAATGGCCTTATAAAAATGTTAAGAGGCGTATTATTGCAGAAGAGTTTTTGGAAGATGCTAATGCTAATGAACTAGTGGATTATAAAGTTTTATGCTTTAATGGAGAGCCTAAAATCGTCGAAGTTCATAAGGGGCGTTTCAATGGTCAACATACGACTGATAATTATGATATATTTTGGAACAAAACTGATATTGAACAGTATGATTTGCCCAAAAGTGATGAAATAATGCCAAAACCGGCATTTTTAGAAGAAATGCTTAGTTTGTCTAAATTATTATCTAAGGATTTAGTTCATGTTAGAGTTGACTGGTACTTTGCAAATAACAGATTGTATTTTGGTGAATTAACTTTCTTTGATGGCTCTGGTTTTAATCTGTTTTGTGGAGATGCTGATGAGTTATTGGGTAGTTGGATTAAATTACCCAAGTAAAAGGAGAATTCTATGTTTAAGTGCATAATTGGTGCTGATTTAGTTCCAACTCAATCTAATGTTGATTTATTTGCTAAAGCTGATGTCGAGGCATTAATTGGTGATAATCTAAAAAAATTGCTAGAATTATCTAATTTCACAATTTTTAACTTAGAAGTACCCCTGACAGATTTGAGTACGCCGATTAAAAAATGTGGACCTAATCTGATTGCACCAACAAGAACAATAGCTGGCTTAAAAGCCGTTAATCCGCATTTTTTTACGCTTGCCAATAACCATATTTTAGACCAAGGGGAACAAGGTTTAAATTCCACCATTAGCCTCTTGGATAAATATGGAATTGCTTATGCAGGTGCAGGTAAAGATTTAGAAGAAGCAGCAAAACCTTATATTATAGAACAAGATGAAAAGAAAATCGGCATCTATTGTTGTGCAGAGCATGAATTTACTATTGCTACCGAGACTACTCTTGGTGCTAATCCTTTTGATCCTTTAAATAGCTTAGATCATGTGATGGAATTAAAGAAACAATGTGATTATGTTATTGTTTTATATCATGGTGGTAAAGAACATTACCGATATCCATCACCTTATTTACAAAAGGTTTGCAGAAAGATTGTGGATAAGGGTGCAGATATTGTTGTTTGTCAGCACAGCCATTGCATAGGCTGCGAAGAGAAGTGGCATAAAGGCACTATAGTTTATGGTCAAGGTAACTTTTTGTTTGATGATGGTGATAACGAATATTGGAATACTAGCTTGTTAATAGAACTAAATATAGGTAACAAATTAAAGGTTTCTTATATTCCTTTATGCAAAAATAACAATTGTGTAAGATTAGCTGATGAAACAGAAGCCAACTTAATAATGGCAAAATTTCATGAGCGTTCAAAAGAAATCTTATCTAAGGGTTTTATTCAAGAGAATTATTCAAAATTTGCTGAGTCAATGAGTGTTTGGTATTACTATAAAATTTTCGGTAAAGCTTCAAGTTTCTTGCCAATAAGAATTATTAATAAGCTTAGCAATTATCTGTTCTTGAAATGGATTTATGGTTCCAAGGAAAAAACAATGATTGAAAACTGTTTAGAATGCGAAGCACATAGAGAATTGTTTAGTCAATTCTTAAAGGATAGTAGAAAAGGCAGGCTTTAAGTTACGTGGCGACAATTAATGAAAAGATAGCAGCATCAACTAAATGGACTTTCATTACTGAAGTAATGGCTAAACTTGTAACTCCTATTAGCAATATGATTTTAGCCAGATTATTGGCACCAGAAGCCTTTGGCGTCTTAGCCTCTGTTTTAATGGTACTATCGTTTGCTGATATGTTGGCTGATGCCGGATTCCAAAAATATATAATTCAAAAAGAATTTAAAGATGATATTGAAAGAGAGCAGTGTACTTTAGTTGCAATCTGGAGCAATATAGCATTAGGCTTTGTACTATGGATAGGTGTTCTCTTATTTCAAGATAAATTAGCTAGCTTAGTAGGTAATCCAGGGTTAGGTAATGTATTGGCAATAGCTGCTATGGCAATACCTTTGACTAGTATTTCCAGCGTACAGCTTGCCTTATTGAGAAGGGATTTTAATTTTAAAGCAATCTTTGCTTTTAGGCTGTGCGTAATCATTGTTCCCTTATTAATTACTGTGCCTTTGGCATACTTAGGCTATGGCTATTGGTCATTAATTATTGGGCATATTGCAGCGCAAGCTTTGTTGGCAATTACCGTAACTAGATATTCAAAGTTCCATCTTCGTTTGTATTATAGTATCAGGCAATTATTAGATATGCTTTCCTTCTCGATTTGGACACTGATTGAGTCAATCGCTATTTGGTTAACAAGCTGGGTTGATATCTTTATTGTATCTTCGTTCTTTACAGCACATTATTTGGGTTTATACAGAATGTCAATGGTTGCTGTCAATGGGTTATTAGCTGTTGTTTCCGGTGCTATTATACCAGTTTTATATAGCGCACTTTCCAGGTTGCAGACAGATAATGAAAAATTTGTAGATATGTTCTACTATATCTTGAAAAGGACTGCATTTCTGGTAATACCACTGGGATTTGGCTTGTATGTCTACAAAGACTTAGCTAGGAGTATTTTGTTTGGTGCAAAATGGTATGAAGCAGATATGATGATAGGCTTGTGGGGATTGACTAGCTGCTTGACTATTCTGTATTGCCATTTTTGCAGTGAATTGTATCGCGCAAAGGGAGCACCTAAGGTTTCCTTCTTAGCGCAGGTATTGCATATGGCTTTCTTGATACCAGTTATGTACTATTTTTCCAGAAGCTTTGATGAATTGGTATATGTACGAAACTTTGCTAGATTACAGTTTATTGCTGTACATTTGCTGTTAGTATATATCTTTTTCAAGGTTAGTTTTGTTAGAATGCTTAAGGTTACAATACCATATATCGGTGCTGGCGTAATAATGGGTTGCTTTGCGTACTATACCAGGATTATGATTGGTAATGTTTTATACGATTATATTTCTATTCCCGTATGTGTGATGCTGTATTTTATGTCTTTGTATTTAATTCGGCCAGAACGCAGAATGTTGGGTGAAATCATTAAAAAGAGAAGCTTATATTAACGAAAAACTGACAATGTTAAAAGAAATACGATATATTTTTAATAAAAAGATGTAGATACTTGTTTGATATGTACCCAGTTTCTGGACACCTCTTAAAAATTGAATAATTATATTTGCATCATGGATGTTTTCCTAAATTTAGATGGAGGCAATAAATGACTAAAACTGTTTTAGAACAAGACTATATGCGCTATCCAAAAGCATCAGATATGCCGGCTTTTCAAAAGTACTTTAGAAAAGTTCAGAGCACCAGCTTTTTTCCATTACAGTTTCTTTATAAAGTGATTTATAGATTGCTTAAAGAAATTCGTCATATTGAAATACCAAGAACTACGCAAATCGGTGAAGGACTATACATAGGTCATGCGTATAATATTACTATTAATCCTAATGTCATTTTAGATACATCGTGGTGTTCTCATTGGACAAACGAATCGGGGTGGGCAGACAGGGAACTCCTGTTATCGGTAATGAAGTTTGGATTGGTATAAACGCTGCTATCGTTGGTAAGATAACTATAGGGGATGATGTTTTGATTGCGCCGAATAGATATGTTAACTGCGATGTGCCTAGCTATTCTATTGTGTTTGGTAATCCTTGCATTATTAAGCATAGGGAGAATGCGACAGAAGGATATATTAATAGGAGAGTTTAAAATAACCATATAATTGTAAAAGAAATGGAGCTGTTTAAGATGCAAAAAATAACCAAAGCTGTAATTCCCGCTGCAGGCTTAGGCACCCGCTTTTTGCCCGCAACAAAAGCGTGTCCCAAGGAAATGCTGCCAATCGTAGACAAACCCACAATCCAATACATCATTGAAGAAGCACTTGCTTCCGGAATTGAAGACATTTTGATCATCACCGGCCACAACAAACGCTCCATCGAAGATCATTTTGACTACAGCCCTGAGCTGGAACAAAACCTGCGTGAGCATGGCAAGGACGACCTGTTGGCGATGGTAAGAGACATTGGCAACATCAACCTGCACTACATCCGCCAAAAGGAACCCAAAGGACTGGGACACGCCATCCTGTGTGCAAAATCCTTCGTAGGCAATGAACCCTTTGCAGTGCTCTTAGGTGATGACGTTGTTTATAACGATGAATATCCCTGCTTAAAGTAGCTTATGGACGTATATAACAATACCGGAGCAAGCGTGCTTGGCTGCCAAACAGTGCCGCAGGAAAAGGTTTCATCTTATGGCATTGTAGCAAGCGAAGCAACAGATGCAGAGCGTATCTATAAAGTAAACGACATGGTAGAAAAGCCTGCTGTAGAAGAAGCACCCAGCCGTTTGGCAGTACTGGGACGTTATGTAATCACGCCGGAAATATTCTCCATCCTGGAGCATACGGAACCTGGACGTGGTGGCGAAATTCAGCTTACTGATGCGTTGAAGGTGTTGGCAAAGGAGCAGGCCATGTATGCGTATGACTTTGTTGGCCGTCGCTATGACGTGGGCGACAAGCAGGGTTATTTGGAGGCGACGGTGGAATATGCGCTGCGCAGACCGGACCTGAAGGATAAGTTTTTGGAATATCTGAAGGGGATTGTAGAGTAAGATTAAAAAGCGTTTGTCTAAAAAACAGGCACTACACTAATTCAAAATGTTCTTGACAAAGGGACAGTTTAGATAGCAATTATTCACAAGCATGTTTAATATTTTATAGTTTGTAGTGCGCTTTGAGTACTTGTATAGTGAGGTGGAATACAATGGTAGAAAAATTTATTGAAAATTGGGCTCAAATATTGCCTACATTAGTTGGGTTGGTTGCTCTTTTAGTCTATTATTTACAAGAAGGTCAAAAGAGAAAAGAAGCTGCTTCTTTAATAGTATTACAAATAAATGAATTAACAGAAAGAATAAGAGAGATTTCAGGATATATAACTGAAGGTGGTATTGATTCAGTGTCTTTTTATGAATCGGTACCTATTTTGGAAACCAATTATTGGAATAAATATAAGCATTATTTTGTTAATAGCATGGATGGCAATAGCTTTACAGCTATTAACCAATTTTATAGTTATGCTTTAGAAATACAAGAACAACAAATGTTTGCCAAAGAGTTACAGAAAAAAAGTCTTTTATTAGTACAACAGGCTATAAATAATTTAGAGTTTGAGTTTATAAAAAATGGAATTAACAGTAATTATGGAAAGATTGATCTAAATAGTTTGCTGTCATCACTTGCTAAATCTATGCCAGCAGGCATGAGTGAGGAAGATAAAAACAATTTACTTAATTTGAGTAAATTGGTATTAGATCAAAATCCAGGATTCGATATAAATCAATTTTGGAATGTGTTTGATAAACAAAAGGCTCGCATTAACTTAATATTTAATAGCAGAGGAAATATAATTACAAATTACTCACCGATACAAGTAGCTGTTAGTTTAAAGAAAATTTTTGTGAAAATTTCGTTACTTACGATTATAGGGCGTAGTGGATATACAAATTTAGAAAAAATTGCCAATAGCAGGGCATTGCTATTGTATAAGGGATGAGATACTTATATACTTTTGTATATAGCAAGCGTTAAACCAATCACTGAGAGATATATACAAGTGCATACTTTAATTATAATTTGATTAAAATTTTGTTGCATCAAGGTGTCTGGTTTACTAAACGATATTAAAAGCGAGAGACAAAATTAACTTTGCAAAACAGAGTGCAAATTTTGTATTTGATGAGGTGAGATTTATTGGCATCCAAACTTCTTATAGTAGGCGCCGGTGGCTTTGGCCGCGTGACGCTGGAGCACGCCAGCAGGCAGTTTGACTGTGCCTTTGTCGACGATGGTCAGGCAGTTGGTATAGTAGTCGATGGCGTGGAGGTAGTAGGTGGCATCAGCGATTTGCAGCGCCTGCATGACGAGGCCGGCTTTGACCAGCTTATAGTGACCATTGGCAACAACAAGCTGCGTGAAGACATTTATAGCAAAACTAAAGCGCTTGGCTACAGCTTTCCCAACATTATCTGCAGTAGCGCTTATATCAGTCCACATGCCCAAATAGGCTGCGGCTGCGTGCTTTTAAACAACGTAGTAGTGCAAAACGGCGGGCGCGTTGGTGATGGCGTGCTGCTGAACCCCGGTGTAGAGGTACACAATGACGCCTTTGTAGATGATTATGCGCTGATTTACACCAACTCCGTAGTACGCGCGCTGGCACATGTAGGCAAGCGAGTACGTATAGGCAGCAATGTAAGCATCAGCAACAACGTAAACGTAGCAGATGACAGCGATATTCCCAATGGGACAACGCTGTGAGTATAAAAGAGAAAAGATAAAAACTAGGAGGGTTCATACATGACCGCATTTTCTGGAGCAACATTGATGATTACTGGTGGCACCGGTTCCTTTGGCAACACGGTGCTGAAGCATTTTCTGGAGACCGATATTGGCGAAATCCGCATTTTCTCCCGTGATGAAAAGAAACAGGACGACATGCGTCACAGCCTGCAGGCAACGCATCCCGATACAGCAAAAAAAGTAAAATTTTACGTAGGTGATGTGCGCGACTACCGCAGCATCCGCGACGCTATGCCTGGTGTTGACTACATCTTCCATGCAGCAGCACTCAAACAGGTACCAAGCTGCGAATTTTTCCCCATGCAGGCCGTAAAAACTAACGTCGAAGGCACCGACAACATGCTGCATGCAGCCATCGAAGCTGGCGTAAAACGTGTAGTCTGCCTTTCTACCGATAAAGCTGCTTATCCCATCAACGCCATGGGCATTTCCAAGGCCATGATGGAGCACGTAATCTATGCCAACGCCCGCGTAGCTGCTGAGCGTGGCGGCACTGTAATCTGCTGTACCCGCTATGGCAACGTAATGTGCAGCCGCGGCAGCGTTATTCCTCTGTTTATTGACCAGATTCATGCAGGCAACCCCATTACTATAACCGATCCTGATATGACACGCTTCCTGATGAACCTTGACGAAGCAGTAGACCTGGTAAAATTTGCCTTTGAGCACGCTAACCCCGGCGACCTCTTTATCCAAAAGGCAGATGCTTCCACCATTGGTGACTTAGCCAAGGCAGTACAGGAATTGTTTGGCGATACCGGCACCAACATCATCGGCACACGCCATGGCGAAAAGTTGTACGAAACACTGATGACTCGCGAAGAACGCCTGCGCAGTGAAGATATGGGTAACTACTTCCGCGTAGCAGCAGACAGCCGCGACCTGAACTATGACAAATTCGTAGTTAAGGGACAGGTACACACCATGGCAGATGAATCCTACACCAGCCACAACACCACCCGTCTGGATGTTGCTGGCACATTGAAAAAGATTCTTACCACCGACTATGTTCAGGAAGAGCTTAAAGGCATTCGTCATTATTAAGCGGGGGAGAGACAAATGAAAATACTCGTAACAGGTGCCAAAGGCTTTGTTGGGCAAAACCTTGTAGCCAACCTCAAAAACATTCAGCAGGGCAAAAACCGTACACGTCCTGCACTGCAGATAGATGAAATTTATGAATATGATATTACCTCCACACAGCAGGAGCTGGAAACATACTGCGCACAGGCAGATTTTGTCTTTAACCTGGCTGGCGTAAATCGTCCCAAGGACCAGAGCGAATTCATGCAGGGAAACTTTGGCTTTGCTTCTATCCTGCTGGATACTCTGAAAAAGCACGGCAATACCTGCCCGGTAATGCTGGCAAGCTCGATTCAAGCAACACTCATAGGACGCTACGGTGAATCCGACTACGGTAAATCCAAGCTGGCAGGCGAGGAGCTTTTCTTTGCCTATGCCGGGGAAACAGGGGCGCAGGTGCTTGTATATCGCTTCCCCAATCTTTTTGGCAAATGGTGCAGACCAAACTATAACTCCGTAATTGCCACCTTCTGCAACAACATCGCCAACGACCTGCCGATTCAGGTCAACGATCCCAATGTAGAGCTGGAGCTTTTATATATCGACGATTTGGTAGAAGAAATGCTGGACGCACTGGAAGGTAAAGCACATCGCTGTAATTATGATGGTCTTGCAGCGCAGGCAGCAGCAGATGGACGCTATTGCTATGCGCCGACAACGCACAAGGTAACGCTTGGCGAGATTGTAGAGCTGCTGGATTTGTTCAAAGCACAGCCGCAAAGCCTTGTTATGCCTGAAATTCCCTACAACAGCTTCGCCAAAAAGCTGTATTCCACCTATCTTTCCTATTTGCCGGCGGAAAAGACCATCTTCGACCTGAAGATGAACCAGGACGAGCGCGGCAGCTTTACCGAGCTGCTGAAAACACTGAGCTGCGGCCAGTTTTCCGTCAATATCTCCAAACCGGGGATTACCAAGGGCGAGCACTGGCATAACTCCAAGTGGGAATTCTTCATCGTTGTCGCAGGCCATGGCCTGATTCAGGAACGCCGCATCGGTTCGGACGAAATCCGCGAATATGAAGTCAGCGGTGACAAGATTCAGGCAGTACAAATGCTGCCTGGCTTTACGCACAACATCATCAACCTGTCACAGACAGAAAACCTGGTAACAGTAATGTGGGCCAACGAACAGTTTGATCCGCAGCATCCTGATACCTTTGGCGAGAAAGTAGAGGCAAAGCATGAGTGATTATAGCAAGGTAAGCTTCCAAAACAACGGCAAGCTTAAGCTTTTGATTATCGTAGGCACCAGACCGGAAATCATCCGTCTGGCTGCAGTTATTAAAAAAACACGCAAATATTTTGATGTAATCCTGGCACATACAGGACAAAATTATGATTATACACTGAACGGCGTCTTCTTCCATGATTTGGAGCTGGCAGATCCTGAAGTGTATCTGAACGCTGTAGGCAGTGATTTGGGCGAGACCATGGGCAATATTATCGCTGAATCTTACAAGCTGATGGCAGCAATTAAACCAGACGCTGTGCTTGTTTTGGGCGACACCAACAGCTGCCTTTCTGTTATCGGTGCTAAGCGTTTGCATATACCCATTTTCCATATGGAAGCAGGCAACCGCTGTAAGGATGAGTGCCTGCCGGAGGAAACAAACCGCCGCATTGTAGATATCATCTCCGATGTTAACATGGCCTATTCCGAGCACGCGCGTCGTTATCTGGCAGATACAGGCTTGCCGAAGGAGCGTACTTATGTTACCGGTTCCCCGATGGCTGAGGTGCTGCATATGAATCTGGCGAAGATTGAAGCATCTGATATCCATGCACGTCTGGGATTGGAAAAGGGTAAATACATTTTGCTTTCCGCACATCGTGAGGAAAATATCGATACAGAAAAGAACTTTACCTCGCTGTTCACTGCAATCAACAAAATGGCGGAAAAATATGATATGCCGATTTTGTATTCCTGCCATCCGCGTTCCCGCAACCGTCTGGTAGCCAGCGGCTTTGAACTGGACAAGCGCGTAATTCAGCATGAGCCATTAGGCTTCCATGATTACAACTGCCTGCAGATGAACGCCTTTGCTGTAGTATCTGATTCCGGTACACTGCCGGAGGAAAGCAGCTTCTTCACGAGCGTGGGGCATCCGTTCCCGGCGGTGTGCATCCGCACCTCTACGGAGCGCCCAGAAGCGCTGGACAAAGGCTGCTTTGTGCTCGCAGGCATTGACGAAAAAAGCCTGCTGCAGGCTGTAGACACAGCGGTGCAGATGAACATTGATGGCGATGACGGACTGCCGGTGCCTGATTATGTAGATGAGAACGTATCTACTAAGGTTGTGAAGATTATCCAAAGCTACACAGGTGTGGTGAATAAGATGGTCTGGAGAAAAGAGTAAGAAGAGCAAATATATACTCGAATATCGTGCAATAGAAAAAGCGCTTGCCAATGGCAGGCGCTAAATAATATCATGATTTGCAAGGTGTTTAGATGAAATTTTTACAAAGTATTAAAGAACATTTTATTAAATAGTGGTATAATATAACATAGCATACTATTATGCTCGTGTAAGGAGATTGTATATCATGCAAACAATTTTAGTAACCGGTGCGGCCGGCTTCATCGGCAGCAACCTTGTTCTGGAGCTTTTGCGCTCCATGTCACCGGTGCAAATCATCGGTCTGGACAACATGAACGACTATTATGACGTATCTATTAAGGAATACCGCCTGCAGCAGATTGCTGCCAGCGCTGCCGAGCACAGCGACTCCCAGTGGACCTTCATCAAAGGCAACCTGGCTGACAAAGCACTCATCGACAAAATCTTTGCCGACTACAAGCCAGAAATAGTAGTAAACCTGGCAGCACAGGCAGGCGTGCGCTATTCCATCACCAACCCGGATGCCTACATCGAAAGTAACCTTATTGGCTTTTACAACATTCTGGAAGCCTGCCGTCATTCCTATGACAATGGCGCTAAGGGCGTAGAGCATCTTGTATATGCTTCCAGCTCCAGCGTATATGGCTCCAACAAAAAAGTGCCGTATTCCACCGATGACAAGGTAGATAATCCTGTATCGCTGTACGCTGCAACTAAAAAATCTAACGAGCTGCTGGCACATGCCTACAGCAAGCTGTACAACATTCCCTCAACCGGACTGCGCTTCTTCACCGTATATGGTTCTGCAGGCCGCCCGGACATGGCCTACTTTGGCTTTACCAACAAGCTGTTGGCTGGCAAAACCATTGAAATCTTTAACTACGGCAATTGCAAGCGAGACTTCACCTACGTAGACGACATCGTAGAAGGCGTAAAGCGCGTAATGCAGGCACCGCCGGAGCGTAAGGTAGGCGAGGACGGACTGCCGCTGCCGCCGTATAAGGTATATAACATTGGCAACAGCCATCCCGAAAACCTGCTGGACTTTGTGACCATCCTGCAGGAAGAGCTGCTGCGCGCAGGAGTACTGCCTGCTGATTATGACTTTGAAGCACACAAAAAGCTTGTACCCATGCAGCCGGGCGATGTGCCTGTGACTTACGCCGACACAACACCGCTGGAGCGTGACTTTGGCTTTAAACCGAGCACACCGCTGCGCGAAGGTTTGCGCAAATTTGCTGAATGGTACAAGAAATTTTATAACTGCTGATTATATAACAAAAGGAGTATGATGAACATGAAAATTGCCGTTGCCGGTACTGGTTACGTTGGTCTTTCCCTAGCTACGCTGCTTGCGCAGCACAATGAAGTAAAGGCCGTTGATATTATCCCGGAAAAGGTTGAACTGATCAACAACAAAAAATCCCCGATTCAGGATGATTATATTGAAAAATATCTGGCTGAAAAGGACCTCAACCTTGTTGCTACGCTGGATGCAGAAATGGCTTATAAAGACGCAGAATTTGTTATTATCGCTGCACCGACCAACTACGACAGCAAAAAGAACTTTTTCGACACCAGCGCTGTAGAAGCAGTAATCAAGCTGGTTATGGAGTATAACCCCAATGCGATTATGGTAATCAAATCCACCATTCCCGTTGGCTACACCAAGAGCATCCGTGAAAAAACAGGCAGCAAGAACATTATCTTCAGCCCGGAATTCTTGCGTGAAAGCAAAGCGCTGTACGATAACCTGTATCCGAGCCGCATCATCGTGGGCACCGACCTGGAGGACGAGCGCCTGGTGAAGGCTGCGCGTACCTTTGCCGGCCTGCTGCAGGAGGGCGCAATTAAAGAGAACATTGACACCTTATTCATGGGCTTCACTGAGGCAGAAGCTGTTAAGCTGTTCAGCAACACTTATCTGGCATTGCGCGTTTCCTATTTCAACGAGCTTGATACATATGCAGAAATGAAGGGACTGGACACCCAGCAGATTATCAACGGCGTTTGTCTTGATCCGCGTATTGGCAGCCATTATAATAACCCCAGCTTTGGTTATGGCGGTTACTGCCTGCCTAAGGACACCAAGCAGTTGCTGGCGAACTATGCAGACGTACCGGAAAACATCATCGAAGCGATTGTTGAAAGCAACAGAACACGTAAAGACTTCATCGCTGAGCGTGTGCTGGAAATTGCCGGTGGTTATGAAGCAAATGCTGAATATGATGCACAGAAGGAAGGCAAAGAGCCTGTAATCGGTGTATACCGCCTGACCATGAAATCCAACTCCGACAACTTCCGCCAGAGCAGTATTCAAGGAGTAATGAAGCGCATTAAGGCCAAAGGTGCGAAGGTTATTGTTTACGAACCTACGCTGGAGGATGGCAGCACCTTCTTTGGCAGTGCTGTGGTAAACGACCTCGAGAGGTTCAAGGCTGAAAGCCAGGCGATTATTGCTAACCGCTATGACAGCTGCCTGGATGATGTGCAGGAAAAGGTATATACCAGAGATTTGTTTAGAAGAGATTAATTCGATTTAGAGCTGATTAAATTCAGCTCTAAATTTATTATATGACTAGTGAAATCCATTACGATTTTAGTAGTGATAGTATATATAAACGTGGTATAAATATGCTTATAGAAAGGTGGACATAATTGTGATTATAAAGTTTTCGATGGATCATATTAAGAATATGGAGCAAATCTATAAGTGGACACCTACTTATTTTGAAGAATTTGATTGCAACTGAGTATTCCATGGTGGCGGATCCACCCAATCCATGAAAATAGAGCCACCGAATCTATTTGGACAGAGCCATGCAATCCATTGCTCAGAGCCACTAAATCCACGAAGAGAGCCACTTGAGCTTAATGAAATGACTCTCATTTTTATTATTTGATTTTAGAATAATCCTCTCGAAGAGATCTGCCTTTTAAAAGAATTGTATAAGATGAGTTTCTAATACGATCTAGAATGGCATCAGCGAGTGGCCCATCGCCTAATTTACCTAGCCAGCCTTCAGGAGTCCATTGACTGCAGTAAATCGTTGATTTTTTATCAGTTCTTGATTGTATCACTTCAAATAAATAGTTCCGTTCGCATTCACTGATGGTTGTTAATAAGAATTCATCTAGTATCATTA
>ERZ780139.2535-NODE-2535-length-13513-cov-9.970129_pt1 | contig 13513 bp, 10 predicted proteins | sample MGYA00511476_ERZ780139 | MGnify/ENA primary metagenome ERZ780139 (study PRJEB29588, sample SAMEA2158190) | human gut metagenome | biome: human gut; feature: human-associated habitat; material: faeces | place: Denmark | collected 2008/2010 ... | reverse complement strand
CATGATTCCAACCATACTCAATTCTGTGTGCAGGTGGGGTAACGGTATGCTGGTAAACGGAAAACTTGTGGTGCTGAAAGGTATGGCGTGAACTTCGAAGTGTGGCCAGAGGCCATTGAATTAGGACGTATGTTTGCTGCGGAAGGCTATGAACTGGCACTGGTCGGGGGTCCTGTCCGCGACCTGCTGCTGCATCGCAAATCGCATGATTTGGATTTCTGCACATCGGCGCGTCCCGAGCAGTTTGAGCATATTCTGCGCCGTTTTGGGCATGATGGCTTCTGGGATATGGGCCGCAAATTCGGCACGCTCGGCGCGATGCGCAGGCGTGAGGACGGCACCGAGGTGAAAGTGGAGGTGACCACCTACCGTTCCGACACGTACGACCCCGACTCGCGCAAGCCGGAAGTCAATTACGGCGACACGCTGGAAGGCGATCTTTCCCGCCGCGATTTCACCGTCAACGCGATGGCGTTGCGTGTTCCGGAACTCGAATTCGTCGATCCGTTCGGCGGTGCGAACGATTTGGCCAAAGGCGTGCTGCGTACCCCCGTCGATCCGCGGCAGTCGTTCGACGACGATCCGTTGCGCATGATGCGCGCCGTGCGTTTCGTGGCGCAGCTCGGCTTCCGCATCGAGCCGGAAACCGCCGAAGCGCTGTCCGACATGGTCGATCGCATCGAAATCGTCTCCGCCGAACGTGTGCGCGACGAACTGGTCAAACTGCTGCTGTCCGATCGCCCGCGCGCCGGCATCGAAGCGTTGGTCGATTCCGGTCTTGCCGACATCGTGCTGCCGGAAATTCCCGCGCTGCAGCTGGAAATCGACGAGCACCATCGCCATAAGGACGTGTTCGAACACACCATGATCGTCATCGAACGCGCCGTCGCCCTCGAAACCGGTCCCGACGGTCCGGTGCCGGCCCCGGACCTGACGCTGCGTCTGGCGGCTCTGCTGCACGACATCGGCAAGCCGAAGACCCGTCGTTTCGAAGCGGGCGGCAAGGTGAGCTTCCACCGTCATGACGCCGTCGGCGCGAAGATGACGCGCAAGCGTTTGAAGGCACTGCATTTCGACCACCACATGGTCGAGGACGTCAGCGAGCTGGTCAACCTGCATCTGCGCTTCCACGGCTACGTGGAGGAGCCGTGGACGGATTCCGCGGTCCGCCGCTACGTCAAGGACGCTGGCCCGCTGTACGAGCGTCTGAACCGCCTTACGCGCGCCGACACGACCACACAGAACAAGCGCAAGGCCATGATGTTCTCGGCGGCCATGGACGAGATGGAACAGCGTGTACGCGACCTGAAAGAAAAGGAAGACTTCGACGCGATCCGTCCTGACCTCAACGGCGACGAGATCATGCAGCTGCTAAGCATCGAACCAGGCCCGATGGTCGGCAAGGCGTACAAGCACATGCTGGAATACCGCCTCGATAACGGTCCGGTGGAGCGTGACGTGGCCGTTGCCGAGCTGGAACGCTGGTACAAGGAGCAGGGCGAATAGCGATTGACATGCGGTGGTTTCGCCGCATGCATGGAACAGTGTGCTTGGAACAGCTCGAATACGAAAACCCGCGTTCCCGATTGGGGGAGCGCGGGTTTTTCATATTGCCTATATCGATTTCGATTGGCGGTCAGCTTTGCGGATTCACCGCATCATGCTCGGGCGCCTTGGGCAGGTCGGTCATCTTGTCCACCGCGACGCAGCCCTGGATGCCGGTGATCGCCTTGCCTGCGGCGGGAACCTTCTTCGTATCCTGCAGATTGTCGAATGTGGCGCCCACGATGACGTCGATCAGCTGGTCCTGACGGTCGTCCATAACCAGCATGGCGTCGGTGAAATTGCTTGCCACGGTGTACGCCTGATTCACGCCGTTCTTGCCGAAGACGATCATCGTGCGATCCACCTTCTTGGTGTAGTTGTCCGGCGTCTGGGGGTTGAACTCGCGGTTCTGCAACGCGTCGCTCACCGCCTTGGCGAAGCCGGAGAACTTCGTGCCGTTGAGCACACGCAGCGTGATGTTGCGATTCTCCACATACTTGGCCTTGTTGCCGTCGGCTTCCTTGATGGGGCACGGTGCCTGCTGGCCGTAGTTCGGCTGTACGGCGGCCGACTTGACGTTGCCCAGGCCTCCGACATGGAAAAAGAACAGCAGGGACACCACCATGGCGACCACCATGACGGCTCCGACGATGCTGAACACCGTCTTCTGACGGCGGCGAATGTACTCTTTGCGCGCGGCGCGCTCGTCGTTAGCCTGGGTCATTTACGAATTCCTTTTGAACAAACCAATTGCCATCAACTTTACTGTCATGCGGTGATATGTGTCATGCGGTGATATGCACAATCGGTCGGGCTGGGGCGTTCGTGGCGATGATGCGATCGACGCAACGGCTGTCCTGCCATGCCCGCTGCACGGCGTCCGCCGCATCCTCCGTCGGCACGAACGCGATGACGGACGGGCCGGAACCGGAGACGAACGCCTGGCTGGCTCCCGCACGCAAGGCTTCCTCGATCGCCTGTCCGCTACGCGGATGCAGGGAGACCGCCGCCTTCTGCAGGTGGTTCTCATCGCCATCGCCGGCACCGATCTGATCGAATGTGGCATACACTTCCGGCGTGCGCAGTTCCGCACGGTATGCGCCGACCAGCAGATGGCCGGTAAACCCACGTTCCGTAAGATCGCGTACGATATCGCCATCGTCATCAAGCTGTTCGATGCGTTCGCCGAAACCGGTGCCGCGCGCGTAACCGCCGGTCAGACAGAACGGCATGTCCGCGCCCAGCGTGGCCGCGACTTCCTGCAGGCGTTCGATCGGCCAATCGAGATCCCACAACGTGTTCAATGCCAGAATCGTCGCCGCCGCATCGGCGGAACCGCCGGCCATGCCTGCGCCGACGGGGATGCGCTTGTCGATGTTCAACGCCACGTCCGGCTCATGGCCGCTCGCTTCGGCCATGGCGAACAATGCCAGCACGGCGTGGTTGCGGCGCATATCGCTGCCGGAAGAGGCCAGGTCGCCCAGATACGCGCCCTCGAGATTCAGCGAGAAGCCGCTTCCCGGCGCTTTGCGCGTGGTGGTGACGGTGTCGTATACGCCGACCGCGCAATAGATGGTGTCGAGTTCATGACGGCCGCCCCATTCGGCATGCGACGGGCCCACATGCAGGGTCAGATTCGTTTTCGCCGGGCAGTCCACGCTCACGGCGTTGATGGTGGCCGTTCCGATGGCGGGCGAATCAATGGTGCTCATGACGCGAACACCTCATCCAACGCGCGTGCCAACGCCACGAATTCGTCGATGGTGAGCGTCTCGCCACGACGGGTCGGGTCGATGCCGGCCTTCTCGAACGCTTCGGACGGCACGATTTTCTTCAATGCGGCGTGCAGGGTCTTGCGGCGCTGCCCGAAAGCCGCGTCGATCAAACGGAACACGGTTTCGCGATCCACCACGGAACCGTCCGCATTGTCCGCGGCGGGGGTGTGACCGCCCGGGTAGCGCTTGAACAGCACCAGCGCGGAATCGACGTTCGGGGCCGGCCAGAACACGTTGCGGCCGATGACGCCCACGCGTTCCGCGGTGCCGTACCATGCGAGCTTCACGCTCGGCGTGCCGTAGATCTTCGAACCGGGCTTCTCGCTCAAACGGTCCGCCACTTCCTTCTGCACCATCACCAGGAAGGTGCCCAGATTGTCGAAACGTTCCAACAGGGTGAGCAGAATCGGCGTGGCCACGTTGTACGGCAGATTGGCCACCAGCGTGAAGGAATCGTCATCCTTGAAATCGGGCAGATTCTCCGGATTGACGGTAAGCGCGTCGCGGTTGACCACACGGAAGCGGTCCACGGCGTCCGGCATGAATTCGGCGATGGTTTTCGGCAGGCGTTCGGCGACCGGCGGGTCGATTTCCACAGCCGTCATCGTGGCGCCGGTTTCCAGAATCGCCAGCGTCAGCGAACCCAGTCCGGGACCGACTTCCAGCACATGGTCGTCGGCGGTCACGCCGGCCTCGCGCACGATGCGACGCACGGTTCCCGGATCAATCACGAAATTCTGCCCGAATTTCTTCGTCGGGCTGATACCCGCGTCGGCGGCGATGCGTCGGATGTCGGCCGCCCCCAGCAAATGGCCCTGCGTATGCTCGTTCACGTTTTCCGTCATTCCCTCTTCTGTCATTCCCTCATTATCCGTTCATGCCGGTACGAAAATCGTTGGCGATTAGCCGGATCAGTACCATCCGGTCTGTTCGGAGTGCTGCCATGCCGCGGACGGGCTGCCGTACCGCTGTGCGATGTAGCTCAGACCCCAGTCGATCTGCACGGCGGCATCGTCCTTCCAATTCGCGCCGAACGTGGCCATTTTGCTGCCCGGCAACGCTTGTGGAATACCGTATGCGCCCGAAGACACGTTTTCCGCGCTCCAGCTCCATCCGGATTCGCGATTCCAGAGTTTGACCAGATCCGTCCAGTTCTGGCCGGTCCAGCCGCGCTGCGCCGCCGCGCCGGAAGCGTAGGCCTGTGCCTGTGCCGCGGAAGGATGGTACAAGCGGCAGCCTGCGGAAGGATTGCTCGGCTGCGGCGTGGGCTGCGGTTTGGGCTGGGGTGCGGGAGTCGGCTGCGGTGCAGGGGTTGGTGTGGGGGTCGGTGCCGGATCGTCCTTCTCGGTGTTGTTGGAATTGTTATTCGAGTTGTTCTTATCCGAGGAATCCGACTTGTTCGAATCGGTTTTGTCGGAATCGGACTTATTCGAATCGGACTTATTCGAGTCGTTCTTACCCGAATCGTTCTTGCCGTCGTCCGTCTTGCCGGAATCGCCGTTATCGCCGTTGCTGTTGCCGTTGCCGCTGTTGTCGGATTTGTCGGATTTGCCGGTATCGTCCGTAGTTTTTTCCGGTCCGACCGCAATGACTTTGTCGATGGCGATTTTCGTGGTCTTCTCTTCGGTCAGCGTCTCGCTTTCCTTCACGCCATCCACGTAGGTGACGGCGTACGTCTGCTGGATTTCGCCGTTTTCGCCTTCCTGCCGTATCGTGACTTCGCCCGGCTGCAGGTTCGGGTCGATGATGGTCTGCGTGCCGAACGGCACTTCCTTCGTGCGGGTCTCCTCACCATGCGTCACGCGGCGGACGCGCAGAATGGTCGTCTTGCCGTCCTTTTCGACGCTGACGCGATCCTCCTTGCCCAACGTGATGCCTTTGGCGTCAAGGATGGAGGCGGCGGGCAGCTTGCCGTTCGGCGCCACCGAGCTTTTCCCGTCCGCGATGACGGTGACGGGCCCCTTCTGGTTGATGATGAGACCGCCGGTGAGCTTGTTGTAGACGTTGCTGATATTGACGGTGATTTTCGCCGCTTCGGTTTCGTTTTGGTTGAAGAAGTCCAGCAACTGCTCGGCGCTGGACGCGACCGTCCAGAACGGCACTTCCTGGCCGTCGATGGTGATGGTGGTCTGGTATGCGCTCTGCACGTTCACCACATCATGGTTCTTCAGCATGCTGGTCGGGCTGGTCGATTCCACCAGGTCGTGCGTTTTGACTTTCACGCCCTGCTCCTGCAGCAGACGGTCCACGCTCATCGCATATGTGGTCACCGTGGTGGTCTCCCCATTGACGGTCAACGCCACGGATTTGCGCGTGCCCACACCAAACGCCAACGCCGAAGTCAAGGTCAATGAGGCCACGCATGCCATGACGCGGACACGACGAAGCGTCACGAATCTCCGAGGGGTCCACCTTCTCGTCATTTATCCTCTTTTCAGCGCTGCCTACAACGCCGTTATTGTAACGGCTCAGCTGGAACGGTCGCCGTGCTTTCCGATGGTTTTATCCATACCGCCACATTTTTGAAAGCAGGTGCGAAAAGCGAAAAATAAAAAGGGGGCAGGAGAGAAGGGGATGTCCTGCCCCCGGTCGGACGAGACAGGTTGGGGGACGTCTCGTCCGCTTTGCCAGAAGTCTCAAGTTGGGGGAAGACTTCTGGAGCACTTACCCATGGTAAGAGGTCCAAGCCCGTCATACGGGTTCGAGCCTCCTGTCGGGATCGAACCGACGACCTGCCGCTTACAAGGCGGCCGCTCTGGCCATCTGAGCTAAGGAGGCATGTCCTCTTTTGCTATGAAAACAACAGAGGAACGATGAATAGCATAACCAGCGCTTCCACCGCAGTCAACTTAGTATTGCGGGTTGAGACACGCCGGCTGCCCGTAAGGGGTTATTCGCCCGTGGTGACGGAAATCGGTCCCTTCTTGGCTCCGATGGACGGCATCTTGCCGGCAACGCCGACTTCGCTGTCCTTCAGGCCGATCGATTCCAACAGACCGTCCTTAACCGTCGTCTGGGCGGTGGTCAGCTGGTCCATATCCCAATACTTGCCGTTGATGATCACGGTCGGCGTGGTCATGCTGCCCTTGTAGCTGCCGGACTGATGCCACAGTTCGGAACGCTTCGGCGTGTAAGTGTCGATCGCATCAAGCCATTCCTGATAATCGCGGCCAAACGCCTTGTCCGCAACATCCTTGGAAACACCCGCGGCGATCATCTGCTCCTTGATCTTGGCGTCGCTCACCGACTTGTATGCGGAGCCTTCCTCCGGCTGGAAATCCTCGGCGTAGACCTTCTCCAGGAAGGAGATCAGATGGTTCGGGTCGCTGTCATGCTCGGCCAGGTAGATGGCCGCGTTCGCCGCGCGACTGGAATACTCGTCGGTGGACCAACGGTCCATGAACGCCATGAAATGCAGGTCCAGATTGATCTGGCCGGCATCGACCATCTTCTGCAGGTCGGCGTCCAACTGGCGGTGCAGGTTGCCGCAGCCCGGGCACAGGAAATCCATGTAGAGCTCGACGGTCGGCGCGCCCTCCACAGCCTTGCCGTAGCCGTTCTTGGAAATCAGCAGGCCGCCCTTCTTATCGACGAGCTTCGGAGTGTTCTTCACTTTCTGCAACGCCGTGTACGCTTCCTGCACGGTTTCGGTGGAAGCCTTCGTTTCGGCCTTCTTATGCATGTTGTGGTACACGGTGAACGCGCCGATCGCCACCAGAATCACCAGCACCGCCACCACGATGCCGCCGATGATCGTCTGCTGCTTGCGTTCCTTCTCCATCTGCTCGGCGCGCGCCTTCATCGCCGCGGCCTCAGCGGCCCTACGCTCGGCGCGGCTGGTACGCTTCTGCGCATCCTTGCTGTTCTGGGCCATCGATATTCCTTTCGACCTCACGTTGTTATGCTGGGCACCATACTAGCGATGCCTTGCTATCGATTCGCCGGGAATTCCGTATTGCCTTGCGATTGCGTCGGCAGCTCGCTCAAGTGGCGCAGATACGGCTGTTTACGCAGTGCGCCGCCGCCCAATCGCAGTACGATCGCGCCCGGAGCGGCCACGGCCACAAGCCAGCCGATCGCGCAGAACGCAGCCTGCGCCAGCCCGCTTTCGGAAAGCGGACCGCCAAGCAGCGTCGGCATCGGAATCGTCAATCCAAATATCCACGTATCCATCACGGCATACGGAAGCTGCAGCACGACCGTGGTGAGCGACAAACCCAGCGCGGCCACGGCCAACATGATCAGCGTCCGCACGATGGCGACGCCGAAGCCCTTCACGATGTGCCAGGGCAGTCCCGCCAATCGCAGCAGCCAGTCGGAACTTTTCTTCTCGCCGCCACGTTTGCCTTCGCGCTCGAGCTGCGCCTCCGTGTTGAATCCGATGGTGGCCAGCGCACAGGCGAACAGCAACGCGGCTGCCATCGCCGTCCACAGTGAGAACAGTCCGCAGACGGCCACGGGAATCGCCATCAGCGCGCAGGGGAGCATGCCCCGGCCCAACATCGCGCCACGCTTCACATCGGCGGGATTGGGTGCTTCCGCAACGTTCGGCCCATCCATACCGGGTACCGGCGGGAATGACATTGCGGGCGATTGCTGCGCCGCGGCCACCGTGGCCTGCGGTATGACGGACGGTGGCTGCCGCATGGCGATGCGTTGCAACGCGGGTTTGATGGTCGGGTCGACTTGCGTCGGCGCTTCCGCTGGATTCCATGCGTTCTGGGCCGGCAGCATTTGTGTTGACGGCATGGATTGCGGCATTACCTGCGTGCCTGTCGGCATCGCCCGCGTGCCTTGCGATTGCGGCATCGTGCGCGTGTTGTCCACGTTGGGAAGTGCGTCGGAAAGCACACTGGTCTCGGCATCGTCAACAGGTGCGATCACCTGCGTTGCGCTCGCGTCGGATTGGCTGGTCACTTGTTTCCCGATTACTTGAGTTGCGCTCACATCGGGCTGCCCGATCGCCTGCGTTGCTTCGCTGAGCCTTGGCATCGTGCGCGTGCTGATGGCGTTTTCGCCGGTTATGTCGTCCTGCAATCGCCACAACGTGCGCGGATTGTCGGGCGATTCAACAAAAGGGGGCATCGCCTCCGTATCGCCATCCGCTGCGCCACCATTGTCGGCCGCAACCCACGCCTGCGGATTCAACGCATCCACGGCGATCGCCTGCAGCAAATCGTCCGGCGTGCACCGCTTCGTCCGATCCGGATTAAGCGCCGAACGGAACGCGGCCATCGTGCCCGCAGGAAGTCCCGCAAGATTGGCGCTGCCTGCCGCCGCACGTTCCAACACGGTCATCATCGGCTTCGTGCCGAACACCGGCTCACCCGTAGCGGCGAACGCCAATACGCTCGCCACCGACCACCAATCGGTGGCGTCGTCGGATTCGGCACCGTCAATAATCTCGGGTGCGATGAATCCGGGTGTACCCATCACTAGGCCGGTGCGGGTCACGTGACTTTCGCCCTCGCCCATCGCGATACCGAAATCGACCAATACCGGTCCGGCGGCCGACACCATCACATTGGTGGGTTTGATGTCGCGATGGACGATGCCGGCCGCATGTACGGCTTTGGTGGCTTCGATGAGCTTGCGGGCCAAGCGTTCCAGATCGTCGCCCACATACCGGCCATTGGCGGCCACATCATCCTTAAGATTCTTGCCCTCGATGAGTTCAGTGACGATGAACGCCAACGTATCGTCGAGTTCCATATCCACGATGCCGCACACACCCGGATGATTGATCTTCTTCAAGGCCATGGCCTCGCGCCGCAGGCGCTCGCGCGGCGTGACATCGGGCTTGAGGTCGGGGTCGTGCAGGGCCGTGGACGCAGAGCCGGAGCCTGCCACTGACTCGTCGGTCAGGGAGTCGCGCAGAATCTTCATGGCATAGGTGGTGCCGCCGTCGTCGCGCACCCGCCACACCGACCCCATAGCTCCTGAGCCGAGCCGGGAGATCAGCGTATACCCACCAACCACTTCGCCGGGCTCAAGATTCAACGCGTTCAAATCGCTCATGCCCTCCATCCTAATGCCTTGCTGGTGCATTATTCTGGCTCTCTCCTGGGAGGCCGAGCTTGATATTTCTTGGCTCCCCTCTCTGAGAGGGGAGCCAAGAATAAGTGCCGTTTACGTATTGAGAAGTGCCGTTTACGCCATTAAGGTCGATTGCCCTGACCGGATGTGGTAGCAAATTATGCGCTCGAAATGACAGGATAGGTGCGTGGGCAGGTGCTCCAGTCGTGAATTTGCGACTCTATAACCATCGGCATCAAGGATGTGTCGGCGGTGACCCAAAGGTGAGCCAGCCGGGCACATTCAACAGTGGCACAGCGATGCAAGGGCAGTATCGTGAGCCGCTGATCGAATCGATAACGATATCAGATTCGAATGCCGCGACTTCGCCGGTCGTACCTTCGAATACTTCTCCGAAGACGGCTACCTGTTCGGCGTGATGGCCTCCCAGCAGGTCGCTGGCGCTCCGGTCAAGGCCTGAGGTGTGTCTCCGATAACTGAATAGCTAAATAGAATGGACGGCCTGCTGAGTGCTACTCAACAGGCCGTCCATTGTGTATCTGAATGCGAAAAGTCATTATATGGAACGGAATATATCGATACTGTGCATTGTGCCGATTACTGATTCCGACGCAAGTATTCGCGCAGGAAGGGCACGGCAAAATCGACTTCGCCTCGTTCTGTTTCGCGGATAACGAAGGCGTCAAGGAGGCGTTTGCGGTAGGTGGCGGCATAGTTAGGCGTTTTGCCCATGCGCTGTGCAACATTCACGGTGGGAGAGGGACCATCTGACGCTGCCATGGCTTCGAGATACTCACGGTCGTTTTTGGATAAGCCTTGCAACTCCGGGATGCACACGGCGTTATCAAGGTCAATACGTGCTTCCTCGATACCTGCCGTAACATCAGCGTCGATGATGGTATCCGAGTCCCGCATGTCTGCGGCATCCCAGATATGGTAGCCAACCAGTTGAATCATATAGGGGTATCCGGCTGTCACATTGGCTGCAGTGCTTAATTGAGCGTCGGTGATGGACATGCCGGAGGCGCGGAATGTTGTGGCGAAAGCATCGCGCACTTCATCAAGAGGAATATCTGTGAGTATGTTCGTTTTCGCGCGACGTAGGAACGTGATGACTTCGTCATTGAACAAATCAGAAATCATCTGTGGGAGACCGGCGAACACGATGGCGATATTGCGTCGTTCCCTGATTTGATGCTGTATGGCAGTGGCGATGGCAATCATGTCGGATCGCTCAGCCGCTTGAGTCTCATCAATGGTGATAAGCAACCCAGCATGGCGCTTCTCAAGCGCATCCAACCGTCCGGCAATGGCACTTCTCAACGTTTCGGGCATACGCTTCGGGGATAGTTCGGCTTCTCCGAGGCCGATGCCCGCTCCAGCAAAAGTCAACGATGGTCGGATAGTAAGGTGGTCAAGGGCCCCTCGCCCGGTTCGTAAGGCATCAACAAGGCGTTCGCATAGTCCGGCAGAGGCCGTTTCTTCGATGACATCCCATCTGCGCGCTTTGGCCCGGTCTCCGAACACAGTGAGCATCACGGTTTTTCCGGTTCCACGAGCGCCGGTGACGAGCATAATGCGCCCTGGGGCACCGACTCCGTTATCGAGACCTTTCTCGAAATCGCGGATAACTTTGCCTCGGCCGATGAGCAGGGGCGGTTCCCCTCCTGCCGTTGGCTTGAATGGGTTTTCCTTTGCCTTCATGTGGACCGCCTCCTCGCTGAATCAACCTAAAATAAAAATTATCAAAAATATCAAAAAAATAAAAATTATCAAAAGTTGGGTTGAGCCGACTGAAGAAAACAGCCGTGGCGACAATGATTCTGCCGCAATCCGCGGTGACAACAACTGACGCGGACCTTCTTGGCAGAATCGTTGTTTGTCCCGCTTCGCCAATCAACGTCGCTCAAGTTCGGTGCGCAGACCGGCTACCGTAGCGGTCAGCTCACGCACTTCCTCGCGCAATAGGTCGATTTCGGGATTGGCTGATGTCGCAATAGCCTCTTGCGCGGCTTCCTTGGCCACTTCCTTCTCCCGAGCGTCCTCGCGCCGATCCGTCTCCAGATTGACCTGATCCACGATCCACGAGGCCAGCGTGGCCGTCACAATACCGATCAACGCGATGCCGGTGAACATCAGCACCACCGCAATGATCTTGCCTTGGAAGGTGACCGGCGAGAAGTCGCCATATCCCACGGTGGTCACGGTCACGAACGCCCACCACAACGCCGTGCCGAAGTCGGTGATCGTGGATCCGGACGCCCCGCGCTCCACGGAATACACGGCCAGCGCGCCCACGTACATGAGCATTCCCACCGCGCCGACCGCGTATACGGTGATGCGCCCGCGCACCGCCATGCCGGAGGTGCGGTTCAGCACGTGCAGCACGGTCAGCAAACGCAACAGTCGCAAGGGCCGGAGCATCGGCAGCGCGATGGTCAGCAGCGTGAACAGGTTGTGCTTGAACCACTGCCAGCGATCGTCGGCCAACCACAGCGAGACCACATAATCGACGACGAACACCACCCAGATCACGTTGATGACGGTTTCACACAGCGCGATATGCGTGCGGGAGAGAATTTCCCACGAATACACCACCAGAAACACCACGGACAGCACCATCAGCGGCCAGTCCGTCCACTTCTTCCACGTCTTCAGTCCCATATTCCGATTGTAGTGGCGCGTCCGCTGCGCCACTGCGGAGCATGACTCCGGACATCAGTGTTGTATACGTTCGTATACATTTCACGTTGTGTACGAACGTATACAGCGGTATTTTTCATCTCGTATTTCCCTTATGACTATCACCACAGTGATATAATCAAGAATATGTAAGGAGAGAGAAGGAGCCGGCCAATGGAGACCGCATCGATCGAACTGTGGCATGGCTCTTCGCATGTCATCAAGCATCCTGAATACGGGCTGGTCAAGCCGAACAACGATTATGGCCGCGGATTCTATTGCACGCGCAGCGTCGAGCTGGCCAAGGAATGGGCGTGCGCGGGAATGGATGACGGTTTCGCGAATCGGTACACGTTGACCACGGACGGGCTCCTCTTCCTGGACCTGTCCCAGCCGCCCTACACCATCCTGAACTGGCTGGCCATGCTGGTCGAAAACCGTCGTTTCCAGCCGACCACCGCCGTCGCCGCGCAAGGCATCGAATATCTGAAACAAGTGTTTCTGCCGGATGCCAGTCAGGCTGACGTCATCGTCGGATATCGTGCCGACGATTCGTATTTCTCGTTCGCCCGCGCTTTTGTCAATAACGCGATTTCCATCGACCAACTCGCTGAGGCGATGCGGTTGGGCGAGCTCGGCAAGCAGATCGTACTCGCCAGTCCTCAGGCATTCGCGGCACTGCGGTTCCAAGGCTGCGAAATCGCCCGCGCTTCGACCTACCACGGATTGCGTAACGAGCGCGACCGCACAGCTCGCGAAGCCTACCGCCGCAAAAGTGCAGAAGCCGATCTCGACGGCCTGTTCATGCGCGACATCATCCGCGAGAAAGTGACCAACGATGATCCCCGCCTATGATGAGACATACTTGCCGGACGCCATGGCCAACTTGGCCGGCGCCTTCGATTATGCGCTGAACGATTGCGGGTTGCCGGTCGGCCTATTCATGGACTTCTTCGCCACCTCCGAGGCGGCCGCGCTTTTCGGGCGAGGCACGCCCAAATACGTGTGTGGCATGTCCGGCGAGGAGCTGGTGGCCGAAATCATGCGGCAAACCGGTTGGGCGCGCATTCTCGATATGCCGCCAGCCGCACTGCGCGCCGGCTCAACACCCGAATACTGGGCCGGATGGGTACTCGCATACTGCCAATGGGCCAGGGGAGTGCGGTTCTCGGACATTCTCGATGTGCTGTCGCTCGACGATATCGTGCGACTGCACCCGACTCTGCACGAAGCCGACGAAAGCCGATTCGTCGACGTGTACGACGAGCGGGCCGCCCATAATCGCACCGAGGGCGACTCCCGGCTGCACACGATCCGCGTGCGCGCCGGACTCAGCCAATCCGGGCTGGCCCGTCGCTCCGGCGTTACCCTGCGCTCCATCCAAATGTACGAGCAGCGCCGCAAAGACCTTGGCAAAGCTGCCGTCTCCACCGTGCTCGCTTTGGCCCGCACGCTTGGCTGCCGCATCGAAGATC
>ERZ780139.2520-NODE-2520-length-13551-cov-3.054016_pt1 | contig 13551 bp, 6 predicted proteins | sample MGYA00511476_ERZ780139 | MGnify/ENA primary metagenome ERZ780139 (study PRJEB29588, sample SAMEA2158190) | human gut metagenome | biome: human gut; feature: human-associated habitat; material: faeces | place: Denmark | collected 2008/2010 ... | reverse complement strand
TCCACTTTTTTCTTTTTGCTGAAAGTCCTTGATATAACTGAATTTTTCGTATCTTACATACGTTTGTTCGATTCGCATAACAGATGCTTTTTATTATATAAACTCAAAAAAGCAGGAATGTCACATCTCATATTCTAATCATGTAACATTCCTGTTTTTTTATAATCCCTGTATATAGTTGAGCATCGGTTCGAGATTTGCCTTTTCACAGACATCAAAGGATTTCTGCATCTGTTCAAAAAGGGCTTTCTCTTCTTCACTGTGTGCTTTGCGGCTTTTCATCATCTTGCAGAAGACTTTCATCATAAGCTTATCGCCAAGATTCATCGCTTCATAATTCAGCCCGCTTTGCAGGTAGAATACTTTTACTTCTCTGTCCTCTCCTTTGCCCAGCTGCTGTTCAATAGACTTGACAGCGTCTGCAGAAGACGGCGGCATCGCCCCGGTCACAAACAGCACGTTTGTCTTTTCAAACGGCAGGATCGTCTCTTTGTACCATTTCAGCTCTTCTACATTTCCTGCACGGAAGCTGCTCCCGAAAATGATCACATCGTAATCCGAGAGCCTTTCTCCGCCGACATCTTCCTGTGGTATGCACTCACAGTTTAACGACTGTGCAAGCCACTTTGCATATTTTTTCGTAAATCCGGTTCTCGATTTATATATGACAATCTGTTTCACTTTAGCACCTTCCTTCTGTTGCGTTCTTTTTTTACTGATGCCCACGAATTGCTCCGTTACGAAGTAACTCTTACAATCTACGCTCCGCTTCGGTCGGCACTAAACAAGTGCCACTGGTATCAGGTATAATCATATCAGAAATTCTTTACAAAACAAGGACACTACTTTACAAAACTATCACAATTCATACTGACTGTTATATAATTTTGCATAAAATCCTTTTTCCGCCAGCAACTCTTCGTGTGTTCCCTGTTCTATAACTTTTCCACTGTCCATCACAAGAATAATATCTGCTTCACGTATCGTCGAGAGACGATGTGCCACGATAAAGCTGGTGCGGCCTTTCATCATGCTGGCAAAGGCCTGCTGGATCTTGATCTCGGTACGGGTATCGATACTGGATGTTGCCTCATCCAGAATCAGCATCGGCGGCAGGCAGAGCATGACTCTGGCGATACACAGCAGCTGTTTCTGTCCCTGGCTGATATTGCCTCCGTCTTCTGAGATCACGGTGTCATAACCGTCCGGCAGTCGCTTGATAAAGCTGTGGGCATGAGCCGCTTTGGCAGCTTCGATGACCTGTTCTTTTGTGGCATCCGGCCTGCCGTAGGCAATATTTTCATAAATCGTTCCTGATTTCAGCCAGGTATCCTGGAGCACCATGCCGTAACTTCTGCGAAGGGAAGTGCGGCTGATATCACGGATATCTGTTCCGGAAACACAGATCTTGCCGGAATCTACATCATAGAAACGCATCAGCAGATTGATCATCGTCGTTTTTCCGCAGCCGGTCGGTCCTACGATCGCCACTCGCTCGCCCGGTTTTACGGAGAGATTGAAATGCTCGATCAGTTTGCGGTCCGGCACATAGCTGAAGGAAACATCAGAAATCTCTACGGCTCCGTCAACCTGTTCTTCCGTCAGTACTCTCGCATCTGCTTTGTCCGGAGTGCGTTCTTCTTCATCGAGCAGTTCAAAAATGCGGCTCGCACATGCCATGGCATTCTGAAGCTCTGTGACAACGCCGGAAATTTCATTAAACGGTTTCGTGTACTGGTTTGCATAACTTAAAAAGCAGGACAGCTGACCGACGCTGATGCCGCCGGACACGGCAAACAGTGCTCCGACAAGAGCCACACCGGCATAAACCACGTTGTTGACAAAACGGGTGGCCGGGTTTGTGATGCTGCTGAAAAAGATGGCTTTCAGGCTCGCCTTCTGAAGACGCTCGTTCATCTCATCAAACTGATCCACATTTTCTTTTTCATGACAGAATGCCTGTACCACTTTCTGTCCTTCGATCATCTCATTGATAAATGCAGTCTGCTCGCCGCGGACTTCGGTCTGCATATGGAAATTACGATACGTTTTCTTTGCGATAAAACCTGCCACTATAAAGCTGAGCGGTGTGACGCACACAACGACGAGCGTGATCGGCACATTGACATACAGCATAAAACCCAGTGTTCCGAGGATCGTCAGAACTCCGGTAAAAAACTGGGTAAATCCCATCAAAAGTCCGTCTGCAAACTGCTCTACATCGGCGATCACACGGCTGACCAGATCTCCGGTCGGATGTGCATCCAGATAAGAAACCGGCAGTCTCTGGATCTTGGCGATCGCTGCATTTCTCAGGTCACGACTGACATTATAAGTGATCTTGTTATTGCAGATACCAAAGATCCACTGGGAGATCGCCGTGACGGCAGTGGCTGCCACGATCACTCTTACGATCGCCGCCACGCCCACAAAATCTACTTTTCCGACTCCGATCATATGGTCAATGGCATTTCCGGTCAGGATCGGCACATAGAGCTGGGATGCAACAGAAAGAGCGGCAAAAATCAGACTGCATACAATATAAAACCAGTATTTTCGAATATGTTTCCAGATTCTCATGATCATGCCGTCTCACCTGCCTTTCCAAACTGACTTTCATAAATTTCCTGATAAACCGGGCAGTTTCCGAGCAGTTCTTCATGCGTGCCCATGCCGACGGTCTTGCCGTCATCCAGCACCAGGATCAGATCGGCATGCATCAGACTGGACGTTCTCTGGCTGACGATAAATACCGTCATCTCTTTATCCAACTCACGGATTGCTTTTCGAAGTGCCGCATCCGTTGCAAAATCCAGTGCACTTGCACTGTCATCCAGGATCAGGATCTCCGGATCTTCCACCAGAGCACGGGCGATCGTCAGACGCTGTTTCTGACCTCCGGACAGATTGCGTCCTCCCTGCTCCACCGGTTCATCCAGCTGTTTCTCTTTTTTCTGTACAAATTCGGCTGCCTGTGCAGTCTCAAGAGCTGCCCAGAGCATCTCATCGGTCGCTCCTGGATTGCCCCAAAGAAGGTTCGAACGGATCGTACCGGAAAACAGCTGTGCTTTTTGCATGACCATACCAATCTTGCCACGCAGCTCTTCTCTTGAATAGCTTCTGATATCGTGACCGCCGATGCGGATCTGTCCGTCCGTTGCATCATAAAAACGTGCCAGCAGATTGACCAGCGTGGATTTTCCGCTTCCGGTTCCGCCGATGATACCCACGGTCTGTCCTTTTTTCACCGTAAAATGAATATTGGAGAGCGTTTCTGCACCGGCCCCGCCGTAAGTGAACGATACATGATCAAATGCCACTTCTTCATCTGAAGTGCCTGTTTTTCTGTTTTTTGCATTGTTTTCCAGACAGGAAAACTCCATTTCCGGCTCTACATTCAGAACAGAAGCAACACGCTCTGCACACGCCATTGCTTTTGTCACCTGAATGATCAGGTTTGCCAGCTTGACCAGTTCGATCAGAATCTGGTTCATATAATTCACAAGGGCTACCACATCGCCCTGCTGCATATTTCCAAGATGGATCTGCACTGCTCCCGTATTTAAGATCACAACAACCGCAAGGTTGATCATCACGTAAGTCAGCGGATTCATCAGTGCGGAGATCTTTCCGACCAGAAGCTGGCTGCGTACCAGAAGTCCGTTGTTCTCCTCAAAGCGATCCTTCTCCTGCTCCTCTCTTCCGAAAGCACGAATCACACGCACACCGGTCAGATTCTCCCTGGTGATCCCCAGGATTCCGTCAAGGCTGCCCTGTACCTTCCGGTAAAGTGGCATCGTGATCAACATAATGCCAAAGACAACGATGGAAAGCAACGGGATCGTTACAACAAAAATAACAGCCGCCTTCGGACTTACGATAAATGCCATGACAATGCTTCCGAATACAATAAACGGGGATCTCAGAAACAGTCTCAGGAAGAGATTCAGTCCGCTCTGCACCTGGTTGATATCACTCGTCATTCGCGTGATCAGTGTGGAAGTACCCAGCTTGTCCATCTCCGCAAATCCAAGGGACTGGATATGTGAGAACAGCACATGCCGCACCTTCGTGCAGAATCCAACGGATGCTTTCGCCGCAAAATACTGTGCGGTGATACTGCAGGTCAGACCGATCACACCGAGCAGGATCAGAAGTCCGCAGCGTGACAGAATATACCCTTTGTCTTTGTTTGCAATTCCTGTGTTGATGATCGCAGCCATAACAAGAGGAACCAGAAGGTCAAACGTTGCCTCCAGCATCTTGAACGCCGGGGCAAGAATGCTCTCTTTTTTATAGTCGCGAAGATATATAAGAAGTTTTTTCAAAATTTCTCCTTTCCGTTCTCACTGCAATTTGAAAGAAACTTTCTCTTTTATACCAAAATGGTAAAAACAGACCGCTTTTGGCATCCTATATATCTTATCCATTTTTTACATATTTTACAAGTAAAAAAACCGCCCCGGCAGTTTTTCACTGCCGGGGACGATTTTCCGATGGTTATAAGTTCCGATCGGGATGTCTTTATATCCGCTTTTCTATGTGCTTATTTTGTGATCTTAACGCCTGCTTTCTGTCCTTTTCCTTTCAGCAGTCTTTTGTAAGATCTCAGCTTCTTAGCCGGTACTTTGATCTTTGCTTTCGCATGGATACCCTTGAATGCATTTTTGCCGACTTTCTTCAGAGTAGTGGATTTGATGGTAACCGCTTTCAGTTTTCCTGCTTTTTCAAACGCACTCTTACCGATAGTCTGAACGTTTTTGCCGATCACAACTTTTTTCAGTTTCTTATCGCCCTTGAATGCTTTGTTTGCGATTGCGGTTACCTTGAAGGTGTATTTGCCGTTCGCACTCTTAACGGTTGCCGGAACAGTAAAGGCTGTCTTCTTGTTATTTCTCTTAACAAGTGTTACCGTACCACCCTTTGCTGCAGATTTTGTCACCTTGTAAGTAGCGTTTTTGTACTTGATCGTAGCACCTTTTGCCGGAACATCGTTGGCCGGAGTCGGGTTCGGTGTCGGGTTTGGTGTCGGGTTTGGTGTCGGTTCCGGCTTTGGTTCCGGCTTTGGTTCCGGGTTCGGTTCCGGCTTCGGATCAACGCCTTTTACAAGATTTGCTCTTGCTGTCTGCAGTTTTGCAAGTGCTGCATTTACTTCTTCTCTTGTAGCTCCGTCTTTCTTTACGATATCCTGAGCTTCTTTCAGAGCTGCTTCATATGCTGCATAAGAGCTTGCTGTGTACTCTGCTTTCTCAATTGTTTCTGCCAGCTTGATCTCACCCTGGATTTTTTCGATCGTTTCTTTGTCTGCTACTTTTTTCTCTGCATTCAGTTTGATCTTGTAAGTATTGGTCTTCTTACCATCTTCGGAGGTAACGATTACCTTTACAACGTCATCTTTATCAAATGGTACTACTGTTACAGATGCATTGTCTCTTGCAGTTGCTTCTACAACCGCTTTGTCTGCTCTGTCTACGTTTACGGTATAACCATCCAGTTTGCCTGCTGCAAAGCCGGCTACTGCTGTTCCGTTTACTTTCAGATCACTCAGTTCCGCTGTGCTGTTGGATGTATAACCGTTTGTGCTTGTCCAGATCTCCAGCTCAGTCAGACCAACATAGCCTGTTCCCTGCTGTTTCATGGTAAATTTCAGTGCTTTTGCTTTCTGGACATCTTCAAATACCAGTTCGTTCTTCTGGTTTACCTGGTAATCTCCCTTGGTAAATGCAACTTCTTTGAAGTTTTCACCATCTTCGGACACTGCGATGGTTACGCTTTCCGGTGCGGATACGAACGTATCACCGAAGAACCATGCATTGATGCTTGCCAGTTCGTAAACTTCATCCCATGTAAACGTAATAACCGGTGAAGAGTTCAGCAGATGGTCGTTCCAGTTTGTCCATCGCATATTCGGCTTATCCAGAACATTGTTTACACCATCTACGATGGAGAACAGATTATCTGCAGGCTGTCCGCAGCTCTCTGTCAGAGTCTTATATTCCTTTGCTACGTTGACTGCTTCTTTTACTTCGCCTTCTGCGACACGTACGGTTGCCGTTGCAGTCATCTCTGTGCCGTCTACGTCAACTTTACCATTTACTGTTACAACATCACCGACGTTTGCCAGATCCGTTGCTTTGATAGACTCCCAGGTAACTGCATACGCACCATAAGCTGTGCCATCCGGAAGGATACCGGCTACAGTTGAAGGCAGGGTCGGAACCAGATTTTTTACGGTTGCTCTTGTGTAGTTCTGTACTGCCACGATGATCGGTTTTACATGAAGGTTTGCAGATACTGCTACTTCTTCGTTTCCAACTTTCAGTGTTCCGTTCAGGACTTTTTCGCCAGGAGTGTTGTACATCTCAGCTGTCAGATTCCAGGTGATCGTACCTTTCTGTGTGGAATCATCACTCATGATACCGGTTACGGCTGTCTGAAGCTGTGGTTTGGTTCCCATGGTAACGGTGTATTCTGATTCAATCTTGTAATCTTTCAGGAATACTTCACCCTTTTTGTCACCTACGGTACTTACAAATACAGAATCCCCTTTCAGACCTGCGGATTCTGCTTTCAGTACGAAACCGCCTGCACCTTCGGTGCTGCGTACGATAACGAGTGCTTTTCCGCTGAATGCCTTGATGTTTGCGGTCTTGTCGCTTGTCAGAACGGATTTCTGCTGGAATTTATCTACGGTAGATGGATTTCCGTTATCCACACCAACGATCGTTCCGTTACCTGTTAAGGTAAAGCGGATGCTGTTGTCTGCGGCACTTACAAAACGTCCGTCTTTGTCGTTGACATCAATATCAATGTAGCTTAAGCTGCTGCCGTCAGCCTGGATCTCTGTCTTCTCTGCGGTAACTGCAAGGCTGCTACCTTTGTCGCTGTTTGTCGTAACGGAAGCAGAACCAAGCGTGTCTGTGATCTCGTTTCCACTTTCATCATAGGCTTTTGCACTGAGCGTGCCTTCTGCATATTTTACCTTGAACTGGATTGCCTGGGCTTTCCACTGCTGTGATTCGTTGACTGCTGTACACTGGTCTGCATCGTTTGATACATTGCTGTAAGTAGCCCATTCATGACCGGCTGCTGTCTTGATCGGGGTTCTTGTGGAAGTACCGATCAGCTTGTCGTTCAGGTAAAGTTCTACTTTTGCTGCGTTTGAATAAACGTATACCGGTACTTTGCCGCCGGAGATACTTAAGTCTTCTGCATTCCAGCTCTGCGGTACGACGTGCAGTGTCTTTTTATCTTCTCTCCACTGGCTTGTGTAGAAATAGAAGGAATCCTTCTCAAAGCCTGCTGTATCAATCACACCAAAGTAAGAGGAGTTCGGTACTGCCAGTTTGTCACCGCTGACGCTTCCTGTTCCGGTTCCGTTCCACGGTGTCGGCTCGCCGATGTAGTCAAATCCGGTCCAGATAAACTCACCGGATACAAAGTCATCTTTGATCGTGTACCACCAGGACTCACGTGCTGTGTTGCCCCAGGATACGGCGTTGGTATCGTATGCGGTACACTGATAGTCACCTGTCTTGTTGTACTGAGACAGTGTATTGTAGATACCGCGGCTGTTGCTTGGAGAAGCTGACTCTGTAGCAATGATCTTCCAGTCCGGATGTGTCTTATGGATACCTGCCATAGATCCCATAGAATAGTTGGCTCCTGCAAGTCCCTCACCGTTCTTCGCCAGAACAGTAGATACTTTGTTACGGAACTCCTGTGTATTGGCATTCTGAAGACCATTTGGATTGTTATCACCAACTGTGATCGGTCTTGTCTTATCGATTGCTTCGATGTAGCTCTTCATGTTCTTTGCGTACTGCTCGTACTGGCTGGAATCGGTAACACCGAAGTTCAGCTCATTTCCGATATCCCAGATGATAACGGACGGATCGTTCTTATCACGCTCGATATTTGATTCCAGAATGAATTTATACCAGGTGTCGCCTGTCGTTGCACCAAGCAGCTTGTTGTCTGCACTGATGGTCTGGTTGAAGTGTGTGCTGAAGTCCTGGCTGTTGCCGTTTTTCGGGAATGCCCATCCGTCAAACGTCTCATCCATAACCATCATACCCAGCTCGTTGCATGCTTCAAGCAGTACAGAAGAAGGTGTGTTGTGAGAGGTACGGATCGCATTACATCCCATTTCTTTGAGCTTTTTAACCTGACGGTATACTGCATCACGTTCTGATGCGGCTCCGAGTGCACCCTGGTCATGGTGCATACATACACCTTTGAGTTTTACATTTTTGCCGTTCAGGCTGAAACCGGTATTTGCATCAAAATTGATGTAACGGAAACCGTAGGTTGTCTTGTAAGTGTCTTTTACTTTTCCGTCTACCAGAACTTCGGTCTGTACATAGTACAGGTTCGGATTTTCTGTGCTCCACAGTGCCGGTTTGTTTACTTTCAGGGTCTGTTCTTTTTCTGCTGTGCTGTTTGCTGCCAGTGTCACATCTGTGGTCACTGCCTTAGAAACTGCTTTGCCCTCTGCATCCAGGACTGTTGTGCGGATCTGGGCTGCTGCCTGTGCACTGCTGTCATTCTGGACATCGGTCTGTACTTTAACGGTAACATCGCCGTCTTTTTCTGTCGCCAGATTTGGTGTAGTCACGTAAGTGCCGTTTCTGGAAACATGCACGGCATCGGTAACGATCAGCTCTACGTCACGGTAGATACCAGATCCTGAATACCAGCGGCTGGACGGAGTCTGATGTACCACTTTTACGCTGATCACATTCTCTGTGGTGCCGTCGCAGGCCAGGTATTTTGAAATATCAAATGCGAAATCATTATATCCATAATGGTTTTCGCCTACTTTTGTGCCATTTACATATACATATGTATGATTATAAGATCCGTCAAAGTTCAGGACAACACTCTTGCCTGCGTAATCACTCGGCAGGGTAAAGCTCTTGCGGTACCATCCTGTACCACCCGGCATAAATCCGGACTCTGCTTCGTTGGAGTTGGACGGCTTCTGTGTGATACTGAAGTCGTGCGGAAGATTTAAATCTCCCCATTCATCTGCCTTGGAATCATCGTAATTCTTTGCTTCTGCACCAGTCACATCTCCAAAGTGGAACTTCCAGCCTTTGTTGAAATTGATCTCTCTGCTTTCAGATGCCTCTACGCCGGCTTCTGCCAGAGCAGACTGCACCATAGCGTCGTCAACCGGTGATGCCATGACCGGAACACTGAAGCCGGACATAACCATAGCGGTTGCCATCAGCACAGAAAACAACTGTTTGCTGCTTTTTCTTCTCATACTTTTCCTCCTTAACTGACTAAAAGTGGGGATATTCCCCTCCGAAATCTCCCCAAGTTGTTCAGTAATACGAAATCCTGATTCGCGTCACCGAAAATATTCAGTATTATCATACAATAAAACCTGTGGAACGTCAAGGTTTTTAGTTTGAACTTCACTATAGTTAAAGAGGACGTCATAACATCAGAAAGTAAATCCGCTGACACGCATCGTTTCCTGTTCGGTTCGCTCGTGTGTTAGCCGCCCTTCGCCTAAACTCGCCTCTTCGAGGCTCAAACAGCGGCTCTCCGGGGCGGCAACATCGCAAACCTCACGACGGAAGCCTCGCTACCGTCAGCTTGACTTACTTTCTGATTGTTATGACTGTGCTGTTTTTCCCACTAATGCATCTGGCAGTTCCAATCTTCCTGATTTCAGAATACGTTTATTATTTTGCCAAAAGATGTATATCATACATTATATGTTCTTCTGCACACTCATAAAATCTACCCGTATCTATACCCTAGCGATTTTATCACCAGTTTCTGAATCAAAAGAAACTCCGTACCATCTTGCGGTAATTTTGAAAGCCTGAGAAATGTATATGCTGGACAGAAAAAAGGCAGCTGCACAGTGACGGTAGCAAGGTTCCGTCGTGAGGTTTGTGTCTAGTTTCCGCCGCCGAGCGGTGTCTGAGCAGCGAAGCTGCGAGTTCCAGCGAACGGCGGATCATAGACGGCACAAACCGAACAGGAAACGATGCGTGTCACGTGCTCTGCCTTTTTACGTCCAGCATGATAATTATTCTGTTGCAGCTGCACTCTCTGTCTCACTTGCAGCCTCGGTTGCCTCTGTGCTTCCGGCATCTTCGGTACTTTCTGTACTTTCCGTTCCGGTCTCGCTCTGAGCCTCGGTTGCCATCTGGTAAATATCATTGAAGGTGATCTCTTTTAACAGAGCATCATCCTGTGTGTAGTCTGCTGCACTTTGCCATGCATCGTAGACTTCGCTGAATTTGCTGCTCTTTCTTTCGTTGATGATCCGTTCTTTTTTGCTTGCAGTTGCATCCGGATCATAGGTTGCTTTCATCTGGATGACATAATATCCTGCATCTGTGGTGATCACTTCATCTGCCACTTCTCCGTCTTTCAGTTTATCTGCCGCATTGCGGATCGCCTCATCCAGGGTGTAACTTTCATCATTATCACCATAAGAGGTGCTGCTCACGGTCTTGGTGTCATCGACATCTTTGACTGCATCTTCCATGCTCTTGCCGCCCGCTGCTGCATCACGTACTTTCTGTGCATTTGCAAGCAAAGCTGCTTTCTCATCATCCGTCAGTACCACTTTATTGCCATCCGAATCGGTCGTATCTGCAGTGCCAAATACCACGTAATTGATTGTTTTCTGGGCTGCTTCGTCATCAGTTACGTTGGTATCAACATCTGCAACGATTGCATTTGACATTTTATTGCGGATCGTGTACAGTTCCAGAACACGTGCTACACGTTCTTTTGTCGCACCCATGGATTTCAGGGTTGCCTGGTCGTTGTCATCCATAAACTGCTGTGCAGCTTCATCGATCTTCTTTTTGTCATCGTCTGTCAGGCTCACATTATACTCGTCCTGGTGCTGTTCGAGGATCAGCATCTGTTTGAGTGTATCCATCATCGTGCTCTTTGTGGAATCGCCGTACTGTGACCACAGATTATCTCCAAGATAAGCTCCGTAAAATGCCTGCATCTGTGCCTGGCTATAACGAAGCATGATATTTGCCACTGCATATTCTGTTTTCTGTCCGTCTAATGTAATGATCGCCTTGCCTGAATTTCCACTGCATCCGGTCAGCATCCCTGCTGTCAGCGTAAAGCACAGTCCTGCGACTGCCAGTCTGTTTTTCATTGTTTTTTTCACTGTCTTTTCCTCCTGATCAACTGGTGCCATTCATTCAAGAATACCTCCGGCATCCGGCCGCAAAAAATCCTCTTTCAGGCACCATACTGTCTGCTATTATATCCTTTTTCACCCGGTACGTCAATTGCCATCCGATATTCTAAAACATTCCTGACATTCTTATTTCAAGGAGCTTATCATACATCACATGCCAGATTTTTTATCATCTTTTCCGTCAGGCTGCGTACCAGTGTCAGCACATCCTCATTATCTTTTCCGTTTTTACGCGGCTTCATATAAATAAAGTAAGGATTGGTATCTATGACAAATTTCATTTTCCCTTTGCTCTCTTTTACCAGAAGCTCGATCCCTGCCGGATCTGCCTTTGCCCGCTCAAACATGGTAAAGCGGATCTGGTCGCCTTTCTGTGCGATCTCGGTCAGCCATGCCCGGTGTGCCATCGCTTTTAAATTTGCCACAGCAAGCAGGTTCTGCACCGCTTTTGGCGGCTCTCCGAAACGATCCATCAGTTCTTCGAGCATATCATCGTATTCTTCTTCGCTCTCGATCGTGGCGATGCGTTTATAGACATCCAGCTTCTGGAATTCATTCTTAATATAACGTTCCGGGATAAAAGCATCAATATCCAGATCGATGACGGTATCAAATTCTTCTTCCGGCTGCGTCTCACCTTTGAGTTCTTTTACGGACTCATTGAGCATTTTGCAGTAAAGATCGTAGCCGACTGCCTCCATATGGCCGTGCTGCTCTGCCCCGAGGAGATTGCCGGCACCACGGATCTCAAGATCACGCATGGCGATCTTAAAGCCACTTCCAAGTTCCGTATACTCCTTGATCGCAGCAAGTCTTTTTTCTGCGATCTCTTTTAACATTTTATCCCTGCGGTACATCAAAAACGCATACGCCGTCCGGTTGGACCTGCCAACACGCCCGCGGAGCTGGTAGAGCTGCGACAGTCCCATATTATCGGCATCGTGGATGATCATTGTATTGACATTTGAGATATCCAGTCCCGTCTCAATGATCGTTGTAGAAACAAGTACATCGATCTCTCCGTTGATAAAACGGTACATGATGTTCTCTAACTCTGTCTCTTTCATCTGCCCGTGCGCATAGGCAACGTTCGCCTCCGGCACAAGCTCTGCGATCTTTGCTGCCACATCTGCGATCTCCCGCACACGGTTGTATACATAATATGCCTGTCCTCCACGGGAGAGTTCCCTGGAAATTGCCTCACGCACCAGTTCTTCATTATATTCCATCACATACGTCTGGATCGGCACACGATCCATCGGCGGTTCCTCTAACACACTCATATCACGGATCCCGATCAGGCTCATGTGCAGTGTCCTTGGAATCGGTGTTGCCGTGAGCGTCAGAACATCAATATTGGTCTTTAACTGCTTGATCTTTTCCTTATGCGTCACACCGAAACGCTGTTCCTCGTCAATGATCAGAAGCCCAAGATCTTTGTATACTACGTCTTTTGAAAGCAGTCTGTGCGTTCCGATAATAATATCAACACTTCCTTTTTTCAGCGCCTCCACCGTCTTTTTCTGCTCCGCACTGCTCCGGAAACGACACAAAAGATCAATGTTGACCGGAAAATCTTTCATACGCTGCACAAAGTTATTGTAATGCTGCTGCGCTAAGATCGTTGTCGGCACTAAAAAAGCGACCTGTTTTCCATCCTGTACTGCCTTAAAGGCCGCACGGATTGCGATCTCCGTCTTGCCGTAACCGACATCCCCGCAGATCAGGCGGTCCATGATCTTTGTGCTCTCCATATCTTTTTTGGTCGCCTCGATTGCAAGCTCCTGATCCTCCGTTTCCTCAAACGGAAACATTTCCTCAAACTCTCTCTGCCAGACGGTATCCGGCCCGTAGACAAATCCCTCCTGATCCTGTCTCTGTGCATAAAGTTTTACAAGATCCTGTGCGATCTCTTTTACCGCACCGCGCACCTTTGTCTTTGTCTTATTCCATTCCTGTCCGCCTAATTTGTTCAGTTTCGGCTTCTTTGCATCCGCGCCGGCATATTTCTGGATCAGCTCTAACTGCGTTGCGAGGATATATAAGTTTCCACCACCTGCATATTCTATTTTGATGTAATCTTTGACCGTCTTATCGACCTCTATTTTTTCGATTCCACGGTAGATGCCAAGTCCATGATTTTCATGCACGACATAATCACCGATGTTAAGGTCGGTAAAACTTGCGATCTTTTCTCCCTCATAGGTACGGTGGTGCTTCTTTTTCTTCTTTTCACTGCCGAAAATATCGCTCTCTGAGATCACAACAAATTTAAGCAGCGGATATTCATAACCTTTTTTTATTTTTCCATAACCGAGCACTTATACTCGATTTAATTTCTCCATCTAATATCG
>ERZ780139.2515-NODE-2515-length-13567-cov-5.034192_pt1 | contig 13567 bp, 9 predicted proteins | sample MGYA00511476_ERZ780139 | MGnify/ENA primary metagenome ERZ780139 (study PRJEB29588, sample SAMEA2158190) | human gut metagenome | biome: human gut; feature: human-associated habitat; material: faeces | place: Denmark | collected 2008/2010 ... | reverse complement strand
GCCGGGCCGTGGGGCGCTCCTCGCCCCGGAGGATGGCTTCATCGCAGCACTGGGCCGTCAGCAGCTCCAGTGCCTCCGGAGACAGGCCGTGGAAGTCGAACAGCTCCGTCAGGGCGCTGAGATCCGCCGTGGGCAGGCGGCGGCCTGCGGCGTGTTCCACGGCGTGTACGGCCCGGGCAAAGGCCGGAAAGTCCGCCAAAATGGCCTGAATTTCCGGGAAATCGTAGGTTTTCCGCTGTTTCAAGGGCTTTGGCAGGACGGCGGCTGCGGGGTCTATGATCCCAGTGGCCACCAGCTCCTCCATGGCCCGGGCGATGCGGCGGTGCTCCCAGCCCAACTCTTTTCCGCAGAAGAACGGGGAGACCTCGCCGCCGTGGCGCAGGATAGCCTGATGCAGCGCTGCCGCGTCGTTGGTCAGCTGTTTGGTAAGCATGGCGCTCCCCTCCTTCCCTGCTGGTTTTTTGTATAGTATACAACAAAGTGGCGGCGGTTGCCACGATTTGTTTCCGAAGGGAAACAGGCGTGTGCGGGGCAGCGGGATCGACCTTACCTTTGCTCGTTAATTTTTTAACGTATTGTTCTGAGACCTCCCCTTCTCTGCTGAAAGCCCAACCGTCAGCCTCCGACAAAAAATACCGGGTGGCAGGTGGTATGATGAGGCTGTCCCCCACTTCGCTGCGGGATCAGGCGGATTAGCAGGGACCGTCTCGTTTGGGTTTGCTGCTCCTGACTGTCATTTATAGGGACCGTGTCAAGTGGGTTTGTTCTGCTGTCGGCTCATTTACAGGGTCCGTGTCATTTGAGTTTCTTTTGGAAAATGGTCAAGAAATGTACGGCTTTATATTGACAGTTCTATGAAAGCCACGCTATAATGAGAACGTAAAAAAACAGCAAAAGCGGGGGGTAAATCTCCCAAAACACGCAAAACGGAGGGGTTTTATGTCTCTGATCCTGACAACCGCCATCGAAAAGGGCGGTACCGGCAAAACAACCACAGTCGTCAATCTGGCTGCTCTGATGGCCGCCGAGGGAAAACGGGTCCTTGTGGTGGATATGGACCAGCAGGCCAACACTACTTATATGCTGACCCAGCACAAGAAGGCCGAGAACTTCTACAAGGGTCACGGTCTGGTGAATATGTTCATGAACTTTGACCTGGGCGGGATGGATCTGGCTCCCTACATCCACCCCACCAACGTAGAGGGCGTTCATATTATCCCCAGCACTGCCCAGACGCCCAGAGCCGTTCATCAGTTGGATCTGCTGGCGGACGAGTACAAAATGAAGAACTACACCTTCCTGATCCACTGTCTGGCCAATATCAACGATGATTATGATTACATCGTCATCGACACCCCTCCCGCCCGTGACAATCTCACCATGAGCGCCCTGTTCTGCGCTGACGAGGTTTTGATCCCTGTCCGGTGCGATAACTTCTCTTTGGAGGGTTTTGAGACCACTTTGGCCATGATTTTGGATCTGGAAACTCGGGAAGATGTCAAAATCGACATTTTAGGCGTGGTTTTGACCCAGGTGGAGCGGACGGCTGCCGTCAATCTGGTGCGCCAGATGTTCGAGGAAAACCCGGAATACGCCTCTGTTCTCTTCAAAACCGGCATCCGCAAGGGCAGCGCCGTGCCGGAGAGCACCATTGCTGCCGTACCGGTGGTGCGCTACGCCAAAAAATCCAATCCTTCCGTGGACTACATGCAGCTCTGGAACGAGATCAAACAGCGTCTGGCAAAAAAGGAGGCTGACGAATAATGGGTAAGCTTGATAAGCTGAAAAGCCAAATTCCCCAGGGTTCCCAGGAATTATCGACCAAAAACCACCTGGCAAAAACGGAGATCGCCATGTCTTTTCAGAACGAAGGCACGGAATTGACCCGGATCCTCCTGCGAAACATTGAATTTAACCCCCATAACCTCTGGTCCTGCAACGATGATGATGAGAGCATCCAGCAGCTTGCGGATGCCATCGAGCGCAACGGCCTGCTGCACAACATCGTGGTCAGTCAGCGGGAAGACGGCACATTTATGCTGCTTTCCGGTGAGCGCCGGGTAAAAGCCCTGCGTTTGCTGCAAAAACGGGAGCAGGAAAGCGATCCCACCGGCCAGAAGGCTCATAAATGGGATCGGGTGCAGGCCCAAACCTACACCGGACTGGATGAGTTGTCTGAGCTGATCATTCTGGACGAGGCAAATATCATGGTTCGCGGCCTTTCCGGTGATGCAAAGACCATTCAGGCATGCATTTCCCGGTATTTGGACAATTTGCAGGCGAAATTTCAGGTAGATCGCCGGGCTGCCGAGGCATATTTCAAGTCCCGCACCCAGATGACGGACTCCACGGTCCAGCGTTACACCCAGTTTGACAAATCTTTGATCGACGATGTGAAGGAATTCTTCCAAAATGGCACCATTTCTCACGCACAGGCCCTGTCGCTCTGCCCGCTGGAACCCAGCGAGCAGGTTCTCTATGTAAATGCCATCAATAAGGCCATTCAGATGTCCAATGGGGACAAGGCTCTGGAGCATACCTATGTCACCCGGATCACGGACCGGGCCGCTCAGGCCGCCCGCATGACCAACGGCCGGGAAGCGGAGCTGGCCCGGCTGGAAGAAGCCATTATTCCGCCGGTTCACGCCAAGCCCGCCGGAGATGTGGCGGTCCGCACCCAAAAGGCCACGCTGATCCGAAAGTATGAGAAGGTCACGTTTGACCTCTCTAAAATCACCTCCAGCAAGCGGCGGCTGAATTCTCTGCGGAAAATGGACGCTGCCGATGGGGACGGTTCCATTGTCGAAAGTCTGGATAAACTGGCCAAGGAGGCCGCGGAGCTGGCCGGTCTCCTGCGGAACGGACAGTAATGGCCCGTCCAAAAGGCCCGGAGCAGCGTGTCCCCGTGAAAATGCGGGTAAATATCGGTCTGATGGACCGGCTGCAGCAGTTGGCTGCGGAAAACCGGTATTCCGTCCCGAAAATGCTGACGGTGATCATGGAGGAGACCCTGGCAGACCTGCCTGCGGACTACGAGCTGCACGATATGGCCGAGGTCTACACGCTGACCAAGAATCACGCCGTCAATCTCAGCTCCAATCGGATGAATGTGTATCTGCTGCCGGGAACTCAGGAGGCCATGCTGGAGTTGGCTCGCCGGTTGAACGCAAGCATCGGTGCCGTCCGCACCAGCTTTGTGCTGGATTATCTGGATCTGCGGGGGCTGCTGTGAAGTGAATCATGGATCTGAACTCCCCGGGGAGCACCTGAACAGGGCGCTCTCCGGGGTTCTTTTGGTTCCAATTCCGCTTTATCCTTCCATCCTCCCTCTAATCTTCACGGAAGCACGAGGGGAGGATCCCAGCAAATGCGAGATTGAGCGACCTGCATTTTATTTCAGTTCCTATTTGATTTTGTCTCAGTTCGACTTTGTTTTTCAAAAGGGTCTAAAGTCTTGCAACTTCATGGGCTTAGGAGCGTATAGGAGCAAAAAAGGAAATTAGTTGATTTTTGAGATATCTTGCGCATATTATAGGAGCCAAACCATCGGAAATGGAAAAGTGGTTTGAACTGAAAGTCATCTTTTTCGACATGATATTTGCTTTTTGTCGATCAGCAGCTTTTGTGGAAGCGCAAGCCAGTTATTCGACTGTCATTCCTTGCGGGAAGGGGAGAAGCCGCTGGCAATAGCCTTTATTTACAGGGACCGTCTCATTTGGGTTTGCCGTTTCAGGCAGCGCCGTCTCCGATGTACGCAAGGAAATTCTTCTTGCAATGCCTCTTATGAGTATATGGCATTAGCCTAATTCTTTAACGTAATCGTTTACCCGTCGAGCAGCCTATCATTTGCTCCAAATTTTTTTGTCCCTGTGCTTTCTTGAGCCCTTGAAGTCGCAAGGCATTAGACCCTTTTGGAACACAAAGACGAACTTGGCATAATTTTCTGCCGGTCCAGGGGTCCGTTTGCTTCTGCGCCAAGTTTTATGTAAACTTATTCTCGCATAGCGGAATTCAAATCGCTCCCGAATGCTCCGCAGCCAGAGAACAGGTCCTATCATCAGCTTAACCGATCTGTCACCGTTCTAAACCGGGTTTTACAGATTTTCTGCGGACCCATGACTCAAATGTCGCCAAAAAGAGGGTAAAACAACCGAGAGACTCTAAAAGATCAAGGCAGTATCCGTTATCTTGGCTCTGCGTTCTTTTGCCTGTAAGCCCATTTTTCGGTCAGCGCTCCCATGCATTTTCCTGTTCCAGCACGTTTGCGCCGGCAGGATAGCCGGATCTGAAGATTTTAGGCTCGGAAATCCGGGTGGGCACCGTATAGAAGGCGTGTTTGTAGCTCGATTCTTCCAGCTTCTTGCTCTGGAGAGTCTGTTTCTACGCCGTAACCGAAGGAAAAGAATCAGTTTTCCTGACTGGAATCCGGAGGAGCGTATTTCCCTGTAAATATCAGAAGGTTTTTTCTTCGAAAAGTAGAATCGACTGAGTCCCCATAGGGGACCTCAGTCGGTTTTTCCTACTTTTATAGAACTTTTTCTATTTTATTATTTTTATTTAATAAGTATCACCCCTCCCGGTACGAGGTTTGTATCTCGTTTCTGCGAGGTTTGTATCGTATATAGACGAGGGTTTTATCTCTGAAGTACGAGGGATGTATCTTTTGATACGAGGTTTTGATCTCTCTTTTCGTACCGGAATCAGCTGATTTACGAGGCCAATGTCTCTATTTTGCCCTCAAAAAATGACGAAAAAACCGGGAACAAAATTTAGGAGATCCACAGGCGATTTCTCGAAAAGCTTCCAATTTAAGAACATTTTAACCATGAAAAAATGGGCGGTGCCCGCGTATATACGAGGTTTTGATTCTTTTGAGCCGCCTATGAGCCGATTCTACTTATGGAAGGCTGCATCATTCACGAGGTTTTGATCTCTCCACTTGCCGTTTCTGGCATGATTTAAGAGGTTTTGATCTCGCATTTTCTTCCAGGGAGACTTGATTTACGAGGTTTTGATCTCAGGAAAGACAATATATATACTATATATATAATGTATATACGAGGTTTTGATCTTGCCTCCGACACTCAGACGGGCTGCTATTTGCGAGGTCTTGATCTCACTCAGTCAGCTTTCGGCCTGCTCCAATGCACGAGGTTTTGATCTCTCTGCTGGCGTGGCGCAGGGAGCTGATTCACGAGGTTTGTATCTCTCTCCGACGTGCGGAATCCCCAAAACGAGATCAAAACCTCGTAAATGGGTGACGCTGGGAGAGGCCGGAGGCGGACACCAAATGTAATCCACTTTCATAAAAAAGCAACAAGATATTGGGAATCAGATTGGGCGGTTTCTACGAAAAACGTTGCTTTTTGCCGGAAAAGAGGCAGGAAAAACGGGGCTGCTCCCCATAAGAGAGGGTGAAATTCACAAAAAGCAGTGAAAAGCAATAATGCTTTACAGAATTTACCGATAAACAAAAATCGGAACGATCATGCCGAAAATAGCACAATGAACGAGATCAAAACCTCGTAAATAGGCTGCCGGAGTGATATTGGCCTCGTAAATGCCCTTCGGCGGGAGATGGAAGAGATCAAAACCTCGTAAATCCCCAAAACGAGATCAAAACCTCGTGAATGATACAGTCTCCCATAAGCAGAATCGGCTCATAGGCGGCTTAGAAGAATCAAAACCTCGTGAATAGCAGAAGGGCTGCCCAGCAGGGCAGGGCGGCTGTCCGGGAAGACAGCAGGCTGGTCGAAGGGGCAGGAAGGAAAAAACACAAACTTCGAAAAATTGGGTTGACTCTTTTTCGTAAATAGAATATGATAATAAATGAATTTGCAGAAAGCCGCACAGAGGAGAAGAACATGGAAGAAAAACAGATCCAGATCCCGGATGTAAATGCAGACGCTGAGGAGCGTGACAATTATACGCTGATCCAGGAGACACCGGAGGACAATCTGTCCGGGGAAAGCGGCATTGCCATCCGTTACAGCAAGGACTTCAATATCGTGCAGGCCAACGAGCTGCTGCGGAGCAAGCAGTCCGATCTGACGCTGATGGAATCCAAGCTGATCCGCCTGGCAGTCTCCCAGATCATGAAGGGGGACAAGGACCTGCGGACCTACAAAGTCAATGTCTCGCAGCTGGCGGAATTTCTGGAGGTGCCTAAGACCAATGTCTACCGCTCCATGCAGGACATCAACATCAGCCTCATGCAGCGGGTCATCTTCATTCGGGACAAGGAAGTGCCTGATAAGAAGGGCAAGCCCAACTACAAGATCCTCCACTGGCTCAGCAGCGTGGAGTACAAGGACGGTACTTTGACCTACCGCCTCAGCGACGAACTGAAGCCGTACCTCATCGGCCTGAGCGAAATGTTCACCCTTTATTCCTATGACAGCATCATCAAGCTGCCTACCAACTATTCCATCCGCCTCTTTGAGCTGCTGACCAGCTGGGTGAATATCATCATCAAGGGGGAGAACACCCCGGCCTTCCCGGATATCTCCACCGACCCGGACGAGATCGTGCTGGCCATCGACTACCTGCGGGATTTCTTCGACTGCAACGATAAGTACAAGAGCGCCGGTGACTTTGTGCGCAACGTCATCGAGGTCAATCTGGGCTTTATCAACCAGTATACGAACCTGAAGGTCTCCTTCCGCAAGCATAAGAAGGGCCGTTCCATCTCCCATGTGATCTTCAAGTACGAGAACACCTGGAACAACGACCCCAAGGCGGAGGAGCACAACAATCAGATGCTGGATACCATCCGCAGCATCAAAAACGGCGAGCCCGCCCAGTTTGAAACGGACAAAGAGGTCATCACCTTTTAAAACCAGCGTAAAAGCCTACATAGACAAAAGCCCAGGAACGTAACGTTCCTGGGCTTTTTTTGGCGGGATCTTTCGGAAAACAGGGGATAGCGGCGGAAAATGCCGGTCAGACCCGGGCGGCAGCGGCCGAAGGAGAGACCGACGGGGAGTTTTGGCGATTTAACCAACAGAGAATGCTCGTTCCACATATTTTGAAAAAACTTCCTAAAAACGAAAAAAACTCCTGTACCGTACATCAATGTACGGTACATAATAGAAGCAGGGAAAATCAGGAAAAGGCAAGCGAATGGTTGAATGACAGGGAAACCTGACGATTCCATAAATGCACCTGCTTCCATGCGCAAGTGCTTTTATATCTGCTGGGATGCGAGGGCTGAAGCAGTGATCCCGCTTACGGCGCAGAAGTCTGTGAATCACAAACACTTTTCACGAACACCTTTGTATTCGTCTTTCGCCAGAGCCTTTACATAGGCATCGTAGGCTTCTTCCAAGGTGGAGTATTTCGCCTCGGCTTTTAGAAATTTTTTATATTCTATTCTGCTTGTGATCTGTTCGGACACCGCAATGTATTTTTCTCCCTTATGCGGTTCGCTCTTTTTTGTTCGCTCTCCGGTTGTAGTTTCGGAGACATAGTATTTCCCGTCACCGGTCTGAATGAGCACGGGGATCTGCTTTCCGGCGCCGACCTTGTTCGTGTCAAGAGAAGTCCAGAAAAGGTAGCGGTCTGCCGTATATCCATCACGCCCGTCCCCTAAAAAAGCCCAGGTGCAGTTCTTTTGCTGCAGAAGGCTGTTGTCCATGCTTTTGAGCGCTGCTTCAATCTGCGGGATGTAGCTTGAGCCCGGACAGCGGGAGTTGAACTCAAAATTTGGGTTATTGTTCATATCTCCCCTTGTCCAGAATTCGGTTTTATATAGGACCTCACCAAAAAACTTCGTGTACGTGGTATCGAACGGATAGCTGGGCTTGATCGGCGCTGCCGTTCCGCTCCATGTGAGCACCACACCGTGGGTCTTATCATAGGAGACCTCGCAGCTTCCGCCCGGCTCCGCATCACCCTTCCAGTTATCCGTGTTACCGTTGCTTTTGGAATGGACGATGCCGCCGATGTTCACGGGGTCCGCCGACTGCCACCCGGCCTGCTTCTGCTTCAGCTTGACCGTGACGGTGACGCCGGTATTTCCAAGCAGGGCCTCCGTGGAGACCTGCGCATAGGCGGAGCGCACGTTAGCCAGATCCACCGCCTCCCGGCTCCTTTCCAACTGCGAGGAAGGCACCGGGACCGCGACGGAGATCAGCACGGCAACGATCGCGATGACGATCAGCATCTCCATCAATGTAAAACCTTTGCGATTTAGCTTCATATCGTTCTCAGTTCCTGTCCCACCGAGGGACGCCCGCCAGAATCCGGCCGCGGTTATTCCGGCGGGTTTTGGCTGTTTAAAGTCGAAAAAATCATTTTTTCAGCAGAATGAAACAAGACAAGACAGGAACGAAACTGTCGATAAAGTGGTGAATTCTCCGCAACGGTAAGGTAGGGCAGCCGTTAGCGGCTGTGCCGCTTTACGGATGCTGCATACCCCTTGCGGGTGAAAGGTGTGCGCGGGACTACGCCCGCAGGCGTGTTTCGGAGCGCAACCGCCGCAAGGCGGCTCTTAGCGCGGAGATAACCCAAGAAGGGATACACCGTCGGCCCTTTGCTGATCGGTTACGGGTTCATCTTGCGCTCCGTGCGGCGCAGGCGGACGATGTGCGCTTGCGCTCCAGCAGCACCATGATCCGCTGGCGGTTACACCGCTGCATCATCACAAACAGCAGGTCATATCCGGCGGACAAAACGGAGGTCACGATGAATACCGGGTATGCGCCAAACCGGAGTCCCGCCGCAATGGGCAGAAAGCTGAGCAGCGCGATCGTTTCATGGACCAGCTCCGCCTGGCACATGGCCTGGGCGACCTCGTTCCATGTATGCAGACGCAGATCAAACAGCGCGTTGTCATAGGTGGGCATTCTGCGCTTCCACCGCTTTACCTTCAGCGCTTCATAGACCGCCATTTCCCGCCTGCCGACCCGGTACCACCGCTTGCAAAGATCTGCATGATTCTGCATCACTGCCTGAAATGCGCCTCCCACCAGCAGCCGCATGACGAGGTGGTAGGAAACCGTTCCGAAGGTAATGGCGAGCGAAAGCACCGGCCCGTAAGCGGTCTTTTTGTAGAAAGCGGTCAAAATGACCGTCCCGATCATGAAAAACAGCGCGGCCCGCGTCATTTTCTTTGCCATATCCGGTCACCTCATTCAGAGAACGTGCATTGTGTTTTCGCCGCTGCCGAGACACACGGCGATCCTTCAAAAAACGCAGACAGCTTGTTTTTGCTGGAGCTGCTCGGGTGCGCATGTGAAATAGACGCTGTTTTTCCTGTCTGCGCCTCTCGGCTCTCTATGAGAAATGATACCACAGGGCCGTGCAAAAAGCCAGTGCTTCCAATGCTTCTCTGCATGTCCTACAGCCGAAGCCGCAGTGCGAAGAGCATATATTTGATCTTCCGTCCCGAAAGCCTGACCGTCCCGGTTTTGTCCCGGTTTGCAAAATGGCCTTGCAATCCACCTGCCGCCGTGCTATACTTCCACCATAATTGAATAGAAAATCTTCAGGGCAGGGTGTGATTCCCTACCGGTGGTACAGCCCACGAGCCGCAAGGCATGATTCGGTGAAACTCCGAAGCCGACAGTACAGTCTGGATGAAAGAAGATAAAGGATAGAAACACAAGAACCCGTGTATGGTTGTGGTGGATATTGAAATGTTTGCTCTGGAATTTATTTCCAGAGCATTTTTTATTTCCTATGAATAAAAGGATTTGAAAATATATCCCCGGCAGCAGAACACGGTAAAAAGAAGCCCTGAGCATTTGCTTGGGGCTTTTGTGGTATGGCGAAGCCATATCACTGATGAAAAAGGAGAAAAAATGACAGATGAATATTACATGCGCCGAGCAATAGCACTGGCACAAAAAGGAGAAGGACAGGTATCCCCGAATCCTCTGGTAGGTGCTGTGATTGTAAAAGATGGAAAAATTATCGGAGAGGGATATCACGAACACTACGGACAGCCACATGCAGAACGGAATGCACTGGCTAATTGTATACAATCCCCGGAAGGGGCTACGATTTATGTGACCTTAGAGCCGTGCTGTCATCATGGAAAACAACCACCATGTACCGATGCTCTGCTTGCCGCAGGAATTCGCAGAGTAGTGATTGGTTCGAAAGATCCGAATCCACTTGTTCATGGAAAGGGCATCCGGATTTTGCGGGAACATGGAGTAGAAGTGACTGAACAGGTATTACAGGACGAATGTGATGAAATGAATGAAGTATTTTTTCATTATATCCAGACAAAACTTCCGTTTGTCATTTTAAAATATGCGATGACACTGGATGGAAAAATTGCCACGTATACCGGGGCATCCCGCTGGGTGACAGGAGAAGCGGCGCGTGCGCATGTACACCGTATGCGGAACCGTTACCATGCCATTATGGTTGGCGTGGGAACGGTACTTGCGGATGATCCGATGCTGACCTGCCGGCTAGGAAAAACAGAAAATGGGGTAAACCCGGTGCGCATCATTTGTGATACAGTATTGCGGACGCCATTAGAATCACAGATTGTGCGTACCGCAAAAGAAGTTCCAACGATTATAGCAAGCTGTAACCGGCAGGAAGCCATGCATATGCCATATGTGGAGGCAGGATGTCAGATTTTAGTCACACCGGAAAAAGATGGGCAGGTAGATCTTTGGGATCTGATGCGACAGCTTGGAGAACAGGAGATTGACAGCGTGATTCTCGAAGGTGGTGGAACTTTAAACTGGTCGGCTCTGCAAGCTGGGCTTGTACAGAAGGTGCAGGCATATGTGGCGCCTAAGCTGTTTGGCGGGGCAACAGCCAAAACCCCGGTTGAGGGGCAGGGATTTTTAAAACCTGCAGAGGCCGTGACATTAAGCCGGACAAAAGTTACAGCGTTGGGATCGGACTGGCTGATAGAGGGATACCCGGCGACAGAGGGGAGGCCATTATCATGTTTACAGGAATCATAGAGGAGATGGGAACCATTGAAAACATTGCAAAAGGCGCACATTCTGCGGTGTTGACGATTAACGCCAGAAAGATACTTGAGGATGTGCATATCGGAGACAGCATAGCGGTAAACGGAGTCTGTCTGACGGTCACTTCCTTTGACCACGAAAGATTTACTGCGGATGTCATGCATGAAACTTTAAACCGGTCGGCACTGGCACAGTGCAAAAGAAAAAGTCCTGTGAATCTGGAACGTGCAATGTCGGCAAACGGAAGGTTTGGCGGGCATATTGTAGCCGGACATGTGGATGCAACCGGACAGATAGCCGGTCGCAAGAAGGATGACAATGCCATATGGATCCGGGTGGAGGCACCGCCGGAAGTGCTTCGGTATGTGGTGGAGAAAGGTTCCATTACCATCGATGGCATTAGTCTGACCGTTGCCGCGGTATCTGCACATGATTTTTCGGTGTCGATGATCCCGCATACGGCGGAAGTGACAACGCTTGGAAGCAAAAAAGAGGGAGATATTGTGAATTTAGAAACGGATATCATCGGAAAATATGTGGAAAAACTGCTGCATCCACAGGAAGAAAAAAAAGAAAGCCACATCACCCGGGAATTTCTGGAAAACTGTGGATTCTAAAACACCATGGATATAAAAAGAGAAAAAATAACAGGAGGAATGAACAATGGAAGGATTTGCAACCGTGGAGGAAGCACTTGAGGAATTACGAAACGGAAAACTGATTCTTGTCACCGATGACGAGGACCGCGAAAATGAGGGCGATTTTATATGTGCCGCGGAATTTGCCACAACGGAAAACATCAATTTTATGGCAATGCATGGAAAAGGGCTGATCTGTATGCCAATGTCCGCTGAATATGTAAAAAAGCTGCATTTTCCGCAGATGGTGGAAAACAATACGGACAATCATGAAACCGCGTTTACGGTTTCTGTGGATTATGTGGAAACAACCACAGGCATTTCCGCTGCCGAGCGTTCCATGACCGCCATGCGCTGTGTGGCAGAGGATGCAAAACCGGAGGATTTCCGGCGTCCGGGACATATGTTTCCGCTTCTGGCAAAGAAGAACGGGGTGCTGGAGCGAAACGGGCATACGGAAGCAACCGTGGATCTGTGCCGCCTGGCAGGCTTAAAAGAATGTGGGCTCTGCTGTGAGATCATGCGCGAGGATGGCACCATGATGCGCACAACGGAACTGCTTGCACTTGCAAAAAGGCACGGTATAAAAATGATTACCATTGCCGCACTCCAGGAATACCGCAAATGCCATGAAAAGCTGGTGGACTGTGTGGCTGTGACAAAGATGCCGACGAAGTATGGAAAGTTTCGGGCATACGGTTATGTGAACCGTTTAAATGGTGAACATCATGTGGCATTAGTCAAAGGAGAAATCGGGGATGGAGAAAATGTACTCTGCCGTGTACATTCCGAGTGCCTCACCGGAGATACCTTTGGCTCCCTGCGGTGCGACTGTGGACAGCAGTTTGCCGCTGCCATGACACAGATTGAAAGGGAAGGCCGCGGGATTTTACTTTACATGCGGCAGGAAGGCCGCGGTATCGGATTGATCAACAAACTGCGTGCATATGAACTGCAGGAACAGGGATATGATACGGTAGAGGCAAATGTAAAATTGGGATTTGCTCCGGACTTAAGAGAGTATGGAATCGGTGCCCAGATTTTATATGATTTGGGCGTGAAAAAACTTCGTCTTTTGACGAATAACCCGACTAAAATTGCAGGACTTGCCGGCTATGGAATTGAAATTGTGGAGCGTGTTCCGATTGAAATTGCACCAAAGCCGGAGGATTATAAGTACCTTGTGACAAAGCAGGAAAAAATGCAGCATATGACGCACTATGATGTAACACGTGCGAAAAAAGATAAATAAAAGAAAGTGAGGAAATGAAAATGAAAACATTAGAAGGAAACGTAATTGGAAAAGGACTCAAAGTTGGTATTGTGGCAGCAAGATTTAACGAGTTTATTGTAAACAAACTGATTGGCGGTGCAGAGGATGCCTTAGTACGTCATGGCGTGGATACAAAGGATGTGGAACTTGCTTATGTGCCCGGCGCTTTTGAAATTCCGATTGTTGCACAGAAGATGGCAGCAAGTGGAAAATATGATGCAGTAATCTGCCTTGGTGCCGTAATCAAAGGTTCAACTTCTCATTATGATTATGTCTGCGCAGAGGTAAGCAAAGGAGTTGCAACCGTTGGTTTAAATACCGGAGTACCGACTCTGTTTGGTGTATTGACAACCGATAATATTGAGCAGGCAATTGAGCGTGCCGGTACAAAAGCAGGAAATAAAGGATATGATGTTGCATGTTCTGCCATTGAGATGGTAAACTTAATGAAAGAGTTATAAAAAGAAATAACAAAAGGGGGCAGCAGGGGTGATGGATTTTCATCAGATTAAGTCGAACATGGAGAAGGTAATCGTTGGAAAGTCTGAGACGATTGATTTGGTTCTTACGGCACTTTTAGCAGGTGGTCATATTCTGCTTGAGGATGTGCCGGGAACCGGAAAGACGATGCTTGCAAAAGCGTTAGCAGCATCACTTTCACTGGATTTTCAGAGAATCCAGTTTACACCGGATTTACTTCCGGGGGATGTGAC
>ERZ780139.2501-NODE-2501-length-13629-cov-4.911006_pt1 | contig 13629 bp, 10 predicted proteins | sample MGYA00511476_ERZ780139 | MGnify/ENA primary metagenome ERZ780139 (study PRJEB29588, sample SAMEA2158190) | human gut metagenome | biome: human gut; feature: human-associated habitat; material: faeces | place: Denmark | collected 2008/2010 ... | reverse complement strand
TGGTTGATATGGCACATATCGCAGGACTTGTTGCAGCAGGACTTCATCCAAGCCCGATCCCGTACGCAGATGTCACAACAACGACAACACATAAGACACTGCGCGGACCAAGAGGCGGTCTGATCCTCTGTAATCAGGAAGCAGCAGATAAATTCAACTTTAATAAAGCTGTATTCCCTGGAATCCAGGGAGGACCACTGGAACACGTGATCGCAGGAAAAGCGGTATGCTTCAAAGAAGCCCTGGAGCCTGAATTTGCAGAATATCAGAAACAGATTATCAAAAATGCACAGGCACTCAGTAAGGGACTGATGGACCGTGGAGTGAAGATTGTATCCGGAGGAACAGATAATCACCTGATGCTGGTTGATTTAAGAGGAGAAGATGTGACCGGTAAAGAACTGGAAAAACGTCTGGATGCCGCACACATCACATGTAACAAAAATACGGTACCGAACGATCCAAGATCACCGTTCGTGACAAGCGGTGTCAGACTTGGAACACCGGCGGTTACAACAAGAGGATTAAAAGAAGACGACATGGATATGATCGCAGAGTGTATCGCACTCGTACTTCAGAGTGAAGATAACATTGAAAAAGTCAAAGGAATGGTTGCAGAGCTGACTGCAAAATATCCTCTGGATATGTAAGGAACGACGAAAGAAAATAAGACAAAACAGGAAATCCGTCTGGGAAAAGGATTTAAGCTTACCTAGGCGGATTTTATTGTTGCTTGAACAAAATGTCCAACAGTGAAAAGATTGAGCAAAGTATTTGAGTAGTTGATAGAAATAGGAGAATAACAAGGGGGGAATTTTTAAAATGAAGGGCGTATAATAAAAATCAGTGTATACGAATCTATACCAGAATAAAAAAGGAAGAATCTTGTTTATACCATACAGATGTATGAATGCAAATATATATGGAAGGAGCCAGATTTTTGAAACTGAGAAACGTAAAAGTCGCAAAAAGATTAGGAACAAAAACGCTTGCAGGGTTGCTTGCATTTGGACTTGTCGTAGGTACGCCGTCGGTTGTTCTGGCAGATGTACAGAGCACGATGTCACAGTCAGAGGCTTTGTGGAACAGAAGTATCTGGACTTCAGTGATGAAACAAAAAAGCAGATTGAAGCGAATGGTGAGGATAAATATCAGACAGCAAAAGAAACGGTAAAACCAGAAGAAAATCAGGCATTATATTATACACTGACTTCTGTAAAAGAGGGATCGCCAAGTGGAGAAATCCGGGAATCCATGCTGGAATTTGCGTCACAGTTTATCGGTAATCCATATTTGTGGGGTGGTACAAGCCTGACGGACGGTGCAGACTGCTCTGGATTCGTACAGCAGATTTATAAACAGTATGGATACAGCCTTCCAAGAGTAGCAGAAGATCAAAGCCAGTATGGAACGAAGATTCCTGTAGAAGATGCCCAGCCGGGAGATCTGATCTTCTATGCTAAAGAAGGGTATGTATATCATGTGGTCATGTATGCAGGAGATGGCAGGACGATAGAGGCTGCAAGTACGAAACTCGGAATTATCGAAGGAAAAGTCAATACCAAAAATGCAGTATGGGCAACACGTATCCTGAAAGATGATTATTCTCTTACAGGCGGCGGAATTGAAAAGGCCAATGCAACAGAGGACATGTATGGACAGAAACTTGAAAATTTCCAGATTACATATTATTGTCCTTGCGAGATCTGCTGCGATAAAGCATCTAAAGTTACGGCATCGGGAACACCTGTTGCAGAAGGAAAGACAATCGCAACTGATCCGAATGTAATTCCATATGGAACCAAGGTGATTATCGGAGGACATGTATTTACAGCGGAAGATACAGGAAGAAAAGTCCAGGGAAATCAGATCAGTATTTATGTAAATAACCATGCAGAGGTATCTGCTTCTGACACAGAGAATACAGACGTATATCTGGCAAAATAATATAATAAAGAATGATAAAAAGGTGGTTTTTCAGAACTTACATGTTGAAAAACTGCCTTTTTCAAAGAAGGAACAGAAACTATGAATCAAGAAAATTTATTGAATAAGATCAGACAGAAAGATGCAAAAGCATTTACTCACGGGGGAAAATTTCATGCAGATGATATATTTTCATCGGCTTTGTTATTATATCTGAACCCGGAAATTCAGATTACAAGGGGAAATCAGGTGCCGGAAGAGTATGACGGTATTGTATTTGACATCGGACGGGGAGCATATGACCATCATCAGAAGGACAGCCGTGTCAGGGAAAACGGGATTCCATATGCGGCATTCGGACTTTTGTGGGAAGAGTTAGGAACGGAGATTCTTGGAGAAGAACTGGCAGAAAAATTTGATGAATCCTTTGTCCAGCCTCTCGATCAGAATGATAATACCGGTGAGAAGAATGAACTGGCTTCGCTGATCGGAAGTTTTAATCCGGCATGGGATGCAAAAGGAAATCATGATGATGCATTCTTTCATGCAGTCAGTATGGCTGGAATGATACTGGAAAGCAAGTTCGAGAGATTCCGTGGAAATGAAAGGGCGGACAGGAAGATAGAAGAGATTTTGGAGGCACATGATGATGCAGTAGAAGAGGGAAAATGTGATGAAAGAATCCTGATTCTTCCGGAATTTGTTCCATGCCAGAAACGGCTGTCAGAGACGGAGATTGCATTTGTGATTTTCCCGTCAAATCGCGGAGGATATTGCATTCAGCCACAGAAAAAAGAATTTTCCATGAATTATAAATGTGCGTTCCCAGAAGCCTGGCTTGGGCTGGAGGGAGAAGCATTACAGAAAGCAACCGGACTTTCAGGAGCAGGATTCTGTCATAAAGGCGGCTTTCTGATGTCGACAGAGAATCTGGAGGATGCGGTAAAAGCGTGTGAAATCAGCCTCAAAGAGTATGTAGAAGCGCCGTGTATTGTCTGTTACGGAACATGTGATGAAGAAGTGAAAGAACTTCTGCATATGCTTCCGGAAATGAAGAATGTAACGGTACATAAGATGCCGCTGTCAGAGCCGCCGGAGATGGAGACAGATGGAATCTATGGAGAAGTTTTGATGGAAAAGCAGGAATGGAAAAAGCGGATAAAAGAACAGGTAAAAGAAATTCTGAAATACAAACCGGAGGCGGTATGTGTGAATGGAAATGTCTTTTCGACTTATCCGGTAGTACATGCGCTTCGTAAAAAGCATGTGCCGGTGCTGACAATAATGGAAAATGATGAGGAGAAGCTGATTGTGAGAATTCCGTCCGGTTCTTAGAATGTCAGATATAATGAAGTAGAAGAAGTAATAGAACATAACAAAAACGCAGAGACTTTTAAAAGGATTGAAGTAATCCCTCAAAAGTCTCTGCATTTTTATGTTTATTTACATGCTTTTAAAAGTTCTTTCAGGTAGTTCCACATACGCTGTGTAGATGCGATATGTACACGTTCATTATATGTATGCACACCTGTAAGATCCGGACCGAAAGAAATGATATCAAGATCATTCTTCTTGCCGTATAAGATTCCACATTCCAGTCCGCCGTGAGTTGTCTCAACAGTAGGTTCTTTTCCGAACATTTCTTTATAAAGTTCGATTGCCTTAGGACGGATCACAGAATCGGCATTGTAGCTCCATGCCGGATATTCACCGGAAATCTCACGGGATGCGCTTGCAAGATCCGTTGCAAGATCCAGTTTGTTCTGCATATCATCTAACTTGGTAGCGACAGAGCTTCGAACCTGGAATTTAATCTTTACAGTGTCTTCAGTAGTCTCAACAATACCTGTGTTCAGGGAAGATTCTACAGCGGTAGGGAATGCACGGTCATAGCACTGTACACCGTCGATCGCTCCATAAAGGAATCCGATTACATGTGAAGTAGTATCTGCATCAAAAGCCTTTAAGGTCGTCTCGCCATCGGAAACTGCTTTCAGAGATAAAGTAGGTTCCTGTCCGGCAAATTCAGCGTAGATAGTCTGTTCCAGTCCGGCAACAGCATCTATGATATCCTGAGCCTGTGCAGGATCTGCGATGATCTCAGTCGTATTGTACTGTGCGATTACGTTTGCCGCATTTCCGCCGTTTGTACTTACGATGTTAAAGTCGTAATCTTTTGCAAGTGCATACAGAACACGTCCCATGATCTTATGTGCATTTCCGAGCTGCTTCTGAATCTCGGCACCGGAATGTCCTCCCTGCAGATTGGAAAGGGAGATTGTCATCTTGGTTCCGCTTTCTTCACTCCATTCGATCGGGATAAAAGTATCATAAATGTATCCGCCGGCACATCCGACTGTCATAACGCCTTCAATCTCAGAGTCGATGTTCAGGCAGATCTTTCCTTTTAATACGGATGTATCGAGGTGATGTGCACCGCCCATACCGATCTCTTCATCAACTGTAAATACAGCCTCGATCGGTGGATGCGGGATATCTGTGCTGGCAAGAATTGCCATAGCATAAGCGACTGCGATACCGTCGTCACCGCCGAGAGTGGTGTTCTTTGCCCCAATCAGATCACCATCTACAAAAAGGTCTAACGGATCATTCTCGAAATCGTGATCGCTGTCAGTTGTCTTTGTAGCAACCATGTCCAGATGTCCCTGGATGATGACCGGATCACTGTCTTCATATCCGGCAGTACCAGGTTTTTTGATGATAACGTTGTTCATTTCATCCTGGATATATTCCAGATTGTGTGCTTTCGCAAATTCTACACAAAAATCACTGATCTTTTTTGTGTGGAAGGTACTTCTTGGTACCATACTTAATTCTTCGAAGTACTGAAATACTTCTTTTGGTTCAATATTAGACAAAATTCCCATTGTTCATTCCTCCGTTTGTCTTTAATCTCTATCTGTCATTGTATCATGAATTTTAGCACTTTATCATGATAAAATGTAATGCGTGTATAACGAAATGTAATAGCTCTGATAACCACAGCTTATAAGGTTTCATTAAAACATTCAATAACTACAGGTCTACCCAAAAAAAGCAGAAAAATATATAATATTTAAGGTTGAAAATATGAGAGCAGAATGTACACGGGAGGATATGTATGAGTACAAAAGAAGCAAAACAGATGGATCAGGCATTATTTGATTTTTATGGGAAACCTTCTATCGGACAGGCACTGCCGCTTGCAATCCAGCATGTGCTTGCGATGATCGTCGGATGTGTAACACCATCGATCATTGTTGCGGGTGTGGCGGGGCTTTCGCAGGAAGATTCCGTTATTTTAATACAGGCTGCACTGGTGATGTCGGCACTGACTACATTATTGCAGTTATTTCCTTTTATAAAGACAAAAAGTTTCCGCATCGGATCGGCGCTTCCGGTGATGATGGGAATCAGTTTCGCATATGTTCCGAGTATGCAGGCAATCGCAGCAGATTTTGACATTGCAACGATTCTGGGAGCACAGATCGTTGGTGGTGTGATCGCATTGTTAGTCGGACTGAATATTAAGAGAATCCGTAAATTTTTCCCGCCGCTGATTACCGGAACGGTTGTATTTTCTATTGGACTGTCTCTGTATCCGACGGCAATCAACTATATGGCAGGCGGTGCAAGCAGTAAATCATACGGTGCATGGCAGAACTGGCTGGTAGCACTGATTACCCTTGTGATCGTTACGGTATTGAACCATTATGGAAAAGGTGTGTGGAAACTGGCATCGATTCTGATCGGAATCATTGGAGGATATATTGTGGCATTATTCTTTGGAATGATAGATTTTTCATCAGTTGCACAGGCATCATTCTTCCAACTTCCAAAGCCAATGCATTTTGGTATCAAATTTGAGCCTTCTGCATGTGTGGCAATTGGAATCCTGTTCGCAATCAATGCGGTACAGGCAATCGGAGACTTCTCTGCAACGACAACAGGTTCTATGGACCGTATGCCGACAGACGAAGAACTGACAGGTGGAATCGTGGGCTATGGTATCAGTAATATTATCTGTGCATTCTTCGGTGGACTTCCGACGGCAACATACAGCCAGAATGTAGGTATTGTATCTACAACGAAGGTAGTCAGCCGTGTGGTAATGGGAATGGCCGCCGTGATCTTACTGGCAGCAGGACTGATTCCGAAGTTTTCTTCTTTACTGACAACGATTCCTTACTGTGTACTCGGCGGTGCGACAATCTCGGTATTTGCATCGATCACAATGACAGGTATCAAACTGATCACAACGGAGCCGATGGATTTCCGCAATACAACAGTAGTAGGACTTGCGGTTGCAGTCGGAATGGGTGTGACACAGGCAAATGCGTCTCTGGCACAGTTCCCGGAATGGGTAACGACGATCTTTGGAAAATCACCGGTGGTACTTGCAACGATCGTAGCAATTGTGTTAAACTTAACACTTCCGAGAACACAAAAGAAAGCTGAGAAATAATTCATATATGATAAAAAGTTATACGAATGGTGAATGGAAAGAGCCTGGCAGTTTATGCCAGGCTGTTGGAATTTATAAAGAAGATTTTCATAAGATAGTATCGGTCGTAGGGGGCGGCGGAAAGACAACGGTGATCCGTGCAATGCTCCGGGAATGTATGGAAAATTCGGATGGAAGGATTCCATGCGCGGTCTCAACAACGACGCATATACAAAAAACAAATGCGGAATATTTTCTGGGAGAACCATCGATGAAAATGTTCCGGAAGAAGCTGTCGGATTACGAAGTTGTGTGGATGGGGCGTGAGATACGGAAAGGAAAGCTTGCATCATTTCAGAAGGAGTTTCTGGAAGAAGTAAGCCGGGAACCTGTACTTTTGCTTCTGGAAGCGGACGGGGCAAAGCATTTTCCAGTGAAAGCTCCTGCAGAACATGAGCCGGTGATCTGTGAGAAAACGGGCATAGTTCTGAATGTCTATGGGATGCGTGCGATTGGAAGAAAGATAAAGGATGTATGTTTTCGTATCGGAGAAGTGGAGAAAATTCTTGGAAAGACAGGGGAAGATATTTTGCGTCCAGAAGATATCATGACACTTGCGGTAAGTCGGAGTGCAGGACGCAAATGTGTGACGGATGAGATGGAATATCAGGTTATACTGAATCAGGCTGATACAGAGGAAGAGAAACAGACGGCAAGGCAGCTTGCGGAAGATATTGGAAAGAAACTGTCAGAGAAGTATATATCAGAGAAGAATACAAAAGATACAGAGTTTTCAAGACAGATCAGCAAAGTCCACGTAACATCGGACCTGATTCCGCTGGAAGAAAGATGGTAGATATGTCAGAAATTTATAAAAATAAGAAAAAGGCATTGGTCCGGGGATCCGGAGACCTGGCTACCGGCGTGGGTGTAGCACTTTATCGGGCGGGCTTTCAGGTGATCATGACGGATATTGCAGTGCCGCTTACCGTAAGAAGGGAAGTGGCGATGTCCAGAGCCGTTTATGAAGGCAGGGCAAAAGTGGAAGGGATAGAAGGAATCCTTGTCCGGAGTTATCAGGAAGCGTTGGCTGTACTGGAAGAAAATAAGATTGCCGTGATCGTAGATCCGAAAGCCGAGATCTGCAAGGAATTTCACCCGGATCTACTTGTGGATGCCATCCTTGCAAAGAAAAATATGGGGACCAGACGGACGGATGCACCGTATGTGATCGGTCTCGGTCCGGGATTTACTGCGGGAAAAGATGTTCATGCTGTGATAGAAACGATGCGTGGTGAGACGCTTGCGGATATCATCTATGACGGACAGCCGATTCCGAATACCGGCGTCCCTGGATATGTGGGCGGTTATGCGCTGGAGCGCCTGATCCGTGCGTCTGGCAATGGCCGAATGGAGCCAAAGGCACAGATCGGAGATATTGTAAAGAAGGGACAGCTTCTTGCCGTAACAGGAGGAAAACCTGTATATTCCCAGCTGGACGGTGTGATCCGAGGCATGCTGCAGGAAGGTGTGCAGGTGAAAAAAGGTCTGAAGATCGGAGATGTAGATCCAAGAAAAGACAGAAAATTGTGTTACCTGATTTCGGATAAGGCGAATAAGATCGGCAGTTCTGTAGTGCGGGCGACAGAAGCACGTCTGGCGGATAAGGATTATGCAATGATCCTTCTGGCAGCAGGAAAGTCAAGCAGATATGGCAGTAATAAGCTGTTAGAAGAACTGGACGGGGGAAGAATGTTCGAACATACCCTTCGTAAGATGCGGGCATTTCCGTTATGTATACAGGTAGCGGTGACGAGATTCGAAGAGATAGAACGTGCAGCAGAAGCACAGGGTATGTTGGTAGTGGAGAACTGGGAACCGGATCTTGGAATCTCACATTCCCTGAGATTAGGACTACAGAAAGCACTGGAAGAAAATCCAGAATTAAAAGGTGCAATGTTCATTGTATGTGACCAGCCGGGATTGACAGCCGCAACATTTGCCCGTATGCTTGATATAGGTAAGAAATATCCTGGAAAGATCGTATGTGCCGGGCGAAAGGGCAAAATGGGAAATCCTGTATTGTGGGATCGATGCTTTTTTGATGAACTTAGCAGGCTTTCCGGCGACAAGGGCGGGAAACAGATCATCGGAGCACATATGGATGATGTGCTGCTCTGCGAAACAGAAGAATCAGAACTTCGGGATGTAGATATACCGGAACAACTGACAAAATGGGAGAGAGATTATGGAGAATCAGGAAAATCAGGAGAAGAAACATAAACGGAGAGTCCGGTATTCCGGAACACATCCGAGAAATTATAAAGAAAAATACAAAGAGCTGAATCCGGAAAAGTATGCAGATACCATTTCCAAAGTCATCAAGAAAGGCGGAACACCGGCGGGGATGCATATTTCTATCTGTGTGAATGAGATTCTGGACTTTTTTGACATTCAGCCGGGACAGCAGGGATTGGATGCAACATTGGGATACGGCGGTCATACGTCGAAGATGCTGGAAAAACTGCAGGGAGAAGGGCATATCTATGGTCTGGATGTAGACCCGATCGAATCGGCGAAGACAAAGAAACGACTGGAAGAAAAGGGATTCGGGCCGGATATCCTTACGGTAAAGCTTGAGAATTTCGCAAATATCGATAAAGTGGCAGAAGAGGCCGGAAAGTTTGATTTCGTACTGGCAGATCTGGGTGTGTCATCTATGCAGATTGACAATCCGGACCGTGGTTTTACATTCAAGGCAGAGGGACCTTTAGATCTGCGTATGAATCCGGAAAAAGGAATCAGCGCAGCAGAAAGACTGCGGGATATTTCCAAAGAAGAGCTTACCGGCATGTTGATTGAAAATTCGGATGAGCCATATGCAGAAGAAATCGCAGAAGCAATCACAGAGAAGATCCGCAAAGGCGGCAAGATCGAGACAACAACGGGACTTCATCAGGTGATCGAAGAGACACTTGCATTTATCCCGGAAAAAGAAAGAAAAGAAGCAGTACGGAAATCCAGCCAGCGAGTATTCCAGGCACTTCGTATTGATGTGAATAATGAGTTTGAAGTATTGTATGATTTCCTGGATAAGCTGCCGGGTGTATTAAAGCCGGGCGGAAAAGTTGCAATCCTCACATTCCATTCCGGAGAGGACCGTCTTGTAAAGAAATCATTCAAGCAATGGAAAAAGGAGGGACTGTACAGTGAGATCGCAAAAGACGTCATCCGACCGTCCAAAGAAGAATGCTTCCGCAACAGCCGTGCGAAATGCACGAAAATGCGCTGGGCAATCCGGGCAGAAGAGTAAGATACAAAATAAGAAACAGAAAGACGGAAAGCAGACAAAGAATAAATCTGCATGTAAGATTGATAAAAAATGTGGCGGTTGCCAGTTCCAGAAGATGCCGTATAAAGAACAGCTGAAAAGAAAGCAGAAGCAGGAAGAACAGCTGTTAGGCGGATTCTGCAAAGTCAGCCCGATCATTGGCATGGAACATCCATATTTTTACAGAAATAAAGTACATGCGGTATTTGACCGTGACAAGAAGGGCAATGTCATATCCGGCATTTATGCAGAAGGAACGCACCGTGTGATCGCAGTGGAAGAGTGTCTGATCGAAGATAAGAAGAGTCAGGAGATCATCCGCACGATCCGTGAACTTCTGCCGTCTTTTAAGATTAAGACATACAACGAAGATACCGGATATGGGCTTTTAAGACATGTGCTGGTCCGCAGAGGATTTGAAACTGGTGAGATCATGGTGGTGCTGGTACTGGGCTCACCGATCCTGCCATCAAAGAATAACTTTGTGAAGGCTTTGAGAAAAGTGCATCCGGAGATCACAACCGTAGTACTGAATGTGAATAACAAGCAGACCAGTATGGTACTGGGAGAAAAGGAAAAGCCGATCTACGGACCGGGATTTATCAAAGACAAGTTATGCGGATGTACATTCCGCATTTCTCCAAAATCGTTCTATCAGGTAAATCCGGTGCAGACAGAAGTTCTCTATAATACAGCCATGGACTATGCGGAACTGACCGGAAAAGAGACAGTGATCGATGCATACTGCGGAACCGGTACAATTGGTCTGATCGCGGCTAAGAATGCGAAGAAAGTGATCGGAGTAGAACTGAACAAAGATGCGGTAAAAGACGCAAGAATCAATGCAAAAGAAAATGGCATCACAAATGCCGAGATCTATGCAGGTGATGCGGGAAGATTCATGGTAGATATGGCTTCGAAGAACCAAAAAGCAGACGTCGTATTCATGGATCCGCCGAGAGCCGGAAGTGATGAGAAGTTCCTTTCTTCTGTGATAAAGCTTGGCCCAAAGAGAGTGGTCTATGTGTCCTGCAATCCGGAGACACTGGCGAGAGATTTAAAATATCTGACCAGACATGGATACCAGGCTGTGAAGATCCAGCCGGTGGATAATTTTCCGTTTTGTGATCATGTCGAGACGGTTGTACTTCTTTCCCACAAAAAACCTGACAGCGTAATCAATGTAAAAGTAGAGTTTGGCGAGGGTGAGGGCAAAATTCCTCTTGATAATATTGAAAAGAGAGCAGAAAGTTATAAGCCAAAAGAGCGAGTAACCTACAAGATGATTAAGGAGTATATAGAAGCAAAACACGGCTTCAAGGTACATACCGCATATATCGCAGAAGTAAAACGAGATTTAGGTTTGCCAATGTATGATGCTCCTAATGCGGTAGAGGAATTGAAACAACCGAGGAAACACCCAACACCAGAAAAGGTAGAAGCGATAAAAGATGCCTTGAAACATTTTGAAGTTATCTAATCGTGCGGGCGTATCATTAGAAATAGTGGTACGCCTATTTTTTTATCCTGATTTGCAGATTTGTTCTTTCTCTCACTTCTGGATATAATGAAGCCAAGAAAGGACGGTGGCAATTATGAGAGATAAAATCTATCACGCATATTTGGATAGCCACGAAAGGCAGATAGTTATACATAGCCTTGTGGAGCTGAAAAATAAACTCATACAGCAAGGCAGATATACAGACTGCGTTGACGAGCTGATATTCAAAGTCGCCAACGCCCCTGTTAAGAGAATGAAAATTGAATATGTCTAAGGCACATTACACCGAGCCGCTTATTCTTATTGATTTTAATTTTAAGAGTAAGCGGCTCTTTTGCGTTCTCTGATATGGTTACATAGCCGCCTTGACAAAGCGGCTAAATAAATGCGAAAGGAGGACGCACCTATGTCAAATTGCAAAGTGATTGCTCTGACTAATCAGAAAGGCGGTGTCGGAAAAACAACAACGGCGGTCAATCTGGGTGTGGGTCTGGCAAAACAGGGCAAGAAAGTCCTGCTCATTGATGCCGATGCACAGGCTAATCTCACAATGGCTCTGGGTTACAACAGACCTGATGATATTCCAATAACCCTCTCTACCGTAATGCAAAGCATCATAGACGATAAATCTTTTGATGCTTCTGGAGGTATCCTGCACCACGGCGAGGGCATTGACCTGCTCCCGTCCAACATTGAGCTGTCAGGCTTTGAAGTCAGGCTTATCAACGCGATGAGCCGTGAGCGTGTTCTGAAAACCTATGTGAATGAGGTCAGGAAGAATTACGATTATGTGCTTATCGACTGTATGCCCTCTCTCGGAATGATAACTATCAATGCTCTGGCGGCGGCTGACAGCGTGATTATCCCGACACAGCCCCATTATCTTTCTGCCAAAGGTTTAGAGCTTTTGCTTCGCTCGGTGTCAATGGTCAAGCGGCAAATCAACCCCAAGCTGCGGATAGACGGTATCCTTATGACAATGGTAATGCCACGCACCAACATTTCTAAGGAGATTACCGCAACCGTTAAGAGTGCCTATGGGCAGAGGATTAAGGTGTTTGATACGGAAATCCCTCATTCTATCCGTGCGGTGGAAGCTACCGCAGAGGGCAAGAGCATTTTTGCCTATGACAAAAGCGGCAAGGTAGCTGCAGCTTATGAACAGTTTGGAAAGGAGGTGGCAGATATTGGCGAGAAGCAGAGAAAGCAAAATCGAGCTGACTGCATACGATGACCTTTTCCAAACAGACGAGAGCCGTGAAGAAGCAAAGTTAAGTAAAATCAGGGATATACCGATTGCAGAGATTGACGAATTTCCAGACCACCCATTTAAGGTTTTGATGGACGAGGATATGGAACAGCTTGTCGATAGTATCAGGCGAAACGGTGTTATGACCCCTGCTACCGTGCGGCTCAAAGAGGACGGACGGTATGAGCTTATCAGCGGTCACAGGCGTAAAAAAGCGTGTGAACTTGCAGGGCTTGATACGCTCAAATGTGAGGTTAAGGAGCTGACCCTTGATGAAGCCATTATTGTAATGGTGGAAAGTAACTTGCAGAGGTCAACGATATTGCCGAGTGAGAAAGCCTTTGCCTATAAAATGCGGCTTGAAGCTATGAACAGGCAGGGGCAACGAACAGATTTAACTTCTCGACCAGTGGGCGAGAAGTTATTTAGCGTTGATAAAATGAGCAAAGATGTTTCTGATAGTAGTCGGCAAATTCATCGCTTTATCCGTCTGACCGAGCTTGTTCCTGAAATCCTGCAAATGGTGGACGACAGACAGATTGCTTTTCGCCCTGCGGTGGAAATCTCCTATCTGTCCGAGGAACAGCAGTACACCCTGCTTGAAGCGATGCAGTATAACGATGCTACCCCGTCACTTGCACAGGCTATCAAAATGAAAAAGTTTATGCAAGACGGAAAGCTGACGGACGAGGTTATCCAGAGCATTATGGAAGAAGAAAAGCCAAACCAAAAGGAAAAGCCCGCCTTCCGTGATGAAAGGATAACCAAGCTCATTCCAAAGAATGTCCCCAGAGGGCAGGAAACAGATTTTGTTGTTAAGGCGTTGGAGTTTTACAACCGCCACCTGCAACGAAGCAAGGCTCACGAAAGGTAAGCCACACACCGAGGGAGGGGTCTGTCTATGTGGAGGATAGCCATTTTTTCGGTTTCCCCCTCTCCACACCTCACCCCCTTAATTACTACCAAAACTATCCGAGAAAAGAAAAACTATGAGCTGTCCGATACAGGGCAGCTTTTTCGGTTAGTAAGGGAAATTTTCAATATTAACATTATCAGGAGGTAAGCGATGAAAATTCGTGGATTATTCAAAAAGGCTGCGGCTACTCTTATGGCTGCGGTCACGGCATTGTCGATTTTGCCTGCAACGACGCTGTTTGCAGCGGGTGACATTGGTACGA
>ERZ780139.2497-NODE-2497-length-13637-cov-4.321602_pt1 | contig 13637 bp, 6 predicted proteins | sample MGYA00511476_ERZ780139 | MGnify/ENA primary metagenome ERZ780139 (study PRJEB29588, sample SAMEA2158190) | human gut metagenome | biome: human gut; feature: human-associated habitat; material: faeces | place: Denmark | collected 2008/2010 ... | reverse complement strand
TTTCGTTATCTTCTTAGGAATATTATACGTAAGGCTTATATTTTTCAGTTTCACAAATGATGCATCTTCAAGCCAGAAATCGGAATCAGGATAGTTTCTATTATCTGAATTTTTATGACTTGCATACACAGCATCTGCTTTATTGGCTACTTTATCCCAACTTTTGTAATAAGCATCAGATAAAGAGATGAAACGATATACACCTGTCATAGATCCCATCGCATAGCGGCTTACATTCAGTCTATCTTGTCCTAATGCAGCATTGATAAAGAGATTGAGCGTCCAATTTTTCCAAGTAAATGTATTATTCCATCCGAAAGTCCAATTAGGCTCGGCCTGCCCTTTAGTAACCAGATCGTCAGCACCCGGATTGGTTGTCAAACTTCCATTAGATTGATGTTTATACAAGTTGGCGCCCTGGTCATTAAAGTTTGCCCATTCATAAAGATAGAAAGAACCAATCGGATACCCTACTTTTTTAATTTGAATAGGACCACCGCCAATACTTGTATAATTCTCCCCAACGATAAAATCACTACCTGCCAGATCGATTATCTTATTCTTTAAATAAGATGCATTCAGCGATGTTTCCCAACCAAATATATCTTTGTCTGTCAAAGGAGTAGCTGTAATGGTGAATTCAACACCAGAGTTTCTAACTTCACCTTGGTTGACCCAGAAAGAGCCACCTCCGTTATATTGAGGAGCAGGTTTGCGAAGCAACAGGTCCTTAGTATCCTTTCGGAACCATTCGGCTGTAAAACTCAAGCGACCGTCTAAAACACTGGCGTCCAAACCTATGTTATACTGATAGGTGCTTTCCCATGTTACATCCGGTGTAGCGAGATTTCCAGTCCAATAACCGGTATGGATTGCATCGCTACCATAACCGTCATAATTTGTAGGAGCCAACATACCTAATGTTGTGTAAGCACCGATACTTTGATTACCAACAACACCAAAACTGGCTCTTAGTTTCAATTGCTGGACAATGTTTTGTTTACTCATAAAGTTTTCTTTAGCAACATCCCAAGCAACAGCTGCTGACGGAAAATATCCCCATTTATTCTTCTTCTGAAACTTAGATGAACCATCGGCACGGAAAGTACCTGTCAGCATATACTTTCCTTTGTAATTGTACATAATTCGACCAAGCCCGGACACAATAGCTTCTGCGGAATAGCCATTCTCTCCATCGCGTGTCTTTGCATTTTTTGCATTCCAATAACCAACAAACTCATTGGCTAAATCACTTCCGGTCAGTTTTAAATTTCTACCTTCGGCGCCACTTGCTTCAAACACAGCGGTTGCAGTCAAATGATGATCGCCGAAACTTGTGTTATAAGTCACATTATTGGTATTCTGCCAGAAAAGATTCATCCTGCTCGCATTTTCCATACCACTAAGTTGACCGGGTTTTGCTAATGACGAGGTGAAAGAGTAACTCGGAACATGAGAGTAATTAGCAGCACCCTGTACAGACAATGTCAACCCTTTCATTATTTTGAAAGTCAAATCCATATTAGTATTCAAAGCATACACGTATGAGTCACCATAATTTGCGACACGTGCACCATAAGGGTTTCCATTTACTGAATTATAAGGGTCCATATTATAAACGCCCGTTACCGGATCTTTCATTTCCATCGTAGGAGAATAGTTCAGGAAGTTCATAATGTCAATACCCCCATTATGACTGTGAGTACGTGAAGCATTAATTTTGGTAGAAAGTGTCAACCACTTGGTGAGTTCATTATCCAAATTTATCCGCAACTGTGCACGTTGATACTTGGTCGTGATGGTCATGGCTGTCATATTCAATACATTGGCGGAAATAAGATACTTATTTTTAGCCGTTCCACCCGAAATACCTAATTTATAGTCCTGACTAATACCGGTCTGCAACATCAAATTCTGCCAGTCAATGCCTTTGGAACCATTCTTATAGGCTTCCATCTCATCATCTGCAAATGAGATACCATTATACTCCTTCAATGCAGTCGCATATTCATAAGCATTCAGTAAGTCATATTTTTTAAGGATGTTCGATACGCCTATAGCCACATCTGCATAAATCTGCACTTTACCTTCCACCCCTTTTTTAGTAGTTACCAACACCACACCATTAGCGCCGCGTGAACCATAAATAGCTGTTGCCGAAGCATCTTTCAGAACTTCAATAGATTGAATGTCAGCTGGATTTACATCCAGTCCACCAGACATAGTACCATCAATGACATACAGGGGGTCATTGCTGGTATTAAGAGAAGTAGTACCGCGAACACGAACTTTAACTGTACCACCAGGTAAACCATTTACGCTCGTCACTGCCACACCTGCAGTACGTCCTTGCAGAATATCTTCCACCCGCTTTACCGGCTGATCCTTAAATTGTTTGGAAGAAACAGAAGCCACAGCACCGGTTATATCTGATTTTTTCACTGCACCATATCCGATGACCACTACCTCACTCAATTGGTTCTGATCCTCCTGCATTGTAATCTTCAAACTGGTATTCGTTCCCAGTTTAACCTCTTTAGTCACGTATCCGATATAAGAAAACAATAGTGTAGACCCAACAGGAGCACTAATCGAGAATTTTCCGGAAAGATCCGTTACGGTACCTGTTTGTGCGTCTTTAAGGGTTACGTTGACACCGATGACAGGTTCATTGCTGTCGGCATCCGTAACAGTACCCGAATACTGCTTTGCAACCTGTGCATAAGTAGATGTAACTGCTGCAAAAAGAAATAGTAGCAAGCAGCCAAGCGTTTTTCTTAGATTATCCATATACTTTTCATTTAGTTAGAATATAATGATATTAGATTTTTAGGAATTTTAGATACAAGTCAAGGCATTTAAAATGTTCCCAACATTACTCCGCCTCTTCATTCTACAGTTTTAGGATGTATCCATAGTAAATAGTCTTTTTTTAAGGTTTAATACGTTTCGTATTTAGTGTTAACTGTGCAAATATAGGCGCAAAGCATGGAAATAGAGATCAAATAACATCCATAATTAGTCCGCTACTGTTCAAAAGGATCATTCTGAATATCCTTTCTAGCTATCTAATGAGCTTTGTGGACAAAAGAAGATGAAATCTATTGTACAGTTTCATAACTTCTTTTATATTTGCTCTATCAAAAGAACATAACTATGTCAAAAGCACACGTACTAAAGAGGTATTCTTTTCTAATCTGGATATTATTCTTTGTTCTTTCTACCAAGGCTGAACAACAAGACTACTACTTCAGACAAATTTCTTTGGAACAGGGATTGTCACAATCAAGAGTGCAGTGCATTTACAGAGATCATCAAGGAGTCATATGGATAGGTACCAAATGGGGATTAAATAGTTATGACCAATCTGAACTGAAAAGTTATTTTCATGACCGGGAGCAGCCCAACTCATTGCCCGACAATTTCATTCGTTTTATTACAGAGGATCGTTTAGGCGATTTATACGTTTCTACCAATAAAGGAATTGCCATCTACAATAAAGCAGAAAATCAATTTCAGCCATTGAAATATAACGGGAAGCCATTTAACGCTTGGTCTTATCTTCAAATAGGTGACAATTTCCTGTTTGGAGGAGAAGAAACTTTATACCAATACAATCTGACGGATAAAAATATTACGACGATCTTCCCCGACATCGATGGAGACAAGTTAAAATGTATCAATCGCATCTTTCAGTGGAGTCCCGATATGCTGATAACCAGTAGTAAAAAAGACGGACTTTGGATGTACGACTTGATAAAAAAGAAAATGTATCGATGTCCATTTGTAAAAGAGCGTGAGATAAACACCATATTTGTTGACTCTCAAAACCGGCTTTGGGTATCATTCTATGGCAAAGGAATAGCCTGCTACTCGAAAGAGGGGAAAAGGCTTTTCAGTTTATCCACCAAAAACTCCGGGCTCAACAATGATATCATTTTTGATTTTCTTGAAAAAGACAACCAACTTTGGATAGCTACTGACGGAGGAGGTATCAACATACTTGACTTCCAGACTATGAAATTCTCTCATCTTAAACATATTTCCGATGATGAACAATCCTTGCCGAATAACTCTATCTACCGGCTTTATAAAGATCAGATGGACAATATATGGATAGGCAGTATACACGGAGGATTATTCGCCATTAAGAAAGTGTTCATCAAAACCTATAAAGATGTTCCACTGAACAATCCCAATGGAATTAGCGAACGTACCGTGGTTAGCATCTTTGAAGATAAGGATACATTGCTCTGGATTGGAACAGACGGAGGAGGTATCAACTCATTTGACCAAAAAACGAATACATTTCATCATTACCCTACTACATACGGGGAGAAAGTTACCTCTATCACAGATTTTTCTGAAAATGAGCTCTTATTATCATGTTTTAATAAAGGGGTATTTACCTTTAATAAGAGAACCGCACAGATGCAACCTTTTCCCATTATCAATGACTCTATTTCGAAAAGAGAATTTTCATCCGGTGATTTGGTAAATCTATATGCTACAAAAGATAATATTTACATATTAGGAGCAAAAGTCTATATCTACAACAAGCATACCCGGCAAACATCTATTCTCTACGCACCCCAAATAGACATTCAACGCCAAATAGCTATGCAGGCAATTTATTCCGACGATACGCATCTGTATCTAATGGGAACCAATAACCTGTTTAAACTAAACTTCAAAACTAACGAACTATCTTCATTAGTCAATATGAAAGAGGGAGATGATTTCACATCGGCCTGCCGGGATGATAAAGGTAACTTCTGGATAGGAAGTAATTTCGGACTGCTCTTCTATAATAAACAGACTGGAAAAACAGAAAAAATACATACCAACTTGTTCAACAGTGTATCCAGCCTTGCCTATGATAAAAAAGGAAAAGTCTGGATAGGAGCGCAGAACATGTTCTTTGCGTATATTATCAACGAAAAACGTTTTGTTATCCTGGACGAATCCGATGGAGTTCCTTCCAACGAATTGATATTTACCCCTATTCCTGCTCTTCGTACTCCCAATCTGTATATGGGAGGTACTATGGGACTGGTACGCATTAATACGGATATTATTTTCGAAAGTAATTCGTCTCCTATTCTCAAGCTACTTGAAGTAAAACTGAATGGTAAATCAACTCTGAAACAGGTTAATAATAACTGTATTTCGATTCCTTGGAATCATTCATCGTTCAACATTAAAGTGATTGCTGACGAAAAGAACTCCTTCCGAAAACACCTTTTCCGGTATGTCATCACAGGAAAAGACAAAATGGTGATCGAGAGTTATCTCCAGACACTCGAATTGGGTACATTAGCATCAGGAGAATATACCATCAGCGTATCCTGCGACACCTCCAACGGTGAATGGAGCCAGCCGACAGAGATCTTAACTATTATAGTCTCACCTCCTTGGTGGAAATCTACCTGGTTTATTATACTATGCATTTTCTTTGCATTTCTAGTGGCAGGAATGGTCTTCTTTAGTTTGATAAGAAAAAAAGAAAATCGGCTGAAACGTGAGATGCGGGAACATGAGAAGAAGATATATGAAGAGAAAATACGCTTCTTAATCAATATCAGCCATGAGCTACGTACCCCTTTGACACTCATCTATGCTTCCCTGAAACGAATTCTAAATAAAGAGGTGAAGCAAGACGAGCTACCGGAATATCTACAGGGAGCATTCAAACAGGCGAATCAGATGAAAGATATTATCAACATTGTGCTTGATGCACGCAAAATGGAGGTAGGACAGGAAGTGCTACACATCTCTTCGCATCCTTTACACAAGTGGATACAGGAAGTGGCAGAAACATTTCAAACTGCATCTAAAGCCAAAGAAATTGAAATTACATACGACTTTGACGACAGTATACAATCTATCGCGTATGATGACACTAAATGCAAAGTTGTTCTTTCCAATCTGATTATGAATGCTTTGAAATATAGTCCTAATCAGACTCGTATTGTTATAAAAACCATCCGTACAAATGAAAGTATACAAGTACACGTACAAGACCAGGGAATTGGATTGGATAATGTAGATATAAAGAAGCTCTTTACCCGTTTCTACCAAGGCAAACATAATGAGGGAGGAAGTGGTATCGGTTTATCTTATGCTAAAATGTTGATTGACCTGCATGGAGGCAGGATGGGGGCTTTCAATAATGAAGACAGAGGGGCCACATTCTTTTATGAAATACCGGCTAATCTACAAGAACAAGAAGTATCATGTCCTCAACATTCCTACCTCAACGAACTTTTAAGTTCTCCGGAGGAAGAAGAGAAAATAGAATCCGGAGCTTTCTCTCTACAAGGATACTCACTGTTGATTGTAGAAGATAAACAGGACTTAAGGGAATTCTTAAAAAATGCTCTTAAGGATAAATTCAAGAAGATCTATCAGGCAGAAAATGGATTAGTAGCGCTGGAAGTTATTAAGCAACAGCAACCGGACATTATAGTAAGTGATGTAATGATGCCACAAATGAATGGCTATCAGCTATGCAAGGAAATTAAAGAGAATCTGAATATTAGCCATATCCCTGTTATTCTACTTACCGCCAGAGCCGATTCTGAAAGCCAGATGTTAGGATACAAATTAGGAGCCGATGCCTATTTGCCCAAACCATTTGAAATGGAAATGCTCCTTAGCGTGATCCAGAACCAGATGAGAAATCGTGAATATATTAAATCCAGATACAGGGGCAATCAATTCATTCTGTCTCCGCAAGAGGCTACTTTCAGCAATGCGGATGAACAATTTATGATTAAATTGAATGAAATGATCGATCAGAATCTGTCTCAACCAGATCTGGACGTAAAATTCCTGACTGCTCAAATGGCTATGAGCCGGACATCCTTATATAATAAGATCAAGGAACTGACCGGCATGGGAGCAAACGATTATATCAATCGTAGAAGAATCGACAAAGCAATCATTCTTTTAATTCAGTCTGACATGAGCATTACTGAAATATCAGAGCAGGTAGGTTTCACTTATCAACGATATTTCAGTACGTTATTTAAAGAAATGAAAGGAATGACTCCTTCTCAATTCAGAGCACAACATGGTTCCACCCAACAACAATCAGAATAGATTCAGCACTTTAGTTTATCATTTATATAGAAATTATACTTCCCGGAACAGAGCGATTAAGATTTCCAGTGCAGATTTGGACGTTTCATGATTTGAAATGACTAAAATCTGATGAGTAGAATAAGGTATTCGACTACTTTTGCAGCAAGCAATTGATAGAAAACGAATACACTTAAATTCAATTATTATGAGAAACTACTATTTAACTCTGTTACTAATATGCATTTGCGGCCTTTGCTTTGCACAGCAACAGACCAATGACATCAGTACTAAAAATCCGCCAAACAAAGAATGGAACTTCAACAATCTGGATGGATGGAAATACGGACATCAGGATAACAACCCGGATAATCAATGCATATTAGAGAATGGCTACTTACGGATCTTTACCCGAGCTAACTCGGTGGATCGGAAAAAGGTTCATACTGTAGAACGGATTTATACAACAGGAAGATATACCTGGCGTACTCATATCCCGCAAATGGGAATAGGAGATCAATGTAGCGTGGGTTCGTGGATATACCATGACGACCAACATGAATTGGATTTTGAAGTCGGATATGGTAAAGACACAGTTCGCAAGGAGTTAAATGCAGCTCCCAACGAAATGATTGCTTATATGACATCGCAGGCATATCCTTTTTCTTCCGTTCCTGTAGTAATCAAGACCGGATGGCATCTGTTCGAAATTGATCTGACATTAAAAAACGGGAACTATTACATCACCTGGTTAATAGACAACGAACCTAAACATGAACTTCAACTGGAATTTGGGAAAGACATTGCATTCCATATTTTTTGCAGTGTAGAGAATCTTAAATTTATTGGAGAACAACCGGCACAACAGGAAAATTCCGGATTGTTTGATTTCGTCAGATATACATATCATGACTAAATAAATGAACTTAGTACACATTTCTTAAAATCCCCCCAATTACATACCATGAGAACAACGTTCATTTCACTTTCTCGGATATTCATGAACATTTGTCTCAATGCGCAGGATAGAGCAGTTGATGAAGGTCATGCTCTCTAAATATAAAATAGCCCTCGCTACAAATCTGTAACGGGGGTATTTTTTAGAGGAGTCATTTCTCCTCTTGCTAATGTTTTGTTTATGTGCTTTTTATATCTGAATACATCAATCAGATAATCCCTCTCACTCTATCGTCAAATGCAGAAAGCGCAGCTTTCGCTCCTTCGCCCATAGAGATAATAATTTGCTTATAAGGAACCGTAGAAACATCTCCGGCTGCATAGATACCCGTCACATTCGTACGGCAATGTGCATCAATCATGATTTCGCCCAGACGGTTGGTTTCCACTATGTCGCGGAATACACTGCTATTCGCAGAAAGCCCAATTTGTACAAATACACCATCCAACTCAACCAAACGTTCTTCTTCCGTTTTGCGATCTTTGATGCGCAGGGCAGTCAGTTTATCACCATTTCCTATCACTTCCGTAGTCTGTGAACTTGCAAACACTTCCACATTCGGCAATGATTTAAGTCGCTCTTGAAGTACACTGTCCGCTTTCAACTCATCCATAAATTCAAAAACAGTGACTTTGGAGCAGATACCGGCCAAGTCAATGGCTGCCTCAATGCCGGAATTTCCACCACCTACTACCGCTACATGCTTTCCTTTATAAAACGGCCCATCACAATGAGGGCAGAAAGCGACACCACGACCGATATACTCCGCTTCTCCCGGAACATTCAGTTTACGCCAGCTTGCACCAGTTGCAATAATCAGTGCCGGAGCCAGGAATTTCTCCCCAACAGAGGTAGTGATCTGCTTTTGTTTTCCAACCACTTCTACTTTTTCTACTTTACGATGCTCCAGCAAATCCACCGGATAACGCAACAAGTGAGTTTTCAGATTATCGGCAAGTTCATTTCCTGTCGTTTCCGGAACAGAAATTAGATTTTCAATACCCACCGTTTCTTTTACCTGTCCGCCAACACGCTCGGCCACGATAGCTACACGGAGTCCTTTACGGGCAGAATAAATAGCTGCTGATACTCCTGCAGGTCCTCCACCGACTACAATCACATCATATTCTTTCACCTCTGCATTCGCTTTGGTTTCGTCAATACCATATTGATCTTCCAACTTGGCAAGCAATTCGCCAAATTCACCACGGCCTACATGAAGCAATTTTCCATCTGCAAAGACAGAGGGTACTCCTTGTATCTTCAGTGCATCTACTTCATCCTGATAAAGCGCACCGTCTACCATTTCATGCGTAATAGCCGGATTCAAAGTAGTCATTGCATTCAGAGCCTGCACTACGTCAGGGCAGTTCGTACAAGTCAACGAAACATAAGTGGTCAGATGTATCGGGCCTTTCAGTGCTTTCACACGGTTGCAAACGGCCTCATCGGGAAAGTTCTTTCCTTTGCCGTCCAGATTCAGGATAGCCAAAAGCAATGATGTGAACTCATGTCCGTTAGGAATACCCCGGAATGTGATTCCGGTACGATCACTATTCTTTAATAAAGTAAACTTCAATGCTTCTCCCTCATTCACCGAGCAAGTGATATGATCGGAACAATCCGCTACATCTCCCAGCAACTCCAATAATTCTGTTTTGTTTTCGTGGCTGGATGATACGGATATATCAAAAGTAAAGTTTGCCTCCAGCCCAGCAAAAATACCCTTTAGTTGTTCTTTTAATGCAGATTCTAACATATCTTTTTCCTTTCATTTTTTTAAAAGAAAGGCCGGCAGCGTCTCTCGTTACCGGCCTCCCATAATCACCATTATCAAGATCTATCAAATCTTACCTACCAGGTCAATGCTTGGTTTCAGGGTAGACTCACCCTTCTTCCATTTAGCCGGGCAAACTTCTCCGTCATGGCTGGCTACAAACTGTGCAGCTTCCACCTTACGAAGCAATTCACTTGCATCACGGCCAATATTGTTATCATTCAGTTCCACCACTTTAATCTTTCCTTCCGGATTGACAACGAATGTACCGCGATAAGCCATACCCTCTTCTTCGATATATACACCCAGTGCACGGCTCAAAGCGCCAGTCGGGTCTGCCAACATCGGATATTGAATCTTGCGAATACTTTCAGAAGCATCATGCCAAGCTTTGTGCACGAAATGAGAGTCAGTACTTACCGAATAGATCTCTACACCCATCGCCTTGAACTGATCGTACTTTTCAGCCATATCCACCAATTCAGTAGGACATACGAAAGTAAAGTCAGCAGGATAGAAGAAAAGAATCGCCCATTTACCTTTCAGGTCATTGTTGGTTACAGTCTTGAAAGCTCCGTTGTGAAAAGCCTGAACGCTGAATTCAGGAAGTTGAGAATTTAAAATTGGTTCCATAATCTTTATTGCTTTTATTGTTATTAATTGATTTGACTTATAACATCAGAAACAACGTTTTGTTTTTTGTTTCTGATGCAAAGATAAAGGCAGAAACCCCGCCTTTGCAAAAAAAGCCCAATCGAATATTTCTATGCGGTGATAGATGAAATTAATAAAAGCATTTTATACCTTTGCATGCATAAACAAAAAAACTGGAAAATATATACGATTATGGAACATCCTCTTGACCAATTCTTATATTGCCCTAAATGTGGTTCCTCTCATTTTGAGATTAACAACGAGAAATCTAAAAAATGTGCAGATTGCGGCTTTGTCTATTATTTCAATCCTTCTGCCGCCACAGTAGCACTCATCTTGAATGAGAAAAATGAACTGCTTGTCTGCCGGCGTGCTAAAGAGCCGGCAAAGGGAACTCTCGACCTTCCCGGAGGATTTATCGATATGAACGAGACAGGTGAAGAAGGGGTAGCCCGTGAAGTGCTGGAAGAAACCGGATTGAAGGTAAAAAAAGCTATTTACCAGTTTTCACTTCCCAATATTTATGTCTATTCAGGTTTTCCTGTACACACACTTGATATGTTTTTTCTCTGCACCGTAGAAGACATGAGCCATTTCTCCGCCATGGATGATGTAGCAGATTCTTTCTTCCTACCTCTCTCCGAGATTCATCCGGAAGATTTTGGGTTGGATTCTATCCGTCGCGGACTTAGCTTGTTTCTAGCTCAATGCCGCTAAGATAATCTCATCAGCCTGATAGATTGAGAGTATTTCATCTATAGTTATGTCCCATTTTTAAGATATTCCTCCAAAACATCAGATAAAAAAATAATGATCTGGAGAATAAAATGCATAAAAACATGCAACTGTATGCAAAATCACAGGCTAATACCGTATAAATTCAAGTCGAATATGCATCTTTTTCTATCAAGAAAAGATTCGTTGGTTTAAAACCAAGGAGTTCTTCCCCACCGAGGAACGCTTCCTTTCTCACCGACGAAGCAGCTTTTGCTCGGTGAGGAAGACAAATAAGGGAAAATTAAGACCGTTTTTCTTCTATTTCATCACAAATATCGAAAAGGCAACAAACAACAAAATGCCAGTTTCTAACCACATTTCAGTTTACACAACAAGTGGAAAAGAAGAAAAGCATTACAATTTAATCGACAAACATCTCCTATAACAAAAAGAAAGAATTTCGCACCTACAAATCTCTGCGTTTTTTTATATTTCTCAATCCCTCCCAGTAATTACGCCTTTTATTCTCGTTTAAATATTCCTTTTCTTAAGATGGGCCATTTTTCAGTAGCCAATTGATGTATTTGTAAAATAGAAGTTCATCTCAACCAAACAGATCAAAGTAATTTATCACATAATCTTAAACAATCATATTATATTACTATAAATGAACAAAATACAACATATTGTGTTATCTTTGTAACCACCATTAATTTAATGGCCATTAAATTAACCGCCATTAAGATAGCAATAATATGAAGTTCTACGACCGAAAGAAAGAAATGGCGATACTGTATGCAGCTAAAAAGCAATCACAAACGAGCGCTTGCTTTACTGTAATGACCGGACGCCGACGAATCGGAAAAACAGCTCTACTCTTAGAGTCTGTCAAAGACACCCGATTCGTATATATATTTGTAGCAAGAAAGAGTGAAGTCCTGCTTTGCGCACAATATCAACCTGTCATTCAGGAAACGCTTGGCATTCGTATCTATGGAGAAATCAGAGAGTTCGCACAGCTCTTTGAACTGCTGATGCAACATTCCCAAAAGGAAAATTTCACATTAATCATTGACGAATTTCAAGAATTTCTCTATATCAATCCGTCTATCGTCAGTGACATACAACGTATTTGGGACCAATATCACGCGACTTCCAAAATCAATTTCATTGTATGCGGTTCCGTTTATTCAATGATGAAAAGAATATTCGAAGACCGCAAGGAGCCACTATACGGACGCCTTACCGCCCGAATTGCTCTGCATCCATTCACCACCACCGTTATCAAAGAGATTCTAGCAGACCATGCCCCCAAATTCACATCGGAAGATTTGCTTTGCTTGTATTTGCTGACAGGTGGAGTAGCCAAATACATCACCCTATTGATGGAAGCGAAAGCATTTAATAAAACAGCCATGATAGATTATGCGCTTTCCGAAGGCTCACCATTTCTGACAGAAGGCAAAGACATGTTGATTTCCGAGTTCGGGAAAGACTATGCCAATTATTTTTCTATCCTATCTCTCATTGCAGAAGGAAAAACAACACAACGAGAGATTGATTCCATCATCAATAAAAACACCGGTTCCTATTTAGCCAACCTTGAGGATGAATATTCATTAATCAAAAAAGTGAAACCGATGTTCGCTAAACCTAATAGTCGTGCTACCCGTTATTGCCTGCAAGACAATTTTCTACGATTCTGGTTTCGCTTTATTTTCCCAAACAACGCAGTACTGGAAATGGGGAAAAACCATTTACTGATAGAATATGTAGAAAAGAACTATGAACAATACAGCGGCCTATTGTTAGAAAAATATTTCCGTGAACTTATCGCTGAAGAAGAGGAAGTTACCGACGTAGGTAACTATTGGGACAAAAACGGAGAAAATGAAATAGACCTGATCGCCCTCAAGCGGTTTAACAAAACAGCACTTATCGGAGAAGTAAAAAGAAATCCGAGAAAAATAAGTATCCCGGCATTGGAAAAGAAAGGAGAAACTTTACATAAAGAATTAAATGATTATAAAATAACTTTCAAAGGGTTTTCGTTGGAAGATATAGTCGTATTTTTGTCAAAACACTAGATTATGAAGAAAAGAATATCACGAATTATCTGCACCTTGTTGTGTTGCGCGCCGATTGCCATCTCCGCACAAACAAGCGAAAAGATAACCTCTCCTGTCAACCTTTATAAAGAAGGGAAAGAACTTTTCCAGGAAAAAAATTATCCAGCCGCTATACCTGCATTGAAAGCATTTGTAAAGCAAAAGCCAACAGCAAGTCTCCTTCAGGACGCAGAATATATGTTAGTCAGTTCGGCTTATGAACTGAAAGACAAAAACCGCATCGAGTTACTGCGCAAGTACCTCGACTGTTATCCGGATACTCCCTACGCCAACCGAATCTATTCACTACTGGCTTCCTGCTACTTCTATGAAGGGAAAT
>ERZ780139.2494-NODE-2494-length-13645-cov-10.994923_pt1 | contig 13645 bp, 10 predicted proteins | sample MGYA00511476_ERZ780139 | MGnify/ENA primary metagenome ERZ780139 (study PRJEB29588, sample SAMEA2158190) | human gut metagenome | biome: human gut; feature: human-associated habitat; material: faeces | place: Denmark | collected 2008/2010 ... | reverse complement strand
GGGGAGTCGGAACACCCCTCCCTGCCTCTGGCCCAGCGGAGCGTCCCTGCACGCTTGCGGCAAGCAGAAAGGCACTCCCGCAGCGATGACTGGGGGAGTTTTCTCCGTCACCCTGCCCTATAAAATGGCAAAACGACCCTCTGAAAATGTAAACATTGGCTAACTTTTACTTCAAAAAATAGAGTTAGTTATTGATGATTTTGATAAAAATGTGGGCTGGTTCCGGCATAAATTTTGTTTGTTCATATAAACTAACTATGAGATATGAAAAATCTATTGACAAGCTTGGTTAGCAGCGGTAAACTATCTACGCTGATAGTTACGGCTGACTAACCACCGCAGCATCACATCATTTTTATGGAAGGGGAGCACAGCGATGATGCCTTTGACGATGACAAAAGCAGGCGAGACCGTCACCATCCGCAGGATCAGCGGCAAGGACGAGGTGCGGCTGCATCTGGCCGAGCTGGGGTTCGTGGTTGGCAGCGAGGTGACCGTGGTCAACGAGATCGCGGGCAACCTGATCGTGCAGGTCAAGCAGAGCCGGCTGGCACTGGATAAGACCATGGCAAGCCGCATCATGGTGGACTGAGGCAGCGCCTTCCCGGTGCTGCATGAAATACTGCAAGGGAGGAACGAGTACGATGAAAACACTGAAAGACGTAAAGGTGGGCGAGACCGCCACCGTGGCACGGCTGCACGGCGAAGGCCCGGTGAAGCGCCGCATCATGGATATGGGCATCACCAAGGGGGTGCAGATCTATGTGCGCAAGGTGGCGCCGCTGGGCGACCCCATGGAGCTTACCGTGCGCAACTACGAGCTGAGCGTGCGCAAGGCCGACGCTGAGATGATCGAAGTAGTCTGATAAGACCAAAGGGAGGAAAGGTATCCGCAATGAGCATTAAAATTGCACTGGCCGGCAACCCGAACTGCGGCAAAACGACCCTGTTCAACAACCTGACCGGCTCCAACCAGTACGTGGGCAACTGGCCCGGCGTTACCGTGGAAAAAAAGGAAGGCAAACTGAAGGGCGACAAGGACGTGATCATTCAGGATCTGCCCGGCATCTACTCGCTGTCCCCCTACACGCTGGAAGAGGTGGTCTCCCGTACTTACCTTGTGAAGGAAAAGCCCGACGCCATCCTGAACATCATCGACGGCACTAATATCGAGCGCAACCTCTACCTGACCACCCAGCTGATCGAGCTGGGCATCCCGGTGGTGATGGCTGTGAACATGATCGATCTGGTGCGCAAGAACGGCGATAAGATCGACCTGAAGAAGCTGAGCGCAGAGCTGGGCTGTCAGGCAGTGGAGATCAGCGCCCTGAAGGGCGAGGGCACCGAGGCAGCCGCCAAGGCTGCGGTAGCCGCCGCCAAGGCCGCCAAGACCGGCGAGCTGCCCCATGTGTTCACCGGCAGTGTGGAGCACGCCATTGCCCACATCGAAGAGTCCATTCAGGGCAAGGTGGACGACCGTTTCCTGCGCTGGTACGCCGTTAAGCTGTTCGAGCGCGACGACAAGGTGCTGGAAGAGCTGAAGCTGGACAAGGCACTGGTGGACCACATCGACGAGCACATTCAGGACTGCGAAAAAGAGATGGACGATGACGCCGAGAGCATCATCACCAACCAGCGCTACGCCTACATCAACACCGTGGTGGGCAAGGCTGTCAAGAAGAAGGCCCGCGTGGAGCACCTGACTGTTTCCGATAAGATCGACCGGATCGTTACCAACCGTGTGCTGGCACTGCCCATCTTTGCAGTGGTGATGTACCTGATGTACTCCCTGTCCATGGGCACCTCCATTGCGGACGGCGGCTGGGCCATCGGTACCTTTGCCACCGACTGGACCAACGATGTGCTGTTCGGCGAGATCGTTCCCAATGCGCTGGGCGGCTTTTTGGAGAGCATCGGCGTGGCGGGCTGGCTGTACGGCCTGATCATGGACGGCATCGTGGCCGGTGTGGGCGCGGTGCTGGGCTTTGTGCCCCAGATGCTGGTGCTGTTCTTCCTGCTGTCTATCCTGGAGGACGTGGGCTATATGTCCCGCGTGGCCTTTATCATGGACCGTATCTTCCGCAAGTTCGGCCTTTCCGGCAAGAGCTTTATCCCGGTGCTGGTGGGCACCGGCTGCGGCGTGCCGGGCGTTATGGCAAGCCGTACCATCGAGAACGAGCGTGACCGCCGCATGACCATCATGACCACCTGCTTTATCCCCTGCGGCGCAAAGATGCCCATCATCGGCCTGATCGCCGGTGCACTGTTCGGCGGTTCTTCGCTGGTGGCAGTGTCTGCCTACTTCATCGGCATGGCAGCCATCATCTGCTCCGGCATCATGCTGAAAAAGACCAAGCTCTTCGCAGGTGATCCCGCTCCCTTCGTGATGGAGCTGCCCGCCTACCATGTGCCCGCATGGGGCAACGTGCTGCGGGCAACTTGGGAGCGCGGCTGGTCCTTCATCAAGCGCGCAGGCTCTGTGATTTTGCTCGCTACCGTTGTGCTGTGGTTTATGCAGGGCTTCGGCTTCGAGAACGGTGCCTTCGGTATGGTCGAGGATCAGGACAACTCCGTGCTGGCTGCTATCGCTACCAAGGTCGCATGGATCTTTGCACCTCTGGGCTTCGGCAACTGGCGTGCAACCGTCGCTTCCGTCTCCGGCCTGATCGCAAAGGAGAACGTGGTGGGTACCTTCGGCGTTCTGTATCACTTCGGCGGCGAGCTGTCTGAGAACGGCGATGAGATCTGGGCCGCTGTGGCACAGGATTACACCGCACTGTCTGCTTACGCCTTCATGATCTTCAACCTGCTGTGCGCTCCCTGCTTCGCAGCGATGGGTGCCATCAAGCGCGAGATGAACAACGGCAAGTGGACCGCCATTGCCATTGGTTATATGTGTGCTCTGGCTTACTGTGCAGCTCTGGTGGTTTACCAGCTGGGCGGCCTGATCACCGGCGAGGTTGGCTTCAACTTCTTCACCATCGTGGCTGCTGTTGTTCTGGTGGCCTTCATCTACCTGATGGTGCGTCCCAACAAGTACGCGGGCAACAACGAAGTCAGGATCGACGTGACCAAGATCTGATCAAACTGCACGACATGTGAAAGGGTGTGTTTTGTATGATGGAATTCCTCGCTGCAAATTTTAATCTGCCCACGATCATTGTGGCAGTCATCGTGTTTGGCGGTGTGGGCTGGATCACATGGCACTCCCACAAGCATGGCGGCGGCTGCAGTGGGTGCAGCGGCTGCGGCGAAGGCGGCTGCAATGGCAGCTGCAGCGGTTGCAGCGGCTGTCACTGAGCATTGAAATGATCCGCAAAGGGCGCGGGCTGGAACATTCGGCTCGCGCCCTTTTTTCAAAAGAAAAAAGTTAGCCTTGAGTAACATCAAAACGAAAGAGAGTGATCGGGATGGAACTTACGTCGGCGCATCTGCGCTATCTGCTGGCGATCTACGAAGTCTCACAGACCCATCTGGATATCAGCTCCCGCAGCATTGCCGAAAAGCTTGGCGTGACCAAGCCCTCGGTGGTGCGTATCATGAATCTGCTCATGGAGCGCGGCATGATCGTAAAGGAGCACTACGGCAAGATCTATATGACAGACCGGGGCATCTGGGTGGCAAAACAGGTGGATCGGGAGCTGAAAACGATCCTGACCCATTTCCCGCCGGTCGGTGAGCCGCTGAGCGAAGAAGAGCGCTTTACCGCTGCCCTTGCCATGACCAGTGCACTGCCGGAGCGCATCTTTACCGGCGAATATGAGCGTCTGTTTGGCAGTGATGCAGAAAAAGCAGAAACGGAGAAAGCCCAGTGATCAATAAAAAATTGCTGTCCTTTGACCGCGGTGCGCTGCGGTATGTGGGAGCTAATGTGGCTTTCCAATGGCTGGGGATGCTGTGCAACGTGATCTTTGTGCGGGCCATTGCCCAGCTGGTGGGCGCAGCCTTTGCGGGCAGCCTGACCAGTGCACAGCTGTGGCAGAACCTTGTGCTCTGCCTTGCCACGGTGCCCATGCGCTTTGCCTTTACCATGCTGGCATCGGCCATGAGCGATCAGACTTCCAAGGATGTCAAGCGCACCCTGCGCAGCAGCATCTACGCAAAGCTTGCCCGCCTTGGCCCCAACTACACCGAGACGGCGGCCACCAGCGAGGTGGTGATGCTGGCCAGCGAAGGTGTGGAGCAGATCGACACCTACTTTGCAAAATACCTGCCGCAGCTGTTTTACAGCCTGCTGGCACCCGTTACCCTGTTTGTGCTGCTGGTGGGCGTGCACGCACGGTCGGCCATCATCCTGCTGTGCTGCGTGCCGCTGATCCCCATGTCCATTGTGGCAGTGCAGAAGTTTGCCAAAAAGCTGCTGGCAAACTACTGGGGCGAATACACCACCCTTGGCGACAGCTTCCTTGAGAACATTCAGGGCCTGACCACCCTGAAAATTTATCAGGCCGACGGCTGGAAGCACGAGCAGATGAATGCGCAGGCCGAGCGCTTCCGCAGGATCACCATGAAGGTGCTCACCATGCAGCTGAACTCGGTGACACTGATGGACCTGATGGCTTACGGCGGTGCGGGCCTTGGCATCATCAGCGCGGTGGCTGCATTTGCGGAAGGCCGGCTGACCCTGACCGCCACATTGACCATCGTGCTGCTGGCGGCGGACTTTTTCCTGCCGCTGCGGCTGCTGGGCAGCTACTTCCACATTGCCATGAACGGTGCCGCTTCGGCAGAGAAGATCTTCAAGCTTCTGGCAGCGGAAGAGCCTGCCGACGGCGACCGCGTGCCCGGAGAGAATACGACTCTGAAGCTTGAGCATGTCACCTTTGGCTACGAGAAGGACCGCACCATCCTGAACGATGTCTCCTTTACCATTCCGCAGGGCAGATTTGTCTCGCTGGTGGGTGAGAGCGGCTGCGGCAAAAGCACCATTGCGGCGCTGCTGTCCGGCAGCCGCACCGGCTATACCGGCAGCGTGACGCTGGGCGGCGTGCCGGTGCAGGAGCTGCAGCAGGAACAGCGTCTGCGCACCCTGACGCTGGTGCCCCACAACGCCGCCATCTTCAAGGGTACGGTGGAGAGCAACCTGCGCATGGCAAAGCCGGACGCGGACGAGGCACAGCTCTGGGCGGCATTGGAACAGGTGAATCTGGCCGATTTCTGCCGCAGCCAGAACGGCCTGCAGACCGCTCTGCATGAGGGCGGCAGCAATCTTTCCGGCGGCCAGCGCCAGCGCCTTGCCATGGCCCGCGCCCTGCTGCACGATACGCCCATCTACCTGTTTGACGAAGCCACTTCCAACGTGGATGCCGAGAGCGAGAACGACATCATGCAGGCCATCCACAGTCTGGCCGGGAAAAAGACAATCATCCTGATCTCCCACCGTCTGGCAAACGTGGTGCACAGCGACTGCATCTATGCAATGAGCAATGGCCGTGTGATGGAGCAGGGCACCCATGCCGAGCTGCTGGCAAAGCAGGGGGCTTACAGCCGCCTGTATCTGGCACAGCGGCAGCTGGAAACACTGGAAGAGGAGGATGCCTGAGAATGAACAAGAGCAATCATCGCAGCCCCTTTGCCATTGTGGGACGGCTGATCGTACTGGTAAAGCCCATGCTGCCCGTTATGCTGGCAGCGATCGTGATGGGGGTGGCAGGCCATTTCTGCGCCACCTTCATTACCATCTTCGGCGGCTTTGGCATCCTGCGTGCGCTGGGCCTTGCCAGTCCGCTCAAAACCGTGAGCACAGCCTTTGCATGTATTCTGGTGTTTGCCCTGCTGCGCGGCGTTCTGCGTTACGCAGAGCAGGCGTCCAATCACTATATCGCCTTCAAGCTGCTGGCCCTGATCCGCGATAAGGTGTTCGGTGCCTTGCGCCGTCTGACCCCTGCAAAGCTGGAAGGCCGTGACCGCGGTGACCTGATCTCGCTCATCACCGCCGACATCGAGGCGCTGGAGGTGTTCTATGCCCACACCATTTCGCCCATCTGCATCGCGTGCATCTGCGTCATCGGCATGACGGGCTTTGTGGGCAGCTGGCACATCCTGCCTGCGCTGGTGCTGCTGGCGGGCTATCTGCTGGTGGGCGTGGCCCTGCCGGTGTGGAGCGCAAAGCGCGGCGACCGTGCCGCCCGGGAGTACCGTCAGGCACTGGCCGGTACCAACAGCTATGTGCTGGAAAGCCTGCGCGGCCTGAAGGATACCCTGCAGTATCAGGACACCGCAGCCCGCGCCGAGGGCATCACGGCCCACAGTGAGATGCTGGGCGAAAAGCAGAAGGCGATGAAATACCGCGAGGGCCTGACCGTGGCCATCACGAACACCTTGATCCTGCTCACGGTGCTGGCCGTGCTGGGTGTGAGCCTGAACCTTTACCAGAGCGGTAAAATGGGCGTGGAGGGCGTACTGGTGTGCACCCTTTCGGCCCTCAGCTCCTTTGGCCCGGTGGTGGCGCTGGCAAACCTTGGTGCCAGCCTGACGCAGGTGTTCGCCAGCGCAGACCGCGTGCTGGACCTGCTGGACGAACAGCCCGTCACCGCCGATGTGACCGACGGCACAGACACCGCATTTGCAGGTGCTGCGGCAGAGCATGTGAACTTTGCCTATGCCAATGAGGAGGTGCTGCATGACCTGAGCCTGACCATTCCGGAAAAGAAGATCGTGGGCATCACCGGCCGCTCCGGCAGCGGAAAGTCTACCTTCCTGCGGCTGCTGATGCGCTTCTGGGATGTATCCAGCGGCAGCATCCGCTTTGGCGCAGAGGATATCCGCCGCGTGAACACCGCCGCCCTGCGCGAACAGGAAAGCCTTGTGACGCAGGAGACCGAGCTGTTCGACGATACCATTGAGAACAACATCCGCATTGCAAAGCGGGATGCCACCCGGGAAGAGGTGAAAGCAGCCTGCAAAAAGGCTGCGCTGGACGGCTTTATCCACAGCCTGCCCAAGGGCTATGATACCCCGGTGGGTGAGCTGGGCGGTGCACTTTCCGGCGGCGAGCGCCAGCGCATCGGTGTGGCGCGTGCCTTCCTGCATGATGCACCCTTCCTGCTGCTGGACGAGCCTACCTCCAATCTGGACAGCCTGAATGAGGGCGTGATCCTCAAGGCTGTGCGGGCAGAGTGCAAAGACAAAACGGTGCTGTTGGTCTCCCACCGCAAGTCCACGATGGCCGCAGCCGATGTGAGCTTCTCGGTGGAAAGTGGCCGGCTGAGCTGAAAACAGAACAGCGCAAACAAAAAAAGCCTGTCTCACAAAATGAGACAGGCTTTTTTGATGGAAAGCTCACTTCAGAGCATTCAAAATCTGGTTTGCAATGTACTGGTGGCCCTTAACGGTGGGGTGGCCGTCGGCAGCGGTCTGCGCACGGGGGATGTCCACATAGATCAAGCCTTCCTGTGTGGCAAGGTCTTTGGCAAAGCGGTTCAATTTGCTGAAATAACGGTTCCATGCGGGCAGCAGAGGCACCGGATTGGTGTAGCCCAGCAGCACGATTTTGGCATCCGGGTTCAGTGCGCGGATACCGGCCACGATCTGCGGCAGACTGTTGGTCACATTGGTATAGGCCTGATCGCAGATCTCATCCATGCCGCGGAACAGCAGGCGGTTGGTGGCGCGGCTCTCGTCAAAGGTAAGGGTCATACGGTTCAGCGCTTCGAGGAAGAGCCCCAGCTTCTGGAAGTTGAAATCACGCAGGGCACCGCTGACCATCAGTGCGGCAAGCTGCTCGCTCTTCCAGTTGGTGGCCTCGCCCAGACCTACGATGCAGGGCACCAGCGCGTCGTTGGAACCGATCTGGATGGAGATGATATCGGCCTTGCGCAGATACTCCTGATATTCCGGGTAGACGTAATATGCGCCGGAAGCCTGATTCATCTTGGGCATGGCGCTGTTCTGCACCATATCCAGCATGTCAGGGCTCATCAGGCCGGGCAGGCCCAGATTGATCGCGTGCTGGCGGTCCAGCCCAAGGCCCTTGCCCACAAGGGCGGTGTAGCATTGGGAAGGGTAGCCCTCAAAGTTCGGCTGCAGATCGTAGCCGATCTGGGCGATGTTGTATTTCATATCGGCAAGGCCGACACCGGAGGTGATGCTGTCGCCCAGCGCCACATAGGTGAGCTGCTGCTCCGGTTCGCCGGCTGTCTGGGCATCGGCGGGCAGGGCGGTCTCCTGCTCGGCAGGCGCTGCGGTCTGCTCCTGCTGCACCTCTGCTGCTTCGGCGGCAGGCAGCTCCGTCTGTTCGTCGGCAGCAAATGCAGGCATGGCCAGCAGCACAAGCGCTGCCGCTGCGGCCAGAAAGCTGGCAAACTTTTTGTTTTTCATTGTAATTCCTTCTTTCTGGAATGACTGCACCTGTGCGGCACAGCTGTTGTCTCTATGATAAAATGGAAAGTAAAAATTGTCAACTGACAAAATTCAAAAAATTGCGGCCATCGCTGCGTCCGTATTCTGCGGTTCCTTCCATACAAAAAAGCTCTCCCTTTCGGGAGAGCTCAGTGTCTGAAAAATTACAGGGTGAAGTTCAGGATCAGTAATCGCGGGGAGTGATCTCTTCTTCCAGCTTGCGGTAGTCCACCTTGCCAACAGGGGTAAAGGGCATTTCGGAGATGAACTTGTAGCCCACCGGCTGCACATACTCCGGCAGCTCTTCATTGCACAGCTGGCGCAGTTCCCGCACGATCTGGCGCTTTTTCTTGTCGCCTTCCGGGTCCAGCACCACGTAGACGAAGGGCAGGCGGCCCTGCACATGGTCCTTATCGGTGCAGCCCACCACCGAGCACTGATGCACGGCCGGGTGGCGGCTGATGACGTTCTCGATCATGGACGGGAACACCTTGAAGCCATCGTGACGGATGATCATGCGCTTGATGCGGGAATCCAGATACACAAAGCCGTCCTCGTCCATGTAGCCGACATCGCCGGTGTGTGCCCAGATCTGGCCGTCTGCATGGCGGCGCAGGATCATGTCGGTCTCCTCGGGCTTATTGTAGTAGCCCTTCATGACGGTGGGGGTGCAGATGCAGATCTCGCCGCGCTCACCGATGGGCAGTTCGGTCTCGGTGCCAGGCTCAAAAATGGACACCACCGTGTTCAGCATGGGAATACCCACGCTGCCGGGCTTGGTCACATTGCCGGCGGCAACGGTAGCGGCAGAGGCGACCTCGGTCATGCCGTAGCCCTTGGCCAGCGGATATTCCACGTTGTGCGCCTTCAGGAACTCGTTCACAGTCAGCTCAGCGCCCAGCGGCAGCGAGTCGCCGCCGGCGGCATAGTTGCGGATGAAGGAGAGATCCTTCTTCTTCTTGAGCAGCGGAGAAGCTGCCATCTGCTGGTAGTGGGCCGGAACGCCGAACATGTGCTCGGGCTTGTGCTTCCAGATCAGTGCGCCCAGCTTGTCGGGGTCCAGATTGGGGATGATGACGACGTGCAGGCCCATGACCAGCGGCATGTGCACGCCGCAGGCATAGCCGTAGGCAATGAACGGAGGCATGACGTTCATCAGCTTCTGGCCGCGGCAGAACAGGTTGCTCTGGGCGATGAATTCGTGGGCCAGAGAGTTAAAGCTGTCGTCGGTCAGCATAACGCCCTTGGGCGAACCGGTGGTGCCGCCGGTGTGCACCACCACGCAGGCGTGCTGCGGGTCGTAGGGTTCGGCGTTCATGCTATGATCCTTGCCCTGTGCAATAAAGTCCTTCCAGTGGATCACATTGGACTTGTAGCGGTTCTTATCGGGGTTGGTCAGCTTGTAGCCGACGGCCAGATGCAGCGGCAGAGAGTCTGCGGGGCTGATGACCAGAACGCGCTCCACATTGGTGCGCTTTTCTGCCTTGTGGCAGCGCTCATAGGTCACATTCAGGCAGATCAGCAGGCGGGAATCTACCTCTTCGATGTACTCGTGGATACCCTCAACGCTGTAGCGTGGGTCCACTAGATTCAGCGTTGCACCGATCATATCGACAGCGTAGAAGGCATAGATCACCTCGGGGGTCATCACACTGACAACGGTGATGATGTCGCCCTTTTTCACGCCGAGAGCACGGAAGGCGGCAGCGGTTTTCTTGACATTCACAAAGAGGTCTGCAAAGGTGAATTTGCGGCCATAATACTCCAGAGCGGTCTCGCTCAGGTGGTTTTTGTTCTGATGGCAGAGATACTCAAAGGCGCTGCACTTGGGCAGGGGCATGTCGATGTATTTCTGGTCATAGTACTTCAGCCAGGGCTTCGCAGTGGACGCATAGAGCGGTTCACGCTGTTCAGTAGTCATAGAATAAAGTCCTCTTTTCTTTCTTCTTCTTTTCATTGCCAAAAGCCGACAACTTTGCAAAGAAGATGAAAGCCGCCGGTCAGAACACGCTAATAACTCAAAAATCAGAATCAATGATGCAGATTCTATTGTAGTGGAGCTGCCGGAGAATGTCAAGAAATAAACTTTGAATGTTGCGTAAAAGAGCCGTAAAACAACGATTCAGCCCGAAATGTTGGGGGTCAGCGCGGCAGCCACTGCTCGGCTTCGGCAGCGCTGCACAGTACAAAATGCTCAGGCCGCAGTTCGCGCCACTGGGGGGCCTCTCTGGAGTAGTTGTGCATGGCGGGGTCGTACACCAGCAGCTTTTTCTGCCGCTCCCGGCGGGGGTCCGGCATGGGAATGGCGGAAAGCAGGCTGCGGGTATAGGGGTGGATGGCGTGGGCTGTCAACTCTTCGGCCCCGGCCAGCTCCACGATGCGGCCCTTGTGGATGACGGCGATGCGGTCGGAGATGTAGCGCATCACGGAAAGATCGTGGGCGATGAACAGGTAGGTGATGCCGCGTTCCTTCTGCAGGCGGCGCAGCAGGTTCAGCACCTGTGCACGGATGGACATATCCAGTGCGCTGATGGGCTCATCGGCAACGATGAACTCCGGCTCCACGATCAGGGCCCGGGCAATGCCGATGCGCTGGCGCTGTCCGCCGGAAAATTCGTGCGGGAAGCGGGAGGCAAATTCCGGCAGCAGACCCACGTCCAGCAGAGCCTGACGCACCTTTTCCTCCTGCTGGGCGGTGGAAAGATCAGGCCGGACGTTCTGCAGGCCTTCGCCCACGATGTAGCTCACCTTGGCGCGCTCGTTCAGCGAGGACTGCGGGTCCTGAAAGATCATCTGGATCTCTTTGATGATCTGCCTGTCCAGCTGGCGGGAAATTCTGCCGTTGATCTTCTGGCCCTTATAAAGGATCTCGCCGCCGGAGGTGGGCAGGATGCGCAGGATGGCGCGGCCAATGGTAGTTTTGCCGCTGCCGCTTTCGCCTACAAGGCCGAAGGTCTCGCCCTTATAAATTTTAAAGTTGGCATCCTGCACAGCTTCATATGCTTTTTTGCCGGAGCCGTAGGTTACGTTCAGGTGGTTCACTTCCAAAAGAACTTCGCGTTCATTTTCCATCTTACAGCCCCTCCTCTCGCAGCATTTTTACCGCAGCAGGCGGCTCGATCTTGGGTGCCCGGGTGTCCAGCAGCCATGTTTTGGCCTTGTGGGTGGGCGTTACCTCAAAGTAAGGCGGGCGCTTGACAAAATCGATCTTCAGCGCCTGCGGGTTGCGGGGCGCAAAAGCATCGCCGCGAATTTCCGCAAACAGGTTTGGCGGTGTGCCCACGATGTTGAACAGGTCCTCGCCCTTTACGCCCATCTGGGGCATACTGGAAAGCAGTGCCCATGTGTAGGGGTGGCGGGGATCGTAATAAATTTCGTCAGCAGTGCCGATCTCCACAATGTCGCCTGCGTACATCACAGCCACGCGGTCTGCAATGTTTGCCACAACGCCCAGATCGTGGGTGATCATGACGATGGTCAGATCGTACTTGAACCGCATTTCCTTCAAAAGCTGCAAAATCTGGGCTTGAATGGTCACGTCCAGTGCGGTGGTAGGCTCGTCGCAGATCAGGATCTTGGGGCTGCAGGCCACCGCAATGGCAATGACCACACGCTGGCGCATGCCGCCGGAGAACTCGTGCGGGTACTGCTTAAAGCGCTTTTCCGGGTCAGAGATGCCCACATCCCGCAGGTATTCCAGCGTTTTTTCCTTGGCGGCAGCACCCTTTAAGCCCTGATGCAGGGCGACGGCTTCCATGATCTGTGCCCCGATGGTCTTCAGCGGGTTCAGGCTGGTCATGGGGTCCTGCATGACCATGGCGATCTCGCGGCCACGTACCCGCAGCCAGTCCTTTTCGGTTCTGAGGTCAGAAAGGCGCAGCGGCTTGCCGTCCGCCATGCCGTAGTAATCAATGGTGCCGCTGGTAATGGAGCCGTTGGCATCCAGCAGGCCCATGAAGCTCTTGGTAAAAACGCTCTTGCCGGAGCCGCTCTCGCCTACGATGGCAAGCACCTCTCCCTGATAGAGGTCAAGATCGATGCCGCGGATGGCGTGCAGCACTTTTCCACGCAGGTTGAACTGGATGTTGACATCTTTTGCGGAGAGAATGAGCTGGTTGTGTTCCATGATATCCCCTCCTTATTGTAGATGGTTCTTCGGATCGGCAGCATCCGAGAAGGCGTTGCCGATCAGATAGAACGCAATGGTAACAAAGCTCAGGATGAGGGTGGGGTACAGCAGCTGGTAGCGCAGCCCGGCCTGCATCATCACCTTGCGGCCGTCGTTGACCAGGTTGCCCAGCGAGGGGGTCTCCACGGACAGGCCCAGACCGATGTAGGTGATGAACACCTCGTTGCCAATGGCTTCCGGGATGGTGAGGGCCATGCGAAGCATGATGACCGAGACGAGGTAGGGCAGCAGGTTGCGCAGCACGATGCGGATGGTGGGCGTGCCGATGCAGCGGGAAGCCACATTATAATCCCGGTCGCGGATGATGAGGATCTGGTTGCGGATGAAGCGTGCCATTTCGATCCAGCCCTTGATGGCCATGCCAAGGACCATGGTCCAGATGCTGGGGGTGGCTACATAGGAAATGAGGATCAGCACGATGGCGGTGGGAATGTTATCGAAGATGTTGTACAGCTCGGTGAACACAAAGTCCAGCCCGCGCACATAGCCCCACAGCACACCGGCGGTAATGCCCACCACCGCTTCGATGAGGGCCACGAAGAAGGCGATAGTCAGACTGGTGCGTGCACCGGCCCAGATGCGTGCCCACAGGTCCTGACCGATGGAGTTGGAACCCCAGATAAAGCCGTCCTGCCCGGGGGCGATGTTGCGGTACTGGATGCCGGTCACAGGGTCCACGGCGCACAGGTTCGGGTCTGCCTGACCGGGCAGGTGGGGCTGGATGAAGGCAAAGGCAACCACGACCACCAGCGCGATCAGCAGGGCCACGGCGAACTTGTTCTTGAAAAAGGCACGGAAGGTGCTGCCCCAGTAGCTGTAGTTGGAGCTGGCGGTGGCTTCGGCCTGTTCCTCACTGAATCCGGCGGGGGTGAACAGCTCATCCTCCGGCAGATTTTCCCAGCCGGTGCGGCGCTGTGCCTGAGCAGCATTCAGCTGATCCTCCAGCTGCTTCGATTTTTCGCGTTTCAGAAAAGAGAGCATCAGCGTCCACCTTCTTTCTTGCCAAAGTTGATGCGGGGGTCAATGAGCACCATGAGCACATCGCCCAAAATCAGGCCGATGATGCCCACGCAGGCGTACAGCAGCACGATGCCCTGCACCATGGTGTTGTCGTGG
>ERZ780139.2491-NODE-2491-length-13652-cov-28.471060_pt1 | contig 13652 bp, 11 predicted proteins | sample MGYA00511476_ERZ780139 | MGnify/ENA primary metagenome ERZ780139 (study PRJEB29588, sample SAMEA2158190) | human gut metagenome | biome: human gut; feature: human-associated habitat; material: faeces | place: Denmark | collected 2008/2010 ... | reverse complement strand
TGCTGGTTATGCTGCCCTTCTTTATGCTGGCTATGTACGAAAAGCATGGACAGCCGTTGGAAAAGATCGTGGGCAATATCATTCGCGTCACGGTGATCCGCCCCAGGCAGCGCCCCTACCGCACCAATAACTTCTATGCCGTGTTGCAGCGGCAGGCAAATCTCGACGAGGAGGTGTCACACATTGTTTACGGCAATCAAAAACTGGCTGCACCGGCTGTTCGGAAAAAACGAGGAAAAAGCTGTGCAGCCGGTCAAAACAAAGAAAAAGCTGTCCCGCGCCGACAGAAAGCAGATTGAAGCTGCCATTGCCCGCGCTAACCGCACGGACAAAAAGGAAAAATCCGCGCAGGACAGCATCCCTTATGAACGGATGTGGCCGGATGGTATCTGCCGGGTATCAGACGGTCACTACACAAAAACCATTCAATTTCAGGACATCAACTATCAGCTTTCACAGAACGAGGATAAAACCGCGATCTTCGAGGGCTGGTGCGATTTCCTCAACTACTTCGACAGCTCGATTCAGTTTGAGCTGTCTTTTTTTAACCTTGCCGCATCGGAGGAAACCTTTGCCCGCGCCATCAACATCCCCCTTCAAAGGGATGATTTTGACAGTATCCGGGTGGAGTACACCACCATGCTGCAAAACCAGCTGGCAAAGGGCAACAACGGCCTTATCAAAACCAAGTATCTCACCTTTGGCATTGATGCGGACAGCATCAAGGCGGCCAAGCCCCGTTTGGAGCGCATTGAGACCGACATTCTCAATAACTTCAAGCGGCTGGGCGTAGCGGCGGAAACGCTGGACGGAAAGGCGCGGCTTTCCCAGCTGCATGGTATCTTCCACATGGACGAGCAGCTGCCGTTCCGGTTTGAGTGGGACTGGCTCCCCACCAGCGGCCTGTCCACCAAGGACTTTATCGCCCCCAGCTCCTTTGAGTTCCGCACCGGCAGTCAGTTCCGTATGGGCAAGAAATACGGGGCTGTTTCTTTTTTGCAGATTCTCGCACCGGAGCTGAATGACCGGATGCTGGCTGATTTCCTGGATATGGAATCCAGCCTGATCGTCAGCCTGCATATCCAGTCGGTGGATCAGATCAAGGCCATCAAGACGGTCAAGCGGAAAATCACCGATCTGGATAAATCCAAAATTGAGGAGCAGAAAAAGGCGGTCAGAGCAGGATACGACATAGACATCATCCCTTCCGACCTTGCCACTTATGGTGTTGAGGCCAAAAAGCTCTTGCAGGATTTGCAGAGCCGCAACGAGCGAATGTTCCTTGTGACATTTCTGGTGCTGAACACGGCGGATAACCCCCGCCAGCTGGACAACAATGTGTTCCAGGCATCCAGTATCGCACAGAAATACAACTGCCAGCTGACAAGGCTGGACTTCCAGCAGGAGGAAGGGCTGATGAGTTGCCTGCCCTTGGGTATCAACCAGATTGAGATTCAGCGCGGACTGACCACCAGTTCCACGGCAATCTTTGTGCCGTTCACCACCCAGGAATTATTCCAGAACGGCAAAGAAGCTCTGTACTATGGCATCAATGCTCTGTCCAACAACCTCATCATGGTGGACAGAAAGCTGCTGAAAAACCCCAACGGCCTGATTCTCGGCACGCCGGGTTCCGGTAAATCTTTCAGCGCCAAGCGAGAGATCGCCAACAGCTTTCTGCTCACTTCGGATGATGTCATCATCTGCGACCCGGAGGCAGAGTACGCCCCTCTGGTGGAGCGTCTGCATGGGCAGGTCATTAAGATTTCGCCTACTTCCACCAACTACATCAACCCCATGGATTTGAACCTGGACTATTCGGACGATGAAAGCCCGCTGTCCCTCAAGTCCGACTTTATTCTCAGCTTGTGCGAGCTGATTGTGGGCGGCAAGGAGGGCTTGCAGCCGGTGCAGAAAACCATCATCGACCGCTGTGTGCGGCTGGTCTATCAGGACTATCTGAACGACCCGCGCCCGGAGAATATGCCCATTCTGGAGGATTTGTATAACCTCTTGCGGGCGCAGGACGAAAAGGAAGCGCAGTACATCGCCACAGCGCTGGAAATCTATGTAACCGGCTCCCTCAATGTGTTCAACCACCAGAGCAATGTGGACATCAACAACCGCATTGTCTGTTATGACATCAAGGAACTGGGCAAGCAGCTGAAGAAAATCGGGATGCTGGTGGTACAGGATCAGGTGTGGAACCGCGTTACCATCAACCGTGCCGCCCACAAATCCACCCGTTATTACATCGACGAGATGCACCTGCTGCTGAAAGAGGAACAGACCGCCGCTTATACGGTGGAAATCTGGAAGCGATTCCGTAAATGGGGCGGCATCCCGACCGGTATCACGCAGAACGTCAAAGACCTTTTGAGCAGCCGCGAGGTGGAGAACATCTTTGAAAACTCCGACTTCGTGTATATGCTCAACCAGGCGGGCGGAGACCGGCAGATTCTTGCCAAACAGCTGGGCATTTCTACGCACCAGCTTAGCTATGTGACCCACTCCGGCGAGGGTGAAGGACTGCTGTTCTACGGCTCCACCATCCTGCCCTTCGTGGACCACTTCCCGAAAAACACCGAACTCTATGCCATAATGACCACCAAACCGTTGGACTTAAAAAAGGAGGATGAACAGCATGACAAAGAAAGAAATTGAAAAAGGCGCAGGTCTGCTTCTGTCCGCTGTCAGCGGATGTGAGCAGATGGCGGAACTGCTTCGCGCCGCCGTCCATTACTGCTATGAGCAGGAAAAGACAGCAAAAAGTCTCACACCCAAGGGCTACGCCGGATTTACCCGGATTCACCATATCTGGACAGAGGGCATACCGGATGTTCCCAAGCTGTTTATAGGCAGCCCGATTCAGGATCGGGACATGGCAAGAGGAACCCTGATGGCGATTTTCCTGTCCACAACGGTCTTTCCGGCAGAAACCATTCAGATTCCGGTATATGCGGAAACCTGTGTGCTGCTGGATGACCTGATGGCGGGTGGCTGGTATGCGTAAGGAACCGCGCCTGCACTTTACAGACGAGGAACGCGCTGACCCGGCGCTGGAAAAGCCCATCCGCAAGGCTGACCGGGCCGCCGCCAAAGCAGACAAGGCGCAGGCGAAAATCTCCAAAAAGCAGGTGCGGCAAAAAACGGTGGACCCTAAGACCGGCAAAGTGACCACCAAACTGGTGCTGGAGGACAAGAAAAAACCGCCCTCCAAGCTGTCCCATGCGGTCCGGGATGCTCCGGGAGATGCGGCGCTGGGAAAACTCCACAAGGAAATCCGTGAAACGGAACAGGACAATGTGGGCGTGGAGAGCGCCCACAAGTCTGAGGAAACCGCAGAGACCGGCGTTAGGCTTGTTCGGGAGGGCTACCGCAGCCACAAGCTGAAACCTTACCGCAAGGCGGCACAGGCGGAGCAAAAGCTGGAAAAGGCCAATGTAAACGCCCTGTTCCAGAAGTCTTTGCGGGAAAATCCCCAGCTTACCAGCAATCCGTTTTCACGCTGGCAGCAGAAACAGGCCATCAAAAAGGAATACGCCGCCGCCAAGCGCGCCGGAAACACCGCCAACACCGCAAAAAAGACCGGCAAGGCCGCCAAGACGGTCAAGGAAAAGGTACAGCAGGCCGGAGCATTTATTATGCGCCACAAAAAAGGCTTTTTGCTTGTAGGTGCGATTTTTCTTCTCATCTGCCTGTTGCTCAACACCATGTCCTCCTGCTCCATGATGGCGCAGAGCATTGGTTCTGCCATTTCCGGCTCTACCTATCCGTCGGATGACCCGGAACTTGTTGCGGTGGAGGCCGACTACGCCGCCAGAGAAACGGCGCTGCAAGCCGAGATCGACAACATCGAAAGCAGCCATCCGGGATATGACGAATACCGTTATGACCTGGATATGATCGGGCATGACCCCCATGAGCTGGCGGCGTTTCTCTCCGCCGTCTTGCAGGGGTACACTCAGTCCAGCGCCCAGGGCGAACTGGAGCGCGTGTTTTCCGCCCAATATACCCTGACGCTCACCGAGGAAATCCAGATTCGCACCTATACGGACGAGGATGGCGACACCCACGAATACGAATACCGGATTCTTCATGTCAAGCTGGAGAGCCGCCCCATTTCCTCTCTTGCCACAGAGCTTTTGACCCCGGACCAGCTGGAAATGTATCAGGTGTACCGGCAGACGCTGGGCAACAAGCCGCTGATCTTCGGCGGCGGCTCCACAAATACCAGTGAATCCGAGAGTTTGGACGGTGTGGAGTTTGTAAACGGCACACGCCCCGGCAATCAGGCTGTGGTGGATATTGCCAAAAGTCAGGCGGGAAATGTGGGCGGGCAGCCCTACTGGAGCTGGTACGGCTTCAATTCCCGCGTGGAGTGGTGCGCCTGCTTTGTATCCTGGTGCTACGGCCAGATGGGATTATCCGAGCCGCGCTTTGCCGCCTGCCAGTCCCAGGGCATCCCGTGGTTCCAGTCCCATGGACAATGGGGCGCACGGGACTATGACAACCTCGCCCCCGGCGACGCCATCTTCTTCGATTGGGATCTGGACGGCAGAGCCGACCATGTGGGCATCGTCATCGGCACAGACGGCAGCCGGGTCTATACCGTGGAGGGAAACAGCGGCGATGCCTGCAAAATCAGAAGCTACGATGTGAACTACGAGTGCATCAAGGGCTACGGTCTGATGAACTGGTGACAAATCTTTTGATAAGGAGTGATTGATTATGGCTACGAAAATCGAACGCATTGACCGGGAAATTATGAAAACCCGTGAGAAAATCGCAGAGTATCAGGAAAAGCTGAAAGCGCTGGAAGCGCAGAAAACCGAAGCGGAAAATCTGGAGATCGTCCAGATGGTGCGCGCTATGCGTATGACCCCGGAGCAGTTAAGCGCCATGCTGTCCGGCGGCACACTCCCCGGTATGGATGCTCATGAAGAACAGGAGGACACCACCCATGAAGAATAAGAGAATTTTTAAGACCCTTTCCGCCCTCTGCGCCGCATTGGTGCTGATGGGCGGTTTTTCTGTCACCGCTTTTGCTCAAGGGCCGGAGCAGCCCCCGGCGGAGGATGCCACCAACGATGAAAATGTGGTGGTGGAAGAAACTGAGGACAGCCCTGCCCTGACCCCGGAGGGCAACGCTGCCCTGGTGGATGATTTCGGCGGCAACAAGCAGCTCATCACCATCACCACAAAATCCGGCAATTATTTCTACATCCTCATTGACCGGGCCAACGAGGACAAGGAAACCGCCGTCCATTTCTTAAATCAGGTGGATGAAGCTGACCTGATGGCGCTGATGGAGGACGGGCAGTCCGCCGAGAAACCGCCCGCTGTCTGCAACTGCACGGAAAAATGCGAAGCCGGTGCGGTCAACACCAAATGCGAGGTGTGCAGTACGGACATGACCGGCTGTACCGGCAAGAAGCCGGAACCGCCAAAGGAACCCACGGAGCCGGAGAAAAAAGAACCCGCAGGGTTAAATCCGGCTGTCCTGCTGCTGGTGCTGGCCGTGATGGGCGGCGCTGCCTTTGCCTACTTCAAATTTATTAAGGGTAAAGCCAACCACAAAAACAGCAGCAATCCAGACGATTATGACTATGAGGACGGCGAGGAACTGCCGGACGAGGAAGAAATGGAACTGGAGGACGAGGAATCGGGCGAGCTGGACGCTGACAGGGGCGGCGGTGAAGAAAGTGAGGATGACACCCCATGACCCGGTTCACCGACAGCCCCTATGAACGCATGATGACACGCAGGCCGGAGGGCGGGAAGGACACTTCCCGTCCTCTCTCTTTACCCAAAAGCCACCCCTGCTATGGCTGTGGGAATTATGGTCAGCCCTGCGTGGGAGTCTGCCATCGTGAGATGGAACGATGGCTCAAAGAAAGGAAACGAAAAAAATGAGTATTCTGATTACATTTATCAAGCTGCTTGCGGTTTTTGACCTGCTGGTGATCGCCGTGTATTTTGGCAGCGACATTCTCTCAACTGTGTGGAGCAAATTTCGGAAAAAGCCCACACGGGAGGAACCTTTTGATTTCTCCCTGGATGCCGCAGCGGTTCCCCTGTCCATAGATTCCATTCGTCAGCTTTATTCAGGCAACGTAGCGGATTTTGTGGAAGAAACGCTCCTGCCGGATGCTGCGCAGACAATGGCAGTTTTGACAGACCGGGAACAGACAGCCGCCCGCCTGCTCTTATCCGCACTGGTAGGCTTTCTGGCAGAAGAAGCCCCAATGGATGAACGGAGCTTCCCTATGGTGATGGAACTTCTGAACTGCATGGAGGGAGAAAAAGAGGATGGATGTCAGGACCCAGTGGATATTTTGTTTGAGGAAACCGTCTGCCGTACCCGCCGCCATGAGGAATATTACAGCAATTATCAACGCTACCGATTGTTGCAGGTGGACAAAACCCGTGTCATTCTGGCCTGCCGTATCCTTATCAACGATTTGCTGGGAAAGCTGTACCGCTATGACTATCGGTTCGGCTATGACCTGCTGCTGGATGAGGAAAACAGCATTGAGAAAAAACTGCACACGCCTGTGCGGGAAGAATGGGAGGATGAAGATGATGAAACTTGTGGTTGCTGAAAAGCCGTCTGTTGCACAAAGTCTGGCCGCCGTGATCGGCGCAACCGTCCGTAAAGACGGGTATCTGGAGGGTAACGGCTGGCGGGTCAGCTGGTGCGTGGGTCATCTGGCCGGGCTGGCCGATGCCGATGTATATAACCCGGACTACGCTAAGTGGCGTTATGACGATCTGCCCATCCTGCCGGAACACTGGCAGATGGTGGTGGGTAAAGACAAGAAGAAACAGTTTGCTGTGCTGAAACAGCTGATGAACGCCCCGGATGTGACCGAGGTGGTAAACGCCTGCGATGCCGGCCGCGAGGGCGAACTGATTTTCCGCAGCGTCTATGAGCTGGCAGACTGTCAAAAGCCTATGAAAAGGCTCTGGATTTCTTCGATGGAGGATTCCGCTATTCGGGAGGGCTTTGCAAACCTGCGCCCCGGTGCGGACTATGACGGCTTGCGCCAAGCTGCTCTCTGCCGCGCCAAGGCGGACTGGCTGGTTGGTATCAACGCCACAAGACTGTTTTCGGTGCTGTACCACCGCACTTTGAATATTGGGCGCGTCATGTCCCCGACGCTGGCCCTCATCGTCCAGCGGGAAGCCGAGATCGACACCTTCAAGCCGGTTCCGTTTTATACGGTAGCCCTGGAGTTACCTGAGTTTTCCGTTTCCGGGGAACGCATGGCGGACAAGGCTGCTGCCGAGCAGCTGAAAGCCGCCTGCCAGAGTGCGGATGTGACGGTCAAAAAGGTGGAATGCCGCGACAAATCGGAAAAGCCGCCCGCCCTCTATGACCTGACCACGCTCCAACGGGATGCCAACCGATTGTTGGGATATACGGCCCAGCAAACCCTGGACTACCTCCAAAATCTGTACGAAAAGAAGCTCTGCACCTATCCCCGCACGGACAGCCGCTATCTGACTTCGGATATGGCGGAGGGATTGCCGGTGATGGTCAATCTGGTTGCCAATGCCATGCCGTTTCGCAAAGGGATCGCCATTTCCTGTGATGCGGCTCAGGTTATCAACGACAAAAAAGTGACCGACCACCATGCAGTGATCCCTACCCGCAATCTCCAAAACGCTGACCTGTCCGGCCTGCCGGTGGGCGAAAAGGCGGTGCTGGAGCTGGTAGCACAACGCCTGCTGTGCGCGGTGGCGGAACCGCATACTTACTCAGAAACTGCTGTCACCGTGGAGTGTGCCGGTGCAGAGTTTACCGCCAAGGGCAAAACGGTGAAACGCCCCGGCTGGCGGGCGCTGGACACTGCCTACCGTTCTGCGCTGAAAAATGCGGAGCCGGACAAGGAAACCGAGGACAAGGCCCTGCCGGACGGAGGCCGTCTGCCAGAACTGTCCGAGGGTCAGACGCTGCCTCTTTCCAATGCCGCTGTTAAAGAGGGCAAAACCAGCCCGCCCAAACACTTCACCGAGGATACGCTGCTTTCCGCGATGGAAACTGCCGGGAAGGAAAATATGCCGGAGGATGCCGAGAGAAAAGGTCTGGGGACCCCGGCCACCCGCGCCGGGATTCTGGAAAAGCTGGTGTCCACCGGCTTTTTGGAGCGAAAAAAGAGCAAGAAAGCTGTGCAGCTCATGCCCTCTAAAGATGCGGTGTCCCTGATCACCGTGCTGCCGGAACAGCTGCAATCGCCCCTGCTGACCGCTGAATGGGAACACCGTTTAAGCGAGATCGAGCGCGGCGAGCTGTCCCCGGAGGACTTCATGGGTGGGATCTGTGCCATGCTCCGGGAGTTGGTGGGAACCTATCAGGTCATCAAGGGGACTGAGTACCTGTTCACGCCGCCCCGCGAAGTGGTGGGCAAATGCCCCCGCTGCGGCGGTGATGTGGCGGAACTACAAAAAGGATTCTTCTGCCAGACAGAATCCTGCAAATTTGCCATCTGGAAAAACAACAAATGGTGGGCCATGAAGAAAAAGCAGCCTACCAAGGCGCTGGTGACAGCGCTGCTCAAGGATGGCCGGGCAAGGATCACCGGCTGCTATTCCGAAAAGACCGGCAAGACCTATGACGCTACGGTGGTTCTGGAGGACGATGGGCGGTACGCCAACTTCAAGCTGGAATTTGACCGGCAGAAAGGCGGTGCAAAATGAAGCTCTCCCTTTATGAACAGGAAACCATTCTCCTCTACAATCAGGCCGAGGACACCGCCGAAGTTTATACCCATGACCGAAAACTGATGGAGAAGCTGACCCGCCTTTCCAAAAAGCACCCGGAACAGGTCTGCAAAAAGGATAAGCACAATTTTACAGTCCCCAAACGCTGTGTGTCCGTCCGAGAGCCATACAGCGCCGAGCGCCGCAAGGCTGCCAGTGAACGGGCCAAGGTTGCCGGGTACAGGCCGCCCATCCCCAAACCGAAAGCTGATTGACGATGGGTGCAAATGTATTTGAGACGGTCAAGCAGTCTGTCACCGTCCGGGAAGCCGCAGAACGATATGGGATTGAGGTCAAAAGGGGCGGCATGGCCTGCTGTCCTTTTCACGATGACAAAAATCCCAGCATGAAGCTGAACGAAGAATATTTCTACTGTTTCGGTTGCGGAGCCACCGGCGATGTGATAGACCTGACCGCCCGGCTCTACAACCTGTCCCCCAAGGAAGCCGCCGAGAAGCTGGCGCAGGATTTTGGCCTGATCTATGACAGTCAGGCTCCTCCCCGCAGGAGATATGTTCGCCAGAAAACCGAGGCGCAGAAGTTTCAGGAGAACCGGGACCATGCCTTTCGGGTTCTGGCGGACTACTTCCATCTTCTCCGCAAGTGGGAAGCGGGCTACACACCCAAAACACCGGAGGAACCCATGCACCCCCGTTTTTTAGAGGCGGTGCAGCAAAAGGATTATATCGGCTATCTGCTGGATTCTTTTCTGGAGGACAGCCCGGAGGAACAAAAGCTATGGATCGCTGAACATCAATCAACAATCGCCAATTTAGAGAGGAGAGTGAACATCATGGCTGATAAGCCCACCAACCGGGAACGGTTGCAGGAAATCACGGCGGGTATCGAACAGGGTATCAAGGAGCTGTTCGAGAGCGAAAAGTATATGCGCTATCTGTCCGTCATGTCCAAGTTTCACCGTTATTCGGTGAACAACACCATGCTCATCTATATGCAGAAGCCGGAAGCTACGCTGGTGGCCGGGTTCAACAAGTGGAAAAACCAGTTTGCGCGCCATGTGAAAAAGGGCGAGCATGGCATCACCATCATCGCCCCCACGCCCTACAAAAAGAAAATCGAGGAAATGAAGCGCGACCCGGACACCCATGCCCCCATTCTGGATGCAGACGGTAAGGCGGTCATGGAGGAAAAAGAAATTGAAATCCCCATGTTTCGCCCGGTTAAGGTGTTTGATGTGAGCCAGACCGATGGCAAGCCCCTGCCGGAGCTGTCCTCCAGCCTTTCGGGGACTGTGCCGCACTATGAAGCCTTTCTGGAAGCCCTGCGGCGCTCTGCCCCGGTTCCCATCGAGTTTGAGCCGATGGTCGCCAACACGGACGGCTATTTTTCCCCCGACCAGCAGCGCATCGCCATCCGGGAAAGCATGAGCGAGGTGCAGACCGTTTCTGCCACTGTCCATGAAATTGCACACAGCAAGCTCCATAATCAGAAAAAAATTCAGATTGACAATGACGAACAATATCAGGAAGTAGAGTTATTTGAGAAACCCGCCCTGTTTTCCAACGGGCGTATTTCCCGTGATGATCTGCCCGAAGGCGTTTATTGCTATGACCTGCGTGGTTCGGATGAGGACCCCGGTTCCCCAATTTGTGTTGAGGAAAGAGTGGTGGTGAACCACGCTGGTTCTGTTATTTTGACTGCTCCGTTAGAATTTCCAGAAGAAGGCAGGCTGTATTTTACAGATGAGACCGGACTGAATTTTAACGGCGGTATGCTTACCCTCTCGCAGTTTTTACAGGAGCAGAAAAAAGACCGTCGCACAGAGGAAGTCGAAGCAGAAAGCATTTCCTATGCAGTCTGCCAGTATTTTGGCATCCAGACCGGGGAAAACAGTTTCGGTTACATCGCTTCCTGGTCCAAGGGCAAGGAGCTGAAGGAGCTGCGAGCCAGTCTGGAGACCATCAACAAGACTTCCTGTGAGCTGATTAACGACATCGAGCGCCACTACAAGGAAATCTGTAAGGAGCGCGGCATTGACCTGACCGCAACGCCGGAACCGCAGCGGGACCCTATCAAGCAGCTGGCGGCTGACATCGACCAGTTCACTTTTGATTATGACCCTTATGAATATCGGAACAATGCAGATAGCCGTGAGGAAGCGCTGCATGACCTGACTTCCACGCTCCGGAGCAGAGATGCCAGCGGTGTACGCGAATGGCTCCAGAATATTGTGAATGAGGACGAGCCGGACGAGACCACTCAAAAAGCTGTCGAGCTTATTGAGCGTCTGGATCAGCTTGTTCCGGGGCTGGAACCGGAACAGCTGGACGAGCCTGAACCCGACCCCAACCTTGTGAAGATGGCCGATGAAGCGATGGCAATGGGTGTAGATACTGGCTGGAACTCCGATAAGGATTTTCCGTTGTCTTTCGATACAGAAAGTCCCCAGCCCAGCGCTGAGTACCGAGAGGCCCTGCTGGTGTTGGATGATTCCACATATCTTCATGTTCAGCCCTGCGACACTGGGTGGGACTACACGCTCTATGATGTGACGACCATGAAGCAGTTGGACGGCGGGCAGCTGGATGGAGCGAATATGGGGCGTTCTGAAGCTATCGGCCACATCTGCGAGGACCTGGGAATGGGTAGCAAATCCATCAAGTATGCCGCGCTGTCCATGATTGAGACCTTGCAGGATGCCGCCTGCCAGCAAATGCAGGAACAGGTCAGCCAGCAGAGCGCAGAAACTGCCGCCACCCAGCTGCCGGATGCTCAGGAGCAGTCTTTGGATGAGTACCCCATGCCCGACAGCGAAGTATCTGTTTCGGATATGCAGGAATACGGCTATTTTTACGATGGGATGCTGCCTGTCACCAGAGAACGGGCGCTGGAACTGGACGCTGCCGGTCTGACCGTCTATGTCCTCCATGAAGATAACACGGAGAGCATGGTGTTTGACACTGAGGAAATCATGGATCATGGCGGTCTTTTTGGCGTGGACCGTGAGGAATGGGAGAAAAGCCCTCAGTTCCACGAAAAGGTCATGGAGCGTCAGGAACATCAGCAGGAACGCGAACAGGCATTTCTTGCCCATGAGGGCTGCTGCTTTGCCATTTATCAGGTGAGCCGGGACGATCCGCAGAATGTACGGTTTATGAATCTGGACTGGCTGCAATCGCACAATCTGGCCGTGGACCGAAGTAATTATGACCTGATCTACACCGCCCCGCTGAACGGTTCCGGCAGCACTATGGAGCAGCTGGAAACGCTGTATGAACAGTTCAACCTGAAAAAGCCTGTGGATTTTCACAGCCCGTCCCTGAGCGTCAGCGACATCGTTGCCATCAAGCAGGACGGTAAGGTATCCTGTCATTACTGCGACAGCGTTGGTTTCACCGAGATTCCCGGATTCCTGCCGGACAATCCGCTGAACAATGCGGAAATGATGCTGGAGGATGACTACGGCATGATCGACGGCATCATCAACAACGGCCCAAAAGAGCCGACCGTGGCGCAGCTGGAACAGCAGGCCCGCAGCGGCCAGCCAATCTCTCTCATGGATTTAGCGGAAGCTGTCCACCGGGAGGAACGGGACAAGAAAAAGTCCGTCATGGAGCAGCTGAAAAGCCAGCCCCGGACGGAACACAAAAAGACAGCGCCTAAAAAGAGCGCGGAAAGGGAGCTTTGATATGGGAAACTTTACTTTTGAAGAAATGAACCTGATGTGCATTTACAACACCGGCAGCCGCACCGGGCTGATGGAGGCTCTGACCGAGATGCGCGGCGAACTTTCGCCGGAGGAAACGGAACTGAGGGAACTGACCGACAGTGCCCTGATGAAGCTCCAGGCTATGAGCGATGCCGAGTTTGCTCAGCTGGAACTGTACCCGGATTTTGATGAATAAGCATTTCATAAACACCCAACGGGGCGGCGTAAAATGCCGCCCCATTTCCATTTAACACGAAGGGAGGACAACAACCATGCCATCCAAAACAGAATTTTACCGGCAGATGGCCGACCATGTGGCGACCCAGCTCACTGGCAGCTGGCAGGAATGGGCGGGATTTCTCACCACCGCCGCCCGCCTTTACAAGTATCCGTTCCATGAGCAACTGCTGATCTATGCCCAACGCCCCGACGCTACCGCCTGTGCGGAGTATGATTTATGGAATGAAAAAATGGGCCGTTATGTGCGCCGTGGCTCCAAGGGTATCGCCCTGGTGGACGATTCCGGTGATAAACCCCGTTTGCGCTATGTGTTCGACATCACGGACACCGGGACCCGCGAACATTCCCGCACCCCCTGGCTGTGGAAGCTGGAGGAACAGCACATCGGGCCTGTGTCGGCCATGCTGGAGCGCACCTATGATGTTTCTGGTGATGACCTTGCCGGACAGCTCACGGAGGTAGCCGGAAAACTGGCTGAGGAATACTGGACGGAGCATCGTCAGGACTTTCTCTATATCGTTGACGATTCCTTTTTAGAGGAATATGATGAATTTAACATCGAAGTACAGTTTAAGGCAGCCGCCACCGTCAGCATTTCCTACGCCCTGATGTCCCGCTGCGGATTGGAGCCGGAACGCTATTTTACCCATGAGGACTTTATGGCGATTTTCGACTTCAACACCCCTGCTACCATCGGCGCACTGGGAACGGCGGTCAGCCAGATCAATCAACAGGTGCTGCGGCAGATCGGCGTTACCATCCGAAATGCCGAGCGTGAGGCCATCAAAGAAAGGAGACCCCAACATGAAGAATCCCATGAACTACATCCAGAACGGAGATTATCTGATTCCCGACCTGAAGCTGAGCCAGCAGCCGGAGAAGCCCCTGGGCAAGTACGGCAGGATACGGAAAGCATACCTCAAGGAACACCGTCCCATCCTCTACAACCAGATGTTGCTGAGCGAGAAGCTGTACC
>ERZ780139.2482-NODE-2482-length-13692-cov-2.852534_pt1 | contig 13692 bp, 5 predicted proteins | sample MGYA00511476_ERZ780139 | MGnify/ENA primary metagenome ERZ780139 (study PRJEB29588, sample SAMEA2158190) | human gut metagenome | biome: human gut; feature: human-associated habitat; material: faeces | place: Denmark | collected 2008/2010 ... | reverse complement strand
GGTACGGCTTGGTGGCAAAAAGGGTGTAAACTTAATTTTGGAAAAGATACGGAACTGAAGTCTGTGATGGATTTTACTCTGATGAGTATTGCAAGTGATATCTTTAATGACAAGTCTTCACCGGAAGGGCGATTAGATAAAATCTATGATCATTTGTGTTATGATTTCGTGTATCCAGATATTAAAAATGTTTTGCGTTTTTTAGATAATCACGATACTGATAGGTTTTTACGTTCGGAGCCTAAAGACTTAGATGGTTATAAACAAGGGGTTGCCTTTTTATTAACAATCCCTGGCACTCCTCAATTATATTATGGACATGAATTGTTAATGTCTGGGACGAAAAGTCGCCCGGGTGGGGATGGGAATATACGTTTAGATGTTCCAGGAGGGTGGCCTGGAGATTCTCAGAATTGGTTTACGAGGGAAGGACGTTCCGACCTACAGAATAAGGCTTGGGATTATTTACAGACTTTATTGAAGTGGAGGAAGGGCAATAAGATCATTTCTGAAGGTAATATGAAACATTATATGCCACAATTAGGAGTGTATGTATATGAGCGTTATCTAGAGGGTAAAAGTGTCATGGTCATTATTAATGGAGCTAATCATGAAGTTGATCTTCCACTTGCCCGTTATAAGGAATCTTTAAAAGAGGGAATAGAAGGAAAGGATATAATAACGAAACGAACGATCTTATTTAAGGACAGCTTGAAGCTGGCATCTAAAGAGGTATTGGTCGTTGAGATGAATTAAGAGATTATGAAAATAAACAGACGACAATTCGTAAGAAACTTAGGATTGGGCACAGCCTCGTTGAGTATGGGAAGTTTGATATCGACTTCTTCTTGTGCCCCTTCTGGGGATTCCCGTGATAAAAGAGGGAAAGTGAGTGATGACGATCAATTCCTATTTATCGGTGACGATATCGCCATCGCCCAGACAGAGTATGGGAAGGTGCAGGGATATCTGCTGAATCATGTATATACGTTCTTGGGAGTTCCTTATGGGGCTGATACGTCGGGAAAAAATCGCTTTATGCCTCCCCAAAAACCAGAGCCGTGGACAGATGTGAGACCTGCGGTTTTTTATGGGAATACGGCGCCGCAACGTATGGAGAACCGGTGGCCCAATAATTACGGAACTTTTGCCGATCATTGGAACTACTGGGATGTGAGTGAGGATTGCTTATATTTAAATGTATGGACACCGGGCATTGCGGATGGTAAGAAACGTCCCGTATTGGTGTGGCTGCATGGCGGCGGTTTTACAAATGGTAGTGGGATCGAGCAGGATGGATATCATGGAGAGAATATAAGCCGGGAAGGAGATATCGTATTCTGTTCCATTAATCATCGGTTGGGGCCGATTGGCTTCTCTGACTTATCTGGTGTTGGTGGAGAAGCGTATAAGGATTCCGGAAACGTGGGGATGTTAGATATTATTGCCGCCTTGCGATGGGTTCATGATAATATCGCCAATTTCGGTGGAGATCCCGGGAACGTAACGGTTATGGGACAATCCGGAGGAGGTTCTAAGGTCTGTACAGTAGCCGCTATGCCGGCGGCAAAAGGTTTGATCCATAGAGCCGTGGCTTTAAGTGGATCTACGGTAGGAGCTTCCGATCAGGTGATGACCCGGAAGGTGGGAGAATATATTTTGAGAGAAGCGGGGCTGACCGCTTCCCAACTGGATAAATTGCAAAGAATACCTTGGCGGGAATATTTGGATATAGCGGATAGGGCTTGTAAAAAGTGCTGGGGAGATCAAGGGATTAGCATGAGACGGACTTTTGGCCCTGTTGCTGATGACCGGAATATTCCGGCCGGTGTATTCTACTCCGGTGAGAGCCATTTGGAGTCTCCTGTCGTCCCGATGATATTCTGTACGACTTTCCATGAATGGAACCCGAACAGGGTGGATGCGGCCTTGGAAAAAATCACTCAAGACGGTGTGATCGAGAAACTGAGAAGTCAATATGGTGATAAAGCGGAATCGATCGTGAAGGCTTTCGCCAAGAATTTCCCGGATAAGACTCCGATGGAGCTTTGGGCGATGATTTTGTCTTCCCGTCAACGAGTGGTTGAGGCGGCTAACGCAAAATTAAAGCAAGGCCAGCCTGTGTATGTAGCTTGGTTTGGCTGGTGTCCGCCCTTGTTTAATAACCGTATGCGTGCGTTCCATTGCTCGGATATCTGTTTCTGGTTTAAAAATACGGATCGGATGTTTACCCATACGGGTGGAGGTAAGGTACCTCGTGCGTTGTCAGATAAGATGTCTGGCGCTTTGTTGAATTTCATGCGGACAGGAGATCCGAACGGAGGAGAGTTACCCGCTTGGCCGAAATACACGGAAGAAAATGGAGAGGTGATGATCTTGAATAATACGTGTGAGGCTCGGAATGATCCGGACCGGGAGGCCCGTAAATCTTTGGAGGTTTAATTTAAAACGAGAGTGTTATGCTTGAGAAAAAGATTTCAAGACGTAATATGCTTCGGACTACCGGTTTGGCGGTTTTGGGCAGTACGTTCGCAGGCTTGGCTTCTTGCGCTCCGAAGAAAAAAGAGGAGCCATCACCCGAAGCATCCTCTTCGAAACGTCCTTTCCGTGTCTGTCTCAATGTCTCTACGATAGCGGGTTATAAACTTCCTGTTCAAAAACAGATTGATTTATGTGCCGAGGCTGGTTTTGAGGGAATTGAGTTATGGACCCGTGATGTGGATGCGTTCGTAAAGCAAGGGGGAACTTATGAGACACTCAGGCGTCAGCTGGAAGGCTCCGGACTTTTATTGGAGAATATGATCGGTTTTGCCTCGTGGTTTGCCGATGATCCTTCGAAACGGAAGGAAGGGCTAAACCAAATGCGGCATGATATGGAGATGGTAGCGGGATTGGGCGGTAAATTTATCGCCGCTCCTGCTCAAGGAGTTACTCAATTGGATCGTACACGGTTGCCGGAGTATTCCGAACGCTATCGGGCGATACTGGATTTAGGGGATGAGATGGGTGTCACTCCGATATTGGAACTATGGGGGGCCGGGGTTCTGAATCAATTATCGGATACCATGGCGATAGCGATCGCCTCCGGGCATTCGCGGGCTTCTGTCTTATTGGATTTCTACCATTTGTACAGAGGAGGAAATAGTTTTGATAGTTTACGCTTGATAAATGGGAAGATCCTTCCGGTTTTTCATATCAACGATTATCCGGAGTTGCCTCCTCGTACGGAGTTGAGAGATTCGGATCGGGTGTTTCCGGGAGATGGTATTTGCCCGTTTAATAAAGTACTTCCTTTGCTATACGATTCCGGTTTCCGGGGTGGGTTATCCGTAGAGCTTTTTAATAAGGGATATTGGGAAACCATGGATGTAAAGGAGGTCTTAAAGAAGAGTTTTGAGAAAACCACACAGGTAATCAATAGTTCGATGGGATAAAAGTTTGTTGGGATTTAGGAAAGGGACTGCTTCGAGGTGTTTTACCTTCGAGGCGGTCCCTTCTGTTTTTATAGTATCTTCTCTTAAAAATCAATTATTTTATAATCCGCTGTGATATAAAATGTAGTATATTTGCGTACTCTGTTTTGGGGTACGCAAAAGCTTTGTTCACCAGAATGAATAGGCATTATCCTAAATAAACCGTTGTTTTGCGGAGAGGTCTAGGGGTTGTTATCATCGGGAAAGCCGATAATAAAAGATATACATTATAATGAACTTACTTCTGAGATATGTGGGTCATGGTATAACTATAAGTTTGTTAGTATTTATAATGCTAGCGTTTAATTTGTCTGTGTTAGCGCAGACAAGTGAAAAACGTGTACTTAGGGTTGCCTTTCCGCAGGTAGATGGCATGAGTTGGACGGCCGAAGATGGTACTCATCATGGTATGCTCGTAGACTATCTCAATGAGATCGCCAAATATACCGGTTGGGAATACGAGTACATAGATACGAAGGGACCGGCTATGTTGAATGAATTTGTTGAGGGTAAGTACGAGTTGATGGGTGGAAACTATTATATACCCGCTTTAGAGAAATATTATGCTTATCCGAACTATAATATGGGATATAGCCGTTCATTATTACTTGCCCGATCTGATGATCGCTCTATCCATAGTTATGATTTGGAGAGTATGAATGGTAAAACCATCGGTGTGTATGAGAATGCAAGGGAGAACATTCGCCGTCTCAAAGAGTTTATGGCTATCAACGGATTGTATTGTAATATCCGATATTACAAACAGGAAGATATGGTGGGGAAAATCGGGTTATATCCCTATCTGGCTAAAGGTGAGATCGATTTGTTACTAAATAATGTTGCCCATATTAGCGATTCTGTCCGTGTAGTCGTGGCATATGACTCTCAGCCTTATTATATCGTGACCAATCCGGGTAATAAAGAAGTCTTGGATGGTTTGAATATGGCTTTGGAACGGATATTGGATGCCAATCCTAATTTTGCGGCGGAACGTTATGCCGTTAATTTCCCAGACCGGCTCGTAAACATCCAACTGAGCGACCGGGATCTGGAGTATGTCAATGAGAGGAAAACGATCACGGTAGCCGTACCTGAGAATTGGTATCCTTTGTATTGTAAAGAAACGCCGCTGAAGAACCATACGGGTATCATGGCGGATGTACTGGATGAGATTAAAAGTTTCACAGGGCTACGATTCTCGTATGTATATGCGAAAAATTATGCTGATGCGATCCGTTTGATACAGCAAGGGGATGCCGATATCTTAGGTTTTTTCTTGGGAGATGAGAACGATGCGGCCCAGCTAGGGCTTGCGCTTTCAGCCTCTTATGTGAGTGCGAACAATATCATAGTACGCAATAAAGCCTGTAGTTATCCCGCTCCGGGTTTGGTTGGTGCTTTGGTGGAAAGTCAGCGATTTCCAAGTGGCATATCTGCGGAGAAGATTCGGTCCTATCCGGGCATTAAGGAGGCATTAGCCGCTGTCAATAGCGGAGAGGCTGATTTTATCTATGGATTGTCCTCTAAAATGGAACAGGATATTTCGCGTTATCATTTCACCAATCTTGCTCCTGTGACATTGGTCAATGATCAGAGTGCGATAAGTTTTGCGTTACCTACCCCGGTTGACCCGGATTTATTAACCGTACTCAACAAGGCGATCAATAATCTTTCTGAGTCCGAGAGGACTGTTATACGCAATCGGAATCTGGAATCTATCGGCGTGAATGAATTCTCTCTTACGGACTTTATATATGCGAATCCCTTACAATTTATGTTTATCGTGATGTTTGTCCTGTCGGTGCTATTTACGGCATTACTGCTGGCTATAGGGGCCCGGATGAAAGCGACCGTGATACAGGGCAACCTGAAACGGGCTGAGGCGGCTAACTTGGCGAAGAGCGAGTTTCTTTCCCGGATGAGTCATGAGATCCGTACGCCGATGAACGGAATTGTAGGTATGAGTACTATCGCTATGCAAAACATAGATAATACCGATAAGATAAAGGATTGCCTAGAGAAAGTAATCATGTCTTCCAAGCATCTTCTCGCTCTCATTAACGACGTGCTGGATATGTCGAAGATAGAAAGCGGAAAAGTGGAACTTCGACATGAGAGCTTTAATTTCCGGGCATTCTTGCAGGACCTTGAAAATCTGTATGGCGAGCAGGCCAAGAGTAAAGGGATCAGCTATGAGACGATATTGGCTAGTGATCTGGAAGTACAGATTATAGGAGACTCCTTGCGCTTGAATCAAGTTCTCTCCAACCTGTTATCGAATGCGCTGAAATTTACGCCGGCCAAGGGAATGATTAAACTTCGGGTATCTAAAACAGGTGAGGATCAAGAGAATGTTTACCTTCGTTTCGAGGTAATCGATACGGGATGTGGTATAGCCGAGGAGAACTATGATAAAATCTTCGAATCGTTCGAACAGGAAAATGTGGATGTTACTTATAAATATGGAGGTACAGGATTAGGGCTTTCTATCGTTAAGCGTTTCACAGGGTTGATGGGTGGTGGCATACATGTGACGAGCGTGCAGGGGAGTGGCAGTACATTCACCGTTGATCTGCCTTTCGGCAAAATAAAGGAATCGGGTAAACCCACTCGTTTTTCCGATATTAATGGGAGGAATGACCTTGCGAAGGATTGTTATGCTGTTGATTATGACTTCAAAGGTAAACGGATCTTATTGGTTGAGGACAATGAGCTTAACCGGGAGATAGCGGAGGAATTGATCGGAGTTACCGGTGCGTCGGTGGAGAGCGCTGAGGACGGGGTACAGGCCGTAGAGATGTTTAAGGAATCTGCCGAAGGATATTATGATTTGATATTGATGGATGTGCAGATGCCTCATATGGATGGCTATGAGGCTACCCGATGTATCCGGGCATTAGGGCGTTCTGATGCTCAAAAGGTTCCTATCTTCGCTATGACAGCCAACGCCTTCGCTGAGGATGTGCAGAAAAGTAGGGAAGCCGGTATGAATGCTCATATATCTAAGCCGTTGGATATACGTGCCGTGTATAAACAAATGAACCGATACCTTCAAGGATAAATAAAGGATCGATGAATAAATAAAAAGGGACCGCCTCGGGAAATTAGGTTTTCGAGGCGGTCCCTTCTGCTTTTATTAGATATTCTTTATTTTTCCGTAATTACCGAGAATTCACCGATACCCGCTTGCTTTTTATTATCTACGATACGGGTTGCGACCAAACGGATTTGGTTACCTTTCGTTATTGGGAAATGTACGACTTGCTCGATCGGGTTAGCCTTGATATTGGAGAATTCGCCTTCGGCCACCTTCTTTCCATTAATATATAATTGATAGTTGGAGATATGACCGCTTGCGTCACGTCCTTGGTTCGGGGTGTAGCGGAATCCGGATATAGGCATTTCTTTCGCTAATTGTACGACTAACTCTTGTTTCCCTTGTGGCAAATAGTAGGTCGTGTAGCCGTTTCCGTCTAGGATCAGGCTGGTTTTCTCATCTTTCGGTGATACGATCGTGTAATCACAAGCTGGAATATCGAACGTTTGCGCGGAAACCGGACTGACTGTATCGAAAGTCGGATCATAGGCAATCGCCTTGACAGTTCCTTTTTGAGCGAAAGCGAATGGCGCCTGATAAAGCGGTGAGTCCTTGGTCGGATCTGAACCGTCGGTGGTATAATGAACCTCGGAGCCTTTATCCCCGGCCTGTATGGTTACCTCGTCATTGATATTACGGGCAATCGTTGGCTCGGTCACCAAGGCGGGGGCAAGGTATGCCTCCACGTTATTGATACAAAGCGGTCCGCGGGCATCCGTGAAGTTGATGCGTATCTTCTCCGCTTTCTCGGTCTGGAAACGGACAATTCGTTTATAGCCGACAGTTGTCGTAGAATCCACAGTCTGTGCCGGAATCCATTTACCCCCTTGCTCGAGTTCGATATTGAACGAGCGTACTCGTTGTCCTAATGGGATATATTCTTGTATTACCAAGCGGTTTACATCGGTAGGATGGGTTAACGTGAAAGTCAATGAACCACTGGTTACGCCATCGTCCGTAGCCCAATAGGTATCCCAATCCCCATCTACTGCCTTATTGGGACTAAAATTACGTCCTCTTTTATTGCTCGCTTGTACGTAACATCCTTTCAAAAGATTCTCCTTAAAGTCATTTTGGATGGTTTGATACCATTGTACGGCACGGGCGGAGTCTACCGGACTTATTTTTCCGTTCAACGCTACGGGGAAGTTCAATAGGAAATTGGCGTTATGCCCGACGCTTCGGTAATAAAGATCGACTAATTTTGCCAGCGACTTGACTTGGTGATCTTCCCGGGAGTGATAGAACCATCCCGGACGGATAGATACATCGCATTCTCCACCTAGCCACATCGGTCCGTTCTCATCTCCCCATACACTCTGTTGGAAAGTAGGCATGGAGGGTTCCGGGGCGAAGATGCTCCATTGGGTATCACCGGCCCAACCTTCCTCGTTACCGATCCAGCGGATATCGGGTACTGTCCCTCCGAAAACCATGATGTCCGGGTGGTGCGCCTTGATCGTGTCGCGTGCCCGCTCATATTGATAATAGGTCTTGGCGTCTATAGCACGGGTTTCATTTGTGCCGCCATACCAGCCATTGCCACCGTTTGCCCCATCAAACCAGTATTCGAACAACGGGCCATAGTTGGAGACTAATTCATGTAATTGGGCATGGAATTTCTCTACATATCCCGGTTGTCCGTAGTTCTCACTGTTTCTGTCCCAAGGGGAGAGATAGACACCGAATTTCAGCCCGTGTTTCTTACAAGCGTCGGATAGTTCTTTTACCATATCCCCTTTGCCATCTTTCCAAGGAGAATTCTTTACGCTATATTCGGTTGTGGCGGTAGGCCATAGACAGAAACCGTCGTGATGCTTGGTGGTTAAGATTACGCCTTTCAATCCGGCGGCTTTGATTGTTTGCGCCCATTGATCGCAATCCAGATCCGTTGGATTGAATGTGGAGGCGGGAGTGTTTCCGTAACCCCATTCCAGATCATTGAACGTATTTAATCCGAAATGGACAAAGGCATATGTTTCCATCTTATGCCATTCAACTTGTGCCGGCGTGGGAACGGGCAGGATAGGGGCGGGCGCTGTCGCTTCTTTACAGGAGAAGAAGGAAAACAAGCCAAGCCCCAATAAAATAGAGGAACTCAAGTGCTTCATTATTTGTTTATATTTAGATGAGACCTCAAATATATGAAAAAAAACGGCAGATTTTTATTCTGTCTTTAGATATCTAGATAAAAGATAAAGTCTCCTGTCTTTTAGATGTCTCCTCTGGGGAAATTTTCATGCTAGCATATATTTGTTTATCAATTGTTTGCAGTGCCAGTTTATTTATCGCCTTTGGCACGGTCGTGCCATCACAGTGGCAACGCTGTGCCATCCGTGTGGCAGGGCCGTGCCATCGTAGTGGCACAGCTGTGCCAACAGCGTGGCACAAGATCCGGGCTACGATGTCAGGAAAAGGCATCCGTAGCCCCGGAACATTTAACCCTTTAGAATGGACAATTTTGTATCACACCTGTACATTCCTGCTCACTCATTTCCGCCAATCCTCTTATCTTTGTGTTCAGTAATCACTCCATAAAAGATCAACATTATGAAGAATGTCTCACGTTTACTACCGCTATTGCCCGGTATAGCCCTGCTGACCGGATGCAATCAGAAAGTACAAAAAGACAACGGACAAAACTCACAAAAGCCTAACATTATTTATATATTCGCGGACGACCTCGGCATAGGCGACCTTAGCTGCTACGGAGCAACAAAGGTCAGTACTCCCCATATCGACCGCCTTGCCGGACAGGGCGTACAGTTCACCAACGCCTATGCAACTTCCGCCACCAGTACCCCTTCCCGCTTCGGACTCCTGACAGGCATGTACCCGTGGCGACAGGAGAACACAGGCATCGCCCCCGGAAACTCGGAACTGATCATCGACACCACCTGCGTCACCATGGCAGATATGCTGAAAGAAGCAGGTTACGCCACCGGAGTTGTCGGCAAATGGCATCTCGGACTCGGTCCGAAAGGAGGCACCGACTTCAACGGCCACATCACCCCCAACGCCCAAAGTATCGGCTTCGATTACGAGTTTGTGATTCCGGCAACCGTAGACCGTGTCCCCTGTGTATTCGTCGAGAACGGACACGTGGTAGGACTCGACCCGAACGACCCGATCACTGTGAACTACGAGCATAAAGTAGGCGACTGGCCTACAGGCGAAGAGAACCCGGAGCTCGTAAAACTAAAACCCAGTCAGGGACATAACAATACGATAATCAACGGCATCCCCCGCATCGGCTGGATGACCGGAGGTAAGTCCGCTCTCTGGAAAGACGAGGACATCGCCGACATCATCACCAATAAAGCAAAAAGCTTCATCGTCTCCCATAAGGAAGAACCTTTCTTCTTATATATGGGCACGCAGGACGTACACGTACCGCGCGTCCCACATCCCCGCTTCGCCGGGAAAAGCGGTCTGGGAACCCGCGGAGACGTAATCCTGCAACTCGACTGGACCATCGGAGAGATCATGAACACCCTCGACAGCCTCCAGCTGACGGACAACACCATCCTGATATTCACCAGCGACAATGGCCCCGTCATCGACGACGGCTACCAGGACCAAGCCTTTGAACGCCTCAACGGACATACCCCGATGGGTATTTACCGTGGTGGAAAGTACAGCGCTTACGAAGCCGGAACCCGCATTCCGTTCATCGTCCGCTGGCCTGCCAAAGTGAAGCCGAACAAGCAACAGGCTCTCTTCTCACAAATCGATATCTTTGCCTCACTTGCCGCTTTACTGAAACAACCGCTGCCGAAAGGTGCGGCTCCTGACAGTCAGGAACATCTGAACACTCTTTTGGGAAAAGACGACGCCAACCGTGAATACATCGTACAGCAAAATCTCAATAATACGCTCGCCATCGTGAAAGGACAATGGAAGTACATCGAACCGAGTGACGCCCCCGCCATCGAATACTGGACAAAAATGGAACTGGGCAATGACAGGCATCCCCAGCTGTACGATTTATCCGCCGATCCATCGGAGAAAAACAATGTAGCGAAACAGCATCCGGAAGTTGTCAGAGAGCTGTCCGAACTGCTTGAATCGGTAAAGACAAGATAACCAGTGAGAATAGCAGATTTGTATTATTTTGTATCAATCTTGAATAATTCTATCCATATGAGAACAATCAATGCGTATATCTTTGCCATCGTAAATTCAACAAAATCACTTAATTTTTAATATATGAAAAAACATCTATCCAACCAGACAAGAAAAAGGATGCTCTCCATTTTGGGAATGCTCCTGCTTTCTGTTCCATTTGTGCTTGCACAAGTACTTGTCAAAGGTACTGTGAAGGATAATCTAGGAGAAGGTGTTCCCGGAGCCAGTGTTCAGGTAAAAGGCACTTCGCAGGGAACGATCACCGACCTTGACGGTAAATTCACTCTTAACATCCCCCAAAAGAACGCTACCTTGGTTATTTCCTTTATCGGCTACGTCACCGTAGAACAAAAGGCGGACTCGCAAAAACCAATGGTCATCACATTAAAAGAAGATACTAAAACGCTGGACGAAGTAGTGGTTGTCGGCTATCAGGAAGTACGCCGCCGCGACCTTACGGGTTCCGTGGCGAAAGCCAACATGGCAGATGTACTTACCGCCCCCGTCGCTTCATTCGATCAGGCACTCGGCGGACGTATCGCCGGAGTAAACGTAACTTCGGGCGAAGGTATGCCGGGCGGCAACATGAGCATCGTGATCCGTGGTAACAACTCACTGACACAGGAGAACTCACCGCTGTTCGTTATCGACGGCTTCCCGATAGAAGACTCGTCGGCAGCCAGCACACTGAATCCTTCCGATATCGAATCGCTCGATTTCCTGAAAGATGCGTCGGCTACGGCCATTTACGGTGCGCGCGGTGCCAACGGTGTTGTCATCATCACCACCAAGAAAGGTAAGGTAGGACGGGCACAGTTGTCCTATGACGGTAGTTTCGGTGTGCAGCACGTCACCCGCACTATTCCGATGATGGATGCTTATGAGTTTGTCAAGCTACAGAATGAAATGTATCCTACCGTCGTTGCCGGCTCATACCTGATGAACTACGAAGGCAAGCAATGGACACTGGACGATTATAAAGACATACCGCAATATAACTGGCAGGACGAGATATTCAAGACTGCCTGGCAGCAGAATCATACGGTCAGACTTGCCGGTGGTACGGAAGGTGTACGCTACAATGCTTCCTTATCTTACTTCGATCAGGACGGTACGCTGATAGAAACCGGTTACAAACGTATGCAAGGACGTATGAACACAGTAGTCCGTCGCGGCAAACTGAACATGAGCCTGACTACCAACTACTCACGTTCTATCCAGACAGGCAGTACTCCGTCTTCTACTTCCTACAGTGGTATGAACAACCTTTTCTATAGCGTATGGGGTTACCGTCCGGTGACTTCTCCCGACACTCCGCTCAGCTTCCTGATGGACAGCGCAACGGACAACGCCGTAGATTCAAGTAATGACTACCGTTTCAACCCGATCAAATCGCAGAAGAACGAATACCGGAAAAGCTATACCAACAATCTGCAGATGAACGGATTCGCAGAGTACGAAGTACTGAAAGGTCTGAAACTGAAAGTTTCCGCCGGATATACCTACGACTCACGTAAGCAGGATCAGTTCAACAACTCGAATACCCGCTACGGAGGACCGACTTCTACAGATAAGGTGAACGCTCAGGTGACCCGTCAGGAACGTCTGACATGGCTGAATGAAAACACGCTGACTTATCAGACCAACATCAAAAAGAAACACTTCCTCAACGTATTGGGAGGTATCACTTTCCAGAACTCGGACTACGAGATTTATTCATTCCGCACAACGCACATCCCCAACGAATCACTCGGTATGGCAGGCATGAGCGAAGGACAGGCAGGTACTACCACTTCGGCAAAATCCTCATGGGCGATGTTGTCGTACCTCGGACGCGTGACTTACAACTATATGTCCAAGTATTACGCCACCGCTTCTTTCCGTGCCGACGGTTCTTCCAAGTTCAACAAGGACAACCGTTACGGATACTTCCCTTCCGCATCACTGGCATGGAGCTTCACAGAAGAAGAGTTCATGAAACCATTGAAAAGCGTACTGTCCAGCGGCAAGATTCGTCTGAGCTGGGGACTCACGGGTAACAACCGTATCGGTGAGTACGATTATTATGCACTGCTGGCCGTATTGAAATCCAGAGTCGGCTCGTATACATCGACAAACTCCCTCCCAAGCGGCGTCTATCCATTCGACAATGATGCGACGAATGCAGGTGTTGTTCCTACTTCTCTGCCCAACAAGGATTTGAAATGGGAAACAACCGAACAATGGAACGCAGGTCTCGACCTCGGATTCTTCGACGAACGCATCGGTATAACGATGGATATTTACCGGAAGACCACCCGCGACCTGTTGCTGGACGCTTCCCTGCCTTTTTCTTCGGGTTATTACAGCGCTACGAAGAACATCGGTAAAGTACGCAACGACGGTCTGGAACTCAGTCTGAACACAGTTAACTTCCAGACACGCGCCTTCAAGTGGACGACTAACTTCAACATTTCTTTCAATAAGAACGAAGTACTGGCCCTGTCGGAAAATCAGACAGCCTTGCTGACTGCCGCGCAATTCGACCAGAACTACAACGGTCAGTCCAGCTACATCGCCAAAGTCGGTCTGCCGATGGGACTGATGTATGGTTATGTCTATGAAGGTACATACAAGTACGACGACTTCAACAAATCGGGTAATTCATACAGCCTGAAGCCGGGAGTAGCCCACTACTCTACTGAGACCAACACTCAGCCGGGTATGCCCAAATACGCCGACCTTAACGGCGACGGAGTAGTTGACTCCAACGACCGTACGATTATCGGACGCGGACTTCCGATACATACCGGTGGTTTCACCAACAACTTTGAATATAAAGGCATCGATCTGAGCGTCTTCTTCCAGTGGTCATACGGCAACGATATCATGAATGCCAACCGCCTGTTCTTTGAAAGCTCCAACAACCGTTCACGCGAATTGAACCAGTTCGCCAGCTATGCCAACCGCTGGACACCGGAAAATCCGACCAGTGACATCCCTGCGGCTACCAAC
>ERZ780139.2465-NODE-2465-length-13784-cov-3.629398_pt1 | contig 13784 bp, 8 predicted proteins | sample MGYA00511476_ERZ780139 | MGnify/ENA primary metagenome ERZ780139 (study PRJEB29588, sample SAMEA2158190) | human gut metagenome | biome: human gut; feature: human-associated habitat; material: faeces | place: Denmark | collected 2008/2010 ... | reverse complement strand
ATTGGATTATTATAAAAATCTCTGTAAAATCGCAGAAGCTGTTGGCAGGGAAAATATAATTGTTTTTTCTTTGCTGGCAAGTCCTGTCTGCTCCATCATGGCTTTCATGATTGCATTTTTCTGTTTCTTTCTTGTGACGATCAATATGATTTCTTTTTCTGCCGCCAGTGATACGCCAAGAAATTTTTCTGCTGTTTCCATGCCGGTTCCTTTCGCATGGATCACGGTTCCGCCGGTAGCGTTGGCCTTTCGCGCCGCGTCCATGATCACATCCGTATAGCCCTGATTTGCGATCACTACAAGAAGCTCGTAGTCTGTTCCTTTCAAGCTGCTTTCCTCCTCTTTCTCAAATCCACGGTCCTCGGTCAAAAAGCGAAGCTGCCGCTTTCCGCCGATGCTGCTCAGGGGAGTCACAAAGGCGATCCCCGTTCCCGGAATATCGATCTTGATCTCCTGTTCCAGGCCCTTTTTTACCTTTTTCCATTCCGTCGCCGTCACTACTGCAAACTGGACGGCCTTTTCCGATGCCTCTAACCCGAAGGCGTCCAGCACCTCCGACGCCGCGGTTCCCCGGCCTAACGTCAGGAATGTGACGGAAATCCCATATTCTTTATAGAAGGCGAGGAATCTCCGGCTCTGGTTCCGGTCGCTGATCGTCGCCATCAAGTATAATTCGCTCATAAAACCTCCTACAATTCAATAATCGCGTCATCATCCAGCAGCTCAAACGCCGCGTATGCCTCGGACTGTCCATGAGCTGCGGACATTCCTTCCTGCACTCCGCGCTTCGCTCTTATTCTCGAAGCCAGCCCCATAACCTGGATCGTGATAAGCGGTGTCATGGCAACCATCGCGACCACACCGAAGGCATCTGTGACAATGTTTCCTCCAAGAGCGGAGCAGGCTCCCTGTGCCATCGGAAGCAGAAACGCTGCCGTCATCGGTCCCGATGCCACGCCGCCGGAGTCGAAGGCGATTGCTGTATAGATCTTCGGCACAAAAAACGAGATTCCCAACGCGATCGCGTATCCCGGAATGAGAAACCACAGGATCGAGATCCCTGTGAGTACCCGCACCATCGCAAGTCCGAGAGAAACCGCAACACCCAGGGAAAGTCCCATTCCCATCGCCTTCGAGGAGATCGCTCCGTCCGTGATCTCCTCAACCTGTTTATTGAGAACGTACACGGCAGGCTCTGCCTTTACGATGAAGTATCCCATGATCATTGCGATGGGAACAAGGAACAGCGGGTGGGCAGACTTCGCAAGCACCTGTCCGAGATAATTTCCCGCCGGCATAAAGCCCACGTTCACTCCCGTCAGGAACAGTACCAGCCCCGCATATGTATAGACGAGACCGATCGCGATCTTCTTTAATTTTCTTGTTGTTAATTTTAACATGAAAATCTGGAAAATCATGAAAAATAAGATAATAGGCAGTAAGGAGACCGCGATCTCCTTCATGTAGGCATTCATCTTCTGGTTGCTCGGCGTGGGAAGCACGCGCCCGCGAGCGAGGCACGCCTCGTCCCGCTCGTAGCGGCGCAGGATTTCGAGCGAGGCCGGAAGCAGCGGAATGCGGCTCATGACGGAGGTCTTTTCGCGCGGCTTGTGGATCCACCACCGCCCCTCGTCGTCCTGCGAGAGGTGCTCGCGCCGCAGGTGGTCGGCGTCGGCGAAGGCAAGCCCCGTCAGGCAGCAGAAGACGAAGACGTCGCGGATGCGGGCCAGCCGGTGGTCGAGCTCCTTGCGGGTCAGCAGTTCCAGTTCATGCGCCGTGAGGTGCTCTTTGGCCTGCACCTCGTCCTCTTTGAGTTTATAGTAGCGGAACGGATTTTTCGTGATCCACTCGTTGCGCAGGCAGTAGAGGACGAAGTTGCGCAGACAGTCCATGACGGCGACCGCCCCGTTGTGGCGGCAGCGGTGGGCGGTTTGCAGGAAGAGGTTGAAGCCGTCCAGAAACTCGTAGTTCATCCGCTCGACGGGGATGTCCTCGGCCTTGCCGCGCTGGGCGAGGTACTGTTTCAGGTAGCGCAGCAGCCGTTCGTACTTGTCGGCCGTGCGCTGCGTGATGCGCACGCCCACCTCGCCCTGCCGCCGCTTCGCGTAGTCGGCGAGGCCTGCGATGAGCATCATCGTGTTGCAGGTCGGGTTGAGGTAGCGCTGCTTGATCTGCGCCGCATTGGCCGCATAGCCCTCGGCCAGCAGCTTGGTGCGGATGTCGAGTATCTGTACGCGGAACTCGTCGAGCATTTCATTGACTTTCAGCGCGAGACGGCTCGTGCCCATCATCCGCTCCTTCTTCTGGTTCCACAGTTCGGGCCTGCCCTCGCAATGGAAGTAGAATTCCTGCCGCAGACTGCCCGTAGTGATGCGGGCGTAAATCGACGCCAGACCGTTCTTTTTCGTTCTTCCTTTCCGCATGAGGAAAAGGATGGTAAAAGTTTCCTGTCTCATAACTCGTGACGGTTTTAAGGGTTAACAAAACGTCGGCAAGGAAACTTTATTACGACGCAACGCACAGTAAAACAGCGCATTCTATGCTAAAAAGGTGGCAGTTCCCTTTTCGAAAGCTGAAAATAGGCTCTGCCCACCTTTTTGCCACCTGACGATCTTCTTCGAAATGCGTTCCGGTTCTTCCCGAACAAGCTCCGAACAACCTTTGCAAAACGATGATATACAATCAATTTGCACTTGTTTGCACCGAACGGGCAACGAAAAAGGAGCCCTTCGAAAAGGCTCCTTTGTGCGGATAAAGGGACTCGAACCCCCACGCCGTGAAGCATCAGATCCTAAGTCTGACGTGGCTACCAATTACACCACAGCCGCATTGGAATCGTGTGCAAAGGTAATGCTTTTTTATAAACTTGCAAATATTTGCGTTGTTTTTTTAGCGAAACCTTATTTCTTCTCGGTCTCGGACAAGAGGTGGGTGATCGCCGCCTCGATAATCGTATCTTTACCTTTCTCGATATCTTCTTGGGTCATAGAAACCTTATATGTAGGATCGATACCGAATTCCGTATGCTGTTTGTTTACATCTAGCATGGGAGACGCGGAGAAACGGACACCCCAGCCGTTGGGCAACTCGGAGTTAAAGGGGAAGCCACTACCGCCTCCGGTGCGATCTCCCATCGTCGTTACATAAGGCATCATGCGTACTTTCTGCACGAAATCGTTGGCGGCGCTGTAGCAATGACGATTCGTTAAGACCACGACAGGGCGTAACCAGCGGATACGCTCGGAAGGTGAGAGATAAAGGGGATAAGGTTCGGAAAAGTCATCGTGCCCTTTACCCGTCTTATGTTGGATATAGCCGGTCAGTATCTTTTCCTCCAAGAAACGGGAAGCGATGCGATCGGCGTTTGATAACATGCCACCGCCATTATCCCGAATATCGAAGATCAAACCTTTGCAATCCTTGAATTGATAGAATATGTGATCCAAACCGCTTTCGCCGGCCGAACTGGAAAAGCTACCGTAGTAAATATACCCGATCTGCCCGTCACTCAATGTCGTGTATTTAAGTCCTCCGGCGATCGAGTAGTTCCTTCCGAGATAATTCTCTTGTATGTCCGAGTCGAAATTATTCGGATAATCGAGGTACCAATCCCAATAGCGGGACATATTGAAGGTGGATATCAAATTGGTATGCCCGTCTTTCAGCTCGTTTAGCATATCGCCTAATACGTCAAATAGGACGTATTGGTTCATCGTATCGCTTATCTGCGTCTTATAACGGTCGTGAACCTCGTTCCAATCAATGTCCTTGTATTCGAAGAAGCAGTAATTCTCATCCAATATTTTCCAAAGCGCCTCAAAGTTCTCCTGTGGGGAGGCCACGTATTCGTCCGATTTCTCACATCCGGTAAACAGGAATCCGAGAGATATACATATATATATAAGGTATCGTTTCATTTGATTTCCTTTTAATAATAAGCGCTTCTGAACCGCTGGGTATTCTTTAGGCGTTTTCCTCCGAAAGAGATAAATTCTTTCACGAGGCCGATCATAAAAGAGTGAGAGATTATATGAGACTGTATCCCATTGACATCTGTACGGTAAGAGCTGTTTAGGTAACCTGCCCGTATCGTAAAATTACAAACCGGGAAATCTACCGTGAAAAAGTTCTTCATGGCGAATTTATTATGGAAGGAATTGAATTGCACCACTCCCGAGGCATTCCCTAGGTTGAAGATCTCGTAATACGATTGCCCGTAATGGGGGGAGAATAAAACACCGGCGAAGGGGATCGTGAACTGGTAGCGTAGCGTCATGGGATATTCCTTGACGCGTAACTTATAGATCGCCATGGCGGAGATGTTCAAATCGATATCCGCTTTCGCTGAGGCCGGGTTATTTCCGTTGCGGGTATTGTATATAAAACCACCCATGCCATGCACGGCACCACCCGCCAGAAGCTTTAAATCCGGCAATACCGTGGGCAAATGATAATAGTAACCCAACGTATAATCGATAAAGCCCGCGAAATCCGTAGCGGTAGAGGCAGCATTATCCGTGCTAGCCAGATCGACGCTTATGATTTGCTGTCTGGATACCCGATAGTTTGCCAGTCGGACCCTCTTCATCCGTTCATTCATTACCCGTAATCCGGGGCCTGTATATTTCTTATCTTCCATGCTGGGAGATAAATAGGTGTCCATTAGGTTGTAGCTTCCTATACCGACCATGGTCCCGCTGTTGATAGACCAAGGGATCTCGTCTCCATCGGACTGGGCCTTGGCCGGTGACGCGAGAAACAGCAGGAACAAACCAATCAAACAGGTGATAGCTTTCATAGGTTATTCGTCAAACAATTTCATCTGTCCCGTAATTTCATCGATAATATCCGTGGTACTCTGCCCGTCGTCAGTGTCGTTTCCCTCCTCATTGCCTTCGGTATCGTCTGATTCCGATGCGTTTTCGGAAGGGACGAAGCGATTCGGTTCCAGCTCATTGATTGTCTCGACCTCAAATGTAGAGATTCGTTTACCTTTGGCTTTGAAGCCTTTCACCGCGATAAATTCGTCGGCATCGAGGACGAGAGCCTCCCGGAAGGCGTCATGGCCTCCGAAGATCACCTCGATACGCGGGTAGACCTCATCCGTAAGCAACATCAAGCGGTTCTTCGGATTCTCTCCTAGGAAATTCTGCTTCCGGGTGTTTACCTCCAGCAGGAATCGTTTGATATAATAATATTTCTGATCTGCGTCGTATAATACGGCAGTCCATATCTTGCTCGGCTCGTATTTCTCGATGACCATGATATTGGACTCGTAGTGATTGCTAAGGTCGAAATTCGTGGCGTAGAAATCGCCGTTCGGCAGGATCACCAATATCTGGTCGTTGCTGTGGAACTCGCCTAGCTCTTCTCCCCGCCCATCGTAATTTAACCGGAGTACGTCCCAGTCGAACCATACTTCCCGGCCTCCCAAGGTGGAAGAGCCTTTCTGCTTGAGGCTGATCTTGTGCACTTCCGCTTTCGTCAGGATATTACCTTGAGAGCCCCGTCCCTTAATGGCTATCTCGCTGAAGTTCTTCTCGAAGACGAGTAGTTTCTGCCGGGGTTTGGGTTTCAGGATTACCTTGACGGTCTCCGCCTCTCCGTTCGGGTTTGCACTGAAGTAAAGGACACGGGAGTTTTCCGTACCTTTGGTCAGGTCGTATTCCCGGTCGCGTGTAGCGCCCGTGACAGCGAAGCGTTTGATGTAATTATATCCGAACTTACCGTCCCGGTATATAACGTTGTAAATCGTCCGGTTGTCATTGCGCTTAAATACGTTGACATATAGAATATCCTTACCGATAAAGATCTTATCCGCTACCTTGACGATCTTATAAGTACCGTTGCGATAGAAGATAATGACATCGTCTATATCCGAGCAGTTACATATGAACTCGTCCTTTTTCAGTCCCATACCGATGAAACCTTCTTGACGGTTGATATACAATTTCTCGTTCGCCTCTACGACCTTGGTCGCCTCGATCGTGTCGAAATTGCGTATCACGGTATGGCGAGGGTAAGCCTTGCCGTATTTCTCTTTCAGCATGGTAAACCAATCGATGGTATAGTCGACGATATGTTCCAGCTTATCGTTGATCTTGGCGATTTGTTCCAAGGTCTGGGCAATGAACTCGTTACTCTTGTCGGAGTTGAACTTTAAGATACGTCCCATCTTGATCTCCATGAGTTTCAGGATATCGTCCCGGGTAACCTCACGGATAAATCGGGGCTTGAACGGCTCTAAACGAAGGTCGATATGGGATATCGCCTCGTCCATGTTCTTGGCGTTCTCGAATTCCGGATCTTTATAGATGCGCTCCTCGATAAATATCTTTTCAAGGGAGGCGAAGAACAGGGCCTCCTCCTGCTCTTGTTTCTGGATCTTGAGCTCTTCCCGTAAAAGCTCCAACGTACGATCCGTAGAGTGGCGAAGCACATCGCTGACCGTAAGGAAATGCGGCTTGTCCTCCTTGATCACGCAACAGTTCGGGGAGATACTGATCTCACAATCCGTAAAGGCGTATAAAGCATCGATGGTCTTGTCTGAAGAAACCCCCGGAGCGAGATGCACCAAGATCTCTACATCCTTGGCGGTATTATCGTCTACCTTCTTGATCTTGATCTTTCCTTTATCGTTCGCTTTTAGGATGGACTCGATCACGGTAGAGGTTGTTTTTCCATACGGGATCTCCGAGATCACCAATGTCTTATTATCGAGCTTGCCGATTTTTGCACGGACTTTCACCGATCCACCCCGTTCTCCATCATTATATTTGGCTATGTCGATAGAGCCTCCTGTCTGGAAATCCGGGTATAACGCGAATTCCTCTCCCCGTAGATAGGCGATGGAAGCATCTAATAACTCATTGAAATTATGAGGGAGTATCTTGGAAGACAGGCCTACGGCGATACCTTCCACGCCCTGTGCCAGCAATAAAGGGAATTTTACCGGTAAGGTAACCGGTTCCTTATTACGCCCGTCGTAAGAAAGCTGCCAAAGGGTTGTCTTGGGATTGAATACGGTCTCCAAGGCAAACTTGGAAAGGCGAGCCTCTATATAACGAGGAGCGGCGGCTCCGTCTCCCGTCAGGATATTACCCCAGTTTCCTTGGCAATCGATCAACAGATCTTTTTGTCCCAATTGCACCAAGGCATCTCCGATAGAGGCGTCTCCGTGAGGGTGGAACTGCATCGTATGACCTACGATATTCGCAACCTTGTTATACCGCCCGTCATCCAACCTCCTCATGGAGTGCAGGATACGTCGTTGTACGGGTTTCAGTCCATCGTTGATATGCGGAACGGCCCGTTCCAAGATCACATAAGAAGCGTAGTCTAGGAACCAGTTTTGGTACATCCCAGACAAATGATAGGTCGTGACACGTGTATCCCCTTTCCCCGGGACTTTATAGTCGGAATGGGTATTCGCCTCTTCCTCCGTAGTCTCGTTATCTTGGGTATCACTATTTATATCCTCAATTTCCTCGTTTTCCTTATCCTCGATATAATCGTCTTCTTTATCTTCCGGTCTCATAAAATCCAGTTCTTTCTACACAACGCTATTACGCCAAATTGCTAACAGGGTGTAAATATAGCAAATATTCGGCAGTTTTTATAAGAATGAGGCTTTTACGAGAGTGAGTTTGCGTTAAATAAAGAGATTTTATAAAATAAATATTTAGGTGGTAGGGGTTTTTCAGAATCTTTTGTCTTATCAATAACAATTGATATTTACATATAAAAGAATATGATATGAAGAAGCTGATTTTATTTGTGTTATGCGCTTTGAGCGGCTTGATGGTGAGCGCTCAATCACGCTGGGGGATTACTCCGGAGGGTGGATTTGCCGCGGTTAATCGTGTTGGAATGGGCTCTAGCTGGCGTGCGGGGGTTAAGGTAGGCGTTGGTGTATCTTACCAGTTTGAACCGGGATGGATTGGATTGAAATCCGGTTTATATTATGCGAATAGAGGGTATTCGTTGGGAGATTATCCGAGAACGACGGAGTCTGCCACGTATGTCTTGAAAGAGATGATGACCGGTGGTATCACGCAACATTTTTTGCAATTGCCCGTGATGGCTGATTTCTCATGGAAAGTGTCGAAAGAGGTACGTATGCATTTAGCGGTCGGTATGTATGCCGGTGTATCTGTCAAGAATGATACGAATTGGGGATCTTCGTTTACGATGGGGTATTCGAAGGAGCCGCAGGCGCTTGGTAAATATGTCAAATCTACTGGCCTAGGGTATAGTTATGGTTATGGCCATTCGGGATGTGATGAGGCTGAAAACGCCGATCATCCATTTCGAGACGTGAATTCTTTTGATTGGGGATTGACAACTTCTTTTGGTATAGAGGTGAATAACTGGGTGATGAATCTGGGGTATGATCTCTCTCTAGGTGATGAGGGCGGTAACTATAAGATCGATGGCGATAATTTCTCTCTGTATGAAGTAAGAAGTGTCGGTGCCAATTACAATACGATGAGTCTGACGGTTGGGTATAAGTTCAAGCTTTAACAGCAAATCACTTATAGGATACGAATCTGACGAATATTCGGTGTCTTTTTTTAATAGATACGCAGCTTTTGAGATTGTTTGATCATCTATAACTTATAGAAACTTAAATAAATAAGATATTATGAGAATCATCAATCCGATAGGTGGGATCATCCTGCTTTTTGTCTTGCTGGGCACTCTGGGGTGTAGCGAGGACTCATTTCAAGATGAGGCTAAGCCGGTGATTTGTCCTAGTGTTGTTTATCCGGAGGGAGCTAAATTGGCACGAGTTTGGTACGGTGCGGGTATTTCCTCTCCTCAGAGTCTGGCGAAGGAATATGTGTACGATGAGTCGGGACGTATCTCCAAGGTATTATATCCATTGAATACGGAGGATGGAGAAGGATACTTGATTGGCTACGTTGAATATGTTTATGACGAGTGGGGTTTTTTGTCTAAAGAAGTTTACTTCAACAGAAACCTAGATCAGACGTATCATAATTTGTCTACGCTTCATTATAAGTATGATGAACAAGGCCGGAAAATAAAGGAGATTACTGAATATCCGGTTATTGGCAAGAGCAAGGTGACAGTCTTTTCTTATAAGAATAATCTTCTGGAACGGAAAGTTGAGTACGACGAACTCGGCCGGAAGCTTACTTATACGGACTATGAGTACGATGAGACAGGGTTGTTGACAAAAGAAACGATTCGTGATCCCGAAACGTCCGAGGTTCTCCGATATAGCGAGTACCGTAATGAGAACGGATTGAACATGGAGATCATGGTTTATGCCGACCTTCCAACAGAAAAAGAATCCATAGAGCTTCGTCGGATCACGAAGTCCTATGATCAGAATGGCAATCTGCTTCAATTAGTCTCTGAAGAATTGGCTTCTTCTAGCTCCCAGTCGAGTTTCTCGGAGTCCTATGAGTATATTTGAAGGCGTTCGTGATGACTTTATTCGATATGGAATGTCATCACGAATGTTTTTTCCTTCGTATAGGGTGCCTATTCGTCCAATCCTTGTTCGTTCGGATTTCCGGTCTTCATGAAATACCCTTATACAATAAGACCCCTTCCGTAGTTGTTCTCACTCCTTGTACTTTTCCTCCGGTAATTTGAAAATTCTTTTAGTTCTTATGGTTTTCTATATTTGCCATAAATATAACAAAAAATGCAGAGCGTAGCGTCGGGATTAAAAGCAAAAGACATTTCTCTTAGAGGTAACAAAAGTTTCATACTGAGGAAACTTTAGTTTCCCTATAGAGAAACAAAAGTTTTCCGCTTATTAAACTTTTGTTTTCATATGGACAAACTTTTATTTTTTAGTCTGAAAAACTACAAATAACTAGATGCTAATATTTTATATATGTTGAAAGGAGATCGGATAATGCTATATGGTGAGTGTGGAGAAGCGTTGTGTTAGGTGATGGAAAAGTGGTAAATGGCAGTAAATAGTGGTAGATAGAGCCAGATAATTGTAGATGTTTTTTATCTACCACCATGGATTAAGTATCCTAAGACCAGATGATTGCAGGGATAGTTGTAGATGTTGTAGCAAATGGGCTTGTAAATTATATGGGAGAATTGAAAGTTAAAGCGATGAACGAATAACTTTCAATTCTCCATGTTTCAATTAAATGGTATAATATTGTTCCCATCCTTTGCGAGGCGGCAAACCACACAGCATCTTATTCGCTTCCGGATCGTTCGTGATCTGTTTCGTGTCACGATCGAAGACGAGCTTGCGGTTCAAGCGCTGGCTTAATACGCCGAGACAGAATACCTGACTTAATGGGCCGGCGATCGAGAACGGTGAGCGGGTTTTCTCCTTACCCATACAGCTTAACAGGAAGTTCGCGAAATGGTTAGACGGGCTTTTCGGCACTTCCGGTAAGCGGGATTCCATCTCTTTCGCTTTCTCATCCGGGATGATAGATAAGGTACTTCCATGAGAACCACCCTTGAAGGTTAATTCTTTCGAGTAGATTTCCTTGCCCGGGTTCAACTTCGCCGGTTGTATCTTCCCTCCGGCTACGGTCGGGATGTTCGGGTCGAGCTCCGAGACACCATAACCTTCCGGTACGGCGGGGATATTGTCCAGTCCATCGTACCAAGTGATATCCACGGCCGGCATATTCCCTCTTTCCGGGAATTTAAACAGAAGGGTGGATGACATCGGGAAGAAGAACGGGTTATGGTCTTTCAAATAAAGCGGATTTATTTCTGTAGGCAATCCTAAATCTAGGAATTCATGTGCCGTATCCAAAATATGCGCTCCCCAATCTCCTAAGACACCCATTCCGAAGTCGTACCAACAACGCCATTGTCCCAAATGGTAGTCATGGTTGTAATCATGATATTGAGCTACGCCGATCCATGTGTCCCAATCCATCGTCTCGGGAACCGGTTCTCCCATAGGCATATGCCTAATATTCGGGTTCCATCCGTGCCAGCGACGCGGATTATTCATATGGGCGGTAATGGCGGTAACATCCTTGATAATACCGGCCTCTTTCCATGCCTTGAATTGGAAATAGTTCGCCTCGGAATGTCCTTGGTTACCCATTTGGGTGACAACGCCGTATTTCTTCGCTCCACGCATCATGATCTCTATTTCTTGGAACGTGCGGGCCATCGGTTTCTCTACATATACATGTTTGCCGTGCGCCATCGCCTCGATCGTGATCGGGAAGTGGGAATGATCCGGCACGCCTACGCTTACGGCATCGATCTTGTCCGCCATCCGGTCGAACATCGTGCGGAAGTCCTGAAAACGGGCCGCTTTCGGGAACATGTTGATAATCTCTTGCGTGTGAGGGGCTCCCATGTCCACGTCGCAGAGAGCTACCACGTTACACAGACCTGTGTTATACAATTCCTTGGCGATCTCGCCCCCTCGTTGTCCGATGCCGATGAACGCGATGTTTACCCGGTCATTAGCGCTGATTAGCGGGGAAGTAGGTAGAACACGTCCGTGGGCGGGTGTCCAGAACGACGGGATGGCCGATACTGCCGATAAGGCTAGCGCTCGCTTAAGGAACGAGCGGCGTGAGATTTCTTCTGATTTCATGGTATTATCTTGTTTAAATTATACTGTTTGCGCAAACACTAACGATTTACGTCGTAAATATACAAAACTTTCTATAGTTACGGAAAAAATCATTTACTTTGTAGCCGCATAAAGGAGACCATGTGCTAATGTGTCACTCAGGCGGGTCTCCGATGGACTTATCATTGGCACATTGGCATATTAACAAAATTGGCAAATTATTAGATTATGGCACAAGAAGATGTATTTAAGAAATTAGTTTCACACTGTAAGGAGTATGGTTTCGTATTTCCCTCCTCAGAGATTTATGACGGTTTGGGAGCGGTATACGATTATGGCCAGTATGGTGTTGAGTTAAAGAATAATATAAAGAAATATTGGTGGGATAGCATGACTTTGCTGCATGAGAATGTAGTGGGTATTGATTCCGCTATTTTTATGCACCCTACTATCTGGAAAGCTTCCGGCCATGTTGACGCTTTTAATGATCCGTTGATCGATAACAAGGACTCGAAGAAACGTTACCGTGCGGACGTTTTGATCGAGGACCATTTGGGCAAGATCGAGGAGAAAATAAATAAGGAAGTGGCGAAAGCCGCAAAGAAATTCGGTGACGCTTTCGATGAGGCTAAATTCCGTGAGACGAATCCTCGTGTATTGGAGCATCAAGCGAAATGGAATGAGATTCATGAGCGTTATAGTAAGGCGATGAACGAGTCTAACTTCGAGGATCTTCGCCAATTGATCTTGGATTGCGAGATCGTTTGCCCGATTTCCGGAACTCGTAACTGGACGGAGGTTCGCCAGTTTAACTTAATGTTCTCTACGGATATGGGTTCTACCGCTGATGGAGCGACTAAGATTTATCTTCGTCCGGAGACGGCTCAAGGTATTTTCGTGAACTTCTTGAATGTGCAGAAGACTGGCCGTATGAAGATCCCGTTCGGTATCGCCCAGATCGGTAAGGCGTTCCGTAATGAGATCGTGGCTCGTCAGTTTATCTTCCGTATGCGTGAGTTCGAGCAAATGGAGATGCAATTCTTCGTTCGTCCGGGTGAGGAGATCGAGTGGTTCAAGAAATGGAAGTCTACTCGCTTAAAATGGCATCAAGCTCTTGGCTTGGGAGATCAGAAGTATCGTTATCACGATCATGAGAAGTTGGCTCACTACGCTAACGCCGCTACGGATATCGAGTTCGAGATGCCGTTCGGATTCAAAGAAGTGGAGGGTATACATAGCCGTACGAATTTCGACTTGAGTCAGCATGAGAAGTTTTCCGGTAAAAAGATCCAATATTTCGATCCGGAGTTGAACCAGAGTTACACTCCGTATGTAATCGAGACCTCGATCGGTGTAGACCGTGTGTTCTTGAGCATCATGGCGGGTTCTTACTGCGAGGAGACGTTGGCGAATGGCGAGAGCCGTGTGGTATTGAAGTTGCCCGCAGCCTTGGCTCCGATCAAGTTGGCCGTATTGCCATTGGTGAAGAAAGATGGCCTGCCCGAGAAAGCTGAGGAGATTATAAATATGTTGCGTTTCGACTTCCGTTGCCAATACGACGAGAAGGATTCTATTGGTAAGCGTTATCGCCGTCAGGATGCGATCGGTACCCCGTATTGTATTACGGTAGACCATGACACCTTGAAGGATAATTGCGTAACGATCCGTTTCCGTGACACGATGGAGCAAGAGCGCGTAAGCATCGATAAGCTTCACGATATTATCACGGAGAAGGTGAGCATGAAGAATTTATTGAAAAAGGTAATAGAGTAAACGAATGAAGAAGTACTGGCATATCGCGTTGATGTTGTTTTGCGTGCTCATGATCACCTCTTGTGGGGATGATGATGAGGCACTAGAGGTGGATGAGGTTTGGAAGGTCCAGAATGAGGAGGCTTTTCAAGCCCAGATGCTGGTTCCGGGTTTCGAGCAATTGAGTTCTCAAAGTAATGCCGGATTTATCCTTTACAAGGTCTTGAAGACAGGAGAGAGTAAGGAGCCGATTTATTATACGAGCAAGGTGGAATGTTATTATAAAGGGACGTTTATTGATGGAACGGTTTTTGATGATAAATCGTTTGAGGCAGGTGCCCCTGCCGAGCTTACTGTTTCTGAGATGGTAGATGGTTTTGCTACAGCGTTACAGAATATGCACCCAGGAGATCGTTGGGAGATTTGGATTCCTCAACAGATGGGATACGGTTCGGCTGGAAGGAGTGCTTCGGGA
>ERZ780139.2463-NODE-2463-length-13795-cov-4.343814_pt1 | contig 13795 bp, 9 predicted proteins | sample MGYA00511476_ERZ780139 | MGnify/ENA primary metagenome ERZ780139 (study PRJEB29588, sample SAMEA2158190) | human gut metagenome | biome: human gut; feature: human-associated habitat; material: faeces | place: Denmark | collected 2008/2010 ... | reverse complement strand
ACTTTAGAGAAACGGTTGAAGTTGGACACATACTGACCACCGTAGTAGCCGGACAGCGTACTCAACACAGCGTCGGGCGTGATACCTGCACGCTTGCATTTAGCCGCATCCACCTCTACCGTCCATTGCGGATAGCGCACGTCGAACGTCGAATAAGCCATTGCTATTTCAGGCCGTTGGTTCAACGCACCCAAATATTGCTGGGTAGTGGTGAAGAACTCATTGATATCACCGCCCATCTTGTCCTGCATGTGGAGCTCGAGCGCATTACCCATACCGTAGCCCGGAATCATACCCGGTGAGATGGCGAACACACTGGCATCTTTAATATCGGCCGTAAGGGCATACACCTGTCCGATCACCGACTGCACATTATCCGCGTCATCCGGTCGTTCGTCCCACGGTTTCAGCTTGAGAATCAACATACCGAACGAACTTCCCTGTCCGGCCAGCAAACCGTAACCGGCCACTTTCTGCACGTGCTTCAGTTGGGGAATCGCCATCAGGCGTTTTTCGATGCGTTCCATCACCTCATCCGTCGTAGTGAGCGAACTGCCTGCCGCCGTACTTACATTGACGAAGATCACCCCCTGATCCTCATCCGGCACCAGACTGGTCTTTGTGGTATTCATCAGGAACACAAGCAACACTACGGAACAAGCCAGCAGCGACCATGTGAGCCATCTGCGCTTGATAAAGAGCAATACAATCGTCTTATATTTATCCACCATCACATCGAAAGCCGAATTGAAGGACTTACGGAAACGTGCTGCAAAGTTGTTCTTCTGCGTTCCGTCTTCATTGATGTAAGGCTTGAGCAGCAATGCGCACAAAGCCGGACTCAAGGTCAACGCATTGATGGCCGAAATACCTACTGCCACCGCCATCGTCAACCCGAACTGTGTATAGAACGTACCGGAAGTGCCGCCCATAAAGGACACCGGAATAAATACCGCCATAAACACCAGTGAAGAAGTGATAACGGCATTACTGATACCTTTCATCGCGTCGATACTTGCCATATAGGACGACCTGTACCCCACATCGAACCGCGCCTGCACCGCCTCGACGACAATAATGGCATCGTCCACCACCGTACCGATCACCAGTACGAGCGCAAACAGTGTCAACAGATTGATACTGAATCCCGCTATCGCCATAAAAGCGAACGTACCTACCAGCGACACAACGATTCCGACCAAAGGAATCAATGTGGAACGGAAGTCCTGCAAGAAAACGTACACCACAAGGATCACGAGGATAATTGCCTCGATCAACGTCTTCACCACCTCATGAATGGAAGCGAACAGGAAGTCGTTGGAGCTCATCATCTGTGTCAGCTCCACTCCTTTCGGAAGATCCTTGCGTGCCTCATCAAGAAATTTGTCGATGTTCTGGTTTACTTCCGTCGCATTGGAACCTGCCGTCTGAAACACCATACAAGACACACCCGGATGGCCGTCCATACCGCCGTGGTAAGCGTAGCTGTCCTGTCCCAGTTGTACGTCGGCAATATCTTTCAGTTTCAACACCTCGCCAGTATCGCTAGAACGGATGACGATGTCGCCAAATTCTTCGGGAGTAATCAGACGTCCCTTATACTTCATCGTATATTGGTACGTTTCATTCGAGTTCTCGCCAAACGAACCGGTTGCCGATTCGATATTCTGCTCGGCAAGCACGCCGGTGATGTCGGACGGAATCAGTTTGTACTGTGCCATCACATCCGGCTTCATCCATACACGCATACTATATTCACCACCCATAATCATCATATCACCCACACCGGAGATACGGAGAATCTGTGGTTTCAGGTTGATACTGATATAGTTGGACAGGAAGTTCTCGTCATAACTCTCGTCCGGACTGGACAAGGAGAACATCTGCAAGATACTCGTCTGCCGCTTGGAAGTGGTCACACCGACTTGGGTTACTTCCGCCGGAAGCTGTCCCGTAGCACGCGACACACGGTTTTGCACGTTGACAGCCGCCATATCAGGATCAGTGCCCTGCTTAAAATAGACGGTGATGCTCACCGAACCGGCATTGGTGGCGGAAGATGTCATGTAGGTCATGTCCTCCACCCCATTGATCGCCTCTTCCAAAGGCGCGATTACACTCTTCTGCAACGTTTCCGCACTGGCGCCATAATAGGTGGTACTCACCATAATGGTAGGCGGAGCAATATCGGGGTACTGCTCAACAGGCAGACTGAACAGCCCGATGATACCCACTACAACAATCGTAATAGAAATGACTGCCGATAATACGGGGCGTTCTATAAAGGTTCTTAAATTCATGAATGATTCCTCCTTGGTTTAATTTTCAGTAGTTGTGGCCGAAGACGCTGTGGCTGTCTCTGCCGACAGAGATTGAGCGGTCGTCTCCGCTAATGAGGATTGGTTGATTGCCTCTGCTGATGAGGATTGATTGATTGTCTCTGCTGATGAGGATTGATTGATTGTCTCTGCTGATGAAGATTGATTAGCCTCTGTCACTCCTGCCACTGGAGTTTGAGCAGCCTTCGCCTTGACCGGAGTACCTTCACGAAGCAATCCTACGCCTTCGGCCACAATCACATCTCCCGGTACCAGCCCTTCATCTACAATAAATTCCCGACCGCCGTTGACGCGAGTCACCTGTACCGGGTTTGATTGAGCTTTACCGTCCACTACTTTATATACATATCTCTTATCCTGTATTTCGAAAGTGGCAGCCTGTGGAATGGTCAATGCTCCCGTTTTCTGCACAGGAACAATCACGTTGCCCGCACCACCGCTATGCAACAATCCTTCCTTATTCGGAAAAACAGCACGCAGACTGACCGTACCCGTCGAACGATCGATCACTCCACTAATCGACTCGATCTGTCCTTGTTCGGAATAAGCCGATTTATCGTTCAGTTGCAGATTGATGGCAGGCATATTTTTCAGCGCCTCTTCTTTGGAACCGTATTGGCGGATGAGTCCCAGCAACTGGTTTTCCGTCATGGAGAAGTAAACATACATATCCGAATTGTCGGAAACCGTTGTCAGCGGTTGGGCAAGAGCGGAACTTACCAAAGCACCTACGCGGTAAGGCAATGTACCCACCACACCGTCTGCCGGACTTTTCACAACCGTATAAGAAAGATTGTTGCGGGCACTCACTTCCTGTGCTTTTGCCTGCGCCAACTGTGCCTTGGCAGCCAGTAGGGAGTTTTTCGCGGTACTCAAATCGAAAGAGGAAACTACGTTCGCTTTATACAGTTCCTCTTTACTGTCATACGTCAGTTGTGCCGTAGCCAGAGAGGCTTTTGCCGACTCAACGTTTGCCACTGCCGTTTGCAAAGCAGCTTCATACGGCACCTGATCGATGATGAACAACGTCTGTCCGTTCTTCACGCGTTGACCTTCCGTCACACAGACTTTAGTCAGCGTACCACTCACCTGGGGATAAATATCAATATCTTGGCGTCCGCGGATGGTTGCCGAGTAGGCGCTTGAAATCATCCGGTCGACCGGAACAACGGTCATCACTTCGTATTCTGTTTCCATTTGTGCCGGGGGAGCCTGTTTACAGCCTGTCGCAGCAATCATACAGCAGAGCAACAATAATCCCTGCTTCATTTTACATACCTTTCTACTCATTTTCTGTTACCTATTAAATATTTTTGAACGCGGCAAAGGTAGACTGTTTTCTTCATTGAAAACTGGACTTAGTATCTTCAGTTTTGTTCATTTTAGGAACATTAAAACCGATATTTAGTGAAAAAGTGCTATTTTTGTACCCAAAATAAGAATAACAATGGAATCAAAAAACTCTAGCCTAGCCATATTTCGTGAACCGTTCGTAGCCGGAATGGACGAAAACCTGTCTCCAATTATGCAACGCCTGTGGAAACTGGAAGGGGGTGCCATCTATTTTTGCCGTAGCGGATGGGCACACGTCACGATCGACTTGAAAGACTATGAAATTGTCGAAAATACTCAAATCATGCTCTTGCCGGGAACGATTATCCGCGTCAACGGCAGCAGCAGTGATTTCACAGCTTCTTTCTTCGGATTCCCCAAAGAAATGTTTCGTGAAGCCTGCCTGCGTTTCGAGCCGATCTTCTTCCGGTTTATCAAAGAAAAGCCGTGTTACGTACTTCCGGAAGAAAATACCGGAGCTATCAATGGGTTAATACGTGCCACGACCGCTATATACAACGACCGCGAAAATCGTTTCCGCAACCAAATTGCTAAAAATCACCTCCAGTCGTTTATGCTGGATATTTACGATAAGTGTTACCGCTACTTCGACCGGCAGGAAATAGAAGGAGGAAGTCGGCAGGATGAAATCTTCAAGAAATTCATCGCACTGGTGCACGAAAACTGCATCGCTGAAAGGGAAGTAACCTTCTACGCCAACAAGCTCTGTATCTCCACCAAATACCTGACAGGTATCTGCAAAAGCGTAACGGGTGAAGCTGCCAAAAAGCTTATTGACGACTTCTCCATCCTGGAGATAAAAGTGCTGCTTCAATCCACCGGACTGACGATTCAGGAAATAGCCGACCGGCTCGGTTTTCCCGATCAGTCGTATCTAGGCAGGTATTTCAAACGGCATGAAGGGATGTCGCCGAAGGAGTATCAGAGCAAATATTCTATCTAATAACAAAAATAGCACAGACGGGCGAGCATGGTGTATTTTTTCCACCTATACACCACTCCGCCTAAATTATTCTGCACTTTCATTGTCCTGTAATCCCTGATAAAGTTTGCTTTCCAGTTCTTCGATGGAAGGCAGTCCGGATTTTATATCGTGAGGGATTGATTTACCTAACTCATAATCGGAAATACCTATTGGTTTGTGCACATCACGTAAAGCATATTCAGCCATGATGCGATCTTTGTTCTGACAAAGAAGCAAACCAATCGTCTGATTATCACCTTCCCGGCAAAGAATATCATCTACTGCAGAACAATAGAAATTCAGTTTACCGATATATTCGGGTTGGAAGTCACCCTTTTTCAATTCCACGACTAAATACCTGTGCATAAACACATTATACATCAAGATGTCAATATAGAAATCATTGCCGGACACTTCAATATGATACTGTCTGCCCATGAAGGCGAAGCCTGCTCCCATTTCGAGAAGGAACTTTTCAATATGCTTAACCAACCCTAACTCTACATCTCTTTCGTTATATTCGTCAGTGAAAGTCAGCATATCAAAAATATAGGGGTCTTTTAAGGTTTCTTTTACCTGCTTGGCTTGTATTTCCGGGAGAGTGGAATCGAAGTTGTTTGCCAATGCCCCGTAAGTATGGTAGTAGTCCTGATTGATAGCTTCAATTAAGAAATTACGACTCCATCCACTCTTCAAACATTGAATCATGTACCAATAGCGGGCTTTCAGGTCTTTTACCCGTTGTATTAAAGTGATGTTGTGTGACCAGCTTAACTGTTTTATCGGAAGAACACAATTTGACATTTCTAATTTGGCAACCACTGGTTGCCAAATTGTAAGCTCTTGATTATATTCTTTATGAAACTGAATCATACACCTGCAATTTCGTGGGGAAAAGCCCTTCACTTTCGGATAATCATTCTTCAGGTCATTGGCAAGCTGTTCAAGTGCATTGTTCCCCCATCCTATCTGTTTCTGGCTTTCACAAAGAAGTTTGCCGATGTCCCAATACATAGAAAGCATTTCTTCATTAGCGGAATAAATCGCTTTTTTCTGTGCGAGTGCCACCCGTGCTTTGACTTGTTTAAGCAAAGTAGCGTAGTTAAATATACTATTTTGAATTTCCATTTATTATTTTTCGTTTTAGATTAAAGACACTATAGGTTATTCCTACCCCAAGCATCATTCAGCCGATTACCCCAAAGCAAAGAGACCTTCCTTGGTAATAGAGTGGCAAATATAATGATAATTGAACCATTACGGATGCACTATCCGATAAATTTGCCTGCCTTTTCCGTCATACCACCACTTTGTCACGAGTGCAAACTGATTCTTTAATTAGTGTTTACGATATAACACAATTTGTTAACAGATCTGTAATACTATCTTAATCTGCCTTGTCTTCCTTTGCACCGTGAAACAAAAACACTGGTGTTAACGACTTTATTGCATTTAATAAATTAAAAGAAGCAAGGTAAAAAGATTATGAAAAGTAACAAATGGCTGCTTTCTCTGGCAGTTGGATTTCTGTGCTGTGGCTCTGCATACGCACAGACAACAGTGAAAGGAACAATAACGAATGAAAGCGGAGAACCGTTAATCGGGGCTACCATCACTGTAAAAAACTCGACAGACGGTACGGTGACCGACATTGACGGCAACTACTCCCTGAAAACTAAGAAAACATTAAGTTCCAAAGATTTGCTCCTATTTAGTTATGTGGGATATAAAACGCTACAAAAAAAACTATACGGGCAACACGATGAACGTAAAACTGGCGGAAGAGTCGCAACAACTGAATGATGTGGTAGTGACCGCCCTGGGCATCAAACGTGAAGAAAAAGGGCTGGGATACGCCACGGAAACCGTGAAAGGAGAAAAAATTACCAGCGCCCTGCCCTCCAACTGGTCGACGGCACTCAACGGTAAGGTAGCCGGATTGAGCGTTATCTCTTCCGGCGGTCCGCTCAATTCGAGCCGCATCTCTCTGCGAGGAGACGTCTCGCTGAATCAGAACGGGAACGATGCATTAGTGGTAGTGGACGGTGTACCGATGAGTAGCCCGATGACCAATCCGGGAGTTGCCTACGGTGCAGGTTCCAACAGTGAGCTTTCCGTGGACTACGGTAACGGATTCTCCGACATCAATCCGGATGATATCGAAAGCATACAAGTACTGAAAGGAGCCAGCGCGACGGCTCTGTACGGTACGCGTGCAGCCAACGGCGTGATTATGGTGACTACGAAATCGGGAGCCGGCGCACCCAAAGGTATCGGCGTATCTTATAGCGGTAACTTCAGCATAGACGATGTGATGAGGTGGCCGGATTATCAGTATGAATTCGGACAGGGACTGCCGAGTAACATCGGTCCGGCAGGGTCCATCTATGAGGGCGAACCATACTACTCCTACGGAAAAGCGGAAGACGGCAGCTACGCAAGCACCAGCGGAACGAGTAGCGCATACGGAGCACGTTTCGATGCCAACAGGAAATTCTACCAATATGATCCGGTGACACAGGGACGTGCCTCCGAAGCGACTCCCTGGGTAGCGTATAAAAACAACCGCAAGGATTTGTTCCAGACGGGCTACACAATTACCAACTCCGTAGCCCTGACCGGAAAATCCGACCGGGGCAGCGTGCGGGCTTCCATCACCCACACCAAAAACGAATGGATTCTTCCCAATACAGGTTTCCAGCGCATCACTGCCATGATTTCCGCCCAACAACAGATTTCGCGGGCACTGCGCATCAATTTTAAATCGAGCTATACCTACCGCAAGCTCAACAATACGCCTGCCCTGGGATATAACAGCAACTCCATCTCTTACTTCCTCATCTTCCAGAATCCGAATGTCAACCTCGACTGGCTGCGCCCGATGTGGCGTACCGGACAGGAAAATGTGAAACAGCTCCAGCCTTACAGTTCCTTCATCGGAAACCCGTATGTCATTCTATACGAATCTGAAAATCCGTCAGAGAAACATAGTAACGTCTCCTCCGTTTCCGCCAACCTGCGTATCAACAGCAAGTTCGATTTCATGATCCGGTCCGGTATCCAACTGTCCACCGACCAGCGCGAACAACACCGTCCTATCAGCGATGTGGTATTTGGCAACGGATTCTTCAAAAAACAGAATGTGTTCGATTATGAATTAAACAGCGACGCTTTATTTACGTACCATGATTCCTTCGCTAACGGATTGCACGTCAATGCTTCGGCGGGAGGAAACATGATGCAACAAAGCTATGATATGCTCGCCGCCTCGGTGGTGGGACTAATTACGCCGGGAGTCTACAAACTGGCAAACGGTGTCTCCAACCCGAACGTGCAGACTGTCATCAAAAAGAAAGCATTGAACAGTCTCTATTTCACAGCCAACTTCGCATATAAGGATAAACTGTTTCTCGACGTCACCGGACGTAACGACTGGTCGTCTACCCTACCGAAGAGCAACCGTTCCTTCTTCTATCCGTCGGTCAGCGTCAGCGCAGTGATGAACGAACTGTTCCTAATGCCGGAACCAATCAATTTGTTGAAAGTAAGAGGTTCTTTCGCCCAAGTGGGTAACGACACAGACCCTTACAAAACATCGCCCTACTACGGCACGAGCGATTTCCCCGGATCGGCTGTCGTTGCTTCCACACTGTACAATCAGGACTTCAAACCGGAAATTTCAACCAACTACGAAGCCGGTTTCGACCTGCGTATGTTCCAAAACCGCATCGGACTCGATTTCACATTCTATTACAACCGCACCAAAAACCAAATTCTGGATGCTCCGATGGACCCGACTACAGGTTACAGCAAAGCGACTATCAATTCGGGATGTGTCCGCAACCGTGGTTATGAAATCCAATTGGACGTTACCCCGGTAGTCAGCAGAGATTTCCGCTGGAACGCCACTTTTACCTGGTCTAAAAACGAAAACAAGATTATCTCGCTGGCGGAAGGGGCAGACGAGAATCAGTTAATCAGCAGTATCGGCAACGTCTCCATCATCGGACGCGTGGGAGGTACGACAGGCGACCTCTGGGGCTACAAACTGGTGCGCGACCCGGAAGGAAACGTTGTCATCAACGACAACGGACTGCCCGAACGTTCGGGAGAGATTGAATACGTAGCCACAGCCTATCCGAAATGGAAAGCCGGATTGTATAACGAATTTTCCTACAAAAACTTTACTCTTAGCGTCCTGCTCGACGGACAGGTGGGAGGAAAAATGTATTCGCACTCTCACCACAAAATGACGGAACAGGGAAAACTGGCACATACCCTGAACGGACGCCTGCCGGGAACGGAATTTTATATGTCGAAAGATGATCCGCGCATTGCCACCGACGGACTTTCACCACAGGACGGAATGTATATGATTGCCCCGGGTGTCGTGAAAAACGACGACGGTAGCTTCTCGAAAAACACTAAAGTGGTAACCGTGGAAAGCTATTATAAAGAGTACTATCGGATGGCAAACGTGGAGACGAACACTTTCAGCACCGATTTCCTCAAACTGCGTGAAATGAGACTGGAATATAAATTACCGGGCAGCACGCTGAAGAAAACTCCTTTCAGCAAAGCATCGATAGCATTTTATGCACGTAACTTGTTCTGCATCACGGATTATCCTTTATTTGACCCCGAATCTGCCGCCCTCAACGGAAGTTCGATGGTAACGGGTGTAGAAACGGGTTCACTGCCTACGGCACGTACTTTCGGATTGAATATTAACTTATCTTTTTAAACACTGACTCATGAAAACCTATAATTTTTTAAAGAATATAGCAGGAGGAATAATAGTGTGCGGAACACTCTGTACAACCTCCTGTACCAGCTTCGACGAACTGAATACGGACCCCACCCGCATGGACGAGGTGAATCCCGGCACGCTGCTCAACCCGATTCTCTACGAAACGTCTGTCTACAACTGGAAACTCTACAACAACTACACCTACGACCTGATGCAATGCGCTGTATCTACTTCCAGCACTAACGGTGTCGGATGGTGGTATATGACGGACAGCCAGGGAGACGGCACATGGACTACCTTTTATAAATGGATCAATAACGCCAAAGAGATGACGCGTCTCACCGAAAAACTCCCGGAGGCTTCCAAACAACCCAATTATGACGCCATCTCACTCACACTGCAAAGTTGGCTGTACCAGATTCTAACCGATGCTTTCGGTGACGTCCCGATGAGCGAAGCCTGCTCTGCCGATGAAGGAATACTCGCACCGAAGTTCGACACCCAACAACAAGTGTACCGACAAATTATCGACAACCTGAAAACGGCAAACGAACTGTTTGACGAAGCTAACGGACTGATCTACAACCAATCGGGCGAAATGTTATACAACACGTCTAAAGGAGATGCAACCGGTATAAAGAAATGGAAGAAGTTCTGCAACTCGCTCCGCCTGCGTGCATTGCTCCGCGTGATCGACGTTCCGGAGTTCAACGCAAAACAGGAATTGCGCACGATGCTAACCGATCCCGCCACCTATCCGGTATTCGAATCGAACGATGACGCCGCCCTGCTTGCCATCAGCGGAACTTATCCGCAGGAAGCTCCGCTCACCCGGCCGCAGGATTTCACTTCATACGTTCAGATTTCCGAGTTCTTTGTCGACCTGCTAAAAGGATGGAACGACCCTCGTCTGCAAGTGTATGCAACGCAGGTCACTCTACCCGACCAGACAAAGGATTATGTAGGCTTGCCCAGCGGTTATCAGACGTTGCCCTCTATCACGGCTTCGGGACTGAATCAAGAAATGGCGAAAGCTCCCATGAAACTTGCCATGATGCCTTATGCCGAAGTTGAATTTATCAAAGCGGAACTACTGAAGAAAGAGGTGATCGACGGAGGAAGCAACGCTGCCAAAGAAGCGTATCAGAAAGGAGTGCAGGCAGCTATCGAACAGTGGGGACAGGTATTGCCCGACAATTACTTTGAGAATCCGGAAGCAGCTTATGACGATACTTTGGAACGTATCATGAACCAGAAATTCGTCGCACTGTTCTTCTGCGACTATCAGCAGTGGTTCGAATATAACCGTACCGGCTTTCCTGTGTTGCCCGTAGGACCCGGCATCGCGAATGCCAACAACCAAATGCCCAAACGTTTCAAATATCCGGCTGCCCTGCAACGCACCAACCTGAAAAACTATCAGGCTGCTAAGCAGAATATGGGAGGTGATGATTTTAATATTCGATTAATGTGGCAACAATAACGGAATATGGCAAATAAAGAAATGTATCAACCATAAATTTAAAATTCAATGTGTATGAAGAAAATTATCAGTATGGCTGTCATGTTATATATAACAATGACAGCAATGGCACAGAAAGGAGAACTTGCCATGAACGAAAATATCCGCGGAAAGGAAAATGTTTCAAGAAACGTTGCGGAGAATACGGTAGGAAATACAGCAGAAAATAGAGCAGAGAAAGAAGCGACTCCCGTAGGGAAGAAACCAAAAGCTACATTTATATTCGACGTATATGGAGAGATTCCGACAACTAAACCGGTGTTTGAAACGGAACATTATCTAGGTAGTGACATTACCGGAAAATGGAATACTTTCATCCAGAATTACACGCACGAGTATGATGTAACGATCGGATTCACTGATTCTTCCGTTGAGATTTTGAAGCCTTCCATTTACAAGGCAGTCAACAAGGTGAACAAATATTATAAAAAGGCACTGAAAAAGGAAGAAGTGAGCCGGGAAGTTGCTACATCCAACATGGCACACATTCTGGATTGTGCCAATGTGATGTGTTTCGACGATAACAGCAAGTCTTTCGAAGAGGCTGTAAAGTCGGCAGACGAACCGAAAGAGATTATCGCATTATTCAATCAAGTCACTCTAAGAAAGTTATAAGCAATGAAAAAAGTATGTAATAGAAATATGTTGTTTGCGGCAATCTTATGTCTCCAGCTAAATGTTGTTGCCGCTTTTGGTCAAACTGTTGTGAAAGGCAGTGTGAAAGATAACACAGGTAAGCCTGTCAGCGGTGTAGTAGTAACTGACGGTGCGCATTTTAAAACAACCGACGCACAAGGAAACTATGTTTTGAACACCGATCCGGCACGTTATCCGATGGTTTACATCTCTACTCCGGCAGACTATGAGCTTCCTTCCAAAGAGGGTGTAGCCGACGGCTTCTATCAATATTTGGATGCGAAGAAAAGCGAGAATCAGTGCAACTTCGTTCTGACCAAGCGGCAGAAGCCGGCAGATGAATTTGTATATATCGCCATTTCCGATCCGCAAGTGAGGAACGAGAAGCAACTGGACCGCTTCCGCACAGAGACAGTGCCCGACCTGAAACAGACTGCCGACTCGCTAAAGAACTTCGAAATCATTGGTATGGGACTGGGCGACCTTGTGTGGGATGCCATGAACTTATATGCTCCTTACCGGCAAGCCGTCTCTAATTTAGGTATCACAATGTTCCAACTAATGGGAAACCATGATTTCAACCTGCTCTACAAATCCATGACACAGACGGATCATCCGGCAGACGGATATGGGGAACAGAATTATTACCAGTCGTTCGGTCCGGCCAACTATTCATTCAACATTGGAAAAATCCATGTAATCGCAATGAAAGACATCGACTACGATGGTAATAAGAAATACACGGAACGATTCACACCGGAAGATCTGGACTGGTTGAGAAAAGATTTAAGTTATGTGCCCGAAGGAAGCACCGTATTCCTGAACGTACACGCTCCGGTAGCCAACAACACGGTATCGGCCGGTGGAAATGCACGCAACGCCAACGCGCTTTTCCAACTATTAAGACCGTATCAGGTTCATATTTTCTCGGGACACACACATTTCTATGAGAATCAGCAACCTGCGCCTACTATTTATGAACATAATATCGGAGCTGCCTGCGGTGCATGGTGGGCAGGACACGTGAACCGTTGCGGAGCGCCGAACGGTTACCTGGTGGTAGAAGTGAAAGGTGACGATGTGAAGTGGCGTTACAAAGCGACAGGCTGTTCTCCCGATTATCAGTTCCGGCTCTACAAGCCGGGAGAATTTGAAAGCCAGAAAGACTATGTGGTAGCCAACATCTGGGATTGGGACAGAACGTATACGGTAAACTGGTACGAAGACGGAGTATTGAAAGGTGCCATGCAGGCTTTTGATGATGAAGACCAGGATTACATCAACATGGTGAAAGGAAAGAAAACCGGCTATCATACACGGCATCTTTTCCGGGCACAGCCTGCGAAAGGTACGAAGTCTGTCAAAGTGATGGTTAAGAATCGTTTCGGGGAAGTATTCACGAAAGAGGTGAAACTGTAGTTTATCCTATGAAACACAAATAAGTATTCTTTGACAAGAACTGTTTGGAGATAAAAAGAAAAATAGGAAGACTGTTTATCTGTATATTTATTGAACTGATAATCAATAGAATTTATGCCATCCGGCTACGAAAACAAACTGCCGTAGCTATCCGGCATAAACTCTACTTTTTTCCAACCAGTCACCTATCTCTTATATCTTTATGCGAATCAGCAGTTGAAACCACTTTTTGATTCAGCTATTTAAAATGTTATAATTCGGTTAATTGTCTCATTTGTTTATTTCATATTTTCCCTGAAAATCAGCAAACTAGAAGAATTTTAGTATTCATTTGATAGTTTATCCACATAATTTTGAAGTAGGAGTTCGCGTCTCACGTAATAATACACCATATTTGGGGAAATGCGAGCATTGTATGCACGATACAACGCTTCAAAAGCATTTTTATTTCCTTCCTTCAATAATTGAAGTTGTTGGGTGGTAATCATCATCAAATAAGGTTAAATCATATATGGACTCAAAAATAACGAAATAACTAAAGCCGACAACCAAAGCGCTTGTTAAAATTTCAATAAATCAATATCTAAGCTTTTAAAAAAGAATAGGATATAAATGCATATCCTATGTATCTCATATCATAAATTCAGCCATTTTGCTATAAAATTAATAGAAATTATCTCCGAAAGACGACAGATTCAAACTTTTATTCCTACATTTGCAGCCAAATGATAACTTATTAATAAAAATACAGATACCATGGCTAAAATAACCAAAGAAGCCGCTTTGCTCTATCACTCACAGGGCAAACCCGG